>JACZCY010215210.1_pt1 | contig 24406 bp, 20 predicted proteins | sample 8641821 | NCBI WGS metagenome assembly JACZCY01 (sample SAMN15324609, study PRJNA640507) | soil metagenome | isolation source: intercropping sugarcane | place: China: Luxin town, Laibin City, Guangxi Province | collected 2019-07-25 | depth 10cm m | reverse complement strand
TGCGCGCCGGCGAGACGGTGAGCCGGCAGTGTCTTGGTCGAGGCGTACTCTTTGTCACCCACCCACCCCGAGCTGCCAGGGCAGCTCTTTGCCGGTGGTACGTTGAGCCTCTGAGGTTCACGTCGTGCCGAATAAGGCACGACACGCCTGTGAACGCTGCCGAGATGGTGAGGCGGCAGTGTCCTGCGAGAACGCCGTTGGCGGACTTTTTCAGCATCCTGTTAGAGCCAATTATTGAGCAACAGGAACGGCGACCAGTAGGCCGGGTGTTCATAAATCCCGTCGCTCAACAGCTTCAACTGCGCGCGCTGGAGCGCGACGGCTTTCGAGAGAGCCGGATTGCGCAGTTGCCGGTAAAATTCCGAAATCAACGACGCCGACGCTTCATCGTTGATGAACCAAAGAGTGGCCAATGCGCTGCGGGCGCCGGCCTTGAGAGCCACGCCGGCCAAGCCCAGTGCCGCACGATCGTCCCCGACGCCGGTCTGGCAGGCGCTCAACGTAAGGAGTTCGAGGGGTTCTTGCCGGAACCGAAAGAGGCCGATCAGTTGATCGAGGGTTTGCATCGTCAATTTCCCGTCGAAGGTCAGGAGGAACGAATCGTTCACGTCGGTCGAGAACTTGCCGTGCGTGGCGATATGCAGGCCTCCATATCCTCCTTCACGCAATTCGCGTTCCAGTTTCGATGATTGAAAGGCATTGTTCATCAGTTGGTCGCTCTTGTAGAGCTGTTGAATGGATTCGATCTCGTCCGCCACATAGGGAAGGGGTGGAAATCCTTGCACGGATTTGGTGAGGCCGGCCGTGAGGAATCGGAGCTTGTCGCGGTTGAGTGGACGGGGGTCGGTCAACGTCAGGCCGGGTGTCATGGCGAGCGCAAACTTGCTGATCAGAAACGATGAGCCGTCGTGGAGCGCCGCCAGTGGAATCGTCCGCAGCGCGCTGTCCGGCACGAACACTAAGGTTGTGATCTGATGTTGGACGAGTGTTGTTTCCAGCGGACGCATCAGCCAGTCGTACAGCTGCTGGGCATGGGGCAAATATTCGCGGGTCGTACGTTTTTCCACCAGGCGGCGAAACTCGCGGATTTCTTGAGTCAATCGATCAGCCGCCACCGGCACCGAGACACGAGCGAGCCCGGTCGGCAAGCTCATGAGCAGTTCCAACCGGGAACTGAATATGATGGGATAGATCACGGCGGTGTCCGACGACAACCGATCCAATATAGTCAACCTGGACCGTGCGGCGTCGACGCACTCATCCCTGAAGTAGTCGCGCAACTCGGCCGTTTTATACGCCTCGATCGCATCGCGAGCCGCGAGCAGATACCCTTCGGCTGCTTTCCCGTCCTCAGTGAGTGATGCCCGCTGCAGCATGAGGTCAGCCAGCTCAAAATACATCGGCTTCACGCTTTCATGGCCGGCTAGAGGACTCTCGGAATGGGCGTGCGTCACCTCAACCCGTATCGGTTGGAGCGTCGTTGCCGCTTGTCGGTAGGAGGCAATGGCCTCGTCAAGCCGGCCGGTGGCGGCCAACAGTCGTCCCAACTGCCATTGCCATCGGTACAGCGATTCCGGCGCGTCCACTGATTGGGCGATGAACAACGCCCGTCTGGTGAGTTGCAACGCTTCGTCCATGCGGAATTCCGTTTCATAAAGATGCCCAAGATAGCCAAGTGCATAGGACAGGGTTCTCTTGTCTCCCTGTTCCTCCGCGACCGTGACTGCTTCCTGGAGGACGCCGGCGGTTCGCAACAGGAGAGGATCCCGCTCCTGGGGGAGTTGAGAAAGGAGTTGCTGGTACGCCAACGCAATCCCGATCAATCCAAGAGACTTGTTCCGAGATGGCGGCACATCGTTCAACTGATGGAGTGCAGCATCGAGGGCGAGGCGGCTCTGAGCCGGTTCGCCCAGTCGCTGGAGGGCTCGTGCGGTATTCGTACGAGCGGTCGCCGCGAGCAGCGGAAGGTTGGCGTTCCGGGCATGGGACAGGCTTTCCTGAAATGCGTCCAGCGCAGCTTTGTGCTGCTGCTTCAACGCGAAAAGAATGCCGAGATCGTTCAGAATGGTGGCCAGGAGCGGCGAGGAGTCTTGCTTCCGCGCCGCCGCTTCCGCTTGCTGAAGATAGTCCAATGCCTCGGGAAGTTGCCGGAGCGTCAGGTACGTCCGTCCCAGATGGCCGAACAGGGAGGCCTCCACAAGTGGCTCACCGCTGTTCTGGGCCAGCGCAAGCGCCAGTTCGAGAGACTGGAGCGCCTGTTTGGATTGTCCCAGCCCCATTGCGGCTTGAGAGGACAGCACCAGGGCTTCGACCTGCGCCGGCTTGTTTCCGGCACTTTTATACAGGTCCGCGGCCTGCTTCCAATGAGCCAAGGCCTCGCCAAAGGCTCCCCGTTCAAAATCCTGTCCGCCTTGCCGCAGCAAGGAGTCGCCGGGAGACGACATTTGATGCGGTTCCGATCGCGTGACGGCGAGAAGTTGAACCGTCATCGACACGAGCAAGCAGATTGCCGACACTGTGTGTCTCATCACAAGGCCTGCACGACGGCCTGAAGATGAATCCCATGGTCTTGTAGGTTGCCGGACGGATGGGGCACGTGATTGAGCGGGACTCCCCAATACAGTTCGAATCTGGCTCGGTCTCGAGGCAGCACGTTCCAGCGGATGCCGAGACCGACGCTGGCCAGCGTCTCGGGGGCGGGGGTGTTGGTGCGCGACAGCCAGCCTCGTCCCAGGTCGACGAATTGGGCGAACTGAAGCATATCTTCACCGCCGGCGAACTTCATGAGGGGAATTCGGCTTTCCAGGGAAGCGAGGAAACCGTTGTCTCGCACCAGCGTGTTTTCCCGATAGCCGCGCACGCTGAACCGCCCGCCCACCGGAATCTGTTCAAGTGGAAACAATCGGTTGTTGCTCAACTGAAGATCCATCCGTCCTAGAATCTGCCATCCGCCCAAATAGTCCAGCCGTTTCACCGCCTGGGCTTGTCCGAGCCACGACACGAACCGACCGCTCGGCAGCGGTTCACCACTGGGCGTGTGTTCGTCGCGCGAGTTGATCGTCGCGCCCAGGACATCGAAACCGACGCTGACGCGAGAACGGAGCACGATCACGGACGAAGCAGTTCGGTGCTGGTATTCTTGGATGAACCGCAGCGCGCTGACAGCGCTGACTCCGGTATCAGACGATCCGGGAATAAACCGGAACGGCTGACCCGGTAGATCGAAGGCCGACGTAATTTTGTTGTAGAGGTGCTCGCCGGTGATTGCGACCGCCAGTTCGTCGGTCAGGCTTCGATAGACCGGATGCCGCAGCGTGAAGCCGAAGATTTCCGATTCGGAATTCAAATCCAGCGCACGAAACTGGTCGGAGACGACAACAAATTCATTCCGACGATAGGACGCCGTAAAGGTCGTATCGTAGCGGTTGATCGGCAGCGTGTAGGATGTGTCGATGATCGGGTTTACCCCGCGTGATCTTCCATAGGTGAAGCTGAAAGGATCTCCATGGCCCGTGACATTTTGATGGGCGAGGGTGATCAAACCACGCTCCGCGCCCACGATCGGGGTTTGATAGTTATTGAAATCCAACCAGACCTTCCACGGCCGGGTTTCTTTGACCTTCAGCTGTAAGACGCTTTCGCCACGCTGGTCGCCGGGACGAAGATCGGCGTTGATCCGTTCGATGCGGGGATCTCGCTGCAGCAATTGCAATCGCTCTTGGAGGGGCTCGATCTTCAGCGGAGGCCCCGCGCCCAGCATGAGGCGATCGCTCAAGTACCCGCGCCGAAACCAGTTGGTCCCTTCGATGTCGATGCGCGACAGTGCTCCTTCGATGATCTGGATCTGAATCACCCCATCTTGCACGTCCTGATCGGGAATGACGGCGCCGGAGGTGATATAGCCGTTGTTGATGTACAGAAGCGTCAGCGCGAGCCGGAGCCGCTCTAAATCCTCAGTAGTCAACGTGCGATTTTCATACGGCTTGGTGACTGCCTTGATCTCCGAGTCCGGGAATACGGTATTTCCGATGACCTGGATCGCATTGACAAATACGCGTATCTGACCAAGTTCCTTCTGAACGTCGCCCTCCGGCGGTGCCGGCACCGGTGGGAGAACGAGACCTGGCGCAGGTGTAGGCGGCTTGAATTCTTTCTTCAGCGGCGCACGTGGTTCACCGGATCGGAGTGTGGGGTCGAAAATTGGAGGAACCGCAATTGGAGGAACCGCTTGGGCGAAAAGTGGCAGAGGTTGTGTGATACTCGTCATGGCGAGTCCTGAGAGGAAAAAGGCGATGAAGCGACGCCGGTCCCATTGCGTCGCACCGCCGGGCTCTGTTCTCATGAGCGGCAGCCTGTGGGTCCATCAATCCCAAACGTCCGAACCAAGAATCCGGACGGCGTCAGCCGTCGAAGCGACAGAGCCTGTGTCTCACGCACCGGGACGACCATTGCCGGCGATCCAGGTGGGCCGACGCTTTTCGCTGTCGGACCAGTCGCATGTTCCGCGTCGTGTCCACGCAAGTGATCCATCGAAAGAGGGCTGCTGAGCCACCCGCCTGGTTCGGAGGGGAGTGCGCCGCGTCCGGCAACAATAAAGGTGCTCTGCTCCCCACCGGCCAAAGCGACACAACGGCTTTGCAACAGCGCCTGAGTCTGAGCCGTCTTCGATGCAAGCTGCGCGACCGTACCGCTCAAATTCGACGTGGGCGATTGAACCGTCACCGTGCCGTTCACACCGAATTGCGATGAGGCATCGATGCGGCTGAATTGATCCGCCAAAAACGTCGGTGTCGTAATCGTGATGTTGCCACCATTTCCCTGCTGTGCATTTGCGAGAATCTTGGCATTCTGTAGAACAACTGTGTTTGGATCAATCGTGATATTGCCGCCGTTCCCTCTGTCGGCACCGACAGAAGCGCTGATTTGACTGTTCGCAAACCGGACATGGTCGATGGCTCGAATATCAATATTTCCGCCGCTGGCCTTCTCTGCCGTGGTCGTGATGGAACCATTTTGCATATCCAACTGCTGACCCGCATTGATAAAGATATTGCCGGCGTTTGCAGGTCCTTTGCTGCTGGCTGTAATCGAGCCGCCGTTGGTCAGCGTCACCTGATCCGTCGTGTTGATAATGATCGAACCACCCTTTGCTGATGAAACAGTCCCTGAGGTTTCTGCTGAGAGCGCGCCCTTGTTCTGGATCGTAACTAATTGGGCTTTCATGACAATATCTCCTGCCGTGCCCGTGCCGCTACTGTCGGAAAAAATTCCACTCCCAGCACCATCGATCAGGACCGAGGTTGTGGGACTTGCCTGGCGTCCTGTGATTGTAATAGTTCCGCCTGCACCCGATGGAATGAATCCCTGGGGAAAGCTTCCAAAACGAGGAGCTAAGGTGCTCCCATTTTCTACTGTGCTTCCGCTTAATAGCTGAATTGTGTCAGCGAAGATGTTGAGGTGTCCACCGGGTCCTGATACGAACGTACCGTTGCTGATCAAGCTTCCTTGAGTTGCAACAAGACCTTTCGCCGTGAGCGAAATGTCGCCAGCCGGAGCACCAGTAGGACCCAAAGCGCTGGCGAAAATGAATGAATATGGAGGTATAGGAGCCGGAACAGAGAAATCTGCTTCCATTGTAACTTTGCCTGAGAGAGTTATCATGATACCGCCCGGCTTCGATGGACCTAGACTCTCATTAGAGACCAATCCCGCCTTCATGTGCAGGTCCTTTGCGGTGATCTCCACGGGCCCTACTTGCCCACTTCCTTCGAACGATGCGGTGAGGAGACCTGCTCCATTAAGAACAATAGTCCCCTCTCGCGCTGACGCGGTGACTCTGCCCGTGTTTCCACTACTATTCCATATTTGAGAGGTTACTTGGGTCGCTCTACCACCGTTCGTCATTAGAATGTCACCATGCGTGCTTGTCAGTTCAACGTTGCCTGCGTTTCCTTGCGCAATTTTAGGCGATGGCATCGTTGCGTCCGAGTTAGATCCGGAAATTGAGGTAAGGCTTATCACGTTCGTAGTCTCAATATTTCCCGTTGCCTGTAGAGTAATATTACCTGCATTACCAGCTCCCTCAGTATTAGTTGTGATGCTAGTGAACTGTAGATTGTCAAAGTTCAGTGCGGAACCAGGAATGCCCACGAAGACTATTCGGTCAGCCTTCACATGCACACCCCCGTATGTGGTGCCAGGAGTTGCACCGTTGGCTATGTTTATCTCAACAGAGGCGCCTTTCTGAATCGTGGCATCCTGACTGACGGCAATGTCGATGCCGCCACCAATCAATTCCACTCCATTCGACACCGTACCAGGACCTGTGACATTGGCGGAGATCTTAGAGTCGTCCAGAACAAACTGGCCACCTCGAATCAATACAGTGCCGCCCCCATTGCCACTGGCGTCAATGACGGATTTATCAACAACCTGAATGGTACCGAGCGCTCCGAAAGACTGACCATGGATGTTCGGTGCATAGTCCAAAGTGTCTCCCAGGATTTCTCCTGGGGAGGCCACGCTTGCGAGGTTTATCCGACCCGGTGATGTGTTGGGCTGCGCTGGTTGACCACTGTTGGTGACAAGTTTGCCGGCTTCGACAGTGATATTCCCACCAACGAGCGAAATCGACTGGCCGGGTTGCGTAGTCAACATACTTCCTTGAACAGTGATGGCCGCCGGATTGGGGCCCAGGAACCCAAATGCTGCAACAGGCGAGCTGGTGAGTAAGCTTGGTAAGGCAGAGTCGGCATGGAAAATCCCTGCCTTGCCATTAATTTCGGCGAGGCGCAAATAGTTTGCCGTTGTAAAGGCGACTGATCCTCCGACATTCAATGATGCATTGGGCCCAAAGACAATGCCTGCTGGATTCATCAGAAACAGATTGGCATTTTCAAACCCGGTAGTTTGAATTGTGCCCAATATATTCGAGACGTTTCCGTCAGTGACGCGGCCGAGAATATTAGACGTCTTTAGACCCGTGTCGTTCAGAAAGTTCGCGATATTGTGATCGGGAACATTAAAATTCCCGAAGCTATGAAACAAATTTCCCCCAACTCTGGTTCCTCCAGTGATGTCGTACTGCGCCGTCCCTGTATGAGTAACCGATGAAAGATTGACCTGAGTGTTTAGCCCTGATGGTGTAATGGGAGCTACAGCTTGGGCCAGATCTCCAGAAATGAGATACACTGCCATGCAGCAGACCGTACATACAATCCACACAGTTCTTGATGATATAGCGGTTCGCAATTCATTCAAGGCACAAGCCATGTGACCTTCCAGGCCTATGATGATATCCAGGCTTCCACTTACAGATAGTAAGTTCTAACGCAGAGTTACGCCATACGCATACCTAACTCGCTCAGAGTGCCATAGGAGCAGAGGCCTCTCCTCTCGGATATCTCTTGTGTTTCTTTGGAGTTTTAGACAATCCCTTGTATTCTTCCTTATAGGGGTCCAATAAGTCCTTTTTTTTGTCGATATCAGGTTTTTTAACAAATTCTTCGAACAAAGAATTGTACGCCGTTAGCACTATTTCAGGAGAAAGACGAACTCTGCGATTTCTGGAAGTCATGAGGGCCATGAAAGAGAAAAAATCTACTAACTCCAGTCTTGACAGGTCTATATCATCTACCTTCAACTTTGATATGCCGTCAGCGTTCCTCTGGTGATACTCGGGAACGACTTTCTTACACGACACGATGGCCAGCCCATAGTCCTTTTTTTTAATTTCCAAATCCTTGGCTATTCTCAGTTCTAAGCCCTCACCATCTTGGAGTTTGTCAGTGGTGAGACAGACCTTGTCAGGTGATATTTGCCTGATGTTGCCAAGGACAATGCTAAATCTTGTCAACCCACATATTAAGTGACTACACGGCATGACAATGCCTCCTTAGTTAAATGGTAGTTGAGAGACTACTTTCTTTACATCTTCACTTCCCCCCATCCCTTCACATCGACATGTTTGACCATATTGCCCGTAGGACTCCACCTACATTTTCGCGCGTTTAGTATTCCTGTTGCCCATTTTGCACAATACCCCTTTCCGGTGATTCCGGTTTCCTTCATCGTTCTGTTCGGCTATGTCAGACTTGGTGCATTTCAACCATCGCGGTTTCGCATCTGTTTTAAATTAGGATTACTGTCGTTCCGGATGATTCATCACAATCTCTTCTTCGGGACTGATCGGCCCTATGCTGGGCTCGCATGAGCAAAGTGCGCGCCACTAACTGGACATTGAACGCACACCTTCACCAAAATTCGTGCAAAAGCTTCACTGTCGCGCTATCTCCGTATTTTCTTCCTTACGGGAATTCCCATTTAATGGGATGATTACAGGGTGTTGCCGATGAACCTAAAAAGATTCACCCTGAATCTAATTCGATTCACCACTTGTCTCCATCTGGAGCATGCGTGCATGGGTTGAGATAGGTTATTCGGGTAGGATTTCCTCGCGCACGGTAAGTCGAAGAGCGGAGCCGCCTTGTCTTTCAGCACGGTCGGCATGATTGATGCTTGGTACCGTTTCCACTGAGTTTTGGCATTACGCAGAGAGCTGGGCTTTTATTAGGTTTGTGTCACGAGCGCATCGTGGCTCGGTCTGCATGTTCGCTCTCGCATGTCTCCTCCACTCCTGGCGGATGTTTTTTCGATGTATTGAACTGACGGAGGCCAACATGGCACACGGAAGCGCGCCGTTGCGCGGGCTGGAAAGCGCCGCACAATCCTCGATCCAAACCGGGAAATTCGGGCGTCTGTTTCGCTGGTTGCCGCCTTCCTTCCAGACATCCAACAGCGAAGAGGACAAAGAAGTTGAGACACTGCTGAATAAGTTAGCGCACTTGATGGTGTCAAACGAATTTAAAGAAAGGGTCGGCAACGGCAAAAGCCCGGACGCCGACATCAAAACGGCCGAGGAGGAGGACGAGAACCGCGACATTCCTGCGGGGTATACGTACCTAGGACAGTTTATCGATCATGACATTACATTCGATCCTGCCTCCTCGCTGCAACAGCAAAACGATCCGGACGCGCTCGAAGACTTTCGCACGCCGCGTCTGGATCTCGACAGCCTCTACGGCCGCGGGCCTGACGATCAGCCATATCTCTATGAACAACCGAAAAAAAACAAGACGCAGGAACGAGTCAAATTCCGCCTGGGCCCCGACCGCGGCGTAAATCGCCAAACCCGTCCGGACTTACCACGCATCGACGACAATGGTGACCACACAGCCTTGATCGGTGATAAGCGCAACGATGAGAATAAGATCGTCAGCCAGGTCCACGCGCTGTTTTTGAAGTTTCACAACAAAGTTTTTGATGACCTCGGTCGATCTTTCAGGCAGGGTAAGCCGCTGCGCTTTAGCAATGACCGTACCCGGTTCTTAGAAACGCAGCGCATCGTGCGTTGGTGTTACCAGTGGATCGTGCTCACCGATTATTTGCCGAAGATCTGCCGTGGTGACGTCGTGAAACGCATCATGCCGAGTAAAAAAGATGGACGGCGGCCGCACTTCGAGTTCTATGAGGCGAAGTCCGGTGAGGCTTTCATGCCGGTGGAATTCTCGGTCGCGGCGTTTCGCTTTGGCCACTCGATGGTGCGGCCGAGTTATAGCTTGAACGATGACCGCCACACCAAGTCGACCGCTAAGTTCACCTGGAAAGGCAAGACTAGGGACTTCGCTCGCATTCCTATCTTTGTGACTCAATCGCAGAAGAAACCAGAGGATACCGATGCGCTGAATGGCTTCGGCGAACCGCTGCCCCAAGGATGGGGTATCGATTGGGATTTCTTCTTCGGGTATATACCGCCGAAGCCAAAGAAGGGGAAACAAATACCGCAGCCGAGCTACCGCATCGATGCCACACTGGTCGACCCGCTCGGCGAATTGCCGGAGTTCGTCCAAGGCCTCGGCCTCGATTCGCCGTTCATCTCGCTGGCGTTTCGCAATTTGATGCGCGGCTTCCGCATGGGCTTGCCATCCGGACAAGCTGTCGCTCGCATGATGGGTATTGCTGTGCTGAGCGATGAGGATCTTTGGTCACGTAAGGGCAAGGGAGATAGCAAGGAAGCATGGTCGAAAGGCAAAGCCTTTTTTAATGCCAATAAGCGCTGGCTCGAAGGCCGGGCCCCCTTGTGGTTCTACATCCTCAAGGAAGCCGAGCTGCGCGAAAAAGGTCACCGACTCGGCAAAGTCGGGAGCCGTATCGTGGCGGAGACATTGATCGGACTTGCATGGTTCGATCACTACTCTTATCTGTTCCAAGCGCCGCTTTGGAAACCCGGAATGGAAGGCATCGATGGGTTGGACGACAAGCTGGACATGCTCAAATTGACAAAATACGTAGACGAGTAGTGTCTGAATCGAGTCGAGTCGTTTCGGCGGTGGGTCTTATTCTTGGGATTCAGTATGCCGAGGGTCGGAATCGGGGTCAATTTTGTAAGTGTCGTGACATGCCGCGTGATCATCGTGGCTAATTGGGTGCCGAGCTTTATGAGACGATCTTTCGAACATCTTTGAGAAGCATGAAGAAATGCAACGGATCCGTTGGCGACGGAAGGAAGTCAAAGCGTTCGTAAAAATTTTTGGCTACATCATCTTTGGCGTGGACCACCAAGGCACGAATTCCTGCAATGTCGGCAGCCTGTAGAGTCCGTAGCGTCGCATCCTTTAATAACGCCGCACCGACTCCTTGTTTCTGCCAGTTCAGATCTACCGCTAATCTTGCAAGCAGCATGATCGGAATAGCATGCTTGGCTGGCCCTTTCTTTACTCGTTCTGGGGCCTGATCTTGCTCGACCGAACCCACCGCCAGCGCGTAGTAGCCGATCAGGGTTTCGTCGGCCAATCCCACATAGGTCTGCGATCCGCCACTCTGTTGATTCTGCAGCGCGTGTTTCTGCAGAAAGCGATTGAGCGCATCATGGCCACAATCGAAGGTTTCGACGGCGTGATGGAGTTGAAGTTTTTCGATGCGTCTTGTCAACGTTTGACTGGAGAGCCGGAGGTAGGTGCCGCGTCAAAAAAACCCGGTGCCGTTAGCAGATGGTGCATCCGAGGGAGAGGGCGTGTGGGAGCATCCAGTGCAGCCAAGAATTGAGCCCACTTGGCCTTGCTCAAAGGAAACGTGCGGCGATCTATCAATGCTTCATCTGCACGAGCCAGTGCGCTTTCGAGGACAAAGGCACTTACGGTACGATTCGAAGAAGAGGCAGCCGCTTCCAGTCGTCGCTTAGCCGAAGAGCTTACTCGAAGATCGAGTTTTTCAGTGCGAAGCGAACGGGCTGCCATAGATCACCTCTATTGATGTTGAGGATAACTCAGGATTTATGTGATGTCAAGACAATGTCATGACAGTCAGGCAAGCATTGGCATTACGTCTTTTCCACATTGACATGCGTGCGGCGATTCTTGAAGTGCTGTTGTCGACACCAGCTGCTCCTTCGGTGTATGGCCGCCTCTCAGTCAATGGAGAAACTCTTCATGCCCCACACCTGTTAGATTTAGAAATCCTCCAAGTATTACGCCGATATTGCGCAAATGGTGACATTACACCAGTTCGGGCGGAACAAGCCGTAGCCGACTATCTCGACCTTCCGATCACGCAATATTCACATGATGTCTTCGCGTTCAGAATCTGGGAGCTCCGACAAAATTTGACTGCGTATGACGGCGCTTATGTGGCGCTGGCTGAGGCCCTGTCAGCTCCGTTGATTACGCGTGATCGAAAGTTGGCGGCAACGTCCGGGCATAGGGCCATCATTGAACTGGTGTGAGAGTGTATCGGTCATCCATGGTAGCGGTACTTGATGCTGCCCAGGCTCACACTTCAGACTAGCCTGCATTCTGGCAGTGCTGAGTGCTAAGCCATTCCGACACTCCCTCTTGTCAGATGAGTGAAACTCCTCTCAGGGAGAGGTATTTCGCATTTTTTCGGGCTCAGTTTTGCTCCGTGCAATTGAGGCGAAGTGAGGCCAATTTTGCTCTCAAGAGAACACGCCGGGAACACGTAGGGTTTATATCTAAAAACGCCGGATGTTCGCGACGCTTCCTTCACCGTCTGGGATACGCTCGTCTCGCCCTTCCCTGTCGTGGGCGCTCTGTCGCTTGTCTGGTCGGCTCGCATGACGCCTGAGCTGGTCATTCACCGCCTTTTTCTTCGAGTCCCAACGGCATGGGATGTTCAGCAAAGAGTTCTACTCTGCATTCTTGACCATTCAAGCTTTCGGGAATGCACCGCAGGCCTCGCTGGGCGATGGGCTTCGGCAGCCGCATCTCTGAGGCATCGCGTCCAGAGACGCCGTGCCACGTGGAGTCGGGCACAGTCGTGTCGCGCGACGCGCCTCGACCGTACGGAGACAATAGCCGTTGCTCCTCAGGGGGGTGTGGCACGCCCGTGGCAACCGCGCCACCTCAGACGGTGTCACGCTTGCAGCCGTTCGTGGCCATCAGCTGGGAGATTCTGTTGCGCCCCCGCGTGGGTGAGGGGGCAACGATATGTTGAGAAAATGTCGGTGTGCAAGTCCGACGTTTGAGTCCGTTCATGCTCGGATCGGCTCTTCGATTGTGATCGAGGGGCAGAGTGAGGAACAGCATCTCTGGGACGAGCAACGGCTAGCGTCGCGCTGCAACTCCGTGCCACGGTAGAACTGAGGGGTTCGCACATCTAGCTTTGCGCAGTAGATGGATTACATGGCAAAATTGATAAGACGCTGCGTGGCAACAAATGGGGGTACACCATTAATGTGCCCAGTCGGCTGAGTTCAAATGATCACGTGACTCTTCGCAGGTTGAAGAAGGCTTGTCAGGTAGCGGTATCCTGAACGTACAGCGGATTGACTGGATGAGAAATGCATCGAAATAATTCCGAATGACGAAGGAGGTTTCGTATGATTCGTCTTCTATGCGCTCTGCCCTTTGCCCTTCTGGCGGGTGCCATGGTCGCCGGCTGTGCTGATGATTCTTTTTCGGGTCGACAACGCCCCGCGCCTGGCTATGACAACGTCAATATGGGATCGTCGCAGCCGGGCCAACCGCATCGTTACGACGAACCTCCGCCGGCTTCACAACGTGATCCTTATAGCCGCAGCCAGCCTGGATACTATTAGCAGGACGCCCTGCCTTGAGGGGATCACCTGACCTTTCATGCTCCCTCCGTTGCCTCCGATTCACGCGGGAGGCGGGTAGGTCCGTCGGCGTCAGGTGGAGGTTCATGCGGACCTAGGTGAGTGACTTCTTGGGGCTCGGGCGTACCCCGACCTTACAGTCCCAATGACGCCGGAAGTCAGGTTAACCTTTCAGAGGTTGGCGAAGGTCCGTAGCTTGGTGAACAAGCATGTCTTCACGGGGGAAACCTCTACAGCGTATTAGCCGGTCATTCCGTACAGCCTTGACGGATGCCGTATCACGGACTTCCGGTTTCATGATCTTCGGCACTGTGCGTCTATCAATATGAGGCGGGCAGGAGTGGACACCGCAACGGCTATGGAGATCGTAGGCCATAAGTCTGAGAAGATGTGGAAGCGGTACAATGCGATAGAGGAAAGAGACTTGCACGCAGCCGCCCTGAAGGTGCATAAGTACCTCCAAGAGAACAAGCCGGGAACACTAACCAATGCGGCAGGGAGAGCGAACCTTCTAAGTAGTTGAAATGTTGTGTGCGCCCGTAGCTCAGTCGGATAGAGCATCAGCCTTCTAAGCTGAGGGTCGCTGGTTCGATTCCAGCCGGGCGCACCATAAAATCAACTACTTGTTTTGCTCTCAGAGTACGCTATGCCTTCATCATCAACGTCGGCGCAATGAAACACTGCATACTTTGCCTGAGTAATGGCTCAACCTTGTGCATGAGACCCGTCACGGGGGGTTGTTGAGTAGGAGATTTCTTACAGACCAGCGAGGGAAGGAGATGGCCTGCAGCCTGGATCTGACGGCAGGCCATAATTTGAGAGACCGGTGGTTTATTTCCCCATCGCTCCTTTCATTTCTCCCTTCATGTCATCATGTGTGCTTTTCATCGCTCTCTTCCTTTCGTCGTGCTTGGTTTTCATCTCATCTTTCGTTGAGTCTTTCTGTCCCTTGATTTCGTCCTGCATTCCCTTCATATGTTCTTTCAGCGTATCCTTCTGCAGGGCCTACAAAGCCCGTGTCGGTCATGGCGACTGTATTCATGACTGACCTCCTGTTCGCAGCAGCTCCGTCACGATTCCAGGAGCGCCAATAATGGTGACCTCCTTCAGGGGAAGATTCCTCAGTACATTGACTCCCTGTGCATCTAGAAAATTCACTCCGGCACAGTCCAACAGCAGTGTTTTCCGATTTCGGAGGAATGCCCGGCATTCGCTATCGAGCAGCACCGCCCACTGCTCCGTAATTTTGCCTTCCAGCTTGAGCACCACGGTCGTTCCGTTTTCTTCCAACTTCGTGATCTTCAGCATTGCCTCGATCTCTCTTGCGTTTGTGTGATGCATGGCTCTTCAGCAACAGCAATGCCACAGGCGCTTTACGCGCGAGAAAACCGCAAAACTCATTTATGAACTATTGGTTTCAGTAGTTTGTGCGGGAGAAACAGCAGGGCAAGAGCCAATTCCTCATGTCACTGTTTCCCAAAATATTGGGACGTTCACGAAATGTTGGGAGACAGTCGAGAGAAAGTGGTCAGGCGGGCCTACTAATACCAAGCTTCTTCATGCGCGCCTCAAGCGTGGTGGGATTGAGGCCCAAAATCTTGGCCGCCCCTTTTTCTCCACTGACGCGCCAAGCGGTCTGGGAGAGAACGAAAAGGATATGCGAGCGTTCGACTTCATCCAGGGTGACGAGGGGAATAGCTCCAGCGCTATCTGAACCTTTTGGCATCCAGTCGGTCAATTCTAACTCCGGTCCCCGGCTGAGGATCACGGCGCGTTCGATCACGTGCTCAAGCTCGCGGATGTTGCCGGGCCAGGGAGAGTTTTTCAACATCTCCATTGACCGAGCAGACACCGATTCCACCTTCTTGCCCATCGTGGCGGAGAATTTCTTTACAAAATACGAGACCAACAACTGAATATCCTGCTTCCGATCACGGAGCGCCGGGAGCTGAATCGGAAACACCTTCAAACGGTAGAAAAGATCGGAGCGGAAGCGCCCATCGCGGACCTCCTTATCCAGATCACGATTAGTCGCGGCGATGACCCGCACATTGACCTTGATGGTCTTGGAGCTGCCCAGTCGTTCGAATTCCCCCTCTTGCAACACACGCAAGAGTTTCGTTTGTAACTCCAACGGAGTCTCGCCGATCTCGTCTAGAAAGATCGTTGCTTTATCCGCCAGTTCAAACCGGCCAATCTTCCGGGCGAGGGCGCCCGTAAAAGCGCCTTTTTCATGTCCGAACAGCTCACTTTCTATCAATCCGGCAGGAATAGCTGCGCAATTCACTTTTACCAGCACACCTTGTTTTCGGTTGCTTAGATTGTGGATCGCACGGGCGATTAACTCTTTCCCCGTTCCTGTTTCTCCCGTGACCAGAACCGTCGCATCCGTTCCGGCAACTTTTTCGATGGCCTGGAGCACTTTTTTGATGGCGTCCGAGGTCCCGATGATCTCTTCGAAGTTATGCGCCGTTTTGATTTCTTCCTGAAGATAGATGTTCGCCGCTTCCAATCGGGCCTTCTCCTGTTCCATCAACACCTTCTCGGTAATGTCGATGAACATGGTCCGCGTATAGGTCCCACTGGGATCCGGTCTTGACCACCACTGAATCCAGAGTGGTTTCCCATTGTCCTTTCGACGGAGTTCGAGCACCACACCACTCGTATCCGTGCCGCGCCCAATGGATTCCAATGCACCCTTGAGACGGCGCTGGGCTTCGGGCGTCTCTGGGATAAAGGTTCTGCCATAGATGCCTTGGACCTCGTCAGGAGTGATGCCTAGGCTGCGCATGGCGGTACGGTTGGCACGGATAAACCGTGTATCAAGTCCTTCGTGGACATAGGCGATCGGTGCCTCGTCGAAGAGATCGCGGAGTCGTTCTTCATTGTCCTTCAAAAGTGTTTCCATGTGAAGTCGTTCGAGTTCTGCACCGGCTCGCGCACCAAAAATCTTGAAGACCGACACATCCAGCTGTCCCAGCTCCATGCGCTTGGTGTCCATCACGGCCAAATGTCCTAAGACTTGACCGCTGGCGCCTGTGATCGGGATTGCGAGATAACTTTTTACTCTCAACCCTTCTAATTCATCGCGATGAAGAGGGAACTGTTCGACGACGTTATCCGCACAATGGTATAGCTCGCCTGCCAGTACTTTTTCGCACGGCGTGTCGGCAATGGAGTAGTCGAAATTCGCCTTGAAATGATCCCCCGTCCAAAAGGCCAACGTCCGTACCTTCGCGCGATCGACGCAGAATTCGGACACAAAGGCATACGTCACATCAAGCGCTGTCGCCAAGTTCTTCACCAGGGAGTGGAAGAAGGCCCCGCCGATCGCCTGCGCCGTACCTTCCGAGATCGCCCTCAAAATAGTCTCTCGTTGCTTGAGCGACGCCTCCATAACTTGACGATGAATCTCAACTCCGGCCCGTTCGCCAAAGAGCTTGAAGACATCAACTTCCTCGGTCGTCAGCAACATTGGTTTCACATCCATCGCCACCAAATGACCGAGCACCGTTCCCTTGGGATCTTTTAACGGCACGGCTAGATAACTCGTGACTCCCATCGTGACGAGATCATGATCGTGCGGGAACATTTTCTGAACGTCTTGCGCATAGTGACAGGTCTTGCCGGCAATCACGTCTTCGCAGGGCGTGCCTTCCAGGCTGTATTCAACAGGGTCCATGTACCCATCACCTTTCCAGAATGCGAGTGTCCGGATTCTTGATCCAGGTAAAAGATATCCGACAAACGCATAGCGGATGTTCAATGAAGCAGCCACATGCCGGACCAGTTCGCGGAGAAAGTCGCTTCCAGTGGAGGTGATGGTGCCTTCGACGAGGGAACGGAGGAATTCGTCCGCCTTCTGACGCGTCTCGCGCCGCTGAGGGTCGTTGAGTGAAGTTATGCCATCTACCATGCAGGCTCTTTCCGTTGACGATGACTTGCCGCAGGCCGAAAGAGGCGAGAAAGCTTAGCACCGACAGGAATAGCCCGCAACGTATGGCAAAGCTCCATATCTGGGATAGCGTCGTCATCGCTAGGCCGGGAAGAGGCAGATGTCGTGGGGAGTGATACGGCCTACTCTGTAAGATCCGCTTTGCTTGATCGACCATACTGGCAGGTTGTCCATTGCCGTTGCACGAAAGGAGGAGCCACGATTTATTTGCTGCCCACCCAAGATCAACACGGTGGACTGTGGCGGCAACTATTCCACTACTGGCCTTAGAAAGATACCATCCTAGTGAATTACACTGGGCAATGAATATGCCTAATAATGAATATGTCTAATAAGGTGATGGGGAGACCAAGGCTGGCCATCCTGTCAATGTGGGTCTTACTGTGAATGGAACCGGTATGACCAACACTGCAATCTCGGCCGCCCCGCATCCAGTTTTCCTCTAGGAGGAGACACTCTATGACACGAATCATCCATCTGTATCATAAAGCCCAACATACATTACGTCCTTGGACACCTCTTTTACTGCGCTTGATTGTTGGCTATGGCTTCATGGCTCACGGTTATGCCAAATTTAGTAGAGGGCCCGATCAGTTCATCAGCATATTAAACACGGTCGGCATTCCCATGCCTTATCTCATGGGATGGGCCACGATCATTGTCCAATTGGTCGGCGGGCTGTGTGTTCTATTAGGCGCTTGTGTAATGCTTTGGAGCATTCCAATGGCGACTATTCTGATCGTCGCGGCCGCCACCGTGCATTTGCCCTATGGATTCAGCTCCGTTAAACTTTTATCCGTCATCGAAGGCAGAGCCCAGTTCGGGCCACCAGGTTACGAGACCGATTTGCTTTATCTCGTCTGTCTTGCCGCACTTGTAATCGGCGGGGCTGGCCCTTACTCCATAGATAATGTGATCATTCAAGCCTATGAAAAACGGGTAAGAGAATGAATTTCTTCGTCACACTTCATCGTTCTCAGTCGCTGGTTCGATTCCAGCCGGGCGCACCATACAGAGCTTGCTCGACCCGGAGCATAGTCCTCTATTGAGGCGCGGGATAAACACCGCCAGGATCTTTCCTCTTTTAAATGTTAACCGTGCGTACCGCGTGCTATTCATGCGGCGCATTCTTTCATTGTCGGCGGATAAACACCTTCATTCACTCCTGGTTCATGCTCTTTCCGTCATCGGCTTGGCTGTTGCTATCAGAGACATATTCCTTAATAATTTTCATGGCCAGACGGGGATCTCCCAGTAGACATTCAACGCTCGTGTCCCCTATAGTTCGAGGACGATGTGATCTTCCTATTGTCTTCGAAGGGTCTGATATTTCATGCGCCGGATCCTCCGACCCCGAGTGCTGGCAGGGATGTTGGCAGGGCTGATCGCCCTCTATGCGCTTGTCGGGTTTGTTCTGCTTCCCTATCTGATTACATCATACGTCATTCCCACCGTCTCGGAGCAGATCAAGCATCCGATCGTTCTTCGCGAAGCCGCCTTCAATCCGTTTGCGCTCTCACTTCGTCTCACCGGTCTGGAGGTGCGGGAGCAGAACCAAACGGCGATGCTGGGTTTTGAGGAGTTGGTCGTGAATCTGCGCGCGGTTACGTTGTTCTTCCAAAAGGTGGCGTTCGACGAGATCCGCCTCGTCATGCCGTTCGTGGCGGCAAGGGTGAGCCCTGAGGGAAAGATGAATCTGATGTCATTGGCTCCACCACCGGCTGAAACGGTGCAGCAACCGGCTCCACCATCGGGGGAACCCAAAAAGATGATGCCGCTGGAGATCGACCGGCTGGAGATCACCCGAGGCATTTTGGAATACACGGATGAGTCGAAGCCGAGGCCGGTTTTGATCGATGTGGTGCCGATTCAGCTCGTGCTACGGGACTTCAGCACCATTCCGAGCCAAGGAAGCGAGAATGCCTATGCCTTCACGGCTGAGATTGAAGCGGGCGGAAAAGTGGAATGGGAGGGGAACATCTCGCTGGAACCAGTGGAGTCCGACGGCAAGGTGAGTGTATCCGGAATCAAGCTGCGGACCTTGTATCAGGCGGTGCGCGATCAATTTCAGTTCGATATCCCGCGGGGCGAGCTCGGCTTGTCTGCCTCGTATCACTTTGATCTCCGTGATCAGGCTCCTCGTGCGATGGTCAAGAATGGAAGAGTGTCGGTTCGGAAGCTGGTCATCGTGGAACGGGGCGGGATCGAGCCGGTCGTTGATATTCCGATTTTTGATGTGGAGGGGATTCAACTGGATTTAGAGAAGCAGGCGATCAATGTCGCAAGGGTGCATTCAGCCGATGCTCGGTTCGAGGCCTGGATGGATTCAGGCGGTATCGTCAATTTCCAGCCGCTGTTCACGCCTGTCGGTGGAGGTGGGGACACAACGGAAACGTCCGCTGCCGCAAAGAATGAGCAAGTCAAACCGGCCAAGCCCTGGTCGATCACGGTGGATGAGGTCGCGCTGCGGAACTATGGAGTCGCCTTCGAAGACCGAACCCTTGAACGTCCCGGACATGTGGATGTGGATGCGTTGAATGTGACGGTAAAGGATATTCAGATCCCGTTTAAAAAATCGCTTCCCGTCGATCTGTCATTGAAACTGAATGAGACCGGATCCATCAACGTGAAGGGAAAGGTGGCGGTTGAACCTCTGGCTGCCGATACGGAGCTGAATCTGGAACATATTGAAATCCGTCCCTTTCAGCCCTATCTGGATCGGTTCCTCAACGCCGATGTGTTGGGCGGCGCGATCAATCTGAATGGAACGGTGCATTTCGCCAAGGAGCACGCGGACGAACCCTTGCTGCGATTCCAGGGCAACCTTGCCGTCACTCAGCTGGCGGTCGCGGATCGCAAGGATCTCGACAATGTTCTGACATGGAAAACGTTGAACGTGCGGCAAATCGCCCTGGATGTCGAGCCGACTGCGGTGAAGATTGCGGAAGTCGTCTGGCAAGAACCTTCTATCCAGATGGTGATAGATGCTAAAGGACAACTCAATCTCTCGCGTCTCGCCGTCTCGCCTCCGCCAGGCGATCAGACGGCGGCTCCAAACGTACCCAAAAAAGACCAGACCGCGGCTGCAAAGACAGGTGACCCCGTGTCTGTCACCATCGACCAGGTCAAGTTGGCGAAATTGGCCGCAACGTTTCAGGATTTGTCTATTGAACCACACGTGAGAACCAGCCTCACGGAATTAGGCGGAACCATCAAAGGACTCTCGTCGAAGCAGCTGAAGAAAGCCGACGTCAACCTGAGGGGAAAAGTTGGAAGGGCCGCTCCCCTAAAAATAGCCGGGAAAATCAACCCGCTGAGCGAAGATGCCTTCACCGATCTGATCGTGACCCTTGGCGCGATGGATTTGACGCCGGCCGGACCCTACAGCGGTAAATATGCGGGCTATGGACTGTCGAAGGGAAAATTGTCGCTCGATTTGAAGTACAAGGTGTCGCAGAAAGTATTGGAGGCGGAAAATCTCGTGCATGTCGATCAACTGACGTTCGGTGAGAAGACGAATAGTCCGGACGCCACCTCTTTGCCGGTTCCGTTGATCGTGGCGCTGCTACAAGATCGCAAGGGCCTCATCGAAATCGATATGCCGATTCGCGGCAATCTCAATGATCCGGATTTCAAGTACGGCAAGGCGGTCATTTCGACGTTGCTCAATCTGCTCGGAAAGGTCGTTGCTTCGCCGTTTGCGCTCATGGGCAAGCTCGTGCCCGGTGGCGGAAGCGAGGAAGACCTTCAATTTATCGAATTTCAACCAGGGAGCGCCTCGCTGTCCGACAGTGAACTGACCAAGCTCGATGCACTGGAGAAAGCGTTGGATGAGCGAGCGGGACTCCGGCTCGATATCAGGGGAACGACCGATTCGACGCTGGATGCAGCGGTGCTTCAAACGATGAAACTTCGAGATCAGCTGTTCGCGATGAACGGTGGGAGAAAGCCCGATCAGGAAGAGTTGTCGCCGAAAGAGGAGCAACGGCTCGTGGAAAAACTCTATGCCAAACTGCCTGCGCCTGATCCATCCGCGACGCCGGCCGAACCTACGCAGCCGACCGTGGCGGAAATGAAGCGCAAACTCGCGGCGGCCATCCAAATTTCCACGAGCGACTTAGAGGCGCTGGCCCACCGGCGTGCCGAGTCGATCCGCCGCCATCTTCTGGAGAGTGGAAAGCTCACAGAGGAACGGGTCGCCCTTCTCGATACGGGCGTTGCTGAGTCCGGACATGAGAAGGTGCGGACTCAGTTGTCCCTTTCTGCCGGGTTGCCGGATCATTCCGCGTCAAGTCCTGAGATGCCTTGAAGTTCGGTCGCGGTGTGCTTTGTTGGAAGACGGCGGGAACGCGACGCGGTGCATACTAAGCGACGACGGGAGATGGTGGTCCAAAACTCGTTACTGTACGCCGTACCGCATCCGCGTCCCATGGAGAAGGGACAACTCAATCTCGGAGGCACTCAGCTCCGCGGGGAAAAGAACGCCGGAAATTTTGCACGCGTTAATACTGGCTCCGTCCATTTTAGCCTTGCTCAAGTCGACACCTCGGAGATCGGATTGCCGAAAATAGCAGTCGCTGAAATCCAGCCCGTCGGCATCTAAGCCTCGAAGGTCAAGACCGCGCAGATCACACCCGCGAAGATCGCATTGTTCGCCGGAAGCTTTCTTGGCATTGAACTCCTTGATGCAACCTTCACGCAACATGAGGTACATCGGGTCTTTTGAAATATGGAGTTTTGTACGCGATGGGCCCGTGCCGGCCATGTTCGGCTCCTGATAAAGGCTCTGATGAGTCGTATCGGCAAAGCCATTGAAAACTTGAGACGGGCTCTTCTTTTTGAGTCGGAGGGCTGGCTCGCCATCCGCCGGTGCCCGTCCCGTTCGTCCTGCCTCTTGAACTTGTCCGTTTGGGCACAGTATTGTACGACGATAGTAGAAATCTTGTCGTAGGTGATTGCGATACAAGGAGGTATCCCATGGCAATACGATTGGGCGACGATGCACCGAATTTTACGGCAGACACGACGGAGGGTACGATCAATTTTCACGAATGGCTGGGCAACAGTTGGGGGATCCTCTTTTCACACCCCAAGGACTACACCCCGGTGTGTACGACGGAGCTGGGCACGGTGGCCAAAATTTCGCCGGAGTTCAAAAAACGAGGCGTAAAGGTCATTGCCGTCAGCGTGGATCCGATGGATTCTCATAAAGGCTGGATCAACGACATCAACGAAACGCAGAAGACGACGATGAACTACCCCATCATCGCCGATCCGGATAAGAAGGTCGCCGCGTTGTACGATATGATCCATCCCAACGCCATCGATAATATGACGGTGCGATCGGTCTTTATTATCGGTCCGGACAAGAAGGTGAAACTCACGTTGACATACCCCGCTTCTTGCGGCCGAAACTTCGATGAGTTGTTGAGAGTGATCGACTCTCTGCAACTGACGTCGAAGTACAAGGTCGCCACTCCGGCGAACTGGAAAGAGGGCGAGGATTGCATCATTACTCCCGCGGTCGGCGACGCGGAAGCGAAGCAGCTCTTCCCGAAAGGATTCACGACCGTCAAGCCGTATCTCCGTTATACCCCGCAGCCGAATCGGTAATCATCGAATCGTTCCCGTTTCAAAAGGCAGAAGGTGCTGCGGCACCTTCTGCCGGTTCCTACCATGACGCATGCACCCTTGCTGCGTCTGATTCGGTACACGTTCCTGTTCACATTATTCGTTTTCCTGGACAGAAGAATACTTGCTGAGTATTCTTACGTGGTGAAACAGGGAAGTGAAAAAATTTTCTTGCCATGTTTCGACAACTTAGGCATACTCCCGCCGACTTCCCGGGGAGTGAACTTTTTGGGACATAGGTGTAGGTGGGCAGTGGTTTCTTATTACTCACAAGGGAGGGCATCAGTATGAAGGGACATGTTGCGAGGCGGTGGAAACAATTTGTAGTTGCTGGGGCCATGACGGCGCTGGTGGCTGGAATGGGATCCACGCTGCCGAGTGCCTATGCCGGTGGGACGATCAAGGCTGATGATGACAAGTGGATCTCCCTTGGTATGGGTATTCGCACCAGCTTCAACTCCATCGAAAATGGAGCATTGAACGGTCAGGCCTACAGCAATGAGTTCACCATCAACAATGCTCGTATCTACATCAACGGGCAGGTGCACAAATACGTGAAGTTCGAATTCAACACGGACTGCTTCAACTGCAATGTGAACGGAGGGGCTGGTCCGTTTCCCAGTGGTGCTCAGAACTTTGGAGGCAACTCCACGATCGGCTTGCTCGATGCGATCGGCAAGTTTGAGTTTAATGAAATGGTCAATATCTGGGTCGGACGCATGTTGCTCCCGAGCGAGCGCGGTGAGTTGAACGGTCCCTTCTATCATGCCACCTTCGATGGTTTCAGGACGCCGCTCTTCCCTGCCGACTTCAGCGCCAATTTTAACGGTCCGAACGCTGCCGGCGGTGGAGCCGGTCTCTATGGTCGTGACAATGGAGCGACCTTCTGGGGCAAGGTTCACCCCTTCGGCACCCATCTATTGTATGTCGCCACTGTGTCTCAAGGGTTGCGGAACGGCCCCAATACGACCAACACCTTGATGTACACGGGCCGGTTGCAGTGGAATCTGTTGAACGATGAACCAAGCCCCGGCTATTACACCGCCGGTACCTATTACGGGACGGCCGGAGATATCCTCGCGATCGCCGGTAACGTGCAGCACCAAAAGGATGGAGCAGGAAACCAAATCACCGGTAATACATCGGATTTCACCGGGCTGTCCGTCGACCTGCTGTTCGAAAAGGTCCTCCCGAACAACATGGGTGTGTTTACGTTCAACGGTGAATTCAAGCGGTTTTTCGCCAACTATGGGACCGGCGCTTTCACTGCGCCTACGAGTTGCTTTTGCGTTTTCAATGGCCACTCTTGGACGGCCTATGGCTTGTATCTCATTCCCAATGAGATCGGCATCGGACGGTTCCAACCCTATGTGCGCTTCACGAGCATCAGCCCACTGTACAGCGCCCTGCGGCAAGAGTTTGAGTACGGTGTGAACTATATCATCTCCGGCCACAATGCCCGTATTTCCGCGTACGGCCGGTACGGCGACTTGGAGACCAAAGGAGCGATCGCCGGTCCTTATGGGCCTGGTGTGACCGGAAACAAGGTCGATTCGTTCCACGTGGCGTTGCAGCTGCAGTACTAAACAGCTCACGTCAACGAGAACGTCTCTTGTTAACCAGGGGCGGGGGTGCCCAGGGGTGGGGGCCGGCGCCTCGTTTTTGGGGGGGGTGGAAAGAAGAAGTGGGGG
>JACZCY010054760.1_pt1 | contig 24702 bp, 21 predicted proteins | sample 8641821 | NCBI WGS metagenome assembly JACZCY01 (sample SAMN15324609, study PRJNA640507) | soil metagenome | isolation source: intercropping sugarcane | place: China: Luxin town, Laibin City, Guangxi Province | collected 2019-07-25 | depth 10cm m | reverse complement strand
CCAAGAGTGCTTTATGATCGGCAAAGGGTATATAGTTAAAGACGATTCGGTTGTTGTCCTTATCATAGGCGCCCCAGCCGCCGTCCGATCCCTGCATCGCTAAGACCCATCGCATCCCGCGACGAATGGACTCGTTCAGTTCGCCCTCCTGACCCGGGATCTTCAATTTGGAAAGCGCCATGATGACCACGGCGGAATCGTCAACATCCGGGTACAATTCGTTCTCAAACTGGAAGTACCACCCACCCGGTTCCGCGTTCGGCGAGGAGATAATCCAGTCACCCACAGTCTTGGTTTGCCTGGACATGAGATACCGGCCCGCCTTTTGGAGCGCAGGATGATCCTGCGGCACCCCCGCCTCAACCAGAGCATTCATGAGCAATGCAGTGTCCCAAATAGGAGAAAAACACGGCTGGAGATGGAGCGTGGGAACGACCTCACCGTCGATTATCGTGGAATCGTAGACTTCCAACTCTTCGATCTCGCGAAGTGCCTTGACGACCAGAGGGTCAGCGGCACCGTACCCTAAGCATTCAAGCGCCATGATGGAGTTGGCCATCGCCGGATAAATAGCACCGAGCCCCCCGGACCCTTTGAGATGATCCACCATCCAACAGGCCGCTTTATGCAACGCCTTTTCCCGCAACACGCGCATGGGCATCCGGTCATACAGTTTCAACATCGCATCCAATGCCACGAAGAAGTTATGCGGGGTGAACCACGCCTGATCCTTGTTGAATGGAGGATATTTCCAATAGCGAACTTCCGCGCGCGGGATCGGGTACAGCTCGTCGACGCCTTGTTCGCGCGGGATCCGGCAGACCGGGCGGTGCGCGAATACGATGAGCAAGGGGATCAGCACGGCCCGCGACCAATACGAGATCGCATAAATACTGAAGTAGAACTTCTTCGGCAACAACATCAGTTCGACGGGCATGTGGGGAACCCCTTCCCAATCGTACTGATCGAACAAGGCCAGCGTGATTTTCGTAAATACGTTGGCTTGCAGGACTCCGCCCATTGCCAGAATCCGCTCTTTGGCCCGAACCATAAACGGGTCGTCCGCCGACACGCCGCTTAATTTGAGCGCAAAATAGGCTTTGACCGATGCGCTGATTTCAGCCGGGCCACCGTAATAGATCGGCCATCCGCCGTCAGGGAGTTGCGTTGCGCGAAGATATCGGACGGCCTTCGCCTCTCGATCCGGATCGACCCGATCGAGAAATCGACGCAGCATCAAGTATTCGGATGTCAGAGTGGTGTCTGCTTCCAGCTCGGCCACCCAGCACCCTTCGGCATGCTGACGGCCGAAAAACCACGATTGACTCCGCCTGATCGCATCATCTACTGCATCTGGTTGACTGACGGCGTGACCGATAGGCCGGCGAACTGCGGAAGAATCCAATGAAGGCAGGACAACCGGTTTATCCGAAACCAACCGCAGCGGGGCAATGGGGGGAAAATCCGTAGCCGGATCGAGTCGCCCCTGAACGGTCGAGAGCAGGCTGTCAGAGAGGCGATTGAATAACGCCTTTATGATGTTCATGAATGGTTAGGACTCAAAAGAGACAACTGCGGCAGGCAAAAGACCGACATCTTACAATGGTCTCCTTTCGTAAACCTTTTCAACACTCCCTCTAATACACGGAAGGCTTATAACAAACGATTGGAGGCGAGTCAAGCAAAGGAGCTGAGAAGTGCATGAAGTATATATATTTTTTATCGGTGTAGGCGATCGAGAACACTGTTTCAACAGCATTCGTAGCCGGACGATGCAGCATCGATCTTCGCTGTCAAAGGCCGCTCCAAGATGATCATGAACATCTGCGCCATCTTGCGCAGCCTACCTCATCCCGCTGATCCTCTGGGTCGGAGAGATACTCGGCGTTTTTATGGCAGTTCCTTGCGAGGACCTAAGGATGAACAGGATCACGCTTCCATTATTGCTACTTGTCATCGTCATGACGCTCACTTCCTGTTCGGTGATCAAGACAACAGGTGTTGTCCAGGTCCGTGTGGAAACGATACAGCTGGAATCGGGATAGTGGAAGTAGCTTTTGCAGCAGGGTACGCAGACGGGGGATTGGTTCGGGATGTGAGCAAACGGGGCTAAGATTTGACAGGGAACAGGTTATCGCATCAAGAGGACAACCAGAGCAATGAAGCTCCACAACGTAACCGACAGACGCAGCCCATTGACAATACCTCTAGCAGGCCCCAATGAATCATCGTCCCTCTCCTCCTGCCGCTCGTCCCGCGTCACCCGCAACCGCCCCTCCTCGGCTTTGCTGGTGGGCATGAGCAGTGCTTCCAAGGTCACTTGCGCAAGAGCGAGATTGGCGACCGATTGCGGATGTGATTGCCTCTTGGGGATTTGAGAAAGCGCCATGATCGTCCCTCATTGTGCAAGTTGCGAAGCGGTCTTTACAGCTGCTCTTTTGCTAGAGCAACAACGATACCGTGGGCCATTCGCTTCTCATAGCAAAACCAACTTTCTGGACCGCGTATTCCCCGATTGGAAACCAAATGGGACGGAGACGCAAGTCATTGATGAATATCGCTTCCTTTCTTTAGGAACATCCATACTCCAGTAAACGGTCAGTTCGCTGTTCTACTCAACAGCTCTCTCCGAACCGGTGGAACATTTTTCGGCATGGGATCGGACCATTTTTGCCCAGTATTGGAACGTTGCCCTGCGAATTAGCACGTGGAGCAAAAAAGAAGCTATTTTCAGTATGCAGAAAACTGAGCCCGTCATCACCGGTGGCCTGTTACGGCTGACGGCAAACCTATTCCGAAACCAGTCTAATCAAAAGCAGAAGGGTGTGGACGGCCTACTCCTAGACCGGCTGTAGATCGCCGAGCCTGACGGATACCAGCTTGGATACTCCAGGCTCTTCCATGGTGACGCCAAACAGGGAATCGGCGATGCTCATCGTTCGCTTATTGTGCGTGATAACAAGGAATTGCGCGTTCTGCGCCAGTTCCTTCAAGACTCCCGTGAATCGGCCAATGTTTTCCTCGTCCAGCGGAGCGTCGATTTCGTCCAACAGACAGAACGGCGTCGGCCTGATCAAAAAACTCGCAAACAGCAGCGCCATCGCCGTGAGCGTCTTTTCTCCTCCCGACAGCATGGTGATGCTCTTCAGCCGTTTACCTGGTGGTTGGGCGACAATTTCAATACCCGGTTCCTGACTGCCGACTGGCTCGCCATTTTCCGGAGACGATTCATCGACCAACTGCAGCTCGGCCCGCCCGCCGGGAAAGAATTGGCTGAAGACCTCGGTGAACTTCTGCTGCAATTCTTCGTACGTGGCCGCGAACATCTCCTTCGTCGTTCGGTGAATCCGCTGAATAATCTCCTTAAGTGACGCGATCGAGTTCGACAAATCCTGCTCCTGGGCCGATAAGAATTTGTGGCGTTCCTCCAGCTCCTGATGTTCGCTGATTGCGGCCAAGTTGATCGGCCCCATACGATCCAGTCGATCACGGAGTTTCTGCAACTGCTCTTTCAACTCGACATCCGAGCGGTGCTCGATCTCCCGTACGGTCGCGGCATCAACCTCGCTCGCCGAGTCGTTCGAATTCAACGAATCGTCGACCAGCGTGAGGGGATCAAGCTGATAGGTCCCCAATAATGTTCCTTCGACAGTCCCCAATTGCGTGCGAACTTCCGCTCGACGGACTTCAACCGCCATCCGAGCATCCCGAATCACCGAAATCCCACGCCGCAACTCCTCCAGTCCGGATTCAATTGTTTGGCTCGCTGCCATCTGTTGCGTCTGTCGCTCCTGAGCGGCAACTAATCTTCCCTTCACTCGCCCCGCAGTTATGCCAAGTTCTTGGCAGAGAGCTTCCTGACGAGCTTGCTCTGTCTGGCTCTGCTCAATGAGCCCCTTCAGACTATGCAGGTGCTCACTCAAGCTACGACGCCGATCTTCCGTCTCCTGAATCTGTTGCATCACCCGAGCACGATTCAGTTGCGCATGTTCCCGTTTGGCTCGCAACCCTTCTGCGGTCAGCTTCGCCTCCGTCACACGCTCCTGGTGCGTTCTCATATTTTGATCGAGCAACCCCAGTCGTTCGCGCACCCTTCCCAACATCGTTTCCTGTCCGTTCTTCTCAGCAAGCCACTGACCCAATTGGGCCTGGGTCGAGTGCGATTCTTGCTCCAACCGCTGCCCTTCACTGATACCTTCCTGAATTTCCGTCTCCATTCCCGTGAGTCGATGATCAAGCTCGCTCAGCACATGCTGAAGCTTTTCTTCATCCTTACGCAGCGACAAATTCTGCATTTCGGCATTGCGAAGCGCATCCCCGAGTTGACGATCCCGCTGGGTGAGCGACTGGATCTGGGCACACACCATATCTCGCTGGAGCTTGTTCTGATCGAGCTCCGTCACGAGCGAGTGGCGTCTGGCTTCAAGATCGATCACCTCGCGTCGTCGTTCAAGTAAACCCGGCGTGCCTTGAACCTGACCACCCGTCACGATGCCGGACGCATCCACTACTTCACCATCCAGGGTCACGAGGATCGGACCGGTCGGGGCACTCCATGGATGGCGCTCCCACAATTGCACCGCCTGATCCAATGATCGAACAATGACGACGCGATCAAACAGCGAATCGCGGGCCGCCGTTCGGGCGGCGTCGGTTTGAATCAGATCCACTGCGAGTCCGACGACGCCCGGCTGCGTTGCGATCGACAGCCACCAGTCGTGAGGCCGTCCGCCTTCCCATCGTGGACACTGCGGAATAAAGCTGCCCCGCCCCAGCGCCTCCTCCTGGAGAAAACGGATCAACCGCCGCCCGACGGACGGTTCATCCACGAACCATCCTCGAACACGCTCCCCCAACACCGCCTCAACCGCTCGTTCCATCCCTGACGGGATCACCAGCCATTCAGCCACCGCATCCCGCACCCCATCACACGACTTCAAGGCGGGGCCTTGCTCAGTCCCCTGCCGACCGTAACCCATCTCCTCACGAACCACGCTCTGCAACGCCTCAAGACGCGAATCCACCCCGGCCAATTCTTCTGAACGTCGTAGGATCACTTGATCCAACGACTGGAGAACGCCGGTAGCTTGAGCGGCCTCTTCTTGCACAGTTCGTTGTTCCGTCCGCAGTTGCGAAACAAGGCGATCCGCCTCTCCATATTCCTTGCGCACTACCTCATGTCGTTCGATCGCCGATTCACGCTGGCTCCGCAGTTCATCTCGCTCCGAAGATAAGCGAGTCCTGCGGCCTGCAAAATCTTCCATTCGCTTAGCCAACTGCGAGATGCCTTGTTCAGTATTCGCGACAAGAACAGCCAGTTGCAGGACGTCTTTGCGCCCTCGCTCCTCCTCCGCAACAGCCGAAGCCCGTTGATGAAGCAAGCGCGTCATTTCCTCATCGAGTTCCCCGAGAGTCCGATCCCGAATCGCCATCTCCTCCTCGATCGACGTCAATGACGACTCGATGGTTTGAAGTGCGACGGCCAAATTCTCCTGTGATCGAACCAATTCTTCCAGCTCGGCCGATTCCTGTACTTGTTGTTGATTGAACAACAACCCTCGGTTCCGTTCGACTTCCGCTGCCGTCAGTGCGTGGGCCTGCTGTTGTTCAACGTCCGCCAGTTCCTCTCGAATCTTCCCGATGGAATCGGCGGTCGCAATCGCATCAAGGCGTGCCTGTTCGAGTTCAGTCATGAGCCGAGCCTGTTCTGCCGCCTTCTCGGATTCTTGTTGACCCAGGTTCAGAACTTCGGTCTCCACCTCCTGTAACGCCTGTCGCAATACGCTGAATTCCCGCGCCAATAATGTCACTTCGATTCCACGCACCTCACCCTGCAAGGTCTGAAAGGTGCGCGCCTGACGAGCTTGGCGTTCCAAAGAATTGAGCTGCTTCTTGACCTCAGCCACGATGTCTCGCACGCGCAGGAGATTCTGCTGCGTCGCTTCCAGCTTCCGCAGCGCCTCGGCCTTTTGTTTCTTATAACGGACGATGCCCGCGGTCTCCTCGATGAGTTCGCGTCGGTCCTGTGGCGACGCATTCAAAATCTGATCGATCTGGCCCTGGGCAATGACGGTGTGCCCTTTGCTCCCCGCCCGCGTGTCGAGCAACAAGCTACGGATATCCTTCAGTCTGCACTGAATCTTGTTAATGAGATACTCGCTCTCGCCGTTGCGGTACAAACGGCGGGTCATCATCATCTCTTGCGCCTCAGTCAGCTCGTTCGGTAGTCCCGAGCTTCCATCCAGCTTCATCATCGACGGATCAAGCCCGCCGATCACCAATGACACCTCCGTCATCCCTAAAGGTTTTCGGAGTTCGGTACCGTTAAAAATGACGTCTTCCATCTTTTCGCTTCTGAGCGTTTTGGTGCTTTGCTCGCCCAACACCCACAGGATGGCGTCGACGACGTTGCTCTTGCCGCTCCCGTTCGGCCCGACGATCGCGGTGACCCCCTCCGGAAATTCGATCTTGGCTTCAGCGAACGACTTGAAACCCAACATGTTCAGTGATTTCAAATGCATCGGTCCACCTTGATTACGCGCACAGAAGGCGTGTTGGCAAACAAAAAGTTTCCGGCCCTTGTACCACAGAGGTCTCACGAAATCAAAATTAAACACAGCCGATGGGGGGAGAAGGAACATTTCCTACAAGCTATAGGGCCATTTGCCCTGAGCTCTATCGAAGGGCATGGATCTCAGGCTGTTCCATCATGCGGTGCGGACTGGCTCACCGCAGGGTTCGGCAAGCCCATCCTGAATCAATCGAAGGGTTCGTTATAAAAATGGAGTTCTGAGAAGCAACCTGTTAAGAGTGAGATCGGAAAATGGCCCGGCGACTATCAGGCAACGCCAGCCACCGGTTTTTTCGAGGACTCTATTTGAACTAGTTCCTTCGGCAGAAGAAATTCGACATCTTCTTCGATCACCGTGAGTTCCTCAACATCGGATGGTTCCGATGCTCTCAGAAACGCGACCACTTCCGTGACGAGGATTTCCGGCGCTGATGCACCGGCCGCAATCCCGACTGCCTTGGCCCCTTGCAGCCACGCAGGATCGATGTCGGCGGCTGAATCGATGAGATAAGAGGGAATCCCGCACTGCTCTCCCAGTTCGCGCAGACGATTGGAATTGGAACTGTACGGAGATCCGATGACCAGAATGACATCTACCAAGCGAGACAGTTCTTTGACGGCATTCTGCCGATTTTGCGTCGCATAGCAGATATCTTCCTGATGCGGGCCCTTAATATTCGGAAACCGCTGATGCAGTGCGCCGACGATGTCCCGACATTCATCCACACTCAACGTGGTTTGTGTGACATACGAAAGATTGACGGTGTTCTCCACTTTCAGCTCTTCGACATCTTTGACCGATGACACCAAGTGAAACTTGTCGGGAATCTGCCCCAACGTCCCGATCACTTCCGGGTGACCGGCATGGCCGATCAGGATCAGGTCATACCCCTGGGTATAGTCACGATTCACTTCGTTGTGAACCTTGATCACAAGAGGGCAAGTCGCATCGATCACATGGAGACGACGCTGATTCGCTTCCTCCCAGACCGACTTCGCCACGCCGTGTGCACTGAAAATCACGACCGACCCTTCAGGGACTTCGTTCAACTCTTCCACGAAAACTGCGCCCTTTTGCCGGAGCGAATTCACCACATGGCGGCTATGGACGATCTCATGACGAACGTAAATGGGTGCGCCGTACTTCTTGAGAGACAGGTCCACGATATCGATCGCCCGATCGACACCGGCACAAAATCCACGAGGATTGGCAAGATAGATCTTCATGGTGGGCTCCTTCGGCCAGGTTCTACAAGGTCGTGCTGTCAGCGTGAATAGTCACGATACGTCAGATCAACCGATTCCGTCAACAGAATTGCCTGACAGATATCACTGCAGCCTCAGTCCATTGGCCCTGCCTTTAGATGCGGGGACCTCCCCGCTGGATTACTGGATTAGATGACGTAATACGCTTGCTTGACTCTCTCTCCTTTCCTCCGTAGGCTCGCTGGGTGATGAGACATTGCATCTTTAGCAGCAACTGAAACACTTCCCTCTCTATTGATGATCAAAGGAGATGCCGCAGATGGCTCAACGACCTTTTCAAACAGGAGCAGTCGTCAATCTGAGTGACGGAGAAAGCGTCAAGGAAGCCGTCATCGTTGCCGTTCCTCGAAAGAAACGATTCCATACTCAATATCTCGGCATCAATGGTTTCGGGCGCCCGAACCAATCCCTCTTCTACGCCGTTCACGTGACGACGCGTTCTAGAGTCGGCATATACCCCATTGCACCCACCGGCATGGCCGAAATAGATGAACCAGAATTCCCAATAAGGTTTTTCGGAAGTCAGGTCACGATTCTCTATGCGGATCCCGGGTCCGAGCTCATCTTCTCGGTCGCACGCAAGGGGACTACGGGCAACGTAAGGGTATTCATCGATATCTGCGGACTTCTCGTGGATGTGTGAGTCAGGGAAGGCGGACGGTTCATTAGCGGAACCCCTATGGAAGGTCGGTCGGCCGGTAACTGCCTAACTACTACTGAACTGCCGTATGAATACTCCTCCAAATCCATCCTCCATTTTGCAAACTGCCTTCAGCTTTTGGGGCTCCAAGGTCTTGCTCACGGCCGTCGAGGTCGGTCTGTTCACAAAACTCGCCGATCATCGACTCACCGGGGCTGAGTTGGGCAAGATATTGCAATTCCACCCACGCGCGAATCCCGACTTTTTTGATGCCCTCGTGGCAATGAAGTTTCTCGACCGCGAAGGTGACGGCCCGCAGGCAAAGTATTTCAATACCCCTGAAGGCGCCATGTTCCTCGATGCGGCCAGCCCGCGGTACATCGGGGGCATTCTGGTCATGCTCAATGAGCGGCTGTTCAAATTTTGGAATGATTTACCCGAGGCGTTACGGACGGGGCAGCCACAGAATGAGATCAAGCATGCGCGGAAGGGGATGTTTGAGGAACTGTATTCGGACCTACCCCGGCTGGAACAGTTCATGGGCGCGATGACCGGCCTCTCACGCATCAACTTCGAGGCATTCGCGGAGAAATTCGACTTCTCGAACTTCCGGACGCTCTGCGACGTCGGCGGCGCAACCGGGCTGCTCAGCATCGAAGTCGCGAAGCGACATCCTCATCTCACATGCACCAGCTTCGACCTGCCGGTCGTCGAACCGATCGCGAAGAAACATATCATCGCCGCCGGTTTGGAGAGGCGCGTGAGCACGGCGTCCGGCGACTTTTTCAAAGGCCGGCTGCCGAAGGCCGACATCATCACGATGGGTATGATTCTCCACGACTGGAATCTGGAGAAAAAGATGCATCTGATCCGATCCGCATACGACGCACTGCCGCCAGACGGCGCCTTTGTGGCCATTGAAGCGTTGATCGATGATGCTCGCCGTGAGAACGTGCAGGGGATGCTGATGTCCCTCAACATGCTCATCGAATTCGGCGATGCGTTCGATTATTCCGGGGCTGACTTCCGTCGATGGTGTGACGAGGTCGGCTTCACACGATTCGAGATCATCCACCTTGCCGGGCCGTCGAGCGCGGCAGTGGCCTACAAATAGCTTGCCGGTCATGGGCCAGCCACTTCTTCTATGCTGAGCCCCATGCGCTTGACTCTCTCTTCCCCTCCTCCGTACGCTGAGGCGTCCTATGGGTACCGCCAATCACAAGAAAATTCTGATCGTTGAAGACGAGCAGGATATTCTGCAGCTGGTCAAGCACTATTTGGAGAAAGAGGGGTTTCGATCGATCACCACCATGAGCGGCCTCGAAGGTCTGAAAAAAGTCAAGGAGGAGAAACCCGATCTGGTCGTCCTCGATCTGATGTTACCCGAGATAGATGGACTCGAGGTCTGCAAACGCCTCCGCTCCGTTCCCGATACCGCCATGCTTCCGATCCTCATGCTGACGGCAAAAGCCGAAGAGTCGGACACGATTGTCGGTCTTGAATTAGGCGCCGATGATTATGTGACTAAGCCGTTCAGCCCCAAAGCGCTGGTCGCTCGCGTGAAAGCTCTGCTGCGTCGAGCCGAGCGAACGCCGGATGGTGGGGCGGATCTGTACCGTTATGGTACGCTCACGATGAATCTGGCCCGGCATGAAGTCACCATCGGGACCCAAGAGGTCCCCTTGACGGCAAAGGAGTTCGGTCTGCTTGAACACCTCCTTCGGCATCGTGGTCGTGTATTGACCCGGGACGTTCTGCTCAATGCCGTGTGGGGTTACGATTACTATGGCACGACCAGAACGGTCGACGTGCACATCCGTCGGTTGAAACAGAAGCTGCCGCTTCTCGAAGAGGCTATCGTGTCGGTGAAATCATTGGGATATAAACTTAAAGATTTCGACGTGTCGGGATGACATGGTCGATTCGATGGAAAGTGGCGTTCGGTACACTCGTGGCGGTCGCCTGTGGGCTGCTGATTGCCGGCGTGATGACGGTTCAATCCCTCGAACAACGATACCTCACACAATTCGGTGATGAGTTGGAGGCGAAAATCAAGCTTGTCGAATACGGCTTTCAACCGCTGTTTCGCACGTTTTCTTCACATCCGACCTCTTCTTCCCTGCAAGAAACGGCGCGCGACCTCGGCAACCGAGCCGCCGCCCGTGTGACACTGATTGCCGCAGACGGAACGGTGCTCGCGGATAGCGCTGTACGAGATGCCGACTTATCCGCCGTTGAGAATCACAAGTCTCGGCCCGAAATCCAACAGGCCCTTTCCACAGGACAGGGACAGGACATCCGTCCTAGCCACACGACCGGTGAACGAACGATGTATCGCGCCATCCTCATGCAGCCATCACAGGGAATATCGCCGCTCATTGTGCGAGTAGGCCTTCCGATGGTCGTGCTGGACCGTGAACTCTCGGAGTTACAACAACGTCTCTTTCTTGCGCTTGGGGTCGCCTTCCTCGTCGCCCTGACGCTGAGCGTCTGGCTGGCTCACAGCATTACCAAACCCCTTTCGGACATCGCGTCTGCCGCCCGCCAATTCAGTTCCGGCAACCAGACATTTCTCGTCAGAACAACCGCGCAAGATGAAGTCGGCCTCCTGGCCTCCACGCTCAATCACATGGCGGATCAGCTTCATACCAAGATCGATGAACTCTCGGAAGACCGTGCTCAGCTGCTTGCCGTGCTGACCTCGATGGTCGAAGGCGTGATGGTGCTGGACTCTCGCGGCCACGTGTTGCAGATCAACCCCGCCTTGGAACGTATGTTCGGCATCTCTCGCCTGGAGGCTCGGGGACGACCCTGCGCCGAGCTCTTTCGCCATCAACAGCTCACCGACCTCGTGACGTCCATTTTACGATCGCGCACCCATCATCAGGATGAAATTGTGCTGCCGCTGAGCGGACGGTGCCTTCAGATTGAAGCCTCTCCTGCAGGAGGTGAACGGGAAAATGAGGCCAGTGCGGTCTTGGTGCTCCATGATATAACCGAGCTGCGGCGCCTGGAAAAGATTCGGAAAGATTTCGTGGCGAATGTCTCTCATGAACTTCGAACCCCCCTCACCTCGATCAAAGGCTACGTCGAAGCTCTGCTTGACGGCGCCAAGGACGATCCCACCGCCTCTGTGAAATTCTTAGAAATCATCCTCAAGCAAAGCGATCGGCTGAATTTGATCCTTGAAGATTTGCTCGAACTGTCGAAAATCGAATCAGGCGGTATCTCGTTAAAGAAAGAATCGCTTGAACTGCGTTCCGTCATCGACCGAACGCTGTCAACGATCAAACCGATCGCGGATAAAAGTCGTCACCGGCTCGTCACGGTGACCGATCCATCTCTCCCTCCGGTGGCGGGTGATGAAGGCCGGCTCGTGCAAGTCTTGACCAATCTGCTCGATAACGCCATCAAATATACGCCAGAGGGAGGGACCATCACGGTCGGCGCCAAGCTTGCTCCCTTGGTCGGGAATGCCGAGCCGCCGGCCAAAGCGATCGATCTCAGCGTCGCCGATACCGGAATCGGTATTCCCGAAGAGGACCGGCCTCGTGTTTTCGAACGGTTTTATCGTGTCGACAAAGCCCGGTCACGAGAGTTGGGAGGGACAGGACTTGGACTGGCGATCGTGAAGCACATCGTTGAAGGACATGGAGGACAGGTGTGGGTCGAAGCCAATTATCCTCAAGGAAGCCGATTCGTAGTCCGTCTTCCGATCAGTACCACGGCCCATAGCCTCCATCACGTGAACGAAGCCAGAAGGGCATAGACACCCGCTCCCAACAGCGCGGCTCCCGGCAACGTGAACACCCACGCCGAAAAGATTTTGCTGGTCACTCCCCATCGAACCGCAGACAGACGCTTGGTCGATCCAACACCTAAGATCGAGGAAGTGATAGTGTGGGTCGTGCTGACGGGAAGACCGAAGTGCGCGGTGAACAGCAAAACCGAAGCCGCTGCCGTCTCAGCACAGAATCCATGAACCGGCTCAAGCTTCACCATCTTGATCCCTAGAGTCCGAATGATCCGCCACCCCCCGACGGTGGTTCCGAGTCCCATCGCCAGCGCGCAAGCCACGATTACCCACGTCGGCACTTCCGAGGATGTCAACTGACCGGACGCCACGAGCGCAAGTGTAATGACACCCATCACTTTCTGAGCATCGTTCGCCCCATGGCTGAAGGCCATGAAGCTGGCCGAAACGATTTGGAGTCGGCTGAATACCTTGGTCGCCATACCCCGATGAACGCGAAAAAACACCCAGCTGACGAGGACCATCAGGAAAAATCCTATTCCGAACCCCAAGAGGGGGGAAAGAATCATGGCTTCGAGAATCTTGCGCAGGCCGTTGAACTGAACGACCGCCCAGCCGCCGTGCGCCATTGCCGAACCGACGAGTCCACCGATCAGCGCGTGAGAAGAACTGGTCGGCAGTCCAAGCATCAACGTGAGAAAATTCCACAGAATCGCACCTCCCATCGCTCCGGCAACCACCGTATTTGTGATCGCATCGGGAAAGACGATGCCTCCTCCGATCATTTTCGCCACGGCCGTCGAAAAAAAGGCCCCCGCGACATTCAATACCCCGGCCAACAGCACCGCGGCGAGGGGGCTTAATACACGGGTGGAAACGACCGTCGCCACGGCATTGGCGCAATCATGCCACCCATTCGAGAAATCGAACAGGAGCGCCAACACCACCGTCACAAGAAGTATGCCGCTGAGTTCGGTCATGGTCTAATTGAAATACTATTGGCCTATCTGACGACCATTCGCACATGGAGGGCTTGAGGACTCACAAACTGCATGGCCGGGGTTCCATTCATCGATGACTAGGTCTGCTTAAGAACAATGCGTTCGATCACGTTGGCGACATCCTCACAACGGTCGGTTCCTTCTTCGAAGGTTTCATAAATCTCTTTCCACTTGATGACGGCAATCGGGTTCGTCTCTTTCTCAAACAACTCGGAAATGGCATCGCGTGACACACGATCGGCCTCGTTCTCCAGGCTATTCACCTGCACACTGTACTCCTTCACTTCCTCATGAGACATGGCGATATGATCGACCCCACGACCCACCGCAACGGAAGCTCGATGGAGAATATCGCCGAGTCGAATCGCGCTCTCGGTAGGCTGCGTGATCTTGTAGATGGCAAACCGGTCGGCCACCGCTTCTACCGCGTCGAGAATATCATCCAATGCGCTGGCCAAATCGTGGATATCTTCACGGTCAAGAGGGGTCAGGAAGGTTTGATTGAGGCGCAAGGCGATGTCGTGCGTAATCCCGTCGCCTATATGCTCTACTTCCTTGATTCGCTCGATCTTCTGCTGGACATTCGTATAATCCTCCATCAGCTCCTTGAGCAGACGACTGCCCTCAATGACGTTGTGGGCCGCCTGTTTGAATAAGTCAAAAAACGCTTCTTCTTTGGGAAGCAAACCGAAAATCATGTCTCATACTCCTGATTCACATGCACGCAACGATGATGAGCGAGCGGACGAACCGCCGCTTCCCGCCAAGGTCTTTACCATCGTACGAGGCCCGTTCCCCACGTCAGTCCACCGCCGAAACTGCCGAGCAGCACCAGATCACCCGGCGAGATGTTCCCGCCGCGAACTGCATCATCGAGCGCGATCGGAAGCGACGCCGAGGACGTATTGCCATAGCGTTCGATCACCGATGCCAATCGGCCTTGATCGATACCCAGACGATCGGAAACGTGAGACAAGATTCGACCGTTTGCTTGGTGAAGGACAACCTGTTTGAGATCGCCTGGACAAAGGCCGAATTCTTTCAAGATCTCCAGCACGGCCTGTTCTATCCGGCGAACGGCGATCCGAAAGAGCGACGCCCCCTGCATGCGAAGCGTATGCTCCTGATTGCGCAATCTGTCTGATGACAAAGGTGTTCGTGATCCCCCGCTCGGGACTCGAATGAGCCCATGGTATGCCCCATCGGCATACAGCCTGATCCCCAGCATCCCCCGCCACTCAAGGCTTCGTTCCTCTTCACCCCGTAGTACGACGGCGCCGGCTCCGTCACCGAACAACAGTGCCGTCGCTTCATCCTGAAGATCGAGAGATCGAGACTTGACCTCCGAAGCCACAACAAGACAGGTCTTGGCCTGTCCGCTCTGAACCATGGCCTGTGCCATCGATAGTCCGTATAAAAATCCCGAGCAGGAGGCAGACACATCAAATGCCCCTATTTGTCTACATCCCAATCCTCGTTGGACCGAACAGGCTGTTGAAGGAAACACCATATCGGGGGAGGTCGTGGAAAGAATGATGGCATCGATAGAAGAAGCCGCGCAATCCGCAGCATCAAGTGCCCGACGTCCCGCTGCAATGGCCATATCGGAAGACGCCTCATGATCTCCGGCCCAATGGCGAGTTCGAATACCGGTCAGCCGTTGGATTCTCAGCGGAGACAGTCTCAATTTAGAAGCTATTTCTTCATTGGATACAACCCGGGGAGGGAGATAACTGCCTGTTCCAATGACCCTGGCTCGAATCATGCCCCTACCACGATCTACACGGACAAAATTGTTCGTACGTCCAACGTGGGCGGGGATTATAGGGAGCATGAGAGGGCAGGTCAACCAAAGTGCCGCAAACCGCCAGTGTCATTGCTTTTTTTCCATATCCTTGCTATCTCTATCCCCCTATGCGTCCTCAATCTATTCGAATCAATTCCAGTCCGTTTTTAAGGCCATCGAGCTTATGCCTGGCGGCTTGGCTCGGCGTTGGCTCTCTGTTCATGGCCTCGTGCTCTGGTGATTTCTCGCCCAGCGACGTGCGAAGCGGGATCAAGAAAGCCTTGAGTGGTACCGATGAGCAAATTTTTCTCGGAGATACGGTTGAAAACCACTATCACCCCAACGTCATCATGAAGCGGGGAGAAGCGTATTTTGAGAAAGAAGAGTATGCGGAGGCATTAGTCGAATACAAACACTTCCTGGAACTCCATCGCAGCCACGTCCTGGCTCCGTACGCAGCATTTAGGATCGGAGAAATTCATATCAAGATGGCGAAGACCATCGATCGTGATCCTGAACCGATGCAAAAGGCCATCGCCGCATTTGAGCAAATGAGAAAAGAATTTCCCGGTAGTCGTTATGATAGCCAGGCTCAGCAAAAACTCGAGGAATGCCATGATTGGATCGCTCAGATGCATCTTTTCGTGGGACAATTCTATTATCGTCGGGGCTCTTATCTTGCGGCCACGCATCGGTTTCAGCAAATTTTGAATAATTATCCTGATAAGCCCATCGCCGCCGATGCCTTGTATTTCCAAGCGAAGGCTTACCATGAAATGGGAGCCGACGATTGGGCAAGGGAGAATCTGATCGTATTGGCGGAAAAGTACCCGAACAGTACCGCTTCGGGGGATGGAAAGAGCTTGCTGGAGAAAATCGGCGGAGCTCAACCAAGTACGCTCCTTGCCCAAAAGTCGGAATCGGCCTCCCTTTCCGACGCTGGTCCGGGGATGGTCCGAAACAATCGGCCGTCCGTTAGCCCATCTCCACCTTCAGCACTCGGAACGCTCGGCATTCCTCCATCGCTCGACTCCTTTGGCGCTTCCGCTGCCACCACGTTGGGACAAGGCTTTACAGCCTGTCGTCTTGGCGCTTGGTGCTAATCTCGCGGCTAGCCATCAGCGTGTAACAACAGCACCGCGTTTCCCAAAATGCGGGGTGCTGGGTTTCAGCGCGATCTCGTTTGGCTGGAGTGAATCGATGCTGAAAGCTTAACGGTAATAAGCGTCTACTGGCCTAAATACCAGCCGATCCCGTATCGCTCCAAGAAACTTGTCACCATGGTGAGCGAATTGGCATAGATCATGACACCGACGAAGACCAGCATGACGCCACTCACGGTTGAAACGCCCCACAGATAAGCCCGCACTTCTTTGAAATACGCTAAGAACCGATCGACGCCCAGTGCCGTGAGGAAGAGCGGCAATCCCAACCCGAACGAATAAAATGTCAGCAACACGACTCCATTAAGGAGAGAGTCGGTCGTGCTGGCATAGAGAAGAATGGATCCCAGTACCGGTCCGACACAAGGCGTCCAACCGGCGGCGAAAGCGACACCGATTAAGAACGATCCCAGGTATCCGGCCGGCCTACTGCGGAACTGGTACCGATGCTCCATTTTTAGGAACTTCAGGTTCAGAATTCCAAGCAGATACAGCCCGAACACGATGATCAACACACCACCAACACGGCGAATCAAGTCTTGATGGGTGATTAGGAGCTGGCCGAGAAAGCTGGCCGAGGCACCGAACGCAATGAAGACCGATGAAAATCCGAGAATAAACAGCAACGAGTTCAAAACGATCGCCTTCTTGAACTTCACCCGTTCGGACGCGTCTGTCAGTTGCTCGACCGACAGGCCGGTAATGTAGGAAATATAGCTCGGCACCAACGGCAGCACGCATGGAGACACGAATGAAAGGAGTCCCGCCGAAAAGGCGGCAATGAGCGAAATCTGTGGGATGGATTGTGTCATGGCTACGATTTCATCAGTTCATGAATTAAGTCACGGGCCTCCGGTGAGTCCCAATCACGTGCACCGAAAATCTTTTGTCGCACGATGCCTCGGCGATCGACCATGAACGTGATCGGAATCGTACGTGCCCCGTATGTCAGGCCTACGCGGTATTCCGAGTCATGAAGAATGGGAAATGTGAACCCCAATTCTCGTTGGAACGGACGGGTGACCGCCGTGCCCTGCGGATCGGTAGACACCGCCAGGATTTCGAACTCCTTTCGCGGCAACGTTCGATAAAGCTGTTCCATCGCCGGCATCTCGACACGGCACGGCCCGCACCAGGTCGCCCAAAAATTTAGTAGGACGACCTTCCCCCTGAGCTGAGACAAGCTCATGACATTGCCGGTCAGGTCGCGCAGCGTGAAATTCGGCGCTTCGTCACCGACTTGAACAACCCCGCGTTCGAAGCCTGGACGCTTCTTCGGTTGAGGTGATTCTGCCCGGGAGAACGGTGCCGAGCACAATGCTCCGATTGCCATGAAGACGAACACCAAAGCCGCTCGATGAAGTTTCATGCCAATACACAGATGGACACAGCCCAAGCTACCGGCAAATAGCCGTACCACTACGATCATTCCCTTATTTTAGCTATCGGCAAATTCTCTTGCTGCGGAGATATGTTACAAGTCCGCAAAAACCTGAGTCAAGCAAACGGCGAGTGACAAATTTCTTCCCCCTACGATCGAAGTGATGGACAAACCCGATTGATCTCTCTAGAATTGCCGAAGTTTGTTTGTATGTGGTCTGTTACTCGGCACCACTCGTCACAACCACAATCAGCAGATACTGCAACGCTGATATTCCAAAACCTGAACCCACGAGGGGCATATGCGAGATAATTTCTTGTTTACTTCGGAATCGGTCACTGAAGGACATCCGGACAAGATCGCCGACCAGATTTCCGACGGCATCTTGGACGCCATCATTGCTCAGGATAAATACTCCCGCGTCGCCTGCGAGACGATCCTGACCACCGGGATCGCTTTTGTGGCGGGAGAAATTTCCACCAAGGCCTACGTCGAAATACCGGATATTATCAGAGATGTCATTAAGGACGTCGGCTATTGCGATGCTTCATGGGGGTTCGACTTCCATACCTGCTCGGTTCTCACCGCCATTCACCAGCAATCCGGCGATATCGCAATGGGCGTGGATTCCGGAGGGGCCGGCGATCAGGGCTTGATGTTCGGCTATGCCACCAACGAAACGGAGGAGCTCATGCCGATGCCGCTCGTCTTGGCCCACAGACTGACCAAGCGCTTGGCGGAAGTGCGCAAGAAGAACATTCTGAAGTGGGTGCGGCCGGACGGCAAATCCCAAGTAACGGTCGAGTACAAAAACGGCAAGCCCGTGCGGATCGATACGATCGTCGTCTCCACGCAACACAGCCCTGATGTCGCCAACAAGCAGATTGAGCGGGACATCATGGAAAAAGTCATCAAGCCCGTGATGCCCAAGGGTCTCTATGATCCAACCGGCGTCAAACATCACATCAACCCGACCGGTCGATTCGTGGTCGGTGGTCCAATGGGCGACACCGGTCTCACAGGCCGGAAGATTATCGTCGACACCTATGGTGGTCATGGCAGCCACGGGGGAGGTGCCTTCTCGGGCAAAGATCCCACAAAGGTGGACCGTTCCGCCTCCTATATGGCCCGCTATATTGCCAAGAATCTCGTTGCCGCCGGCTTGGCCGACAAGTGCGAAGTGCAGCTGGCCTACGCGATTGGGGTTGCCGATCCGGTGTCTGTACTCGTCGACACCAAGGGCACTGAAAAAGCGTCGGTCGATATTCTCGACAAACTCGTGCGCAAGCATTTCCCCCTGACTCCCCGGGGCATCATCGATCATCTCAAGCTCCGGCGGCCGATTTTCCGAAAGACGGCCGCGTACGGACACTTCGGCCGCAACGAGCCTGAGTTCACATGGGAGAAAACCGATAAGACGAAGGCCTTGCGCAAGGACGCCGGGCTGTAACTATTGAATAGGCTAAGGCCAAGGTTAAGGTTCCGTAACTGAGGCTCAGGCAGAGGGAGTGAGGATGAGTTTCTAGCTCAACCTCACCCTTAACCTGAGCCTTCTTTTCGAGAAGGAGGATTTCGTGGATTACGATGTCAGAGATATCAAGCTGGCGGACCAAGGCAGATCGAAGATCGAGTGGGCTGAAGCAACAATGCCTGTGTTGAGGTTGATTCGTAAACGCTTTAAACGACAACAGCCGCTGAAGGGCGTTCGCGTCACAGCCTGTTTACACGTGACCACTGAAACGGCGAACCTGGCTATCACACTGAAAGCCGGCGGCGCCGATGTCCGCCTCTGTGCCTCGAACCCTCTCAGCACTCAGGACGATGTTGCCGCGGCATTGGTGCAACATGAAGGCATCCCGACCTTTTCGATTAAAGGCGAAGACAACGCCACATATTATCGCCACATCGAGTCCGCCATCGCTCACCGCCCACATGTCACCATGGATGACGGCGCAGACGTGGTCTCGCATCTGCATTCTAAGCGAAAAGAACTGTTGCGGAACGTCATTGGAGGCACGGAAGAAACGACCACCGGTGTGATCCGGTTGCGCAGCATGGCCGAAAAGAAAGTCCTCAAGTTTCCGGTGATTTCCGTCAACGATGCCGATACCAAACATATGTTCGACAATCGCTACGGCACTGGACAATCCACCATGGATGGTATCGTGCGCGCCACGAACCGCTTAGTCTGCGGCTCCGTCGTCGTCGTCGTCGGCTATGGCTGGTGCGGGCGCGGCATCGCGATGCGGGCCAAGGGCATGGGAGCCGACGTCATCGTGACCGAAATAGACCCGTTGAAAGGTCTCGAAGCCGTCATGGATGGCTTCAGGGTGATGCCGATGGAACAAGCCGCCCTGGTCGGCGATTTCTTCGTGACCGTCACCGGCAACATCCACGTCATCCGTGGCGAACATTTTGCCGCCATGAAGGACGGCGCCATCGTCTGCAACAGCGGACACTTCAACGTGGAGCTCGATATCCCGGCCCTCGAAAAACTTGCCGGCACGCGCCGAGTGGTCCGTACCGGCGTCGAGCAATTTACACTCAAGAAGAACGGTCATCGTGTCAGCTTGCTCGGCGAAGGCCGACTCGTCAACCTCGCCACCGCCGAGGGGCATCCTTCCAGCGTCATGGACATGAGCTTTGCCAACCAAGCACTCAGCGCGGAATATCTCGTCAAGAATTACAAGCAGCTCGAAAAGAAGGTCTATCCTGTGCCTCCGGCCATCGACAAAGAAATCGCCCGACTCAAGCTGGCCGGTATGGGCGTGGTGATCGATACATTGACGGCGGAGCAGAAGAAGTATCTCGCATCATGGGAAATGGGGACATAACGGCGGGCCTGAGACTCGCCGTCCCTCCCAAGCTCTCGGAATGACCCTTCCGGCCTTCTGCGACGCGAACCTTCTGGAATTCCTTCATCTGCGGTCGCTTCAGCGACCGCAGTCCTTCAGTCAGTTCCAGCTTTCACATCGCCGGCGCTCGGTGGGTCCCCATTCCTTCGCTAAGGTCGCTCCAGAAAGTCTCAGGCCCACCTGGGGGAAAAGCGAAGAAGAGTGAGTTGAGAGCACTTGCACCACACCAGCAAAAGGATAAAGTAGAAGCGGCTACCTATGAAGGCAGCCGCTTTGTTTTTGAGGCCGATTGCAATCTCATGATGGAGTGGTAGAGTGTGGGAAAGGAGCCGCTGTGAAATCCTCGACATTCCAACCGCTGTCGCTAGCAGATTTTGAGATCTCTCCGGAGCGGGGATTCCTGCCGCCGTCGGATCCTTGTGAAATGCTGCCCGACAGTCCCACACTGAATCATCTCGGCCATGAGATGCCGAAGTTGTTGAGCACGCGTCAGGTCCGGCAGTTTATCGACGAGCAACCGTCGTTACTCCCGTCCCTCCCATCGAGCTGGAGTGAGGACGAGTACCGAGCCGCAATGCGCCTCTTTTCATTCGCCGGCCACGCCTATGTTTTGGAAACGCCGGGACAGCCGGCCCTTAAACTACCCTCTCAACTCGCGCGGCCGTGGTATGAAATCGCCCGGAAGCTCGGCCGTCCGCCGGTGCTTTCCTATGCCTCCTATGCGCTCGATAACTGGCGCCGGCTTGATGAGAAGAAGCCGATTCAGATCGACAACATCGTGCTGCTGCAGAATTTCCTCGGTGGGCTGGATGAAGAGTGGTTCGTTGTCATACATATCCAGATCGAACGGCAGGCGGGAGCCAGCCTGGAGGGATTGCTGAGGGCGATTAACGGAGCCGCTAAAGAGAAGGATGATGAGGTACTATTGGGACTACAGGTTTTGGCGTCGGCTCAAACTGCCATGCGGGACACGTTGCTCCGCATGAAAGAACGATGCGATCCCTATGTGTATTACACTCGTGTGAGACCCTATATCCACGGTTGGAAGAACAACCCGTCGCTGCCCAACGGCCTCATCTATGACACTGTCGAAGCCTATGGGCAACAACCGCAGCAGTTTCGTGGTGAGACCGGTGCGCAGAGCTCAATCGTCCCTTGTCTGGATGCAGGGTTAGGCATCCGTCATGCCCCTGATCCCTTGACGGTATATCTGCAAGAGATGCGGGAATACATGCCGCCCCGCCACCGCGCCTTTCTTCATACCTTGGAGAGCCAGACTGATAGCAATGGGCGCGCCGTCATTTCCGGCTATGTCCATGATCGCAGGCAGCGCCACCCCGAACTATGGTCCGCCTACTGTGCTTGCGTTAACCTATTGGTGCAGTTCCGAGAAATCCACATCGGCTATGCAGACAGCTACATCAACCGTCAGCATCAGACCAGTGCAACCAATCCTACAGCAGTCGGCACCGGCGGCACGCCGTTCATGACTTACCTACAGAAGCATCTGGACGAAACCAAACAAGCCATAGTGGCCTAACGTCACTCCTCAACCCACGAGTTCGCTTCAGAGAGCTACAGGCTAAACTGGAAAAGCAGCAATAGGGACTACTCATTGGACTTGTTAGATGATTCCACCAATGAGATTCCAGTTAGAAGAGCCAAAGTTAGCGCGAGCGGCCGCACCTCCGAGGTCAGGGAAGAGATCAGAAAACGTGATGCTCATCAGATCGAGATCCCGGAGCGCCTTAGCGGCTTCAATGCCAGGGATGTCGTAACGTTCCAGGCATGGAATAAGATCACGGCTCCTGAGGTATGATTCGAGATCCAAGTGAACATCGTGAGTTAGCTTAGTGAACACACTTTTCTGGGCCCTAACCCGTAGCGAGTGTACGAAAAACTCCGTTTCGGGCCGAACAATGGAAAACTCCCCCTTCTCCATGCCTTCCGTTTCGACTAATTCCCATATCGCTATGCTTCCCTCGCCCCATTTGATTCCACCAGTCGGCAACCCAAGCTTGAATCCTGGATTTAGAGATTCCATATAATCGGTCAGCGCAAAGAATGCAGCAATGTATGGTGATTCACTCCAATCCAAAAGGGGAGTCACAAGACCATGATGACGCCCCAGAATCCACCAATCCTCTGGTGTCATTGAACCAGGAAGACCAGGAAGTCCACAGGCGTATTCGATAAAACGCTCTACGTAGCGTTCCCGGATTTTCCAAAGGTTGCTCGCCACCTCAGAAGCCTTCTTAACATCAGCGTTGAGATCATTCCCTTTCAGGGGGAGAACTAAACGTTCAAAAACAGAACTGAGCAGCCAGCTAGGATTTCTTTGACCACGATAGATTCGACGACCAATCCGCTTATCGAGAGTTCTTCGAACTGCCACAATGAAATCTTCCCAACTGTTGCAGGAATGAATGGTGATGGTTTTGTCTGACTCAGGTTGCGGCATGTTTATTTGAATTTAGATGGTCTAGGACTCCACCCATACAACCTTATGTCGATAGCGGCGGCAAGCCTAGCGAAAGCAAATCGAACCGTTAACATCGCAGAGGCAGTACGACCCGTTAGTAACATGAACATGGTGAATTACCTCTCATAGCATGCAATGGAGCAAGTCCAGCGAAGCAAACGATTAGTCGCAACTCCAGTTGACTGCGATTCCCAACTTGTAGGTCTGATACAATTCTTTGTCTTTAAGAATTACTCCGATGCCCGAGAATAAACTTCTAGTCGTGGTTGGCATCGATCTCGCCGGGTCACCAAAACGACTGACGGGTCTGTGTATGCTGCGGGATCTGAATGCTGAAACGTGCGTAGCGTTCAGCGATGGCGATATTCTCAATTTCGTTAAGGAGGCGCGACCTGTTCTCGTCCCAATCGATGCACCGCTTAGTTTGCCGAATGGGCGGCTGACGATCCATGATCGTGCCGGTGAACATCTGCGTGAGTGCGACCGTGCATTGCTCCGTTACGGCATCCAATTCTTCCCTGTCACGCTTGGTCCTATGCGAATGTTGACCGAACGCGGTCTTGCGCTGAAACACAGGCTCGCCAGCATGAGTTATCAGGCAGTGGAGTGCTTCCCAGGAGCTGCACAAGATCTATGGGGAATTCCTCGGCAACACCAAGATAGACTCGGCTTGCTCTCCGGATTGAGAAAACTCGGCATACGCGGTTTGAAGAAGACTGCAACAGGTGATGAGTTGGACGCAGCGACGGCCGCCCTCACTGGCCGGTGGTTTCTCTTGGGCCAGGGTCTGATGCTTGGCGGAGATTCAGGAATCCTGATTCCTGCTGTAGATGGCCTGAAAGTTGGGGCGAGGGCGGCACGACCGCAATGATCCGCAGTGGGCCACCAGTCCCACCGGCGATTTTCATGGGTAGCGCGATGACGTCAAAACCGCGAGCCGACAGGTCATGCAGATTGGCAAGATTCTCGAACACCGGGACGTTCTGAGAAAGCAGAACGACGTGTGTTTCGAATTTCGTTGACTGGCCATAATCGATTGATGCTGTGTCGATGCCCACTGCTTTAACGTGCCGTTCCCTTACCAGCCAAGCCGCCGCATCAGAATGTAATCCTGGAAAGTGAAGTGCTCGAACTCCATCCTGCCCTCTTAGATCCGTTCCCAGGTAGTCTTTCCGCTTTGGCCAGAAGCGGGCATAGCCCGTATTTAATATGACGATGACGTGGTCCGGAATTCTGCCATGCTTCGTTTCCCATTGCTCAAGATCCAGGACAGTTATCCGGTAATCCCGATCGCGAGCGCACTGCTCAGCGATATCGATTCGAACACCGGCTCCGGTTAGACGCTCTATTGGGATCTGGTCTAACGTCTGCTTCCCTTTTGAAAAGTGGATCGGCGCATCAATGTGCGTACCGCCATGCTCGGGCATCTCTACACGATTGGACGCATAGGAGTACCCACCCGGCGTATCCTCGGCATGCTGAACGATGAGTTTGAAATTCTGCTCCGTGGGCCAGACAATCGTATCTGATTCAAAGGAGTGTGTCAGATCAACAATCCGCGACTGCTCCCAGGGAATATGATTCCGCGAACGGTCAGAAGCACATCCAAGACTCAAGACCAGGCCCAGTACGGCAATTACCATACTCGCCATGTACGTGAGTCTTCTCACCATATGACTTTCCACACTCTCTCTTTCCAAGTCTCGGATGGAACGGATGCGCGAAGAGGTTCGTGCTATAGTAGGAATTGCTAGGGAAGGTCTGATTAATTCACGTTTCCATCGGAAATCTATTTCTGGGCTG
>JACZCY010144709.1_pt1 | contig 24794 bp, 26 predicted proteins | sample 8641821 | NCBI WGS metagenome assembly JACZCY01 (sample SAMN15324609, study PRJNA640507) | soil metagenome | isolation source: intercropping sugarcane | place: China: Luxin town, Laibin City, Guangxi Province | collected 2019-07-25 | depth 10cm m | reverse complement strand
TGCTGCGCTATCCGTAGCACATCACGCGAGAGGAATAAATCAGACCTTCCCTAAAATAAGGATGGGCATTATTTTAGGATAGTCATATAAGATAAATCAACGAACAGAATTGATTGAACCTGCACGGAGGCCGTTCACCCGTCCGTCCAGACGCACAGCCGGTACCGGTAATCGGATTTATGATCGTGAAGCGGGGGCGAAGGGCATGGCTAGAGTTCCCCCCGGAAAGCACGATGCTGTAACGATGCGAAGAGGCCGTTTAGCTTTCGTAGTGAAACGCTCTGTGACGTCTTCGACCTCGAAATAGCCGACAGTCGCTTGGCAAACGCTTGCTGTTCGTGAACCGATGGTAGTTCAATCGGTAGGCTCTCAAGCCGACCCTTGGATATGTTGGGCATTGAACCGGCTGATCCTCCGGCAAGCTTCTGCACCTCGCGTCGCTTCGTCGGATAGATCAAGAGCTGATGAAGAAAATCTTTGACGACTGGGGCATCAGGCAGAATGCGAAACCGAAATACCAGATCGGGCAAGAGGAGCCTGGGCCGCGTTCTTTGTACCAACGCGCATGCTGCCACTAGTTCATAGGTGTTCTTTCGCGAGAACAGCAAATCACCAGGACGTACCTCGAGTTCGGGCTTCGGTTCCACAGTAGGCGGGAGTGCTTTGTTCTCTGCCTGGTCGTACTCACACCAAGTGACCGCACCTAATTTTAGAACACCCCACTCTTCGTCGGTAGCTGGTCGATCTAGGCATATAGGACTCCAGCCACTTTCAATTCCATCAAGCAATTGGGAAAAAGCAACCCTCGGCCACCCCTTCGGATTCGTCGCGGGATCGCCGAACATGTCGAGGAAGATGGATTGGGTGAGGGCATCGAGTTTTGCGAGAGCGGCGCGGCGCTTGGCCCGCAGTTCGTCCGCCTTATCCAGAATCGCCGCAATCCGCCGCTGTTCTGGGAGAGACGGCAGGGGAATCCTTAGAGTCTTTACTATTCCTTGGCTGATATTTGGTTGAGCGCCACCAACTCCCCTAGCAGCCAGCGTTTCGACCTGACTTCGAATCGCGTAAAAGAGGTAGCGAGTTGCAGCTCGTTGTGGATCTGGAATTATGTGGCAGATTGCTTGATTCGTTGTCGCAGCAACACCGAGGATGCCAAGCCTTCCGACCGTTGCGCCATACATCGCGAGCAATAGCGCGCCCGCAGGAACCATTCTCACGTTACTCTCTTGAAGCGCGAGGTCTGTGACATGCTCTTCTGTCACATAGATTGTGTTTTCGCGCAGCTCCCCGGACTTGACCCAAGGAATGGTTCCACCTTTGAAGTAGCGATCGAGACGGTCGCGAGATGGCGTTCCACCTGTTCCCGTGGTGCAAAATTCTGAAATGAGCACCAAGGGCCACTTCCTCATCCCAGCATCTCCTCCAGCTCCTTCATCCCTCGCTGGATCTCCTCTTCCAGCTTCTCGAGCTCGGCGAGGATCTCTTTCGGCGGGCGGTGCTCCACCGCCTCATGGACGACTTCCTTGTAGCGGTTGAGTGAGAGGTCATAGCCCTGTGCGGCAATGTCGGCCGGATAGAGACCGTGGATTCCCGCTTTCGCGGGAATGACGAAGGAATGAGGGTACCGGACTGAGCTTGTCTTCGGACAGAAGCGGCGTGCGTTTGTCGTCGAGGCTCCAGCCATCAGCCTCGACATCGTAGAACCAGACGAAGTCGGTGCCGCCCGAATTCGTCTTAGTAAAGATGAGAATCGCTGTTGAGACTCCTGCGTAGGGCTTGAATACCCCGCCTGGCAGCTTGATCACGGCATCGAGTTTCTGATCTTCCACGAGGATGCGGCGCAGCTCCTTGTGCGCCTTACTTGAGCCGAACAGCACGCCATCGGGCACGATGACTGCCGCGCGCCCGCCTGGCTTGAGCAGTCTCAAGAAGAGCGCGAGGAAGAGCAGCTCGGTCTTTTTCGTCTTGACGATCTGGAGGAGATCCTTGGCGGTATTTTCGTAATCGAGGCTGCCGGCGAAGGGCGGATTGGCGAGCACCAGCGTATACTTCTCCTCTTCACCCACATGGTCCTGCGCGAGCGAGTCGCGCCGTTGAATGTCCGGCGCCTCCACACCATGCAGCAGCATATTCATACTGCCGATGCGCAGCATCGTGCTGTCGAAGTCGAAGCCGTGGAACATGTGATGATGGAAGTGCTCGTGCTGCTTCGTGTCGTGCAGCAAGTTCGAGTGCCGCTCGCGCAAGTACTCGCCCGCTGCCACCAGAAAGCCTGCCGTGCCGCAGGCCGGATCGCAGATGACGTCGGCCGTCGTCGGCGCAGTCAGCTCGACCATCAGCCGGATGATGTGGCGCGGGGTGCGGAACTGCCCGTTCTGTCCGGCGGTCGCGATCTTGGCGAGCATGTATTCGTAGACATCGCCCTTGGTGTCACGCTCTTCCATCGGGACGTGGTCGAGCATGTCCACCACCTTCGCCAACAGCGCCGGCGTTGGAATGGTGAAACGCGCGTCCTTCATGTGGTGTGCGTAGGTTGAATCTCCGTTGCCGAGCTGGCGCGCGAGGTCTGCGCGGAGGAACGGAAACAGGTGCTCGCCGACGACGGTAAACATCTCGGCGGGGGCGAAGTGCTTGAAGCGCGACCAGCGAAAGTCTTCGTACGGGCGGCCCTTGGAGTCCTTCCCTGCCAGGAAGATCCGGCGCTCCATCGGCTGCCTGAGTCGATTGGCCCTGTTCTCCTCCAGCTGGTGCAGATCGTCGAGGCGGCGGATAAACAGCAGATAGGTAATCTGTTCGATCACCTCCAACGGATTCGCAATGCCGCCGGACCAGAACGAGTCCCAAATGCGATCGATCTGATTCTTGATGTCACCGGTGATCATGCGGCTTCCTTTTACCTATATCGCTCGGAAATTAGCGAAGAGGCATACCGCCTTTTCATAAGAAAGGCAATGATTCCGAAGGAAGTAATCTACCGGCCCATACAAGGCCGCCTCAGATTTTGGGGGTTGTTTTTTCCATGTGAGGCGTACAAAATACCGTCGCGCTATTCATGCTGGTCCCATCATCCACCTCACTCTATAGAGAGGCATAACCGTGAGTCTGCAAAACCTTCTCCGGCTCGTTGTTGCAGTGGGTTTGTACGGTACCGTCGGCCAAGTCTGGGCCTATGACGCCAGCCCGAACACCGGCGGGAGCCTGGACGCTTGTACCCAGGTGATTTTGTCGTCATTTACGCCGATGCCATTCTCGCAAGATAAGAACAATGTGGAAGTAGCGCCGAAATCGGAATTTTCATTTCTTGCATCCAAGACAGCCAATCCCCAACGAATCACGGTGAAGATCAAAGACGAAAAGGTCCCTGTCACAGTGACACCCGTCAATAACGGGTTCCTCGTCAAAGGGAAAATTCCCGCCACTATCAAAGGAAGCTTTATCCGTGTCGATATTTACGCCAAAGGCCCCAACGACTGTGATAAGGCCGATGGCTGGCTGCTGAAAGTGGGGAACTGACGGCGAACGAACGATCTGGGTAGGGGAGACCTTCCCTACCCGGTCGTTGTCCCGATTCGCCTCATCCTCAAGGCTCTTCCTCTTCGACAGACTCAATCGATTCCCGCAGCGCCGCCACAAAGGCCTCCGGCTGAGCCAGGGCGTTTTCCGTCAATTGAAATTCAGCGACCAGCACGCCGTCTTTATCGACCAACAAGAGACGATAGCCCCCTTTCACAAAATTCCTCCGTTCCGCCCGGCATCGACATGAGAGTCTTCCGGCCTCATTCGATTCAGCAGCCGCGCAGTATGGTCAAGATAAATTCAGGTTAGAACGGTAACCGAATGCCCAACTGGACTTCGTTTGGGATGAGGTTTTGTCCAAGGACGCTTCTCAGTCCGGCATTCGAGGAACCGGAAGAAGAGGAAGAAGCAGACGGCGCGGCATTGAGCGCACGGTCAAGCTCCGTCGCATAGCCGCCACCAAACCCTGCCCCGATGTACGGCACAAGCGTTCTCCCTCCCACTGAAATCGGTTTCGACACAGTCGGAAGGGTCCGCAGCATCAATCCGTTCTCCGCCGGCACGGCTGCGGACGGCACCGGCCTCACTGCCGATTCCATTGCCGTGGAAACCGAAGAGGTCATCGTGTCAAATGTTGACGGTCCAATGGCAGCACGTCCGTCTCTGATCGTGCCTGCATGGGACAACGACCAGCACACACCCATACTCATCGCGAGACCGATCCCCACGGACCATCTGATGACTCGGATTTGAAACATGCCGTTCACCATAACAACTCATCCATCGCCTATTCAAGCGGCTCTGCCGGCGTCACAGCAACTGCCTGATCGGTATGGATCCGCTGGGATCCTTCGTCGGACTCGTGGATTCAGACTTCATCTATTTCCTTGGTAGGTGGGACTTGCCACGATATGGTAGACGCTACGCACCGACGAAACAGATCACCGAGACCCTCTATGCGATCCTACGACATGGTGGTGGTCGGCAGTGGACCAGCCGGCCAGAAAGCGGCCGTCCAAGCGGCGAAACTGTCCAAGCACGTGGCCATTATCGAGAAGGCGCCGCAGCTGGGCGGGACGTCTCTCAATACCGGGACCCTTCCCAGCAAAACGCTGAAAGACACGATCGAGTACATTCATGGATTAGGGCGGCGAGGATTGCGCCGATTGGGCGCCGACCTCACCAAACAGCTGACGCTCCCGGACCTGATGACGCGCAAAGACCAGGTCATCGAGACCGAAGTCGCCGTCATCACCAATCAGCTGCAGCGTAACGGTATCGAGATCATCCATGGCACGGCCGGCTTTGTCGATCCGCACACATTGCGCGTGGTGAAATCAGATGGGCACGTCGATCATGTCCGTGCTTCGATTATCATCTTAGCCACAGGGTCACGCCCACGTCGTCCCGCTGAGGTTCCCTTCGATGACCTGATCGTATGCGATTCCGACTCGTTTCTCCGCACGACCAAGAACCCCGCCGGCATCATCGTCATCGGTGGGGGTGTCATCGGCACAGAATATGCCTCGATGTTGGCCGCCTTCGGGATCAGAGTCACCCTCATCGACCGGCGGACTCAGTTGTTGCGGTTCTTGGACCAGGAAATCGCTCAAGCTCTCGATTCCCAGATACAACACAATGGGGTCGTCATGCGGCTCGGGCAGGACCATCTCGACATCTCCGTGAATGAGGGTGGATACCCCATGGTCCGGTTCCAAGGCGGCGAAACAGTGACGGCCGACATGATGCTGTACACGATGGGACGGATCGGCAACACAGAGGCGTTGAATCTCTCCGTCATCGGCCTGACCACCGATCAGCAGGGGCAACTCGTGGTCAACGCCCAGTACCAAACAGCCGTTCCTCATATCTACGCGACAGGCGATGTCATCGGCTTTCCCGCGCTCGCCGCAACGGCGATGGAACAAGGCCGCCTCGCTGCCTGTCATGCGTTTCACGTCTCCGAGGCGCACGACATCAAGGTGATCCCATACGGCATCTACAGCATTCCCGAGGTCTCGATGGTGGGCAAAACCGAAGAGGACCTTACCGCCGCCGACGTCCCGTACGCCACAGGAAGGGCCTTTTTCCGAGAAATGGCGCGTGGCCATATCAGCGGCGACCTCCACGGTCTCCTAAAAGTCATTTTTCACTGCGAGACGCACAAGCTCCTGGGTGTTCATATCATTGGCCCGGGTGCCACTGAATTGATTCACATCGGCCAATCGGTCTTGACCTATGGAGGAACCGTGGGATACTTCGTCCACAACGTGTTCAACTACCCCACGATGGCCGAATGCTACCGCACCGCAGCACTCGACGGTCTGAATCGGCTGCACCATCATCCTCCGTCATGTTGAATCCCCTTGCCGACCAACCGACAAAAAACCTATTGGATCGATACAAAACCTCTTGCACGAGCGCTCAAAAAGACTATAATCTCCCCGTGCTGCCGGTCATCATGATCTACGTGGAGTCGTAGTCATGAGCATCATCCGGACCATCGTTCGTCCATCTCAAACAGTTCCCTGCTCTTCTCTCCCATCCGCGACCTCATCTGGAGGTCCGCCGCCACAGGAGGTGCATCATGCCCATTCCACGAACGCTTAAAAGTCATCTCGATCATGAACATGTTCATTACGATGTCTTGTCTCACTCACAGACGTTCCGTGCTCTTGGCGTCGCACAGATGCTCCATGTACCGGAACAGAAGATGGCCAAGGTCGTGATCGTGAAAGTGAAGGAGCAATTCGTCACGACAGTGCTGCCGGCCACCTGGAACGTGGATATGCCGTGCCTGCGGAAGATTTTTGGAACCCACCGTGTCCGTCTCGCGACTGAAAAAGAAATCATGCACCTCTTCCCGGACTGCGAATTGGGCGCCATGCCGCCACTCGGCACACTCTATGGACTTCCGGTGTATGTCGATCGGTCGCTCACCGGTGATGAGGAAATCGTCTTCGAAGGAGGCACTCACTCAGAGGCGATTCGCATGCGGTATTGGGATTTTGCCGCGTTGGTATTTCCCGTCGTGGCCGAATTTCACCGACCGCCCGTGGCAATCTGCTGACCTGGCTTGGGTCTCTGCCCAACATCTCTTGTAAAAAACTGATGCGGATCATTCAGTGCTCGCTGTGTGAATCCCAGCAGTGAATGTCAGGTTTTCTTTTCTCAAAGCTGCTAGGATGTTGGCTGGGCCTATTCAGAATGTTCCACCTCTTGTGAAAGGAAACCCCATGGTGAAACGTCGATATCTCATCGCGGTTTTTCTCATCGCTTCGCTCATCGGCGGACCGACCCTCTCATTCGCAAAGGCACGAGGATCGGGTGGAGGGTTTTCGAGTGGGGCTCGCGGCGGAAACTCATCTATGGGAATCGGAAGCCGCGGATCCCGGACCTATCAAGACAACGGCGCCAAGCCGATCGAACAGTCCACCACCTCGAAGCCGTCAGCAACGCCACCACCGAATGCATCGGGCACTCCGCCCATGCAACCGGCTCCAGCCACGCCGTCATCCTGGTGGCAACGCAATCCTCTGCTCGCCGGAATCGCCGGTGGTCTCGCCGGAACTTGGATCGGTCATATGCTCTTTGGCGCGACGGAAAGCAGCGCCAAGACTACGGACGCGGAGCCGGGTGCGACGTCCAACTCTCCGTCCAACTCCTTTGGGCTGGTCATCCTGTTGATGTTGGTAGGAGCCGGCGCGCTCTACTATTTCAAAAAAGTGCGTCGGACCCCCGCTCCGGTGTTCACCGGACTTTCAGGCGGCACTACCGCGAGAGGAAGCCTACTCGATATCTCAGCCAACTCCACCGACAGGCCGACAACTGAGAATGCCTATACCGTGACCACCGAAGATAAGGCAGCCTTTCAGCAACTGCTGACCGACATTCAATCCGCCTGGAGCGCCCAAGATGTGGCGGCCTTGCGACGCTGTTTGACGCCGGAAATGCTGAGCTATTTCAGCACCGCCTTAGCCGAGGACGGCAGTCGAGGCGTGCAGAATCACGTGGAAGGGGTGGAGTTGCTCAAGGGAGACGTGCGGGAAGCCTGGTCCGAGGACGACCAGGACTATGCAACCGTGGACCTACGCTGGAGTGCCAGGGACTACACGGTTTCCACGACGATCCCACGTGGAGAACCAGGCTATCTGATTGAGGGCAGTGAAGAAACGCCGACCGAATCTTACGAAGTCTGGACCTTCATGCGCGTACGGAATGGCCGGTGGCTCCTGTCGGCCATTCAGCAATAGCCCACAAAAGATGGCGCCTGACTCTGTGAGTCACCCGCCATCTCTCTGACTCCTTGAAGAGGTTGAGCCTCCCAACGAATGCCTTTCTCGACCGATCTCTCCCTCGTGACATCCATTCTTCGTGTGACTAGTGGAAGTCCTAGTTCTATTCCACCCACATGACAGCCTAGCGTCACTCCAAGACTGGAGGGAGGCCGATATGCCACACATGACCGCTGTGCAGCTTCGTTCTCCGGGCGCAGCATTCGAAGTCATCAAACGAGAGATCCCGACACCCGGAGCGAACCAAGTCCGCATTAAAGTGCAGGCTTGTGGGATTTGTCATAGTGACCTGTTTGTGAAGGAAGGCTATTGGCCAGGCCTGCTCTACCCACGGATCACAGGCCATGAGGTCGCGGGTATTGTCGACGAGGTTGGAACCGACGTGACGACGTGGAAATGTGGTCAGCGAGTGGGTGTGGGCTGGCATGGTGGGCATTGTGGTCAATGCGATCCCTGTCGGCGTGGCGACTTCATGGGATGCCGGAATTTCCGTGTCACAGGATTTCATGATGACGGAGGATATGCTCAGTATATGATCGCTCGGAGTGAAGCTCTGGCCGCCGTTCCGGATTCGATCGCTCCTGCCGAGGCAGCGCCGATCTTGTGTGCGGGTGTGACGACGTTCAATAGCTTGCGACATAGTGGAGCAGTCGCGGGAGACCTCGTGGCCGTGCAAGGCCTGGGCGGACTTGGCCACCTGGGGATTCAGTTTGCGAGCAAGATGGGATTTCGTACCGTCGCAATAGGTCGAGGCAAAGACAAGGAATCCCTGGCGCTGAAGCTCGGAGCCGTCCGATATCTGGACACAGACGCGGTCGATGTCACAAAAGAACTCGCAAGCCTTGGGGGCGCTTCGGTCATTCTTGCGACGGCTCCGGACAGCAAGGCCATGTCAGCGCTCATCGACGGGCTTGGGATCGGAGGGCGACTGCTTGTAGTCGGAGCCTCGGCCGATCCCCTCAACGTGACGCCCGTTCAGCTGATTATGAGCCGCCGGTCCATCACAGGGTGGCCATCAGGGACCGCCCGCGATTCTGAAGACACGCTGAACTTTTGCGCTCTCACGGGGATTCGGCCCATGGTCGAAACACTTTCCCTCGAACAAGCCGCCGCCGGCTATGAGCGTATGTTGAGCGGAAAAGCGCGATTCCGCGTGGTGCTCACAATGAACTGATCGTAGTCATCAAGTCTTCAGGGTGAGACTTCAACTCGGGGATGCCGGTTCACCTTATTCACAACGGCTCAACCGCCGAGCCACTTCCAGAGACAGGGCGTGAGCACATAGGCTGAAGCCGAGACCAGCACCCCCGTCACCACGCCAAGCAATCCGGCTACATAGAGTCCGGCAAACGGTGCAGCAAATACGATCAGGATCATGAATAATGCCAGCGACGGGTGGTTTTCATAAAACGTTCGGCGAGCTTCAGTTGAAAAGGAAGAAGCGAAGTCGGGCTGATCAGACATGCCCTAGCCCGCGTTATTCATGATGGTTCGTGACGAAACCGCCAAGACGCCAGGCGAGACGGGCGCGTGGAGCCCCGAGAGGCCGAGGCGTACTTGAAACAGTACGTCGAGGTCGTGAGGGACGAGCCCGCCCGCCGGCATGCCGCAACGCTGCATGACGGCTCGTCGCAGCGGGGTATCGGCGGTTGCAGTAGAAGCGTTCATGAATAATGTGGGCTCGTATAGACGAAAACCACCATCTCCGTCCGTCCCGGCAATCTCAGAAATGAGCACTTTCAGCAGGACAGCGTGTCAGTGGAAGACCGGGCCCGAATTCGTTCCTTTCGTCAGGCCACAGCACTTCTTAAACTTCTTTCCGCTGCCGCAGGGACAGGGATCATTCCGCCCGATCTTTGCGTGAGCTGAGTGCTCGAGATCGAGGTCGCCTACTTCAAGCCGCGCCTGATAGATCGATCGTCCCAGATGAGCATACTCGCGCATCGCCTCAGGTAAGATCTCCATCACTGATCGGGCCAACTGCTCCAGACTCCCCTTCCCCCTTGTTTCCTGATGGTACGCCTCGGCGAGTTTCGGAGAGGTAAAGAACGTGAGCGTCATCAGTAACGCTCCAAGTTCTTCGTCAAATTCATCCGGCGTGTATGTGTTCCACACTTCTTCAAGGTAATCGTAGCCGATTGAAAACCCTTGCGCCCACTGACTCAGCGGCGCATCGGCATTCAGATTGTCCATCGCCCACGGTCTCATCTCGCACCCTGGTGGAAGAAAGATGCCGCCAACGGTTCGTTCACGAATGCAATCGTTGTAGAGCGCCATCATCGCTTGGAGCACCCGCTCCGCTTCATCTTGCGTCTCATAACCGGCCTCCTGATCGTTGAAAATCAGCGGAATCCATTCGGAAGGTGGAATCAACTCAGGCCCATTCGCCAGACAGAACAAGAGTCCAGCCAGTTGAGGATAGGTCAAGGTGTTCTTGGGACGCAGCGGTGAAGACAAGAAGCGCGCTAAGAGTGTCGCCTGGGCATCCGTGAATGGTGGGACCGTACTCGTCACGACGGAGTCAGTCTGTCAGTTGTTGGTGGTGCATTTCAATCCTTCATTGCGCTCGGCTATGGTCGTCCGGTTTACCCGCTCATCGATTTCTAGACGTACCGCAAATGTGATCACACAAAGACTCTAAGTTCCTTTTTCCTCCTCCAAGAAGTCCTTTCTGAAGTACCAATCCCGCATCTCGAGGTTCATGTCACTCTGGATATCCGCACGGCCTGCCTGGTAAAAGATAGCGGTGATCGGGTTGTTGCTGACCCAGCCTGAAAGGAACGTCGCACGATGATGTCAATCCTCAGAATGACCGGGATGCGCACCCATGCACCGCGAGGTGCCGTGTTCTCGCACACGAGGAGCACACAGCGGCTCATTCACCATGCCTGCCTTACGACGACGTTGTTGGTGACGATCGCCGTCGTGGCTCAGGTGGTGCATGCCGCAGGCGAAGGCCAGACGAAGTTCACGCGCATCTCGACGCAATACATCGCGGCTTTGGGCAATCCAGGTGCGACCTCTGGGAACGGCGCGCAATTGTGGGGTCTGTGGCCGCTGGACCCGGGTCCTCGAGGCGTTAAGCTGAACCGCTATCAATCGTTGAAGGATGCCGGTGGCGTCGCCCCGGCGCGCTGGAAGTTCGACGAGACGGACTGGTGGCTGGAGGAACACGGCTTGATCATGGAGCAACCGACCGTTCCACTCCCTCCCGGTAAGTACCTGGTCACGGGCGCCCGCAAAGTGACGGCAGTGCTGACTATTCATCCCACCGACAGCCATGGCGACAGACGCTGGGAGCTCGATCAAGGCGCAACGCTCTACGACGTGACGCACCTGGCCTGCCGTTCCGCGCGCTATACACCGACAACGGGTGGTTCGTGCTCCCCGGCTAACGCAAAGCAGACTGCGTTTCCAGTTGCACCAGGGGGAACGATGCCTCGGGTCGAGGGCTGCACAAAGCAAGACTATGCGGTGCTCATCGTGATCGGTATGGGCGTGGAAGACTGAACGCCGGTCGTGCACTCACGGCGTGCACATCAACCCCAAGAAAAGACTCCCGATACGTTTTTCTGTCTTGTCTTCAATCGGCTAAAAATGCCAGCCGAGGCCGCCGACGGCGATGTGGGTACGGTATGTCCCCTCACCACCCCCGGAGACACTTCCGATGGGTACCTTATCAAAATTGAAATCGAATTCGTGGTACTTCCATTCCGCGAAGACCGCAAGGTGCTCCGTCATCCTCCATCGCAACCCTGCCTTTCCGATCAAGCCCGTGTTCGCGTTGCTGTTTGACGTTGTGTCAGTCGTGGCGTCATGGATGTGGAGAAAAGAGACTCCGAATCCAACTCCAACATACGGTTCTAAAGCACCTATCGGGATACGAACCATCATACTAATTGGGGCCCAGGTGGTGACACGCACATTTTTTCCAGTGGTAAGCTGGACCAAGTCAGAACTCCCGCCTGGCCCAATAATCTCCACCCCCTGCTGTTTAACATGCTCCGTGGATGAGTATGCCTCCATCTCGAATCCCAGCCATTGCCACCCCGGTTCGTCGATATAGTATCCAACCTTGGCTCCATAGAGGGGCGATGACTCAAGGTTGAGGTGAGAAAAACGAGTACCTGCTGCAGGCCCTGTCGATACACCCAGGGGGTCGAAAGCACCTCCATAGGCGGCTCCACCTTGCCCAGCCACATACCACTCGGCTTGGGCTGGGGCGTTAAAGAGTACGAAAACTAGCATCGCAAGCGTAAGCGAGTAGGATCCAATGGCAGAACGTAATCTACTCATGTGGCACCCCCTTATCTTCATTATCTTCATTAACTCGTTTGGTGACAGAGCCAACCCAGTACAGCGTCTCCGTACTCGCTGAAATCATCTGGGCTTGTCCGCATCAAAGCCTTCCGACCAGATCACCTGTTGATCGTCCACGAGGGCCATGCTCATCCCCACAACCGTATGGTCCGACATTTCTTTGAGCGCGAGCGCACGGATTATAGTCCACGACAGCCGTATAATCACCAGGGGGGACATGAGCGGGTTTGACAGGCACTTGAGCGCAGCCCATCACCAGCCCGATGGGCTCCACATGTGGACTCCAACCACGAGGCTGAGCGTGATACGACCAACCGTCCGACTCACGCTGGGAGTGGTCGTTGAGGTGTCTCCTGTTAGAACGGAATGGAGCAGCCGAGTGAAAAGATGGCGCTGAAAGCTTTGGTGCTAGACGACTCACTGTCATGGCGGACACGCAAGGGATAATGACTACTATGGCAAACGGTTGTTTTTATTTTTTACACTAAACTATAGGCAGAGAGGGATCAAAAATAGACCTACTTACCCAAAAGACAGCAAAGAAAACGTGCGCCCTCGCACGCACACCCCGTGCGAATACACGACAAACTCTTCTGCTCGGAATGCCATGAACGCTATTGGTAACACGAGATGTTTCACACGAAATGCATACAAATCTGGGGTGACGACGCGTTGTCGGGGGGAGAGTCCATCCAAACCGAAGGCGACATAAAAGGAGTATTTTCTAAACTGTCTTGCCACTCGAGGCGAGGCCACTGGAGACCCCGCCTATCACTTATAAATCGTCGCATCGGATAACTGTCTTTCCCGAATATCCTTTCGGCGTCGAGATCTATCGGGATGTGGGAGGACGAGCTGGCTTTCCGCTACAACACCTGCACGATGAAACACTTCAGGTACCGCGTCGCCAGCCTGCTGGCGAGAATCGGATGGTCGATGCTTTGGCCTCGTTGTTCAACCGAATGTCGCGCTTGGCGGCGCGACCGGCGGGTACCTGACACATGGGAAACGCTGATGCAAGGTCTCAGGACCCATACAGGCTGGTCAACCTAACGATTCGATGGTCCTCTGCCGGCCAGTTCCAGATGCAGGCTGGCTTGTCGGTCCTGTTCGCTCGCCGCATCTTCATAAAACCGCCTGAGCATCTGCGCCCCGGCCACCCAATCCGAATCACGTCCGAAGAGCTGTTCATAGGTCAAGGCGCGATTGGCATGTTCCGCCGCCTTTTGGCGAGACAGCATGGCCTCTCGGGAGTAAAAGGAAGCGATTTTCAAATGGTCCTGACTTGGGTCGAGCGAGGCAGCATCAAGCGGCCCCCCCAGGCCCCGATTGCATCCGGTTGCGAACAGGAGACCGGCTAAGAAGAGGAGCATTACAACCTGCATACGATCCAGCCTTTCATTAGGACCAGTATTATGCCTACCGCACGCCTGCATGATCAACAAAGGGTGCCGCTCATCCAATCATGCCACCCTTCCGGCATTGATTTCCCTGGCCCATAGGCTCTCTAGCTCAGGCTCCGCATCCGGCGTACAATGACTCTTAATCGAGTGGGTGGGCCGTACTGAACCGGAGGAACCACCATGAAACCAACCGTGACCGCTCTTCTGTCGGTTCTGTGGCTGGGGGGGTGCGGCGTCCTCGTTCCGTATATGTACGATGCCCAAACATTACAAGATCGGTTGGTCGTATCGATGCCGAAGGAACAAGTTCTCAAGCAGTTGGGCAAACCGAATCATGTCGTTCGGGACGAGGGGCGACAGATCATTTTGGAGTATCGGCTCTATCCACAGGGCGATTGGACCGCCTATCTGATCCATTGTCCGTTTTTTCCAAACTGCTACTTTCCTGGCGAAGCGGGGCACCCGTATTATGTCGTGTTGCAGGACAATCAATTGTGCCTGTGGGGAACGCCTGAGGTCGTCCGGCCCCTGCTTGGGCTCGTCTGCGGGCCGACGGTTCCGGCCGATCGAAAAGAGCATGTCCGTGGAGGCCTTCGCATTTCGGTGATTCCGGTATTCATGCCTCCTCCCATCGTTCCCCTGCCGCAGCGCCTGGCCATCATACCTGTCGACGGGTCGTCTGACTTCGAAATCAGCTCATGGCTCGATCTGACTTTGAATTTCCTGCGCACACGCCATCGAGACTTGGTGCTGGTGGAACGAGAGGACCTGAAGGCGGTGCTGAATGAGATGGGCATTCAATACGGCGGTCATGTCGATGACGAGACGTCGATCCATATCGGGAGGCTTGTCGGCGCGGACAGTTTACTGATCTATCGGATGATCGTGCCTGAGGACATGCCGCTGTCGGCGGCGTTCGAACTCCGCCTCTTCAAGGTTGAAAGCGGCACCACCCTGTTCCGTCAAACGGTTTCGGCAAGTCAGGTATCGCCGGTACCGGTCGTGACCAGAGCCCAGCGATCCGCTAAGCCGGACTCTCTCGCCCGTCGTCCCTTGCTCCAAGAAGCTGCCGCCTATGGCTTGGCTGCGTTCACGGCTGCCTTCGGCGATAATCCGTTAGGACTGGTGCCGGACCACGGTTGGTCGGGAGAGGGCGTAAAAGTTTTGGACGTCCTTCAAGGAGGACCAGGCTTCCGTGCAGGACTCAAGCCGGGTGATCAAATCATGGAATCCGATGATCGACCGGTCGGAAGCTGGTCCGATCCGGTCACACTCCCGGCACAGTTGACCGTCAGACATAACGGAGTACCCCTCAGGATGTCCGTCAGATGACGGGTGAATCCGCGGCTGGACACCATCACTTGACGCGATGTCTCGGCCTTCAATCCAGTAAGCCAGGAAGCGTCCATCTCGTCAGAACGTCTTATACTCGAGCCATTTGCCGTTCAGCGTGATTTTGCAGCGGGTTTCACCCTGGCTGCCGGTGACCTTTTCCATGTCCACCGTGAAATCGATCGCGCTCATGATGCCGTCGCCGAACATCTCGTTGGCCGTCTCACGCAAAGAATCGCCGTACACGCCGACAATTTCGAGCAACCGGTACTTGAAGGGGTCCGTCATGTTCGGCGGATCCGTGCGCACCGGAAAGCGGCTCAAGGATTGGACGATCTCGTTGTCCAAATCCAGAAGTTTGCCGACCTTCACCGCTTCGTCGGGGGTAAACCGGTGATTGCCGTTCAACGCCGCCGCCACAAACGTGGGGTTCTTACCGACAGCTTTTGCAACGTCGGCGATCGTGAGGTTCTTCTCGAGTCGAGCGGCCTTGACCTTGTTGCGTATCGCTTCTTTCTCCATGCTGGCCTCCCATGAATAGGGTCTCTCTCAACAGTCAACACGAGACCCTGTGGAAAAAAATAGATAGATTGTTAACCTCCCATAGCGGGCTCGAACGTCACTGGAAGGAGTTGTTCACACCAAGAACCTGTTACAACACCTGCACGATGAAACACTTCAGATAGCGTGTCTCCGGCATGCCGGCCAAGATCGGATGGTCGGCGCTTTGGCCTCGTTGTTCAATCAACCGAATGTCGTGCTTGGCGTCGCGCGCCGCGAGGCGAATGCTGTTCCAGAAATCAGCCTCGGATACCGGATGAGAACAACTACACGTCACCAGAAACCCGTCCGGCTTCAGCAGCTTGAATCCCAACAGATTGATGTCCTTGTACCCGGCTAGCGCACCGGGTACAGCCTGCTTGCTGCGGGCAAAGGCCGGAGGATCGAGGATGACCAGATCATAGCGACGTCCTGCCTTCACCAAATGACGCATTTCCTCGAACGCATCGGCTTGGCGATAGGTACAGCGGTTCTCCACCTGATTCATCACAGCGTGCCGTCGGGCAATCGTCAGCGTGTCTTGACTGACATCGAGACTCTCCACAGATACTGCTCCAGCCAGAGCCGCATGAATGCCGAAGGCTCCGGTATGGCAGAATACTTCCAATGCTTCGGCTCCTGCCGCGAACTTTGCTGAAGCCAGGCGATTCTCCCGCTGATCGCAAAACCAGCCGGTCTTCTGCCCCCGTTCGACATCGGCGAGAAACTTCGCGGCCCCTTCGTGAATCTCAACTTGCGTCGGACCACTGCCGCGGAGAAATCCTCGCTCGATCGGCAGTCCTTCGAGCTGCCGGCTCTTGGCGTCGTTCCGGAGATAGATGTCCGCGACGTTCAATTCCTTCATCAGTAAGTCGGCCAACAGCTCTTTTCTACAATCCATCCCCACGGATAGGGTCTGCATAACCAGCAACTGATCATACCGATCAACGATCAATCCCGGCAGCAGGTCCCCTTCTCCATAGATGAGGCGATAGGCATTGGACTGAGCGACGACACGCTTTCGCAAGCGGACTGCCTGTTGAATTCTCCCCAGCCAGAACGTCTCGTCGATTGGTTCATCCCTGAACGTCAGCAGGCGGACTCTGATTTTCGAGGCCGGGTTATAGAGGCCACGGCCGTAGAATCGACCGCCGGCGGTGAGGACATCGATCAGATCGCCGGCTATCGGTTCACCGGCCATCGGTCCCAGGTGGCCGGCATAGAGCCAGAGATGCCGACTCTCAGATCCACGTGATGGAGTGAGGCGAACCTGTGCGGTCTGCGTCATACCCTTTCCCATGTCATGTTGTACCCGACTCTATGAGTGAGCAGTCAAGTACAGGATGAGGAGCATCGCGGACCACCCGGTTGTTCTTGACGAAGTGTCGCCAGTATGTTTTCCTGAAGTCAGGACATTGGTCACGATCGAATAGTCACCATCATGAGCGACAAAGCGACGATTGGATCAGCAGTATTGGATCGCCTGCATCGACTCGGCATCCGCCATATCTTCGGCATCCCCGGTGACTACGTGCTGTCCCTCTACCAACTGATCGAGGCCTCGCCGATCAAGCACATCGGGACGACCAGGGAAGATTGCGCCGGATTTGCCGCGGACGCCTATGCGCGGATCAACGGCATCGGAGCGGTCTGTGTCACCTATTGTGTCGGCGGACTCAACACCGTCAACGCCATTGCTTGCGCCTATGCCGAACGGTCGCCGGTGGTTCTACTGACCGGGTCACCGGGTCTGACTGAACGGACGCGGACTCCCTATCTGCATCATATGGTTCGCGACTTCGGCACGCAACGGGAAGTCTTCGAACGAATGACCGTTGCCGCGGTCACGCTGGACGATCCATTGACCGCAGAACGGGAGATGGATCGGGCCTTTGCCGCGCTGCTGCGCTACCGACGTCCGATTTATATCGAAATCCCCAGAGACATGGTCCACTGTCCGCTGACGGGAGGCATGAAACCGTTCTGCATTGAGGATACCCCGAGTGACCCGGCCGCTCTGGAAGAGGCGATCAGTGAAGTGCGGATCATGCTCGCTTCCGCCAAACGACCGGCCATGCTCGTTGGGGCGGAAGTCGGGCGGTTCGGGCTCCAGGACGACTTGGCCCGCCTGGTGGAGCGACTGAACATCCCCATCGCGTCGACGTTGCTCGGGAAATCGATCATTCGGGAAGATCATCCGCTCTACGTCGGCGTGTATGGGGGACTGATCGGGCGCGAGGAAGTGCAGCAGTTCATCAACGATTCCGACTGTCTGTTGATCCTGGGGTCCATTCTGTCGGATGTGGAAGATCTGGATGCCACGTCTCCTTTACTCTCAGAGGGCCGCACCATCCACGCCACAGCCGACCGAGTCGCCATCAAACACCATCGGTATGAGTCGATCAAGTTTCAGGATTTTGTCCAAGGCCTCGTGCGATCGCCGCTCCCGTCCTTTTCTCATTCCCAACGCTCGCTCCCGACCCGAACTATGACGGCACCATCGGCGCCGGATTTGGATGCGCCGGTGACGCTGGAGGGGCTGTTCCGCCATCTCGATACGGCACTGACAGAAAAGACGGTCGTGATCGCAGACGTCGGTGAATCGCTCTTTGCAGCAGCTGACCTGCATGTACGCCATCGATTCGAGTTTCTGTCGCCGGCCTATTACACGTCGATGGGATTCGCCGTTCCCGCTGCATTAGGAGCCTCCTTCGCCGATCCCGGCCTGCGACCTATCGTCCTGGTGGGAGACGGCGCCTTTCAGATGACCGGGACTGAGTTGGCGAGCTGCGTCCGCTATGGGCAGGCCCCGATTGTCATATTATTGAATAACCGCGGCTATTCGACTGAGCGAGAAATCTTGGAAGGCCCCTTTAACGATGTGCATGAATGGCACTATGACAAAGTGTGCGACCTGATCGGGAGTGGAAAGGGTTCGCGGGTCAGCACACAAAGAGAGTTCGAACAACGCCTTACCGCCGCCTTTGCGGACCAACATCAGCTGCATCTCCTCAATGTTCTCTTGAGCCCCAGCGATCGATCACCCGGCATGGTGCGCTTGGCAAGGCGCTTGGGCAAGAAGCTTTCCACTGACAAACCATAGGGGAAACCCTCCACCTCTGCCTGCTTTCACCTACATCTCCATAGGATATTTCCACTAGTTCCCCGGTAAATCATATGTGAAGCGATGAACTCTAGGGTTTTTGCCAATGGGCAGCGATGGTATGCTCCCTGCACTCTTTCGCTATTTGCATCCAGGAGAGTCCGGGTTATAGTCTGCACCTGCTCGTCCGGCTGACTTTACGTGCGACCGGCTTTCAGCAATAATCAGGGATCCGCAAAGGGGATAGCGTGTCTGATTTTTATCAAAATGGGGTCGTGACCGTTCTCCACCGTCTCGGCCAGTCCAACATTGAGCAGCTCGAGCAAGAGCTCGAACGGTATGCGAGGACGACTCCGATCGCCTTGGTCCTCCCCTCGCTCTATGCGGAGCTGGAGCGGCCCGCTCTCAAGCGAATCGTTGAAATCCTCAGCGAAGTTCGATATGTGAACGAAATCGTCATCTCCTTGGATCAAGCGTCCGCGCTGGAATTCAGACTGGCCAAGCAATTTTTTTCTCTGCTGCCCCAACGAGTCCGGGTGATCTGGAACGACGGCACCCGAATTCAGGCATTGTTGAACACTCTCGTCTCACATGAAATCGACATCGGGCTCCAGGGCAAAGGGCGCGGATGTTGGACGGCCTACGGCTATGTGCTGGCCCGAGGCCAGAGCCAGGTGATCGCTCTTCATGACTGCGACATCGTGAGTTACGACCGCCAGTATCTCGCTCGCCTCTGTTATCCGGTCGCCAACCCGAACCTCGCGTACGAATTTTGTAAGGGCTATTACAGCCGCGTGACGGACCGGATGCATGGACGTGTCACCCGTCTCTTCATCACCCCGCTGATCCGCAGTCTGCAACTGCTTGTGGGACCGCATCCCCTGCTCTCGTTTCTGGATAGTTTTCGGTACCCGCTGGCCGGTGAATTCGCGATGGTGCGGGATCTGGCTTGGATCAATCGTATTCCGGGCGACTGGGGGTTGGAAGTCGGCATGCTGGCCGAGGTGTACCGCAATTGCGCGCTCCGACGGATCTGCCAGGCGGATATCGCCGATGCCTATGAGCACAAACATCAAACGCTGTCGACGCACAATGCGGATGCAGGCTTGCTGAAAATGTGCGTGGACATCACGAAATCGCTATTCCGCAACCTGGCGAGCGAAGGTCTGGTCCTCTCGGAAAGCACGCTCAAGACACTGCGGGCCACGTATCTCCAGGCCGCGCAAGAAGCCATTAGTCGGTATGAAAATGACGCGGCGATCAATAGTTTGCGCTTTGACCGTCATGAGGAGCGGCGCGCCGTCGAAGTGTTTCTGCGCGGCATGACGTTGGCGACGGACAGTTTCCTCGGAGACCCGCTGGGCGTCCCCATGATCTCGAACTGGAGCCGCGTCGCCCACGCCGTACCCGATATTTTTCATCGGCTCATGGATGCTGTGGAACAAGACCATGCCTGGGATCCCGCAGCGGAAACACGGCAACCCGTCTCATGAACACCGGTCTGATCCCACTCACGCCTGAAACCGAAGAGCTGCTGGGGGCAGTGCGCAGCGCCGACATTCTGGTCGGTATTCCCAGCTTCAACAATGCGGGAACCGTCGGGCATGTCGTTCGTGCCGTGGGAGCGGGACTGGCAAAATACTTTCACGGTCATCGTGCCGTCCTGGTGAATGCCGACGGCGGCTCCTCCGACGATACCCCGACCATCGTCGCCCATACCATGGTCGATCTGGAACCGCTCTTTATTAGCGATCGGCAGAGCACGCTCCACCGGATCGTCACACCCTATCACGGCATCCCGGGCAAGGGGAGCGCGTTTCGCACGATTTTCGAGATCGCGCGGCGGCTCAAAGTCAAAGCTTGTGCCGTCGTCGATTCGGACGTCCGCAGCATCACGCCCGAGTGGATGGAACTGCTCCTTCATCCGATCATCAAAGAAGGCTACGACTACGTGGCCCCGTACTATCGACGCCACAAGTACGACGGGACCATCACCAACAGCATCGCCTATCCTCTGACCCGAGCCCTCTACGGGCAGGAGGTTCGTCAGCCGATCGGCGGAGATTTCGGATTCACCGGGGAACTGGCCCAACACTATCTCGAGAAGCATGTCTGGGAATCCGATGTCGCGCGCTTCGGGATCGATATTTGGATGACGACCGAAGCCATTACGAGCGGGGCCAAGGTGTGTCAGAGTTTTCTTGGAGCCAAGATTCATGATCCCAAGGACCCTGCCGCCGATCTCTCTTCCATGTTGCGACAGGTGGTGGGTGCCTTGTTCGCCTTGATGGAAGCCCATGCTTCCAGCTGGCTCCCTGTTACAAGCTCGCGAAAGGTGCCGCTCTTCGGCTTCCAATATGAAGTGGGAGTCGAGCCGGTGAATGTCAATGTCGAACGGATGGTGGACTTGTTTCATCTCGGGCTTACGGACCTGCACCCTATTTGGGCGCGCATACTCTCTGAAGACGCACTGGATCAGCTGTCCCGTCTTCGGGACATCCCCATACGGGATTTCCGCATTCCTGATTCGCTGTGGGCCCAAATTATCTACGATGCCGCCCTCGCGCATCATCAGAGCGTGCTCCCCCAAGAACATCTCCTGAAAGCTCTGACCCCTCTCTATTTGGGGAAGACCGCGTCATTCGTGTTGGATAGCCAAGGGTTGACCTCGGCGGAAGCCGAGCACCTCATCGAAGCGCTCTGCCGGACATTCGAAAAACAGAAAGAATATCTTGTCGCACGTTGGCCTCAGTCTCATGACACGCGCGAAGTCATCGGTGCTGTTCGCGCGAGGCCTGAAAGGAGTCAGCCATGACTTCAAACTGGGAACATACGCTACTCGGACCAGTCGCTGCTCTCGGTGAGCGCGTCTTCGCCATTCTTCCCAATGTCCTGGCCATGATGATTCTTTTGCTGGTCGGTCTGGGCGTCGCCTGGGGCATGGGGCATTTGACGGAACGGCTGCTTCGCGTCATCGGTCTGGATCGACTCTGTGATCGGATCGGTATCGCCGGGGCCCTGCTGAGGGGAGGCATCAAGGCGGATCCGTCCTACATCATCGGCCGCATTACTTACTGGTTGATCGTGATCTTCGCCACCACGGCATCGCTGGGTGCGCTCGACGTTGCTCCGATCAATGAAGCGGCTCACTCGCTCTTGTCGTATATTCCCCATTTGGTTACAGCGGCCGTCATCGGAATCATCGGCTATCTCGTCTCGAATTTTGTGTCGCAGGCCGTCCTCATTGCCGCCGTGAACGCGGGGTTGCCTCCGGCCCGCTGGATCGCAGCCGGGACACGTTGGGGCATTCAGCTCTTGACGGTGGCCATGGCGCTCGAACAGTTGGGGATTGCCCAACATATCGTCGTCGTTGGATTCGGCATTACCTGGGGAGGCCTCGTCCTAGCCGCTGCGCTGGCGCTGGGATTGGGCGGGAAGGATCTTGCGAAGGACTTCCTGGAGCGACGTCTGGCCGGACATTCCCGGTCGCAGATCAACGAGGACCTGCGACATCTCTAAACCTATGTCACGCTATATCCTATTTACAGACTTGGACGGCTCTCTGTTGGACAACGACACCTATTCCTTTGACGAGGCAAGGCCGGCGCTCGGGGCCCTTCGTTCGGAAAACATTCCGGTCGTTCTCGTCTCCGGAAAGACCCGTGCGGAAATCGAACCGCTTCGAGAGCGCCTTGATCACCACCATCCCTTCATCGTCGAGAATGGCGCGGCGGTGTTTGTGCCTCTCAATACCTTTGACTTCCCCCTGGAGCGGTCGCGACGCCGCTCCAGTTATCATATCATCGAACTCGGTACGCCCTATGCGCTCCTCCGGGATGTGCTCCGGCAAATCGAAGAAGCGGTGGGCACGCCGCTCCGAGGGTTCGGCGACCTGTCGGTCGACGAAGTCATGGCGAATACAGGACTCTCCCGAGAAGATGCGCTGAGGGCCATGCTGCGGGAATTCGATGAACCGTTTTTGGTGAACGGCCCCCCGAAGTTAATCGAGGAAGTTTGCCGTCAGATTGCGACTCGAGGTCTTAGTTGGACAAGGGGTGGGCGTTTCTTTCACCTGACGGGAAACAACGACAAGGGTCGGGCCGCAGAAATTCTTCTCCGCTGCTACAAACGGCAGGGGCGACTGGCTAACCTGCCGGACGATATGGAAACCATCGGCATCGGCGATAGCCTGAACGATCTCCCTCTTCTGCTGACGGTCGATCGTCCAGTGTTGGTGCAAAAACCCGACGGCTCGTACGACCCTGACATCAACCTCCCGAACCTCATTCGGGCGCCAGGCATCGGCCCCGCCGGTTGGAATCATGCCGTCATGGAATTGCTCAGACAGGACTCGGAAGAGACATCGCCTGGCCGATCAGTCAACATCCGAGCCACATGATCGTCCTCATTCGGAAGCATCTTGCGGCGCTAGTCTTCTGCCGGATTAATGATATGCAGTCCTGCCGTTTTTGACGCCGCCAACAGCTGGGTATCCGCGCTGACGACGGTCAATCGCAACGGCTTCAGCTCCAATGCCAATGCCAGATGCATCACCTGAGGCGATCGCAGGGACGGATACTCCAAAACCAATTCTTTCGTGGCCAGGTAGGTTTCCATCCTCGGTGCGATAAACTGGTAGAGTCCCTGCTTGGATTCGATTTCGAACTTATAGAGAACCGAGTAGCAATCATCCCGCGTAATCTGTCCCTCCTGAGCGCGTGCGCACAGAATCGAATAGAAGTCCGTCACGGTCCATGTCGGGACGATCGCGACCTTCCCACGCTTCACCATCAGCTTATTCACGATCCTCGTGCCCCGCTCCATACTGTAGCGCTTAATGAGTGCGGTTGAGTCGAAATAGTAGTATGGCATCCCCTTACACCCTTCCCTTCAGAATGATTTCCGCGAGCGGCCCCTGGAGTTTGGAGAGCCTATCTTGCAGCTCATCGAGCGGCACCTCTTCATACCCTTCCTTTCGCAAGGTGTCGGCGAGATTCCCTCGATTGAAAGACGAGGTGTCTTCCTTCAGTCGGTCGTTCAATCGCCGCTTGGCCAAACGGCTTGATATCTTTTGTCCTGACTTGGTCAACCCCCGCCCCCTGCTGCGTGGAGATCGGCTGACGGATAAGTCGTCTGTCTTTTTCACGATAGAGGCCTCCTCATGAAAGAACGTTCATTTACCGCTTGACTCCTGATTCTTCTCGCGGGCAACTCGCCGGCATCGTGGCCGTCTCAGGCAACGCAACCTCGCCGAAGATATGAGCGGCAATCGCCTTCGCGACATCCGACGACAACTCTTGCTGCATCACACGCAGCGTCTTCGCCGTCGCTTCACGCTCCGTTAGGTGTCCTTCCTTTCCACCGTGCGCCGTAGCCCCAACGACCCGCCGCGTTCCCGACTCCACAACCTCAAAATCACTACACCACCGAACATACTTGAAATTCGGGTCCCGCACCTCGACGGGGAACAGACGGACAGTGCCTCGGACGATCAATTCCGGGGAACCAGTCCCTTCACCTTCCGTCCTCGTGGTGACGTGAAGTCCTTCCCGGATAAGTCCTTCCTCCAGAGCACGCTCCACCGGTTCCGCATGGTCCCCGGACACTTGTACCGCAAGCACCAGATTCGTGGCAAGAAATTGCTCCAACTCGCCGGACAATTCGTTTACCTGATAAGCAGATGGGGTACCGTGCCCGCTGAGACGGATTACCCGCAAATCCGTATTGTAGACCTCGCGTAACACGAGGTTCCTGCCGGCCCGCCGAAGAGCACGAACCTTCGCCAGTTTGTCGGTCGTTTGCCGTGACTCGGCGACATCCGCCTCGATCGCCCCATCCAACGCCGATACCTTCTCCATCAATGCGGCCTCGGCCTGAGAACGATTCATCACACCCAGAGCGTAGTACGAACGGCCGTCCGAGTCGTGCCACACATCCGCGATCCTGACGTTTTCAAGCACCTTGTCGGTCGAGACTTTCGTCACATTGTCGATCGTGAGCCGCCGCTCGGCGTTGGAGACACCGCGATTCTCAACGACCCAATATGATTCCCAGTCCTTGGCTTGCGCCGCGACTTCCGCCTTGAAGATGCGGGCCACGGCCGCATAAGCCTGATCCTCCGCATTGCTTCGAGTGTCTGCTTGGCCGACCCCGGTCAGGTATTGAGTCGCCGGGTATTCCGTGCTTCGGCCATCGATCCACCCCGGCTTCCCTTTTCCGGTCAACCAGGTACAGGCGGTCGATATGGACACCATCAGCCACAGGCACAGGCACAGGAAAACCGCG
>JACZCY010031530.1_pt1 | contig 25456 bp, 21 predicted proteins | sample 8641821 | NCBI WGS metagenome assembly JACZCY01 (sample SAMN15324609, study PRJNA640507) | soil metagenome | isolation source: intercropping sugarcane | place: China: Luxin town, Laibin City, Guangxi Province | collected 2019-07-25 | depth 10cm m | reverse complement strand
GTTCCATGTTCGTTCACCGTTATTCGTGAATCGTAAATCGTGAATCGCAAGAATTTTCCTGCGTTTAACGAATAGCGTTCAACGAATAACGAAACATCAGGCGATTAACGATACTTCTCCACGATGCATTCAATCTTGTCCGGAGTGACATTGCCGTAGACATCGGCATCGATCATGATTGCCGGCGACCGCTCGCAATGCCCGAGGCAGGCAATCGGCAGAATCGTCAGCCGACCATCGCTCGTCGTCTGTCCCATATCCACACCGTAGCGACTGTTCAACTGCTGTCGTACCCGCTCGTATCCCATGATCCAGCAACTGATGCTGTCGCACATGAAGAGGACATGGCGTCCCACGGGCTGTCGAAAGATAAGGTTGTAAAAGGTCGCCACACCATCCACATCCTCACGTGTCATGTCGAGAAATTGTGCGATATCGAGGAGGGATTCATCCGAGATCCATCCTCTCCGCCGCTGGAGGAGCAACAAGGCATCGATGGTACCGGCTCGTTTGTCAGGGTAATGTTTCAAGGCTTCTTCCAGCTCGTGCCGTTCAATGTCGGTCAACATAAAAATGGTCTATCTCGTCTATTTGGTCTATCTCGTCTGTCTGGTCTATCTGGTCTGTCTCGTGCGGGATAGACCAGACAGACCAATAGACCAGACAGACAGCATTTCACCGATCCACATCCGACAAGACAAAGTCGACGCTGCCCAAGACGGCCAGCAGATCGGACAACAACTCGCCGCGCGCCATAAACGGTACCATCTGAATGTGCGCGAACGACGGGGTGCGGATTCTAGTCCGATACGAGACTTGCGCTCCATCACTGGTCAAGTAATAACTGGTCTGGCCCTTCGACGATTCCGTCGGGACTTCCGCCTCGCCCGGTGGAAGCACCGGCCCCCAACTCACCCCAAGGAAATGATGGATGAGCGTTTCTATATCGTGCATCGTGCGTTCCTTTAAAGGAGGCGTTGCAAGAGGATCGAGTGATTTGTAGGGACCGGTCGGCATATGTTCGAGGCACTGCCGAATGATATGCAACGACTGTCGCATCTCCAGGACGTGCACCACCGCCCGGTCGTAACAATCCCCGTGAGAACCGACCGGAACATCGAAGTCGAACTGATCATAGCCGGAGTAGGGACGAACCTTGCGCAGATCCCAAGCCAGTCCACAGGCACGCAACATCGGCCCGGTGGCGCCCCAGGATATGGCGTCTTCGAGGGTGAAGGCGCCGATGCCGACGGTCCGTTCTTTGAAAATCGGGTTGTCCATTACGAGTCGCTCGTATTCATCCAGACGGGCAGGCAAGTAGTCCACGAATTGTCGGACCAGTTTGTCCCATCCGACGGGAAGGTCCTGGGAAACGCCGCCGATACGGAACCAATTCGGGTGCATGCGCCCGCCGCAGACGGCTTCCGTGATGGCATGGATCCGCTCACGATCGTTGAACATGTAGAAGACCGGCGAAAGGGCGCCGACGTCCTGCGCGAAGGTGCCGTACCACACGAGATGGCTGGCGAGGCGGTAGAACTCGCACATCATGACGCGGATGACCTGCGCCCGGTCGGGGACCGTGATGCCGGCCAGCCGTTCGACGGAGAGACAGTAGGGCATTTCGTTGAGGACGCCTTGGAGATAATCGACCCGGTCGGTATAGGGAATGAACGTATGCCAGGTTTGCCGCTCGGCGATCTTTTCTTTGGCCCGATGATGGAACCCGATATCGGGCACGATGTCGATGATTTCTTCACCTGCGAGTTGTGTGACCAGCCGCAAGATCCCGTGTGTGCCGGTATGGGCCGGCCCGAGATTAATGAACATATAGTCGAAGTCCGGATCATGATGCCTGCGGGCTAAACCCCAGTCGTCGGGATTGAACTGCAGTGCCTCTTGGGCCATGGCAAGCTTTTCCGGCGGCAGTTGGAAGCGGCCCATTTCTGTTCCACGCGCGGGATGATCCTTGCGAAGCGGATGACCGTTCCACCAGGAAGGCATGAGGAGGCGACGGAGAAACGGATGTCCTTCGAACTGAATGCCGAACATGTCATAGATCTCGCGTTCGTACCAATCGGCATTGGGCCAAAAATCCACGATTGACGGCAACGACAGAGGTTCATGGAGCGGCACTTTCAGACGGATCGATTGTTTTCGGTCGAACGAATAAAGGTGATAAAAAACAGTAAAATGTCCGATCGGCAATCCATCACGGTTCCGGCGCAACCGTTCGTCGGTCGCGCTCAAATCGAAAAGCATTGGAAACGGACGAGGAATCTCAGATCTCAAGTACTTGAGTGTGTCACGCAGCTGATTTTTATCGACCCAGACGGTCGTGATGTCATCTCTTGTCGGTTGAACGGCCAGGATTCCCTCGGAGCCGAAGCGACTCTTGAGTTCGTCAACCATGCCGGAAACACGAACCGGAGAGTCTTCAATTGTCGATGATGGTCGGTTCATGACTTTGAAATCGGTCCAACGATCGGTGTTCCCGCAAAGTGCGGCGAAAGCAGATCGGTTCTGGGAAGGATGTCCGTGGTCGGATATTCCTGTCGACGGACCCGTTCTTCCCGTTTTGCATCCCGCATCGACGGCAGAATCGGTTTCTGGACTTCTTGTGGGCCGAACCACCAGCTTAAAGGCCGTCGCTCCTTGCCGACTTTGTCTTGCAACAACAACAGGCACTCCATGAATGCATGGGGCGGCGGAGGGCAACCGGGCATGTAGACGTCCACCGGCAAGAACTTGTCCACGCCCTGCACGACCGAATACGCATCGAACATCCCGCCGGAGTTGGCGCAGGAACCCATCGAGATCACCCACCGCGGTTCCATCATCTGTTCGTACAGCTGTTTGATGATCGGAGCGACCTTGATGAACACCGTTCCGGACACGATGAGCACATCGGCTTGGCGCGGAGAGCCGCGCACAACTTCGGCGCCGAACCTGGCCACGTCATACACGCTGGTGAGGCTCGTCGCCATTTCGACGTAGCAACAGGACAGCCCGAAATTCAGCGGCCATAAAGAATTCTTCCGCCCCCACGCCAGCAGGTCTTGCAACGTTGCGAGCAACACCGACTGGCCGACCACGGTAGTCAGGGATCCGTCCCCTCCGTCTCTGATGGAAACACCCTCAAGCCGCCCGTTACGCCACCCGAACATCGCTCCGCTCCTTGGCTTGCAGATGATGAAGGCGATGGAGAGACGGTCGTTGATATCGTGCGCTCCAATCCAGTGCGCCGATGAGCCAAAGATACGCGAGGGCTGCCAGGAGAATCGCGACAAAGATCACCACCTCGATGAAGCCGAGCCAACCCGTCTCCTTGACGGCCACCGCCCAGGCATAGAGGAAGACGGCTTCCAAGTCGAAAATTACGAAAAACATCGCGACAAGGTAGTACTGGATAGGAAGGCGTATTTGCGCGCTGTCCGTCGGCCGGATACCCGACTCATACGGAACGCCGGTGGCGATATCTCCTCGGCGCTCAGGCTTTTTCCAATGCCGCTCTCCCAGGAGTGCCGGTAGGCCCAGCATCACGCCGATCACGATGAGAACACCCACCGCATAGAGTCCAATTTGCAACATCCACTGCAACGCCATCCGGACCTCCCTTTGATCGCGGGCTCATGTCGTGACAGCCTTCAAGCTAAAGTACGCCAAGCAAGGGGCGAGCCACTCTCGGATCGACCAAGATGGCGAGAGATAATCGCCAGCCTCACTGATTGTTCGGGATAGACATCTATTGCGGACGGTTTGTCCGACGTGCAGACAACTTGTCTCCCAAATAGCCCGAGCAACCTTCTACAGGACCGCTTTTTTCAGCGACGTTGAGCGGTATTGTGGAAGGCCGGATGGCGCTGTGCGTTAAGAAAATACTTTGTGACCCAGGATGATGCCCGCGATGAGCAAAATGAAAAAAATCCCTAAAAACAGATAGAACAGTGTCTTGGCAATGGTCGCCGCTCCGGCGGCGATGCCGGTAAAACCGAACGCGGCCGCAACCAATGCGACTACAAAAAAGATGAAAGCCCATTTCAACAACATAGAATCCCCCTCTGTAGCACTACACATGGCGCAATATCGGTGCCTGTCCGGTCTCGCATTGCGAGGTGTCGAAACGGTTTGATGTGTGAATACTCGCGAGAGGCGGGGCCTTGCCGCGCGAACACGAACAATAAGCTAAGCGCGAAGCTAAGCGCGCTCACCAGATCCTTCCGCATTACAACATGATGAAGAGGTCTGTTCCTTGCAGTTTTACAGACCATGACGAATCAGCCGTCGATCTTGCGCGCCGTTCGGCATGACGCCGCTGGCGTTGGAATTGATATCGGCATGTATATCGAGCGAATGTTGATTGTCGTGCCTCCTTGGGTGAGACCACGATCGACCTACAGCTGGAGCAGCCATTTCCCGTCCTCTCCCGACTGATCGACGCCGCAATCTACCCGCTCGGCAACATGCGGCCGAACAAATATTTTGCTATTTTGCGATCGCAGCGCTGGTGTTCTTCGACCTGTTGAATTGGATCGTCAGGGTTGCGCGAACTAGAAGCTCCTCATCGTGATCGGCGCCTGCGCCATGGTGACGGAGCAGGGGCCGGGTGCGAGAAGCCCGGTTGACGTGCCGCGCAGCACCGTTGCCGAGCTTGCGATGGTTCTGCCGTCCTAAGGAGGCGTTACCATGAAGATCAATCGACGCTCGCTGCTTCGTTTCTCTCTCATGTGGCCGGCGACCCTGCCGCTCTGGCCCGGTACGTTATTGCAGGCGGCAGAAACCAAACATGATCGGCGAACGGAAACACTCACGAAGACACGCCCGACCATGGTGGACAGCCTCGCCGACGCGATCGTCGTCAAGAACGAGAATGTCTTTTTCGTGGCACGGCCAGACGGAAACGTGCCCTTGAGGGACTCTCACGGCATGGGTCTCTACTATCATGATTGTCGCTATGTGAACGGGTATGAAATCGAGGTGGCGGGAAGGAAACCGGCTCATCTGTCGGCTTCGTCGGTTCAAGGCGCAATCGGTGTCTTTACATTGACGAACCCCAGAATCGAGTTGGTGGGCGGCGGTATCCTCGATGAGGAAAAACTCGGCATTACGTGGCGGCGACTCATCGACAACGAAACCCCGGCGCTGCGCGATCGCCTCCAAATCCAAAACTTCACGCTTCACACCCTGGAGGTTCCCGTCACCCTCACGATTCAATCCGCCTTCGAAGATATCTATGCCGTTCGGGGCCTGTTGCCCAAGCATTTCGGAACGCTCCATCCCCCGTCCTGGGAAGGCGAGGAACTGCGCTTATCCTATGACGGCAAAGATGGGATCCTCCGTACGACGACGGTCTATTTCGCCCCGCTACCCGATAAGCATCAGGGCACGACGGCGGAGTTCCTCCTGCGCCTGAGCCCCCGCGGCCAACAACAAATCGATGTGGCGGTGGTGATCGGCGAATTCAAGGGCCGGGAGTCCCCTCGCCGTGTAACACCCGATCCGGAGGACTTCAGTCGATTCGACAGCGGGCTCACACGCGAAACAGAGGCCTGGATAGCGCAGGTGACCAAGGTGGCGACCAACGGATCGGCCCTCGATCAGCTCATGGAACGTTCCTTCCGCGGACTCCGGGTTTTGCGTACTCACGTGGGGAACGAAACGTTTTTTGCGGCCGGAGTGCCGTGGTTCGTCGCGTTGTTCGGGCGAGACAGCCTGATCACCGCTTGGCAAATGTTGGCCTACAATCCGAGGATCGCCGAGCAAACCTTGCGTCTATTGGCAAAATATCAAGGGACGAAAGAGGACCAGTGGCGGGACGAACAGCCGGGCAAAATTCTCCACGAACTACGGGTCGGCGAGATGGCGAACCTGGACGCCATTCCCCATACTCCGTTCTACGGGACGATCGATGCCACTCCGCTGTTCTTGATGCTGGTCGCGGAACTGGCGGCGTGGACCGGTTCTCTGAACCTCTTCGACGAATTGCGGACTCCCATTGAACGGGCGCTGTCCTGGATGGATACCTACGGCGACCGGCATGGAGAGGCCTATCTCACCTATACCAGCCGGTCGAAAGACAAGCTGATCAATCAGGCGTGGAAAGATTCGGGAGACGCCATTGTGACCGCCGCCGGCGAGGTCGCTGTGCCGCCGCTCGCGCTGGTCGAGGTGCAGGGCTACGGTTATGCCGCCAAACTCGGAATCGCGGAATTATTCAAGCGGGCCGGCGATCGAGACCGGGCCGATCGCCTGATTCGTGAGGCCCGGCGGCTGCGCGAGCGGTTCAATCGGGATTTTTGGATGGAGGATGAAGGTTGCTACGCACTCGCTCTGCAGGAGGAGGGACGGCAAGCCGCCGTCGTCTCCTCCAATCCGGGACAGGCCCTGTGGACCGGCATCGCCGACCGGGATAAGGCCGAGCAGACGATCAGGCGGCTCATGGCTGAGGATATGTACAGTGGATGGGGCATTCGTCCCCTACCGTCGAGGGCGCATGCCTATAATCCCATCGGCTATCATCTCGGCACGGTTTGGCCGCACGACAATTCGATTGCCGCCGCGGGATTTCGGCGCTACGGACAAGATCGAGAGACGCTGCGGATCTTCCAGGGGCTCTTCGATGCCGCCTATCACTTTCATGCGCATCAGCTTCCTGAACTCTTTTGCGGCTTCGGTCGGGAGCAATATGAGATTCCGATCCACTATCCTGTTGCCTGCCATCCACAGGCCTGGGCTTCAGGCTCGCTTCCGTTTCTCTTGACGACCTTGCTCGGTTTGACTCCGGAGGCGTTCGAGAAGCGGCTCCGTATCAGCCGGCCGCTGTTGCCCGATTTTCTCGATCGCCTGGAACTGCGGCGGCTGCATGTGGGGGGAGCCGTCGTCGATCTCGCTTTCCGACGGGGGACGCAGGGCATTCACGTCGACGTGGTGAAACTGCAGGGCGAGCTGGACGTCCAGGTGGACAATTTGGAGCAATACAATAAAAGGAATTGAGGTCGAGCCATGGATACTGCCGGGCGGAACGATGACGACAATCGCCTTCTTGCCGCATACTCAAATTGCATTATGTTCAGGGAGGAACCGTGCTCTCCGACCGCCGGTAGTTGCTCGCCTATGGCCAGATAGATCTAATCCTTCATTTTCTCCTTTAATGCTTTTGCCTTTCCTTTGCCTTTCTCCACTGCGCCCTTGGTGTTGCCCTTCGCCCGTTCTCCGGCAGCCTTGATATCATTACCCTTCGCTTCTTCCTTTAAGGCTTTGACTTCGCCCTTGGCTTCTTCCATCTCGCCCTTAACCTGTCCTTTAGCCTTCTCCATCTCGGCCTTCGTTTCACCGGCATGGCCGATCGTGGCAGAACTGAAGAAGGAAACCAATACAAGCGCCAATCCCAACAGTTTCATCGTCGTCTCCTTTATTCGTATTCGTATATTCGTATTCGTAGTACATGCTCTCTGGACCATACCTGGAATAAATCACATCGCCTACTGGGGCTGTCCTGAGGTCACCTACCCTGGGGAGAACCCTAGCGTTGTACCGCGCCGGGACGAAGCGTATGATGTCCTCCACATTCGTACACCGAACGACTTCGGATCTATTGCTGGCTCCAGAGCGGACGGCCCGGCAAAGGGTCGCATTCAACAGGAGCCTGTTATGGACAATCTTCCCGCAAGCGGGTCGAATCCATCCTCAATCAACCAGCCGAGCCACTTATTAGAAATCCTCACCGGTTACGGCGCCTTGGAATGGAACATCGTCAGCGGGGATGTTCAATGGTTCGGCGCCTCTGAGCGGTCGGCCGGCTCACGGCATGGGAGGGGCACCATCCGATCCTTCACGGACATTCTGCACCCGGATGACCGCGCGCGCGTCTGGCAGAGGCTGAACAGTACGATGGCACGGGGCGAAATACCGTATGCCGACGAATATCGGCTCGTTCACTCCGATGGGAGCGTGCGATGGATCAGCGGCACAGGGCGTTTCTATTATGATGAAACCGGAAAAGCCGTTCGTATGACCGGCGTCGTGCAAGACATTACCGAACGTAAGCAGGCACATGAGGCGCTGCGCGAAAGTGAGGAACAATTCGCCAAAGCCTTTCGCACGAGCCCTCATCCGATCGGAATCACGGAAGTGGCGACGGGTCGTTGTATAGAAGTGAACGACGCCTGCTTGCAACTCTTCGGTTTTCGACGAGAGGAGGTGATCGGAAATACCACGTTGATGCTGGGCATCTGGCCGCATCAGGAAGATCGGGCCCGGCTCGTTGAAGGGTTGCAAGCCGGCCGGCCGGTCCGCAATCTTGAGTTGAGCTTCAAGACCAAGACGGGCGACGTACGCCATATTCTCGTGTCTTCCGACTTGGCCGAGCTCAACGGAACGCTCTGCCTGATCACTGTCGGCAACGACATCACGGAACGGAAGCAGACCGAAGCGAAACTGCACGAGAGTGAGGAGCGGCTGCGGCTGGCGCAGTCGGCTGCGAACATCGGGATGTTTGATTGGGACATGAAGACACAAACAATCGTCTGGTCGCCGGAGACCGAACGAATCTGGGGTCTTCCTGTCGGTGGGTTTGGTGGAACCTACGAGCATTGGCGGCGACAGGTCCATCCTGATGATGTGGCTGAGACCGAACGAATCATTCGCCTTTCATTGGAGAATCCCGACATTCCCCACAAGTACGAGCACCGTATTATCCGACCCGATGGAACGGTTCGCTGGATCCATGCGAATGCGACGACGCGGCGCAACGCAGCCGGCCGCCCTATTCGCATGGTCGGAGTGAATTTCGACATCACCGAACGCAAACAGGCGGAAGCGAAGCTGCGCGAAAACGAAGCGCGGTTCCGTAATGTGTTCGAGCACGCGGGAACCGGGATCGCCATTGCCAACCTCTATGGCGGCTCTGTGCAGTGTAATCCGGCCTACTGCACGATGCTGGGCTATACGGAAGACGAGCTTCGGCATGCCGATTTCTCTCAAATAGTGCATCCTGAAGATCGTGACGTCAATCAAGCGGGGATCAAGCGGCTCCTCATGGAAGAACTTCCATATTTCGAAATCGAGAACCGGTACGTGCACAAGAACGGCGAGCCGGTCTGGGTCCACAAGGTGGTCTCGCTCCTCAGGGACCACGAGAGGCGACCGAAGTTCTTGGTCGTCTTGGCCACGGACATCACCGAACGGCGCAAGGCCGAGCAAGAGTTGCATCAAGCCAAGGAGCATTTGCAACGTTGGACCGCGGAGCTGGAAGAAGCCGTGAACGAGAAAACTGCGGAACTCGTGCGATCGCAGGAACGCCTGCGGGCGCTTGCCAGCGAGTTGAGTCTGGCCGAGCAGCGCGAGCGCAAACGTCTCGCTACCGAACTGCACGACCATCTGCAACAATTGCTCGTCTGCGGCAAGATGGCAATCGGAGAAGTACAGCGAGTCGCCGCAGGCGCTCCCGATTGTGCGTGCCTGTTGGAACGTGTGGATGACATCTTGTCGGAGGCGTTGACCTATAGCCGCACCCTCGTCGCAGAACTCAGCCCGCCTGTACTCCATGATGATGGGTTGGGCGCAGGCCTTCAATGGCTGGGCGAGTATATGAAGAGACATGGCCAGACCGTGACCGTTCTTGTCCCCAAGGACCTTGAACTTGAACTACCGGAAGCTCACCGCGTCTTGCTCTTTCAATCCGTCCGGGAACTTCTCATCAATGCCTCCAAGCACGCCGGGACTGGAAACGCCGTCGTCCGACTGGAACGATGCGATGAGAATCTGCACGTGACGGTGAGCGATGAAGGCAAGGGGTTCGATCCGACTGCCGCCACGCTTCCTACTGCGGGAATTCCTAGTGGCGGGATATCCTCCAAGTTTGGTCTATTTAGCATTGAGGAACGAATGCGGGCATTGGGTGGATCATTTATCATCCAATCGGCCTCGGGACTGGGAACTATTGCGACGCTGGTCTTGCCCGTGGCAAGCCGTGTCGAGGACAACTCACTGGGTCATGAGTTCTCTGGAGCGGCTGTTGTCCGCGGAGCAGCGGGCGCTGAGGAGCCAGGTTCTTTGACAAAAGGACGGTCGATGGTGGAAGTTTTGCTTGTGGATGATCATGCGATGGTACGACAGGGTCTTCGTTCCGTGTTGGATGCCTATGACGACCTTCACGTTGTTGCGGAAGCTCGGGATGGTGCAGAGGCGGTAAAGCTCGTCGGGGATCTACGTCCACGCGTCGTGGTGATGGACATCAACATGCCGAGAATGAACGGGATTGATGCCACGACCTACATTAAGAATCATTGGCCGGAAACCACCGTGATCGGGATTTCAGTCAACACCGGAGATGAAAACAGCAACGCGATGAAACGAGCCGGAGCCGCCTCCGTCCTTCCGAAAGATACGGCGGTCGACCAGCTGCACGATGCGATCATCCACGAGGTCGGCGTATCCGCCGACAAGCTCACCTCACCCCATTGATCATCAAGGCGCGTCTTACCATACCGCTATACAATCGATCTCCTTCGCCAGCCGCACCAAGATGATGACCCTATAACGGGCTAGCCTACCGGCGAAACCGCTTACTCCTCATTGTGTCGTTGCACTCGCACCCCTTTAACTGTGCAGGGCGCGAGAGCCGACCTTCCGCGTGGAAACCGCGAACATGCGCCTCGCAACTATCCTCAGTTCCTACCTTCTCCCTTGTTGACCGACCTATGAGCAGACTTCGCGAACGTTATCACGCGCGAGGGACTCTCCCACAATTGACTCACCCTAAGTGAAACACTGTCTTAACTAGCGTATTGCGCTGTGGAGATTGATGAGCATAATATGCCGTACTTTCGTACCAAATTAACGGTCCGCCTCACTAACCCCACCGGCGGTCCGAAGAGATTCATTCGGCTCGACGGCGCTAGAGTACTGATACAGTGCACTCTAAATGAAGCGCGGAGAGGCCATGACTCAAACCCACCAATGGACCATCGTCCATGTCAACAATCCCCTGACTGCGCATGCGTCGTCCGCGCAGCTTCTCCGCGAAGCTGGTTACAGGGTGATCGAGGCGTCGACCAATGAGGAAGCCTGCTCCGTAGCGGAGCGAGAAGGATCCGCACTGCTGCTCTTGTGCGAGCGTGATGGGCAAGAAGCGGAGAAATTTCGCGTCTTTGCCGACCACGCGCCCGCACTTCTCTGGATGAACGGTCCGGACGGCTGCGAGTTCGTCAATAAGGCATATCTTGATTTCCTTGGAGTCCGTGCCGTGGACGCGCGCGGCTTCGACTGGGCGCAATTTGTTCATCCCGATGACCGTAAGAGCTATCTCACCGCCTATTTTGAAGCCGAGGTAGAAGGCCGGTTTTTCGAAGGGACCTTCCGCTTCCGTCGTTATGACGGCGAATATCGGTGGATGAAGTCAGTCGGCACGCCACGGTTTGGCACCAATGGGGTTTTTATAGGCTATGCCGGTTCGACGGTGGAATTGACCGATATGCATGCGGCATCACAGCAACTCGGACAAGACCACGATACCATCGAGGGACGAAAACACACCAGTGGACTGGAGTTGAAGAGTGGCGCCGACACAGGCCGCAGGGTGAGCCGTACTCTGACCGGCTATGCGATTGCCGTCGGATCGATAGTGCTTGCCTTACTCGTTCGCTTCGCAATCGATCTCGGCCTTGGCGATCACCTCCCCTATGTAACGTTCTTCATCGCGGTAGCAATGACGACATGGTTCGGTGGGCTAGGCCCTTCCTTGGCGGCCGTGGTATTGGGAGGGCTTGCCTCCAATTGGTATTTCATATCACCGCGGCACGCATTATGGATCGCCGGATCGATGCATCAGGTCGGTTATGTGGCTTACTTTGCAGTTGCTTTGTCCATCGTCGGCTTGGGACAGGCATGGCGGAAGGCACAATGGCGGGCCGAGACCCTCCTGACTGGTCTTCGGGCGGAACTGAGCATACGTAGACGCGTGGAGGAAGCGCTGCGCGAGAGCCGCGAGCAGTTGCGCCAAGCGTTGCAGTTCGATGAGGCGGTGATGGCCAATATGGGTGAAGGTCTCTACACCGTGGACAGGAATGGGCTGGTGATGTCCATGAATCATGCCGCCGAAGAGTTGTTCGGCTGGACGAGCGCCGAACTTCTCGGCCGTAAGATGCACGACGTCACTCATTATAAACACCGTGATGGAACACCGTTTTCAGCCAACGAATGTGTGGGCTTGCAAGTGCTCTCTCAAGGTAACGTCCTGAAGCACCATGAGGATGTATTCATCCGCAAGGACGGCAGTTTTTTCGACGTCGTCTATAGTTCTTCCCCGATTCGTGCTGGCGGTGAGATCATTGGACTGGTGGTCGTGTTTCGCGATGTGTCGGATCGGAAGCAAGCCGAAGCAGCGCTGCAGGAGAATGAAGGACGACTCCGCATGGCCATGGCGGCGGGTGAAATGGGAGCCTGGGATATCGATCTGACTACCGGCACCGTGACATGGGATGCCAAGCAATACGATTTCCTCCGCACGGGCATCGGAGAGGCTCCAACGACTGCTGATACTCTTTACGAATTGGTGCATCAAGCGGACGTTGACCGAGTGAAGAAGGCGGCGATTGCCGCGATGGGGGGAAGCGGCCGGTTTTCCCAAGAATTCAGGATTCTGCATCCTGACAAAGGCATCCGTTGGGTAGCAGGCCATGGCACAGTGATCACGGACCAGGAAGGCAGCCCTGTGCGGATAATTGGGGTGAACTATGACATTACCGAACGAAAGGAATCGCAAGCTCGAATCGAGCGGTTTACCGAAGAACTGGAACGGGAAGTCGCCGAGCGAACTCAAGAACTCGTGCAGTCGCAGGACCGCCTCCGTGCGCTGGCGACCGAACTGAACCTCGCTGAGCAACGGGAACGTAAACGGCTCGCCACGGAGTTGCACGATCATTTGCAGCAAATGCTCGTGTTGGGAAGACTCAAGTTGGGAACGCACAAGCGCTTCGCGGAGGCCGCGCCCGCGGCGGCCAAGGTGATGAAAGAAACGGACGAGGTGTTGTCCGACGCTTTGCAATACACTCGCACATTGGTGGCAGAGTTAAGCCCGACGGTGCTGCGCGATTACGGCTTGGCGGCGGGTCTCAAGTGGCTGGGCGAGTATATGAAGAAGCACGAGATCACTGTGACCGTCACTGTGCCGGAAGAGGAACTGAAACTGCCTGAGGATCAGGTCGTTCTCTTGTTCCAATCCGTGCGCGAGTTGCTGATCAACTCCTCGAAACATGCCGAGATCGGAGAAGCGACGGTCACCATGGAGCAGCATCAGGGAAACTTGTCCATCACGGTAAGTGACAATGGGAAAGGCTTTGATCTTGCTGCTGCTGCTGCTGCTGCTGCTGGAACTCCTAGTGGCGGAATTTCCTCCAAGTTTGGTTTATTCAGTATCCAAGAGCGCATGCGGGCATTGGATGGGTCACTCAGTATCCGATCGGCTCCGGGACAGGGGACCACCGCGATGCTGGTCCTGCCCTTGGCAAGAAATGCCGACGACGACCTAGCTACCGCTGAGATATCCCGAGCGTCTGTTGTTCGCGCGGCAGAAAGCGTGAAGAAGTCCGGCTCTCGAACAAAAGGACAGGCCATAGTGCAAGTTTTGCTCGTGGACGATCACGCAATGGTACGGCAAGGTCTTCGTTCGGTGCTGGATGCCTATGACGATCTCCATGTCGTCGCGGAAGCCCGCGATGGCGCCGAGGCGGTCAAGCTCGTCGGAGATCTACATCCGCGGGTGGTGGTGATGGACATCAACATGCCGAGGATGAACGGGATTGACGCCACGACACACATCAAGAGCCGCTGGCCGGAAACGACTGTCATCGGGATCTCGGTCAATACCGGAGAGGACAACAGCGACGCGATGAAGCGGGCCGGAGCCGCCGCCGTCCTTCCAAAAGATTCGGCGGTCGATCAGCTGCACGACGCGATCGTTCAGGAGGTCGGCATCTCCGCAGACGAGTTCACTCCACCCCACTGATTTACCGTGTATTGACGGTCGGATCAGGGCTGTTCTCTTCCGCTATACCAGAACGTCAACATCAGCAGCATCAGTAAGAGCAACAAGGCAAAACGGAACAGCCAGAAATACGGGCAGGCCCAGGTATGGGGACTTGAAAGCCCCAAAAAAGTATAGGGCCACGATGATGATTCCCAGCAACAAACTGCCGGCGATAAGTGTCACCATAACGTCCCGAAGTTGTGTCAATTACTGAACCGCGCCGGGCGCGAGCGGAATGTCAATCACTGAACAAGGTGTATATGTAAAACCGAATCGGTAAGAGGTGGTGATTGTCCGCCGTGGACAGTTGACCCATCGTGTCTCGACAGTCAATCAATTGAAAAATGGCGCTATCCATAATCTTTTGACCATACTTCAATAGAGCCACATCACGCACTGGGACTGTCCCGAGTACGGAATGCCACAGAAGGCGCAACGTCTCTTGGAGTCCACGCCGTCAGGCCGTGAGGTCCTGACGCATTAGCGCGGCACACTCATCCCGACTGTAGAGACGACTTCTTTCATCCGGTATGCGCCTTCATCATGCTTCGCAAAATTTTGAATGACATCAAGGAATTCGAGTGAAGAGATCTTCATCGAAGGTTCATCTTTGCTTCATACCCATTCATTATGCTGCTTCTAGTATAACCACCTAGTTCTAGGGTCGTACTGCGAGAAGCGAAAGTAAAAGATTCAACATTTTTGAATGCCCCCTGATCTGTTTGCCGGGCTCCATCGCGGCAGCCGGACAAAGAAGCTCTGGAGCCTGTTATGGACAATCTTCCCGCAAGCGGATCGAATCCTTCTTCAATCAAACACCCGAATCGTCCATTAGAAATCCTTACCGGTTACGGTGCATGGGAATGGAACATCGTCAGTGGGGAGGTGCAATGGTTCGGTCTTTCCGTCGGACAGTTCGGAGGAACCTACGAGCATTGGCGGCGACAGGTTCATCCCGATGATGTGACTGAGGCGGAGCGAATCATTCGCCTTTCATTGGAGAATCCCGACATTCCCTACGCGTACGAGCACCGCATTATTCGGCCCGATGGAACCGTTCGCTGGATTCATGCAAACGCGACGACGCGGTGCAATACAGCCGGTCGACCGATTCGCATGGTGGGAATGAATTTCGACATTACCGGACGTAAGGAGGCGGAAGCAAAACTGCGTGAAAGCGAGGCACGGTTCCGCAATGTGTTCGAGTATGCAGGAACGGGAATCGCCATCGGTAACCTCGATGGAAACATCTTGCAATGCAATCCGGCTTTTTGCGGGATGTTGGGCTATACCGAAGACGAACTCCGGCATGTTCACTTTTCGGAGTTGGTCCACGTGGAGAATCGTGACGCCAATGTTGCGGAGATCAAGCGGCTCTGCACGGAGGAACTGCCCTATTTCGAAATCGAGAACCGCTGCATGCACAAGAACGGGGAGCCGGTCTGGGTCCGCAAGTTTGTCTCGCTCCTGCGCGACGATGAAGGGCGACCGAAGCATGTGCTGGTCCTGATCACGGACATCACCGAACGGCGCAAAACCGAGCAAGAGTTGCTTCAGGCCAAAGAGCATCTGCAACGCTGGGCCGTGGAACTGGAGAAGGCGGTGAATGAGAAGACGTCCGAATTGGTCCAATCGCAAACGCGCCTGCGATCTCTCGCCGGCGAGTTGAGTCTGGCTGAGCAGCGCGAGCGCAAACGTCTCGCTACCGAACTGCACGATCATCTGCAACAGATGCTGGTGCTCGGCAAGTTGACTGTCGCGCAAGGCAAGCGGTCCGCCGGCGGTCCCGGATGTGAAATCGCGCTCAACCGGGTGGATGACATCTTATCGGAAGCGTTGACCTATAGCCGCACCCTCGTCACTGAACTCAGCCCGCCTGTGTTGCGCGACCATGGCCTTGCCGCGGGGCTCAAATGGCTCGGGGCATACATGAAGAAGCATGGGCAAACCGTGACGGTGAAGGTCCCGGAAGGGAAGGAGGTGCAATTGCCGGAAGACCAAGTCATCTTGCTGTTTCAATCCGTGCGCGAGCTCTTGATTAACTCCTCGAAACATGCAGGCACCGGCCATGCGACGGTCACCATGGAGCTGGTTGATGGGGATCTGCGCATCATCGTGAGTGATGACGGGGCAGGCTTCGATCTTGCTGCTGTTGCTGCCGGACCTCACCCTAGCGGCGGCATCTCCTCGAAGTTCGGACTGTTCAGCATTGAGGAACGCATGCTGTCGCTGGGAGGAAGGTTCGATCTCTATTCAACCCCGGGGCATGGGACGACGGCAACGCTTATACTACCGTTAGCGTCGAAGGGGAAAACAGTGCGAGTGGCGCGTGACGAGTGATGTGCAAAAGGAGTGTGCCTCTCTTCGCTCCACGCCCGCGCATCACACTCCTCCCATCACTATGCCGATCGCGAGAGCCCATCTCCCTTGAACACGTTGTATGAGTAAAACAGCGGCGATGGGGTCCGGTATCATAGTGAATATCGGTATCGCAAGACGTCATTCACGTGATTGAAGACGAGAGCCGTGGATTTCATGCCGACCTTCTGGCCGCACAATAAAGAGAAGATAATGCCCCCAGACTCAGTCCCAGCGCCAACCAACCGCGGTAACGATTGATCCAGGCTTGGACGCTATAGTCGCTGGAGCGATCGTCGAATTCTCCCCTGGCGCCATAGTCACCGGGCAAGGGATTGTAGAGATTGTTCGGACGATCGGGATCCACCGACTCTTTTGTTTGCTGAGCGCCGTATCCCATGTACGCCAAGTAATGGTCCAAGAGTCCGGGAACGAATTTATCGCCGATGATTGCTTGCACCGCGGACAGCCCGATCGTGAATTCGCGTCGGGGGTGATGGGCGACCCAGTACACGGACCTCGCAATGACTTCCGGCTGAAAGATCGGCGGAACCGGCCGGGGATGGTTCCGCATCCGGGTCTTGATCCAAGAAAATTGCGGTGTATTGACCGCCGGCAACTGGACGATCGACAGATGGACTCGACTATTGTCATGAATGAGCTCGGAACGAAGTGATTCCGTGAACCCCTGAATTGCGTGTTTGGCGCCGCAATAGGCGGATTGCAGGGGAATGGCTCGGTAGGCCAGGGCGGACCCGATTTGCACGACGGTACCGCGATTTCGCGGGACCATGCGACGCAAAGCCGCCAAGGTGCCGTAGACATAGCCGAGATATGTGACCTCGGTCACTCGTCGGTAGTCTGCCGCCGTCATCTGGAGCGCAGGCGATAACACTGAAACCATTGCATTGTTGATCCAGATATCGATCGGGCCGAACTCTCGTTCTGCTTGATCCGCCGCCGCTTCAACCTGCAAGTCATCGGAGACATCCGTCAGAATGGGTAGAGCGCGGCCTCCAAGGCGTTCAACATCCCGTCTGGCCCCTTCCAGGCCGTCTCGGCTGCGAGCCAGGAGGACGACGGAGGCGCCATGCGCTCCGAATTCCTTAGCAATGGCTCTGCCGACCCCGGCTGAGGCACCGGTCACGACGACGACTTCGGATTTGCCTTTTCCATTGTAAGTCGAGTTCATGTAGTTCCCCTTTTGTTTATCTCGCGGTTCGTTTGCCGAGCGGCGGATCCTGAAATGAAATTGCAAGCGCTATTCCGTTTCTATTGCCACTCTAAGAAGGCTCTAGAGCAGGTCTTTGAGCCCGGCTCCAGCGCTACGGCGGACAGAACTTTTCTCTCACGTGCGATTTGTCCCGCCGTGCATACCAGCCAACGAAGTCGCTGAGCGGTGGTGGTACTGGCGGGCATCGCCTTTCCGATCCATCGGCAAGGGATTTTTCCAGTAGAATGATACCGAGCAAATTGGGATAAGTAGCTCTTCTTTGTATCAATCCATCAATCCGGTGTAACCAGGAAAGAGAGCATGAGAGAGTTTCGGCGTGTTCGAGACATCACCGCGTTGACGCTGCATGCCATTGATGGTCAAGTAGGATCAGTGCAGGAGCTGTACTTCGATGATCAAAACTGGAAGGTCAGATATCTGATTATAAACACCGGCGGTTGGCTCTCGGGACGAAATGTACTCATTGCACCTATTGCAGTGGCCGGCATCGACGATACCGGTGCCTCCATGCGGATCAATCTGCGAAAAGACCAGATCGAGCAGGCACCGCCGATCGAGAAAGCGAAGCCGGTCTCACGTCTGTACGAAGAGGCTTACTATAAGCATTTCAGGTGGGCGCCGTACTGGCAACCGGACACGACAGTCTTGGGAAGCCCGATTCCCTATCCGGAGCCGTCGACAATGAATTTGGACCAACCGGTCCCTTCGGAATCGCCGGAGAAGTCCCATCTCCGCAGCAGTGCGGAGGTGACCGGCTATGGAATCCATGCAGAGGATGGAGAAATCGGCCATATCGAGGACCTGGTCGTCGACGATGAGGATTGGATCGTCAGATATGCGGAGGTGGACACGAGGAATTGGCTACCGGGGAAAAAAGTGTTGGTGCAAACCGGCCGCATCAAGCAGATCGACTGGCAGAGTCAATCGGTCACCATGTCTCTGACCCGGCACGCCATTCAATCGGCACCGGCCTACGATCCGTCGATGCTCATTACGCCGGATTATGAAATACAGCTCTTCAATCACTATGGGAAAACGGCGGCGTGACGTAACCCGCATTCTTCACGAACGCTTCTCCTGCGAATTAACCGCTGCGACGAACCGTCGGCGGGCAGGATCGGCCTCTCGCATTCCTAGCCCTAGTTAGGATTGACTAGGCAAGCCCCCAGTAGGCCGTTCCAATCCAACGAATCATTCTAAAGGAGATGTGTGAACGTGCATCTCCGTCCGCCTGCCGCTCGTTCCTGCCTCTTGTACTCTGCTGCTTTGTTTCAATTCTATCAATCGGTCCGGTGGGAGGAGAGGATCAACCGACTCCGTTGGCGGGAGAAGAATTTCACACGGAAGTGCTCGGCGAGCAGGTGGAGGTGCCGCCCCGCAATCGCAAGACCGTGACCGCCGCAAGCTTCGGTGTGCAGTATCTGCCCGATGGGCCGAGCTTCTATCAAGTATTGCCTTTCGGCGCCTTCTATGTGTGGCGCCATTCGGGGGATTACTCGGAACGGTTCCGGGGGACATTTGCCGTGGCTGTCAATGATCTCGCCTACAATGTCGGCATTCACTCCTTGCCCGGATGGGAATTGCGATTCACGTTCAACAACATGATTATTCCTCTCGGTCGATCGGAATACGTCGAAGGCCAGATTATTCGGGGCGTCGAGGTGGTGTGGAATTACGTGTTCGCGGGCTTTGGAGTTGCCTATCGGAAGCTTTTATTACCCGGTCATCAGGACAACGCCCTCGAGCTGTCCCTGACCTATGAACCCGGTTTTCGTTGGTTCAGAGGCAGCGGGGATGCCTCGCCGAACTTCATTGTGCCCAACGATACCTATGAAGGACGGGTGCACCTTCGTGTGCGAAACGATGCCTTGGAACGCAATCTCATGGAACTTCCGCATCGGGGGTATGCCTTCGGCGGCGATTTCTTCTATGGTCATCGCGCCACGTGGAAGCAATGGGGAGGCGTAGCCTTCGGTAAGCCGAATGCGGATCGAGAACGAGACTACATCATGGGCAGTTTCTATGCGCTGGCCGCCACCGGCATTCCTTGGATCACGAGCGAACGGCATCGGTTCATCATCTCGTTCTATGGCGGCCTCGGGCAAAATCTCGACCGATTCTCCGCCTTCCGCCTCCCGGGTCGACCGACCGGCTACGAGTGGGAAGCGCTTGCATTGCCGATTTTACCGAGCGTCGCCTTCAACGAACTGTTCACCTCCCGCTATGCCATCGTGCACGCGACCTATCGGTACGAGGCTTTGTTCTTCCTCTATCCGTACATTCGCGGGCTTTATGGGTTGGTCGAGCAACCGCGCTTTCAGCCCGACGGAAGCATCCGCAACCAATTGGATCCCATGCCCGCAGTCAGCGCCGGTGTGGTGAGCGGCGCTCCCTGGCGTTCGCAGATCGAAATCAACTACAGCTATAACTTCGGCATCTATAGTGACCACGGCGGGGGTCCACCAATCGCCGGGAGGCACGGGTTCTTTGTCTTCTGGTCCAAGGACTTTCGGTAGCGATCGCGAGTAAGCCGGCCGTCATGCCAAGTGTCACAGAACAACCGAAACATCTCTCCAGCACTGTACATTCTTTGATACGTCAAAAATAATTTCGGCCATAGAGCGTTCGAATGCATGATCCGAAAGGCCGTGCCGTATGGACGAGTTATCCATTGAGGGACATTCTCCAACTGTCTGGAGCTGGATAGGAGTTGGATATTATTTTGATTTCTTTCCAAGGAAGGCTCCTCGAAATTCTATTTTAAAGGACTCACCTTGCCCGCCTAGGCGGAAAAGACGTAAAAGTGCACAGCAGTCTGCATGAGCATGCCAGATGATATGTCGGTGGCGCCGGTGGGGTGTGGCGTATTGTTCCGGCTGCTCCCTGGTAGACTTGGCCATAGTCGCTCTCTTTCGCTATGCCGTGACAATCGGTTCGATTACACAGGCTTCCTGAAACGCAGGCTCTTCAGAGAGAATGCTTCCGAATGGACGCGAAGCAAGTGAGGTGAGGCATAGTATCGTGTTATGTGTCGATTACGCGACACCTCCGGCCGAAAAAGAACGGAATTAATCAGCACAACAACAGAATTCAAGACCAGCAAGAATTGCCTGTTGGCAGGAATCGTTACATGACCCGTTTCAGTCCGACGTTGGCACGCAGCTCATTCTCATGCCGCGCAGCATCAATGATCGGCGAGTCTTCGAGCTTCGAGAGTGTTCGCAACGGTCTTATTGTACTCATTGGACAATGGAAGGAACTTCACCTCCATTCCCTCCAGGAAAAAATACAGCTGGGTCATAACCAGTGTTCTGCAGTTTCGGCCGTGTGATGAATCTCAACAAAGACTAGGTGAATGATTTACTGCCATGCCATTATGGCGTGGCGTACATTTTGCACAACGTATATATTATCGATCGCCGTCTAAAGATGATAGGGAAGAACAGATAACGCTGAATAGAGCTAAACTCTTCCAGAGGTTCAGCACTGATTCGCACTTGGAAGTACTACGAAAATACGACACATCAAGAGGCTTTCCATGGCAGAAATGATCGTCTTGTGGGTGCTGGGTTTGATTGTCATCGCCATCGCATGGGGAGGTGTAGAAAAGATCGCTGTTCCTATAAAAACTTTTGCTCAATCGTTGCAAACTCCTGCGTCAAGCAAACATGTGCAGATTGTGGTCACGAGCCTTTTCGCGTTAGCCTTACTTTGGATCATGGCCGCAGCGGATCATAATTATATGGAAGAGTGGGCCGGCCTGCCGGCGCTTTTGATATGGGCCGGAGGTCTCTGGCTGATTCCGTTTCGGTTCGATGCCGTAGGGCAGTACTGGCTCTCTTTCTTGGCCATAGGCGTTGTTCTGGTGTTGTTTTGGGTGGGAAGCTCTTACCATTCAACACGAACACATACCTCGGCTGATGTTTCAATTCGGGCAAATGTTTCGATGCAGCAGGCAGATAGTTCGATGAGGCAGGGGCAAGACGCATCCTCGCGCTTGACTGGTCTCGGGTTTCTCTTTTGGATTGCTTTAATCGGTCTCACGGTTGCCGCCATCGCCCGATATACGTCTATGTGGAATGTCGTTGCTCTTAATTCATGAAGTACGCAGCCTTATCCCTCCGCAAACTCGTCCACAAAACTCTTCGCCGGGCGTATAGCATCCCGTCAATTTCCACATCCGCGCCACACGTCACCCTGATTAACCGAATTTGAAATAACCGAGGTGGATCACAGGCCGTCATTGTCTGTCGGATCCTCCGAAGCCGATGCGTCCATACGAATCAATTTGCAAAAGGAGCAGATCAAGCACGCTCCTTCGATCGAGAGTACCAAATCAATTTCACGTCGGTACGAGCAAACCTATTATGAGCGTTTTCAGTGGGCGCCCTACTGGCAGCCGGACACCGCGATGTGGGGGAGTCCGATTCCCTCTCCCGATGTTTCGATAGTGAGATTATGAGTTTCTTTTTGAGGAGGCCTCCGAACAGTCCCATCTTCGCAGCAGCACCGCCGTGACCGGCTGTGGAATCCGTGCGCGGGACGGCGAAATCGGTCACATGAAGGATCTCGTCATCGACGATGAAGATTGGATCATCCGGTATGTTGAGATCGATACGCGGAACTGGTTGCCTGGCAAGAAGGTACTGGTGCAAACCGGCCGAATCGGACCATTCGACCGGTATAGCCGGTCGGTTACCATGGCACTGACTCGGCACGCCATCCGATCTGCGCCCCCCTATGATCCGTCGATGCCCATCACACCGGATTATGAGGTTCGGTTGTTCAAACCCTATGGAATGGATGTGGTGTAGCAATGAAACTCATTCCAATTCCTTTCTGTCGTCGGGTAGCGGCTCCACGAAGTCGTTCCTGACTGCTTCTTGAACCTGTTCCAATCATTGAGCGATCTTTTCCCGCCGGAAATATCCCTGGATAATGCACAGATATCAAGGGCTATGATCCAGAGGACATTCCGTCCACGGCAAGACAGTAAGTTTAGTTCTCGCCTCGTAGTCCCGAAGCGTGCAAAACGACTGAATGAATCGCACAGCAATGCGATTGTGCTCGAAGACGCGAGATGGTTTGGTACGGTCGTTGCGTATGAACCTAGAATAATTCTATTCCCAAGGGGGATAGACATGGACAAACGAGTTTTATTCTTGGGGGTTCTCCTAGTCGGTGTGGCCGACCGAAGCCTGATGGATGATGTGTACGGCGCGGGCGTGAGGGATGTCGCCAGCAAGCTTGCGGTCGAGGAAGTAGAAGCCTAGTGTCCTGTTGTCACCGTGACATAAAAAGTCTGGAGGTTGTCACCTGAAATCAAAATATCAGGAGGGTAGGGGTATCTCGGGAGAATCGGTATAACAAAGCAGGCTTCTTCATCTACAGTTCAGCGGTTGAAAAGGAGATACCATGAATAGGGCAAGTCTCTCATTGAGTATTGTTCTGTTGTGTCTCGTCGCCGGCGCCTGCCAGCGCACTGATGTGATTCCTGAGCGGTTGGAGGGACGTGTGGATCGAAATCTCCGATACTCCGACATCAAAAGCAATCCCGAGGCTTTTCGAGGAAAGCTTATGCTGGCGGGTGGCAAGGTGTTGTCGGCCAAGCGGACGCAAAACGGGACACTGATGGAGGTGCTGCAGATTCCGCTGTCCGGAGATCTGATCCCCACCGGGAAAGACGCTGAGTCCAAAGGCCGGTTCGTCATCCTTGATCGCAACAGCGATCAGGTATCGGATCCGGCGGTATTTAATGACGAGAAGAAACGTGTGACCGTCGTGGGGGAAGTGTTGGGCACGACGACCATCCAAATCGACGAGGTTCAGCAACAAGTTCCGGAACTGGCCGTCAAGCACATCACGGTCTGGGATTGGGACCATGTGAATAGAGGCTATGGTCCATATGCCGGCTACGCGGCCCCCTCGGGATGGAAGGGATACTCGGGGCACTACGGATATCCCTATTATTGGTAAAACTCGGTATTGCAGAGTCAGTTTATTACATGTCAGACGGTCGAAGTGTCCAAATGAGAGGGAGGTAGTCATGAAGCGTGCTAGTCTTTCATTAAGCCTTGCTCTGTTGTGTCTTGTCGCCACCGCCTGTCAACGCACAGACATCATTCCTGATCGGTTGGAGGGACGTGTCGATCGTGATCTCCGTTACTCCGATATCAAAGGCCATCCCGATGACTATCGGGGAAAACTTATGCTGGCGGGTGGCAAGGTGTTGTCGGCCAAGCAGACTCAAGAAGGAACAAGGCTTGAGGTGTTGCAGATTCCGCTGTCCGAAAATCTGATGCCTACCGGGCAGGATACCGAGTCGAAAGGACGATTTGTCGTCATCGACCGCGGCGATCAGGTATCGGATCCGGCGGTATTTGATGATGAGAAGAAACGTGTGACCGTCGTGGGAAAAGTGTTGGGCATGACTACTATCCAAATCGACGAGGTCAAGCAACAAGTTCCTGAGTTGGAAGTCAAGCATATCACCATATGGGATTGGGATCACATGAAGGGTAGGTATGGTCCGTACTATGGCTACAGTTATCCCTATGCATGGGGATATCGTGGGTATTACGGTTATCCGTTCTATTGGTAGAAGCAGGTAATCAGCGTCGCCCCCGAGCGGATAAGTCGTTCTCTGAAGGACAGGTGGTCCTGCCGAGATTTCTATTATCCCTAACCGGCCACGAGCACCTCATCAGGTTTTGCCTCCGGAATTGCTCTATCCATCGATTCGGACGTTCGTCGTATCGAGTCCTACCCTTCTCCCATCCCGGTGCATCTTTTGCATAATGTATTAGGAGTCCTCCTGTAACGAAGTTCGCATGGTCACCCAGAAACGATGATGAAGGTTCAATACAGCATCATGATGGGATCCGCCTTATTTGCATTGGCGGCTTGCCAGCACATGGGGCTGGGGGAAAGAGGTGGGACACCGACGGTCACGAGAACCGGCGAAGTGAAGGACATCGTCATTCTGGATGATAATGTGTCGCCGGCGATAGTTACCGCTCATCCAGGGGACGAGATTCGTTGGATCAATAAACGGCAGGGTCGTGCGCGCGTGATTTTTCTCTTGTCGGGGGAAGAACAGTTGTCCTGTCAGCGCGGCTTCGGGGGATTGAGCACGAATAAGAATCACTATACGGCCAAGCTGGGACTCAACGATACGGCGAGCGTGTGTTTCAAAAACCCGTCGGAAATCAAATATGTGGTGCGCACGGATTCCAATCCCTCCGGCGGGGAGGAAAATATCGCCGGCACGATCAACATCGGCGGTAGGCAGGAATCATCGAACGAGAAGGGCACCAGTCAAGCCGGTAAACAGCAACAAGCCGGTAAACAGCAATGAGATGGTGGTTTCCTCTGAGGAGGTACATTTATGGCGACCTCTCAAAAGGTCGATAATCCACGGCTCAAACAGCTTCTTGCGAGCGGTCAAAGCTACTGGTTGGATAATCTCACCCAGCACATGATCGCCGGTGGAGAGCTACAGCGATGGATTCGGGACCATGGCCTTCGAGGAATTACGGCAAACCCCACGACATTTCGTGAGGCGCTCACGAGCCGTGACTATGACCGGCACATTGAATCCCTCACACACGAAGGTCGGTCCACGAAGGAAATTTACGAAGCGTTGTTGATCCACGATGTGCAGCAGGCCTGCGACTTACTGCACGATGTCTATGTCGAGACGGAGGGACTGGACGGCTATGTCAGCCTCGAGGTGTCTCCCCATCTGGCTTATGATGCCGACGCCACGCTGTATGAGGCGCGCCAGTATGTGCAACGTGTGAGTCGTCCGAATCTGTTCGTGAAGGTGCCCGCTACGG
>JACZCY010010409.1_pt1 | contig 25840 bp, 21 predicted proteins | sample 8641821 | NCBI WGS metagenome assembly JACZCY01 (sample SAMN15324609, study PRJNA640507) | soil metagenome | isolation source: intercropping sugarcane | place: China: Luxin town, Laibin City, Guangxi Province | collected 2019-07-25 | depth 10cm m | reverse complement strand
GAGAATTGAAAACAGGGCTTCTCGAACCCGGTCGGAGGTTGGACGAAGAGCGAGCTTTCCCGGCCCATAGAGTCGACGACCTCGGTGGGTACCGGCTATCACACGCATGCCAGACAACATCGTCTTGAGTATCGGACTCTAACATAGCGTTTTTGCAGGGGTCAAGAAATGAGGAAGGTAGAGCTGACCGTATGGGCCACGATTGAGCCGGAGAGAATCATGGGCACTCTTTTGACCGTCTTCTTGCGCAAGACTATAATGCGATCGTTGTTCTCTTGGTACGTCAGAGAAGACACGATCGCCCTGCGAGTCCCAACAGACCCTCAGAAAAAGGCAGGGCTCTGGGCACGAAGTATAATTTACCGAGCCGCGACGGTCTGAGATTCGCGGGCCGCCAGGCTCTTTCTGCGGTTGTTCGAGATGGTGCGGTCAATAATGGCGCCGCAGTTGATACATTTCCATGCATAGAACACGAGAAAGAAATCAGAGAACCGCTCCAGCATCATCATACCTTTGCACTTCGGACATTCCATTGATCCCTCCCAAGGTGACTACGTTCACAGCTAGTGGCGAAGTTAAGCAAGAGCTGCACCAATTTGTCATGTTTCAGTATTTCAATGGGTTATGAATTACGTATTTGCCATAGGTCGGTAATTTCGCCGTATTTGCCGGTACAAAAGAGTCCGGAGCGTCAATTTTTTGTCATCCTGAGGGGCTTCATGGCGGGCAAAGATTCGAGAAAAGGCATTGCGTACTGGCCAAAGACCGAGCGTCCTCGTGAACGTCTTCTTGCCAAGGGATCTGAGGCTTTATCCGATGCCCATCTTCTCGCAATTCTGTTGCGAACCGGCCGCCGCGATTCGTCCGCCGTGCAAGTAGCCATCGAACTCCTCCACCGAGTAGGTGGGTTGGGAGGATTGGCGGCCTGCGGCATTGAAGAACTCTGCACCATCCCTGGTGTCGGTCCCGCCAAGGCAGCCCAACTCAAGGCTGCACTGGCATTAGGGCGACGATCGCTGGCCGTTCCCATGTCCACCGGCACTCGTATTTCCTCGAGCGCGGATCTGTTCAAACATTTTCACCCTGCACTCCGCGATGTGAAGCACGAACTCTTCAAGGTCGTGCTGCTGGACGCAAAAAATGCCGTGATCAAAGAGACCACCGTCTCAGAGGGAAGCCTCACGCTCAGCATCGTGCATCCACGTGAGGTCTTTGCGCTCGCCGTGCGTGAATCGGCCGCCGCTGTCATTTTTCTTCACAATCATCCCAGCGGGGATCCGACCCCAAGCCCGGAGGATCGGCGATTAACCGATCGACTCATAACGGCCGGCATGCTGTTGGGGATCCGGGTATTGGACCATGTGATTGTTGGAGATGGTCGGTACGTGAGTTTTGCCGACGAAGGATGGATGACAGGACAGAGAAATGAGTGCGAAGGTCCCTGAAATCATGTCACTCGAGACAACCGCTTCGAGGAATATAAGAAGAATATAAAATATGAGGAGGCGAATGGCCTAAACCCCTACGCAATAAGGAGGTAGACTATGGAAACAGCCCGTCTGGAACCCATCAGAAACGTGGCGATCGTATCCAGCGCCGGTGCGGGCAAGACCTCCCTCAGTGAGGCCTTGCTGTATGCCGGTGGAGCAATCCCCACGTTTGGTTCCGTAATACAGGGTACCACCGTTTCTGATTTCGAGCCGGAAGAGCTTCGTCATCGCAATTCGACAAGTACCAGTCTCCTTCAGTTCTCCTGGAATCACACCAGCATCAATCTCATTGACCCTCCCGGCGCCCTCGATCTCCTTGGGGAATCGCTCGCAGCCCTGCAGGCCGTCGATGCCGTCATCCTTCTTCTGAGCGGAAACATGGGGGTGAGGACGGAGTTGGCACGGCTGTGGGCAAGAATTAAAGAATTGGATCTTCCTTGTCTGGTGTTCGTGAACGGACTTGATAAGGAAGGCGCTTCATTCGAGAACGCTCTGGAGACCTGCCGCCAGCAGCTCGGTCGTGCTCCAATCCCTATGGCAATGCCGATTTACTCCGGCATGAACTTAGACGGCGTCCTTGATCTGCGACATGAAAAACTTATACGGTCTGGACCGGGCTCCGCTCAAATCGAACAGGTGCAGATTTCAAACGATCTGGAAAGAATTCTCAACGGTGCGCGCAAGCAGCTCGTGGAAGCAGTCGCGGAGAGCAGGGAAACCTTGTTGGAGACCTACTTGACTCAGGGCGATTTAAACCAGGAAGACCTTCTCCAAGGACTCCGACGCGACATCCAGACGAATCAATTTCTTCCCGTGTATGCCGGATCCGCCGTGCAGAATATTGGAGTCTGGTCCCTGTTGGACGCCATTGTGACCTTATTGCCGTCACCTTCCGAGCGCGGTGTGGCCCATCCATGGCGCGGTATCCACCCAGAGACTCACGAAGAGTGTGAGCGGAAGGGGAGTCAACAGGAACCGTTTTCAGCCTATGTCTTTAAGACCATCATCGACCCATTCATCGGTCGGCTGTCCTATTGTCGAGTCTTCTCAGGAACAATCCATGCCGATGCGATGGTGCTGAATGCTTCCAAACACGTGCGGGAGAAGCTCGGCCATTTCTACAGGGTCTTGGGCAAACGTCACGTGGCCATTGACGCTGTAAAAGCGGGAGAGATTGTGGCGATTGGAAAACTCAAAGACACGCATACCGGTGACACGTTATGTCAAGAGAATGCTCCCCTCTGTTACCCCATGCCGAGACTTCCAAAGCCGATCTTGTCTTTTGCGATTGAAGCGAAATCCAAGACAGACATCGATAAAGTCAGCCTTGGCCTTCACAAACTCATCGAGGAAGACCCGACGTTGGAATTCGCACGCAATGTCGAAACCAAGGAGATGGTGCTCAGCGGCATGGGGCAGTTCCACATCGATTTGGCCCTTGAGAAGCTCCATCGCAAGTTCGGAGCCGATGTCATACTCCATACGCCAAAGGTCCCGTACCGGGAAACGCTCAAGACGAAATCACAGGCACAGGGCAAGTACAAGAAACAAACCGGCGGTCATGGGCAATACGGCGATTGTTGGCTTGAAGTGGCGCCGCTCGCGCGCGGCAACGGGTATGTGTTTGAGAATCGCGTAATCGGAGGAGCGATTCCCCGAAATTTCATTCCCGCCGTGGAAAAAGGGGTCATTGAGGCCATGCAGGAGGGACCGTTGAGCGGATTTCCGGTGGTCGATGTGCAGGTGGCCGTCTATGACGGATCCTATCATGTCGTTGATTCATCCGAGATGTCGTTTAAGATCGCCGGATCAATGGCATTCAAGAAAGCGATAGAGACCGCGCATCCGGTGTTACTTGAGCCTGTCATGACGGTCGAAATCGACACACCGACCGACGCGGTCGGAGCTGTCATGGGAGACTTGAGCGCACGACGGGGTCGAATCGTGACCGTCAACGCGCAAGACCATGCGGAACAGATCACAGCATTGGTTCCGCTGGCTGAGCTGCTTCGATATGCGACGGCCCTCAACGCCATGACCGGTGGCCGGGGCAGCTATATCATGGATTTTGCGCAGTATGATGAAGTACCACGAGAGTTAGCAGCAAAGGTCATCGAGCGACATAAGGCGGAAGGACAGGCCGCCACGGCCCATTGAAATCGTCAGTCGGAGGATTTAAGCACGACATAAAATGCGCGGTTTTCCCGAAGTACTCGAAGCAACAGTGTATCGCCACGCTTGGACCGCGCAATGGCTGATGCAAATTCTCCTACAGAAGACACTTCTATACGGTTGACCTCTTTAATGAGGTCGCCTTCGCGGAGGCCTTCGGCTTGAGCAAGACTGTTGGGTTCAACCTTGGCAATCAGCACGCCTTTCGACTCGCGGAGTTTGAACCTCTCCGCCAGGGCGGCCGTCAAGTCTTGGAGGTCAAGACCCAATCTGACTCCTAACTTCTCCTCTTGTTGAGGAATCGATGTGGTGACGGTGGTATCACGCCGCTCGGTAAGGGGAACGTCCATCATCACGTGTTTCAGATCCCGGACTATTTCTATCTTTGAGGTCGCGCCCGGAGTCAGCGTCGCGATGAGACGAGACAGCTTATTCGGTGAATCAACGACGGCACCGTCGATCTTGACGATGACATCGCCCGGTTTGATCCCGGCCAAGGCTGCAGGGTCTTTTTCGAACACTTCGTTCACGAGGACTCCTTCGCCTTCGGCGACTCCGAATTTTTTCGCCAACTCAGCCGTCAACGGCTGAATCCCGACGCCGAGCCAGCCCCGCACAACCTTGCCATTGGCAAGTAACTGTTCAATGACCTGTTTGGCCATGTTGGAGGGAATGGCGAATCCGATACCTTGGGCAAAATTGATGATCGCCGTATTGATGCCGATCACCTCGCCCCGAAGGTTAAAGAGCGGGCCACCCGAATTTCCAGGATTGATCGAAGCATCAGTCTGAATGAAGTTTTCGTACCGTGAAAGGTTGATGTTTTCTCGACCGATGCCGCTGACCACCCCGAGTGTCACGGTCCGGTCCAGCCCGAACGGATTCCCGACGGCCAGCACCCATTGGCCGACCTTGACTCCGGCAGAATCACCGAATCGAGCGCTGGGTAGCGGTCGATCGGTGGTCACTTTAAGCACAGCTAAATCGGTGTCCGGATCTTTGCCGATTACATGAGCGATGAGCTTCGTCTTATCGGAGAACCGCACTTCAATTTCCGTTGCATCGCCGATCACATGGTTGTTCGTCACGATATGGCCTTCACGATCGACAATCAACCCTGAACCGGAGCCAGAGGGATTCGGCGTACGCTCGCCGGGTCCTTCGCGAAGCCTCCCCGCGCCAGTGATGGGAAAAAGATTGACGACGGAAGGCTTGGTCTGCTCGGCTAGTTCGGTAATGACGCTTTGGATCTCTTCCAGCATACGAATGCCGGGTGAGTCCGCCGATAATGCCTCGGCTCGTCCGCTTCCTATGACAGAGGAAAAGAGGAGAGCGACAAAACAGGGGAGAATGCATGAGGATGGAAATACGATAGCTGACATCGGGCGTTATTGTATCTCATCTCCGTCGATGTGCCTACTGTCCTACGCCGATCTCGCGAGCGACGTTCGTCAGGGGACGTTGGCCGGTAAACCATGAGACGAGGTGATTGAGTTCCGTTTGAGAGCCGATCAAGACCACGATGTCGCCTGGTCTGAACAGAAGATCGTCGGTCGGGGCCAACAGAAAAGGTCCTCGTACTACCGTGGCCACGTATGCGGAGGAATACTGCGGAAGCGCCCTGAGCGGCTGTCCAACTGCAGCAGCACCTCGAACGACAGTCAACCGTTCAATACCTGCCGAACGAAGCGCCAAATCCCGTTGGAGGGAAAGCAAGTCTTGATGGACCGTCTCGATTTTGAGCTCACGAATCTGGGCATCAACCCTGATCAATGCTTGCTTCAACTCCTGAACGTGAGAGATGGCATCGGCAAGCATCTGATCGATCGCACCGACAACTGAATCAAGATGACTCTGGTACAAAAGTCGACCAGAAATCTGGGCGACGATTTGTTGACCAACCTTGGCCGTCACATCGTCAATGTGCTGGAGCAAAGTGGACGCCTGCCCATGGAGACGAATGATCTGAACCTTTCGATTGACCAGTTCAGAAATAGAGAGAATAGTTTCGTAGAACGCGTGTCCGGTAATGGAAAGCTCTTTATGTATACGCCCAAGAAGCTCGAACGTCATAGTCTGATAAGAGATATTATGTTAACTCTTCGCTCTTTACCCTTAGCTGCCCCGCCCTTTTTCTACCCTTCTCTCACACCGCTATCTTTTTACTTTCATAGCGGATCAGGGTTCACAGGTCAATCGTACAGAGATTTTTATCGGTCATGACACCCACTGTTTGCATCAATTCCATCGGCATTTTGCTTCCTACCCTGCGGTGTTGATTTGCAATCATCCGGTTACGCTCGTATTATTCGGAACGATGAACTGTACGAAATGTAAGACCAAAGCTGTCCTCAAGTTGCCCCGCCACAACGCGGCATTCTGCAAGGATTGCTTTAACAGATTTGTGCATGACCAGGTCCTTAAAGCGATTCGGACTCAGGAGATGTTCGCACACAACGACCGTCTCCTTGTCGCCGTTTCAGGCGGCAAGGACAGTTTGGCTCTCTGGGATATTCTTCTGAAACTGGGCTATAACACTGATGCTCTGTATGTGAACCTCGGGATCGGAGGCTATTCCGAATCATCACAAGAAAAAGTCGTGCACTTTTCCAAGGCCGTAGCTATGAGATATGGTGCCGTGCTCCATGTCCATACCGTCGAGCGAGAAGAAGGAGCCGGCATTCGTGAGCTGGCGATGCTGGCCCACCGTCCAACGTGCTCGACATGCGGCACGATCAAACGCTATCAATTCAACCATGCGGCAATCCAGCACGAGTACGATGTCATGGCGACGGGACATAATTTGGATGATGAAGCGGCTCGACTGCTGGGGAATGTGCTGCACTGGCAGAACGAATATCTTGAGAAACAAGGTCCCAGCCTTCCCGCTTCCGTCGATGGATTCGCCAAGAAAGTGAAACCCTTATATCGCTTGACTGAGCGAGAATTGGCAGCCTATTGCGTCCTGAATAGGATCGACTATGTCGTTGAGGAATGTCCAATGGCGCAAGGAGCGCGGACGCTCCTCTACAAGGAAGTGTTGAATCGCCTGGAAACCGAGTCGCCCGGAACCAAGCAGATGTTTTACTGGGGGTTTCTTGAGAAGTCTCGTCAGAGAGGGGCACCCACGACCGTCATGGAAAAAGATCGTTCGGCCTTACACCCCTGTTCCCTTTGTGGCCAACCTACCACGGCCGGGACCTGCTCCTACTGTAAGCTTATGGCTCGGGCGAAGGCTTCGCCCGCTCGTTGACCCATTCGGCCCTTGCAAACCGTTTCTACACTCCGTAAGCTGATCCATAGCATCGCGTTTCTCATCTCTATCACGTATGGCAACCACCCCACGCGATTACTATCACATTCTGGGCGTCCCCCGAACCGCCTCGCCCGACGATATCAAAAAAGCCTTTCGACGCCTGGCTCGCCAGTACCATCCCGATCTTCACGCCGGTGCGAAGAAGGTCGAGATGGAAAAGAAATTTAAAGAACTCAATGAGGCACAGGAAGTCCTGACCGACCCGGATAAGCGAAAGAAGTATGACCAGTACGGGGCCGAATGGGAGCAAGCACAAGCCTTCGAGCAAGCTCGTCAGCAGGCCGGCTCACAAGGGTTTGGCGGGCCATGGGGGTTCGAAGGAAACTACACCGGTCAAGGCGGTGGGGGATCAGGAAGCGAACAATTCTCCGATTTTTTTGAGAATCTCTTTGGAAACCGCGGACGCGGCGGAGCCGGACGCAGTAGCTCCGGCATGCCGGGAGAGGACATCGAGACCGAAGTCCAGCTGGGACTACGTGAAGTGTTGACCGGCGTCACCAAACGCGTGAATCTGCGTGAACCCCGGACGTGCTCGACCTGTCAAGGGAGCGGTACCGTACGCGGTCGATCTTGCGCGACCTGTCAGGGAACCGGGATGACGACCGAATACAAAACCATAGAAGTGCGGATTCCTGCCGGAGTTCAAGACGGAACGCGAGTCAGAGTTGCCGGAAAGGGCCAGCCTGGCATAAATGGTGGAAAACGCGGAGACCTGTATCTGCATGTGGTTATTCCCTCCGATCCCATCTTTCGTCGGCAAGGCTCGGACTTGCATGTCACCCTGCCCGTCTATCCTTGGGAAGCCATTCTCGGAGCTGAGGTGACCGCTCCTACCTTGGCCGAGCCGGTGAAAGTCAAAGTTCCGCCGGGGAGCAAGGCCGACGGGAAACTGCGGCTCAAGGGGAAGGGGCTTCCCTCGGCCGCAGGCGGGCATGGTGATCTCTTCCTGACGTTGCAAATTGTCCTGCCCGCCGGTATCAGCGAAGATGAACGGATGTTGTACGAACGTTTGAGCAAACAACGGCATCAGGATCCGCGAACGGAGCTTCTCTACAGCGCCCAGCGACGTTGAGCCAAACCATGATCGGCATCGACAAATGGTTTTGAGTCGAGAGACTCGCTTGCGTTGCGCTGACTGCTATGGCAAGCTTTGACTCTAGGACCTCTCAACCCAAGGAGGAATTCATGAAGTCTGTACTAAGAGCCACCACCGCTTCTGCGGTAGTCTCGATATGTCTGTTGGTGTTGGGCGTACCCGTCCTCTGGGCGAACGATCCCGGCTACGGCCATGCTGGAGGAGGACATGGTGCTTGGGGAGGACACGGCTATGGTAAAGGAATGATGCACAGCGGGGCCGGCCACCTGATCCGACATCTATTGAAACACGAAAAGGAGATCGGGCTCACCGCCGATCAGGTCACCAAACTGAAAGACATCCAGCTCAACCTCGACAAAACCCGTATCAAGGCTGAAGCCGATATCCAAATCGCGGAGCGCGAACTCAAGGCACTGACGGATAATGAGCAAGCCGATCTCACCGCGATCGAAACCAAGCTGAGACAAAGTGAAGATCTGCAGGTCGGGCTGCGGATGGCATCCATCAAGACACGGCGCGATGTCATGGGCTTGCTGACTCCTGAACAACGTGCGAAGGAAAAGTCCGAGCACGATAAGGCGATGCAGCAGCACAAAGGGTATGGCACTCCCCATGGAGGTGCGACGCCGTATGGCATGAATCCTCATGGTATCAATCCGCATGGCGTCAATCCGCACGGCAAGAACCCTCATGAGGCCGCACCCCCTACGCCACCCAGTAACATGTCTATCCAGTAATGGGATCACGTAGACCGATGAAAAAAGAAGTGCGGCTCCAGAGTCATGATCTGCTGGTCGGGGCTAGCCGTGCCCCGGCCAGGGCCATGTTAAAGGCCGTCGGCTTTACAGATGATGACCTATCAAAACCCCTCGTCGGCGTAGCCAATACATGGATCGAAGTGATGCCCTGTAATTTTCATTTGCGGCGGTTGTCCGAACGCGTGAAAGCCGGGATCAGAGCAGCCGGCGGTACTCCGATTGAATACAACACCATTGCGGTGTCCGATGGAATCTCAATGGGCACCGAAGGGATGAAGGCTTCCCTGATCAGCCGTGAGGTCATCGCGGATTCGATCGAGCTCGTCGCGCGTGGACACTTGTTTGATGCTGTTGTCGCCCTGTCGGGGTGCGATAAAACAATCCCCGGAACCGTCATGGCTCTCGCCCGATTGAACGTGCCGTCGCTCATGCTCTATGGCGGCTCGATCATGCCGGGACAGTTTCAGGGACATGATGTGACCATTCAGGATGTCTTCGAAGCAGTCGGCAAACATGCGTCGGGAAAGATGACCGACGCCGAGCTGAAGGACTTGGAAGATCACGCGTGCCCCGGGCCCGGAGCTTGTGGAGGCCAGTTCACCGCCAATACCATGGCCATTGCGTTTGAGTTCCTCGGCATTTCACCGATGGGTCGCAATGGAGTTCCCGCCATGGACGGTCGGAAAGACGATGTCGCATTTGAATGCGGCAAGATGGTGATGGATCTCGTGAAGCAGGATCTACGCCCGCGTCAGATTATTACCCGAAAGTCGTTGGAGAACGCCATCGCTGCTGTTGCCACCACCGGGGGTTCGACGAACGCCGTGCTGCACCTCCTCGCCATCGCCCGTGAGTCCGGGATCAGACTGAGCATCGACGATTTCGACAAGATCAATCGCAAGGTTCCCTTACTGGCCGACCTCAAACCGGGAGGCCGCTTCGCCGCAGCCGATCTCTATGCCGCCGGCGGGACAAGCTTGGTCGCCAAACGATTACTCGATGCGGGACTGCTTCATGGCAATCAGCCTACCGTCACAGGCCGAACAATCGGTGAAGAGGCCAAGGATGCTGTCGAGACTCCTGGTCAACAAGTCTTGCGTCCTCTCTCCCACCCCCTTAAACCGACAGGCGGCCTTGTCATTCTGAAGGGCAATTTAGCACCGGAAGGTTGCGTGGTGAAGGTAGCCGGCCATTCGATGACCAAATTCCAGGGACCGGCAAAGGTCTACGACCGAGAAGAGGATGCCTTCGTGGCAGTCAAGGCCGGGCAGATCAAGCCCGGTGATGTCGTCGTCATTCGGTACGAAGGTCCGGCAGGAGGGCCAGGTATGCGCGAGATGTTGGGCGTGACGGCGGCGATCGTGGGCGCAGGACTTGGCGATTCCGTCGCACTGCTCACCGATGGCCGGTTCTCGGGAGCAACACATGGATTGATGGCAGGGCACGTTGCTCCAGAAGCCGCAAAAGGAGGGCCGATCGCGTCGGTCAAGAATGGAGATACGATTACGTTCGATATCCCCAAGCGACGCCTCGATGTCGATTTATCACAGCGGGAAATCGCCGCTCGGCTGAAAAAGGTTAAACCTCCTGTGCCGCGCTACACGTCGGGCGTGATAGGAAAATACGCCAGACACGTCTCGTCTGCCTCGGAAGGCGCCATTACAAGCTGATTAAGGTACTGACACCTGGAGGACTGCTCCGTCGTCCTCTACGGAGTTAGCCCCCCCACCCTAATGTGGTGCGTGTTACGCTTCTTGACAGTTCATTCCAAGGCCGTCATTCCCGCGAAAGCGCGAATCTAGGTCAGAAAGACTGGATTCCGGCTCAAGCCCGGAATGACAATAAAAAACAGAAGATTTCTGACGCATTACACGACCATGATTGAACTACAATACTCCCTTGTCATTGAGGCTACCGCAACCTTTTTCGGGTTCTATTCACCGGACCTTAATGGATCACCGGAACAGGACATTCGATCGAGGATTGTCAGTATAACGCAAATGGAGGATGGAAGAACACGTTGCGTTGCTCAAAGAACATAGCCTTCCCGTTCCAAGACCTAATCCGACTGCGACCATTCTGATTCAGAACGAACGAAAATTAGAATCTGTTTCTCGCTGAGTTAGCTCTCACAACGCCTGAAGAAACTTCTATCATCCGCCTATCCGACCGACAGTCAGAAGACGATCCCTTACTTCAGACACAAAGAATTGAAACCCGATGAATATTGCTTTAGCGAAAGTCCCGCTGTTGAAAGATAACCGAGGCGAGCATGAGGAGGAACGCTGTATAGGCCAATCCATAGGCGGCGATCATCAATAGATCACCGGCAGGCACGTCGAGTTGGTGAGTCACGTTCCCCTTGAGATTGAATCGATCCAGGTTCGGCAGGATATAGTACATGCCTTCCAACACAGACCGTCCTACACCTTCCATTTTCTGACCGAACGTTTTCAAATCCGTCGTCAGATGGCCGATCACATATATTGCCAGGGTAAAGATCGCGCTGAGCGTCGCGCTTGAGAAAGTGGAAAACAGGAGCGCTACCGCTGTGATCACCATGAATTCCAGCACAATCATCCCGAGCGCCTTGAAGAGCACGGCATGAACAGGAACATCCTGGAAATACAACACCGCCAACAAGCCCGCAGCCATGATCGCCGTATTGATCAACAGCGTGAGACTGAGTCCAAGGTATTTTCCTAAAAGAAACTGATACCGCGCGACGGGCTTGGACACGATCGTGTAGATCGTTTTCTTCTCGATTTCCTTGCTGACCAGGCCGATGCCGACGAAGATCGCGATCAACACACCGAAGAAGTTGATACTCCCGAGCCCGATATCCAAGATTAATCTATGAAACTCCCCCAGCGTCAATCGCATCAAGATGAGAGAACTGCCGATCATCAAAAGCGCGAAGATCAACAGATTGTAGAGTAGCTTGTCTCGAAGATTCTCGCGGAATGTGTTGAATGCGATCGAAACCACCTTCATCAGACTTGAGCCCCCACAGCTTGCTGCATCCCTGTGGCCTTGCGAATAAACAGATCTTCGAGCGAGGCCTTGTGCGGCGTGAGCGCCACCAGCTTAGCCTTGGCCGACCGGATCACATCGAGTGTCTGATCCACCGCCTGCTGGCTGGTCAGCACCACCATGACCCGCTCTCCCTGAAGAACAATTTTACTGGCCAAGGGTTTGATCCGTTCGAGCGCCTCAGGAAGCAGCCGGTCGATCACCATCTCGACTTCATGGGTGGTATCCCCTGCTATCAATTCCGACACAGGCCCACAGGCGACCAACTTTCCCTTCATGATCATGGCCACCCGATCGCATAGCAGCTCGGCATCGTGCAAGATGTGGGAACTGAACATCACGGTCTTTCCAGATTCTTTAAGTCTTAGAATGAGATCACGTACTTCTTTTCGTCCGATTGGATCCAGCCCCGACATCGGTTCATCTAAGATGACCAGCTCGGGGTCATTGATCAAAGCTTGGGCAACTCCCACACGCTGCAACATGCCCTTTGAAAATTTTCGCAACTGCAAATCCCGGGCATGCGCCATACCGACAAGTTCCAACAACTCATCGATACGTTTTTCGAGCGCAGATCCCAACAGTCCAAAAAGATGACCGTAAAATCGCAGGAATTCTCGGCCAGTCAAATAGTCATAGAAGTACGGTGATTCCGGAAGGAATCCGACTTTCGCTTTGGCAGCTGGGTCATCAACCGGCCGTCCAAACAGAGTGGCCGTTCCTCCAGTCGGATAGATGAGTCCCATCAACATCTTGATCGTCGTCGTCTTCCCCGCACCGTTCGGTCCGAGAAATCCAAAGACCTCGCCTCGCTGCACTTCGAGCGATACTGAGTCAACTGCCGTCACACGCCGGCCCCAGAAGCCGACCTTGAAAACCTTGCACAAGTGATCGGTTACAACAATCTGTTGACGCGGGACATCCATAGCTTTCCTCGAGTTACATGCCCCCCTCAAGATCCAAACGAAACACCTTGAGCCGCTTTGGATGCGTGTTACTCGTCACATGTCCCGTTTTAGCATCCAACAGGTACGAACCACCGAACGGCTCGGTCGGCACTCGGTCAAGATATCCTGAAGAAGCAAGGTCCGCGAGGGTCTTTGGAAAAACAAGATGTTGTTTGCGATATTGTTCGACCGCTCCTTCGAGCATTCTCAGATCTCGTTCAATGAGCACTTCCTTGGCGCGAGTCTCTAACTTTTCCCGTACGACGAGATCCGGATTTTCTTTCCACAGTTCTTCAAGAAATTGTAGAGCCACGTCGGGGTTTCCGGCCTCGGCATGCATGCGTATGGCTAAACCAGGAAGGAAATCTGGTGACCCAGATGTTCGGGCGGCGCGGCTGATATACTCCGCTCCCTTTGTCGCATCCCCGAGAGCAAAGTAATGGTTGTATCCGAGTAAAAATGGAAGGTTCCATTCACCGGGATTGTTATGGTGCCCTTTTTCAAGCAGACGATTGCTCAAATCGGGTCGGTTGGCATAGTTTGTAAGCACCACACCGCCGACATAGTAAGCATACGCATAGCGCGGGTCCAGCGTTGTAATCACATCGAGTGCATGATAAATCCATTCGTATTCGTTGTCGGTATTCTTCTTCTTACCCCAGACTTGCAGTAGCCGCAGCCACAGAAGATCGGCGCCGAGGTGATGATAGCCCAACAAAACAGGTTTGAGATGTTCTCCCCGCGGCAGTTGCGCCAACTCTTCTATTCTGACTGTAGTGCCGTCAATACGATGATCCAAGATCTGTTGTAGAAGGACAATGGAGGCCAAGAGACTGGCGGCGACTGAAGTAACAGCGATCCGCAGGATGTGACTGGAGTGCTGAGTGACACTATGAATCGGTTTCCCGAGAGAGGAGTATCCTGGCATGGATGATCTCGCCTAAACGTAAGAAGTCCCGCCGACTGTGACCAGTCGGCGGGACGATCGTTCTACACATAACCTACCAAACGCCTAGAACACACCGGGTACGCAGTCCGTTGCACCGGTACTATCAGCCGAAGCCCAGACCGAGATGACGCCGTCCCCGTCCAGGTTGCTTGAGGCTGTCGCTCTGAACCCAGAAGCTGTCGGACCAGCATCCGTGGTACCAAGCTCTGGGGTGATCAAAGCGGCTGGAGCTGCAGTCGGTCCCAGGCATGAAGTCTGCGAGACCAGATAGGTTCCCGTCCCATACTGATAGTTGACGTTACCAGTCGCCTGGAATCCTAGATTTGCAAATTTGCCTAGAGATACACCAATTCCACCAGCTCCGACACACCATCCTTGAGCGCCTGCGGGATCAGGAGTAAGCCAGGGGGATCCAGCCAAGTTCCAATTCTGTGGTTGCATCTTAGTACCGCCTGCAGGTGCCGTTGCCGGTGCAACAGACACTGTCAGGAAGCACCCACGCTCCCCTTGCCATGACACCTCAGAAGTTTTAATTGCCATCAGGTTTGTCTTCGCCTCCGACTGCCGAGACTTCATCTGATACTGCAGGAAGTTGGGGATGGCGATGGCCGCCAGGATCCCGATGATCGCCACGACGATCATCAACTCAATGAGGGTGAACCCCTCTTGTTTACGGAGCGACTTCAACATCGTATTGCCTCCTTGTTGATGGTTCACTGACGGCCCGGTTCGTAACCTGCGGCGCCATATTGCCGCCTACCGGTCCCTTAAGCAGGTTTGGTGCCGATCAATGACAAAGCCTAGCGTAGCATTAATCCCTGATGATGCAATAACTTATGAGAAATCGGCTGATGCGGAGGTCACGAAAGAGGCAGTGCTCCTTCCGTAATCTGCTCTGGATAGCCAAGAATTGACACTTTTCGCCCTGTTGGCTGGGGTCCTTGGGCACGAAAACCAGGAGACGGCAAGATAAGGACAACTGGAGAATAACCGGCAGTAGAGTGGTGGATAGACTTAGGGAGTGGCTACCGGACTTGGCGTCTTCTCTGAAATGCGCCGCTTGGCTTGCTGAATTCGGTCTTCATAGGCTGGATTGGCCAGGCCGGACTCACGGAATCGCTGAAGCAGCTTTTCATTGGAGGGATCGATCTCCAGTGAGTGGATCCAGGCTTCCCGAGCATCGGCCACCTTCTGCTGCTTCAAATAAATCTCCCCCAAATGTTCGTAGATCACGGGGTCATCGCCGACCAACACCACGGCTTTCTTGATCTCCGTGAGCGCCTCGGTCAACATGCCGGACTTGTAAAAGGCCCACCCGAGGCTATCGACGTAGTAACCGTTCTCCGGCTTGAGCGCCACCGCCCGTTTCGTCAGAGACAGGGCTTGATCGATCTTGATGCCGCGCTCCGCATAACTGTAGCCGAGATAGTTCAGGGCATCGGCGTGATGCGGGTCGAGAGAGAGCGCGGTTTCCATGGCACGCACCACATCGTCAAACCGATTCAGCTTGTCGTAAGCTGTGCCGAGGTTGAAATGCAGATCGGCGCTCTTCGGATTGTGCCGAATCCCCTCCTCAAACGCCTGTGAAGCCTTTTCGAATTGCTCGTTCTGGAAATGTGCTAATCCTAAGACAATGTGCGGTTCAGGCTGTTTCGGCATGAGCCGGACGGCTTCATCGAGGTGAGTTACAGCCTCCGGAAATTGCTTGAGGCGATAGAGGAGTACGCCCAGATGAACATGACTGTCGGCAAACTTTGGATCCAGATGAATATTATAGCGATAGGTTTCCATCGCCTTTGGGAAGTCCTTGGTTTCCTCGTACAAGTACCCAAGGTAATCTCTCACTTTAAGTTCAGCCGGTTTGGCCTTCAAGATCTCCGTCAATTGGTTGATCGCCTTTGTAAACTCCTTCTTCTCTCCATAAATCAGCGCCATGCGTAACTGGGCATCGAGGTCGCCGGGGTTGTCCTCAAGCAACTTTTCCAACTCCGCAAGACCGCCGGCATAATCTTTCGTCGCAATATACAACTGGACGAGATGTTGTCGAATATCCCGGTTCCGAGGATTCACCTGCTGGAGATACTTTTGGAGCACGGCGATGGCCTTGCTCTTCTCTTGGCGTGATTCGTAGACTGATGCTTGTGCCAAATAGGCTGGCTCGAACGCCTGGTTCACGGCGATGGCTCGCTCGAAATTGGCCACAGCCTGTTCGGCATTTCCCGCTTCTATCGAAATGCGGCCCAAATAATAGTAGCCGATCGGCGAATCCGAGGTGTACTGCAACCCCTTCTTCACGACCTGTTCGGCTTCGGCAATTCGTTTTTGGTTCAAGAGAATGAGTCCCTTCGGGAAATAGGATTCTCCTCTTTCAGGATCACGCTCGATGGCCTTGTCCAACAACTCCAACGCCCGTTCCGTCTTCCCCGCACTGGCCAGGATTCCGGCCATATGGGTCAGCATTTGCGGTTCTTGTCCCGTTCCTTCTCCGACTTCATCCGCGTACTGCACCGCTTGAGTCAAATCACCCAATGCGAAATACAGCGCGGCCAAACGAGATTTGACCTCGCGGGATTGAGGGTCGGCTTTTAGGGCGGTCTGATATTCCTTCAACGCGGCGTCCAAGTCCTGAGCAAGTTCCGCTTGATGCCCCATCATAAAATGGTAGGTGGCATCCGACTCGGGAGCCGATGGTGGAGATGGCGATGCAGCGGCGGAAGGAGGAAGCGTTGTCTTCGGCTGGGGAGAGGCCGCGCAGGCAACCATGGCGCCGGAGAGGAACAGGGAGAGCAGCGCCGTCCTCAACAAGAGCATACCATTCTGTTCGTGCAACCGACCGTACAAAACCATTCGTGTGTTCCGCATATACCGTACATCAGGACTAGTGGAAGGCGGGTATCTGAAATGATTATACCGAGTGTCAGGGCGATGCGCAAATGGCTCTTCGGCTATGCTTCGCGAAGATCGAGGCTTTCGAATTTGGCGAATCGGTCCTGAAAAAACAACTCCTTTTTCCCAATGGGACCATTACGATGCTTACTGACGATGATGTCGGCAATCCCCTTGCGCTCCGAATTCTGGTCGTACACGTCTTCTCGGTAAATGAAGATGACCACATCGGCATCCTGTTCGATCGCTCCGCTCTCCCGCAAGTCGGCGAGCATGGGGATCGGCGGCTTACGGGCCTCCACCGCGCGACTCAACTGGGACAGGGCAACAACCGGCACATTCAGTTCCTTTGCCAATGCTTTTAATGAGCGGGAAATATCGGAGATCTCTTGCTGACGGGACTCCGAATCACTTCGTCCTTGCATAAGTTGGAGGTAATCCACGATGAGAAGATCAAGCCCTTTCTCTGCCTTGAGCCGGCGGGCTTTGCCTCGCATCTGTTGGACGGTAATGCCGCCCGTGTCATCGATATAGATCGGTGCTTGTTCCAATCGGCCGGCCGCCTCCGCCAATCGCCACCAATCCTCCTTTTGAAGCTTCCCCGTCCTCAACGCATGGGAATCGACTCGCGCTTCAGAACTCAGCATACGAAGGACGATCTGCGGCTTGGACATTTCCAAACTGAAGACTCCCACCACCGTATTGGCGTGAATGGCGGCATGCGTCGCAAACCCCAAGGCGAGGCTCGTCTTACCCATGCTCGGCCTCCCGGCCACCACGACCAAGTCCGAAGCCTGAAGCCCTGCGGTAATGTCATCGAGATCGTAGTACCCCGTTGGCACTCCCGTGACGTGTTCCTTTCGCTTCGAAAGTTTATCGATGACATCCAGACTTTCCTTAATGACCTGACTGATCGGGCTGAACGACCGTTCCAGTTTGCCTTGCGCAATGCTGAATACCGACCGCTCGGCAAAATCGAGCAGGTCATCGATTGAGGCGGTGCCTTCATAGCCCCTCGTCAGCACCTCGGTGGAGGTGCTGATCAACTGACGGGCCACCGCCTTATCCCGAACGATCTTACAGTGATACCGAATATTGGCGGAACTGGGAACGATCTGGACGAGTTCGGCGAGATAGGCCGCGCCTCCGATGGCCTCGAGTTCACCGCGAGATTTCAATCGCTCGGTCAACGTGATCTGATCGATCACTTCTCCGGTGTCGGATAGTCCAAGCATGGCTTGGTAGACTTTTTTGTGCGCAGTCCGATAAAAATCTTCTTCCACCAGCAATTCCATCGCCTTCGGCATGGCGGCATTATCAAGGAGGATGGCGCCGAGTACCGATTGCTCCGCCTCCAAGTTCTGCGGAGGTAGTTTCGGTTGAGAGAGATCCACCGTCCCGATCGATTTCATAACGCCCCTTCGAGATCGACACGCAGACTGGCGATGAAATCTTCAATCGACACGGTCCTCTTGCGAATATGGGCCCGGCCGGTCGATCCCGCGACTCGTCGGCAGTCCCGCTGAAGGAGCACAACAACCACCTGCTCGGATTTAAGACTATCCACACCAACGGCGATAATGGTATCGATGCCTGCTTCAAGACCGGTCTTGACCGCGGCATCGATCAAGTCCCGCCCCGATGGATCCACAGCCCGTTGAACCGTTCGTATCCCCGCCTGGCGAAGTTGTTGAGCGACCGAAACCAGTCGCGTTGACAACCCTATCGGGGCGACGACCAAGACCGAGGGGCTCACAGACTTCACCCGATCGCAAAGGTTCAACCCTCGGAAGAGCCGGTCCACACTGAGGGCAAATCCGGTCGACGGAAGGTTCCGACCGAATCGTCCGATTAAATGATCGTAGCGCCCACCCCCGCCCAACTCCACTCCGAGCCCGTCGGTAAAGACATCAAAGACGATGCCGTCATAGTAGTCGAATCCCCTGAATTCTCCGAGATCCAGCAAGACAGCCTCTTGAAATCCCGCCGCGCAGAGCAACCGATAGACGCTCGCCAGTCGGTCCAACGCTTGAACCAACGGCTTCTCGCCCTTGACCAACACGCGCCCTTTCGAGAGAACGTCGGCTTGTCCGCAAAGTTCCAACGCTTCCAAAATTCTGTGAACGGACCGTTTAGTCACCCTCTCTTGCGACAAGATCTCCCGAAGCCTCGGTACATCTTTTCTTGCTGCTGCTTGCTCGGCCCGCTTCCGCCCTTCCGGAGAGAGTCCCGCACGAATGAGCAGCCCCTTGAAAAACCCAACATGCCCCAGTGAAATCTTGAACGAACGCAATCCGACCTGCCGTAGGCACTCGATCAACAGCATGATGATTTCACTATCGGCGGACGAATCATCAGCCCCGATCAGCTCGGCGCCTACTTGGAAGATTTCTCGATCTCGACCGGCGTGTTCCGGTTCATACCGAAAAACGGTGGCCCGATACGACAAGCGCAACGGGAAGTGCGCGCCCACCATGCCCATCGCCACCGTACGGGCAATCTGCGCCGTGACGTCTGGCCGCAACAACAGAATACGGCCCGTCGTCCGGTCTACGATCTTATAGGAGTTCTCCAACAGCGTTGGCTCGAGGCCGGGCGCCAGCACATCGAGATACTCGAACGTCGGAAGGATGATCTCGTCGTACCCGAAACGATTGCAGCACGCCAGCAGTTCGGCCTCCAGTTGCCGAACATGGCGGGCGGTCTCCGGCAGGATGGTGGCCATCCCGACCGGGACCAGTGAGTGTTCGCGCAAAAGAGGGAACTGCCCCGAAGAAGTCCTTTGCATCGGAGGAGCAGAGGCCATAATAACCCTGGTCGCGAGAATTATTACGAAAGGTTGGCGACCTTGACGGACAGAATATTCGAGCTGGAACGGATCTGATCCAGGGCCGCAGATGGGAATTCCGTATCGGAACCGATGATCAGCAACGCATCCCCTCCCCGCTTTTCCAAGGCACACTGCATCCGCACGATGTTGATTCCTTGATCCCCTAGGACCTTTCCGACCGTACCGATGACCCCTGGGCGATCGACGTTATGAATCAACAGCATATGCCCTTCCGGCACGACTTCCACCTTAAATTGGTCGATCTCAGTGACGCGGGCTTCTTTCTTGTGATACAGCGTCCCGGCGACTTGGTGTGACACCTTGCCGGCTTCGACCCTGACCCGGATCAGGCTTGTAAAATCCCCGGCATCCGTACTCTTGATTTCTTTGACTTCAATACCCCGCTCTTTCGCCACGATGGGGGCATTCACGTAGTTCACCGGGTGTTCCATAATAGGGGTGAGCAGGCCTTTAAGGACGGCGATGGTCAAGGGTGCGATTGAGAGCGTGGCGACCTCTCCGCTGTATTCCACCGTGACTCGTTCGATTCCTCCTTGAACGAGTTGGGTTTGAAGCGCGCCTAGCTTCTCGGCCAATGTCAGAAATGGTTGCAAACGAGGCAATAATTCCGGAGCGACCGACGGAATATTGACGGCGCCCTTGGCCACTCCCTTGGTAAAGTAGTCGACAATCTGTTCAGCAATTCCGATCGCGACGTTTTCCTGGGCCTCTGCCGTCTGGGCCCCGATATGCGGGGTACAGATGAAATTATCCAAGGCAAGGAGCGGATTGTCCGGCTTGACCGGCTCTTCTTCAAATACGTCGAAGGCCGCGGCGGCGACGCGCTTCGTTTTCAAGGCTTCGCACAAATCTTGTTCGTTAATGATGCCACCCCGGGCGCAATTCACGATGAGCACGCCGGGTTTCATCTTGGCGATAGCCTGTGCGTTGATGATCCCGCGTGTCTCCGGCGTGAGCGGCGTATGGACTGAAATAATATCCGCCCGCCGGAAGAGTTCTTCAAGATCCAGCATTGTCACGCCCATTCGCTCCGCCCGTTCAGGTGCCAAGTATGGGTCGAACGCAACGACGCTCATGCCGATCCCTTGCGCCATCTTGGTCAGGTGACTGCCGATCTGTCCGGCACCGATGATGCCGAGCACCTTGTTGTAGAGCTCGACACCCATGAATTTGTCCTTCTCCCACTTACCCGCTTTCACCGAGGCGGTGGCTTGGGGAATGCGTCGGCTCATCGCACAGATCATCGACATCGTGTGCTCGGCAGTGGTGACGGTGTTCCCCCCCGGAGTATTCATGACGACGATGCCGCGACGGGTCGCAGCAGGAGTGTCGACGTTGTCCAAGCCGGACCCGGCCCTTCCCACAACCTTGAGTTTCTCTGCTGCGGCGATCAATTCCGCCGTCACCTTGGTGCCGGATCGCACGATGAGTCCGTCTGCGTCTTTGATCTCTTTGAACAACTCTTCCTTCGGCATTTTCGACTTCACCACCACGGTGAATCCCACCTTCTCAAGCGCCTCGACGCCTTGCTTCGACAAGCTATCGCTGATCAAAATTTTCATTCCCGTTGCAGCCATGTGCATCCTCGCCGTGATTACTTCGCCATCAAGATTTCCTGCGCTTTTCCAACACCACTTCCCAGCTTCACCGGATGGCCGAGTCCTTTTAAAACCATCTCAGTAGCAGCCAGTGCAGCGATCACGTCGAACGAATCCGCATACCCCATATGAGACAGTCGAAATATTTTCCCCTTCAGGTGATCCTGGCCGCCGGCAGCCGTCATGCCGTATTGCACACGGAGATTCTTATAGATCGCCTGCCCGTCAATTCCATCAGGAGCGGACACCGCCGTCAAGGCATCGCTGGGCGACTCCTTTGGGAATAGCGCCATTCCTGCGGCCTTCACGCCTTCTCGCATCGCCAGAGCCAGCCGACCCTGCCGTACAAACATTTTTTCCAGCCCCTCCGCCTTCATCATTCGGAAGACCTCTTGAAGTCCGATGATAAGCGAGACGGTCGGGGTGAATGCAGTCTGATTCTTGACCTGGTTTTCACGTTCCTTTTTGAAGTTGAAATAAAAGGCGGTATTTTTAGCCTTGTCGGCCAAGGCCCACGCTTTGTCGCTGACACTGACAAACGCCATGCCGGGAGGCAGCATCAGGGCCTTCTGAGAGCCGGTGATCACGACATCCAGGCCCCATGCATCAGTCTTGATGTCAAATACACCAAGCGCCGTAATGGCATCGACCACCAAAATTGTATTGTCATAGCCTTTAATGATCTCACCGAGTGCCTTGACATCATGGGAGACCCCCGTCGACGTCTCGCTGGCTTGGACATACACCGCTTTGATCGAAGGATCTTTCTTCAAGGCGTCGGAGACCTGCTGTGGATTGACGGCATGCCCCCACTCGACCTTGATCTCGTTTGCTTGGACACCAAAGGTTTTACAGAGTTTGCCCCAGCGCTCTCCAAACTTGCCTCCATTGATATACAAGGCCTTGTCGCCGGGAGACAAAAAGTTTGAGACGGCACCTTCCATGCCGCCTGTTCCGGACGCCGCCAACATCAGCACATCATTTCGTGTTTGAAACAACCACTTCAGTCCTTCACGGACTTCCGCGAATATCGGATCGAATTCGGGTGCGCGATGATGAATCATCGGACGAGCCATCGCCAGCAACACCTCAGGAGGGACGGGCGTTGGGCCGGGAGCCAAGAGATACCGCTTCAACATTGATCGATCCTCCTTACAATGCGATTCCGGTGGGGTACCACTAGGAGAGGCGGTACGCTATCATTTGCGCCGGGAGGCTGTCAAGAAATCGACCGGCGTAAACGAAGACTGCATCAGGAATTTTCCGCTTGCGATGGTGCCATTACACCTCGTCTCGCGTTCCCTGCACACCCTTCCTCTCCACCCGATATGCCACGACAGTATGAGCGTCTTAGCTCACTCTGTTCCTTGACAAGTATGAAGTGGATCGATAGTCTTTGATGCGATCGAGGCTATCCATGATGACAACACGTGCCAAGCCGTGGGTGACCCAAGCGACAATCGCCGCCGCACTCAGTGCCGCTCTGCTGTTGCCGCCATTCGAGAGTCCGGCCCAGAATAATCCTGCTGGTGAGCAAAGTAATCCTGCCGGTGAAATAAAATCGGCCCAAGAAGATGATAGCATTGACTCAAACCTGGTCCCCCTAGAACCTGAGCTGGAGCCTGAGCAGGCGGTTTCTCCTCCTGATCTCCCGGCGGCGGACGGCACAGTCGAGCCATCTGAAGAGACACAACCTAAAGCCGCTCTGGACACCCCGGGCGCGGAAAGTTCGGATGCTCAAGGTCCGCTGTACAATATTCCCATCGTCATCGATCAAACCGTGCAAAGCCATATTCATTTTTTCAACATCTCGATTCGAAACAGGTTTGAGCAATGGCTCCTGCGCTTCAGCCGCTATCGTCCGCTGGTCGAAAACATCTTTGCCGAATTCGACCTTCCCAGCGATCTTGTGAATCTCTCCCTTGTTGAGAGCGGCTTCAACCCTTACGCCTATTCACGAGCAAAAGCCACAGGTCCTTGGCAGTTTATGAAAGGGACCGGGCAACTCTATGGGTTGCGGATCGATCATTATGTTGACGAACGACGTGACCCTATCAAATCCACCGTCGCTGCGGCGCGGTATCTGCGAGACCTCTACGATTTATTCGGCGCTTGGCCCTTGGCGATGGCAGCGTACAATGCAGGCGAAGGGAAGGTCCTGCGGGCCCTTCAGAAGGCTCAGGCGGAGTCCTTCTCAGAAATCTCAAAAACAAAACTTATTCGGCTGGAGACAAAGCATTACGTCCCCCGAATTATGGCGGCGACCATTATCGCGAAGAATCTCGATCAATATGGGTTCAATCAAGACCCCGTCCCTCTTCATCAATTCGAGGAGGTCGTGGTGACCCGTCCCTTGCACTTCCGCGCAATTGCCAACGTGACAGGGATTCCATACGCCGAACTCCGGTTGCTGAATCCAGAGTTGCGGCGGGATGCGACACCTCCTGACGGCTTGGCGTATCATCTGAAGGTCCCGGTGGGAACCAGCGCCAAAGTGGTCGAACTAATCAATCGAGTCCCTACATATAAGTTCCCTCCTCTGCGCGCCGAAAGTCGGCGTGTCAAAATTGATACTGCACGCCGATATCGGGTTCGTATGGGCGACACGCTTGAGAAGGTTTCCCGACGATTTCACGTTCCTCTCAAAACCCTCAAAACGTTGAACCATCTATCCAGTCCAGCGATTAAGGCAGGCGAGTTCCTCATAATCACTCGTTGACAGGCTGTTGAAAAAGGCCGCCAGCGGCGTTCTCGCGGCGCTTAGAGGCTCAACGTACGACCAAGGTACGCTTCGCCTCTTCGCTTGCTGCGGCTTTGCCGGACGGCCTTTTTGACCAGCCTGCGGGCTCTTGCGAAAGGGCGCTCTGCTCAGGCAAAGAAGTTTATCTACGGCTTGGATGGCTTTGAAGGGCTGGAGGAGGGAGCAGGAGTTGCTGCAGCGGGAGACGGATCGGGAGTTTTCTTGGCTTCGATCACCCTCACACGCATGGCGGCTTCGCTCGTCATGGGAGAATTTGGGAAGGTCTTCATCAGATCCTGATAATGCTTCAAAGCTTCATCGGGCTTAGAGCGATTCTCTTCCAGTCTGGCAAGCTCAAAGAGCGCGTAATCCCGGTTCATCGCACCGGGGCTCTCGAGGATCGTCAAATAGGCTTTGGCCGCCTGATCCAGGTCTCCCTTGAGCAGATAGGCATACCCCAGTTTTTGCTGTACGAGCCCGAGAAGCGAAACATGAGACCCATACATAGAGATAAACCGATTATACGCTTCAATCGCTGACGCGAGGTCGTTGGACTGAAGATAGGCATTTCCAAGACTGAACTGTGCGAGCGGGGCCGTCGAAGTCCGAGGATACTCGTCGACCACCCTCTTATACAGGACAATCGCTTCCTTCAGGTTAGCTGCGGCCTTCTGCGGATCATTGGCCGAACGTGTAAAGAGATGGATGGTCGCTTCTCGTTCAAGCTCCTGAGCCTTGCTGGCATTTTGTGCGTCATACCAGAAAACGCCCCAGATTCCTCCCCCCATCAGAAGGAGAAGCAGGAATCCGACCAAGATCGACCAGCGGTAGTTCGCCAGTCCGAGCATCCAGTGCTCAAGCCCACTCACGAGGTGCGCTTCATCCACCGGCAACGTCCGAGGCGGAACTTTAATTCGGTATGTCATCAGACATTATCACTTCACGGTTAAGATCGGGCTATCTGAGCCAGAATCTTTGTCTTATACTAAGGATGAATTCTCCTTGTCAATGCAATCGGAACACATTCATTGTACAGTCACGGCCTGCCGAGGCTCTACGAAGTTCTAAAGGAGTTTCAAATCAGCATGTTTCGAAGCAAGCTCAAAGAACTCGCCGACCGATCGCTTATGCGCCGACTGTCTCCATTGGAATCAGGCACCGGGCCGACCATCCACTATGCGGGACGCAAGATCATCTTGCTGTCCTCCAATGATTACCTGGGACTTGCGACCCATCCGGAAGTCGTCCGCGCCGCGATATATGCAATGGAACAGTATGGGACGGGGTCCGGAGCTTCTCGTCTGGTCAGTGGAACGCTCCCTCCTCATATACGCCTCGAGACTTCGCTCGCGACTTTTAAAGGGACGGAAGCCGCGCTTCTGTTCGGAGCCGGTTATTTAGCCAATATCGGCGTTATTCCGAACCTCATCGAGCAAGGAGGCCTGATCCTAGCGGATCGATTGTGTCATGCCAGTCTCATCGATGGATGTCGATTGAGCCGGGCCGATTTTCGGATATTCCGCCATCGAGACTGTGCACATCTGGAGTCATTGCTTCGACGACGGAGATCGAATCGTCCCACGCTCGTCATCACGGAAGGGTTATTCAGCATGGACGGCGATCTCGCTCCTCTGTCGGATTTGGCATCGCTGGCCGAGCGGTATGACGCGAGGTTGTATGTCGATGATGCCCACGGGACCGGCATCATGGGGCCGACCGGTCGGGGAACGATCGAGCATTTCGATCTGGAGCAGCGGATCCCCTTTCATATGGGGACGCTCAGTAAAGCGCTGGGGAGTCATGGAGCCTACATCGTCGGGCCCAATGATTTGATTCAGTATTTGGTGAACGTGACCCGCCCGTTCATTTTTACAACCGCTCTTCCACCCGCGACCGCGGCGGCCGCCGCGGCGGCGGTCCCGGGGGTTCTGCGGGAACCAGAACCGCGGGTGAGGCTCTGGTCCAATCGACAACGGCTGTTCAATGGAATGCAGAAACTCGGTT
>JACZCY010026319.1_pt1 | contig 26151 bp, 14 predicted proteins | sample 8641821 | NCBI WGS metagenome assembly JACZCY01 (sample SAMN15324609, study PRJNA640507) | soil metagenome | isolation source: intercropping sugarcane | place: China: Luxin town, Laibin City, Guangxi Province | collected 2019-07-25 | depth 10cm m | reverse complement strand
TCGCTCTGCTGGTTGCCGTATTTCCATGACTATGGGTTACTGCACGGAATCATCGCCCCATTCTATGCCGGTATTCCCGCCTATCTGATGTCGCCCGTCACGTTTCTCAGGCGGCCATTACGTTGGCTCGAAGCGGTGTCTCGATTTGCGATTACCCATAGCGGGGGACCGAATTTTTCCTATGAGGCTTGTCTCAGGGCATTGCGGCAACAGAAAGAGTGGCGGGTTGACTTGAGCACGTGGATGGTCGCCAGTTGCGGCGCCGAACCTATCCATCCGGATACGGTTGAGCAGTTTATCGACACCTTTGGTCCACGTGGCTTTCGGCGAACGGCATTTGCCCCGGGATATGGACTTGCGGAAGCTACGCTATTGGCGACGATGAAGCGGGCCGGATCGGAACCAAGATTCTTGCATGTGGAGGCCGACGCGTTGGCCGACTCGATCGTCAAAGAGTCGCCTGCATCGGAACCAAGAAAGCGCACATTGGTCGGATGCGGCGAGCCTCTCGAAGAGACTCGTGTACGGATCGTGAATCCTACGACTCATGGAGAGTGTCCGCAGGGTATTGTGGGAGAAGTGTGGCTGGCTGGAGCCGGGGTCGGCGCTGGATACTGGGGCAAACAAGAGGACACTGAGGCCACATTCAAAGCCACTCTCGCCGGATCAGAAGAGGGTCCCTATTTGAGGACCGGCGATCTGGGATTCCTCCACCGCGGAGAACTGTTCCTGACCGGACGCCTCAAAGATCTGATCATCGTGCGTGGACGGAACTATTATCCCCATGATCTGGAGTGGTCAGCCCAACAAACGCACCCCGGCTTGCGACGTGGGTATGGGGCGGCCTTCTCCATTGAGGGCAAGAGCGGAGAGCTGGTGGTGCTGGTCCATGAGATCGAGAAGCAGGTGCCTGAATCCGATCTGACGGAAGTGATGAGCGGCATCCGTCGCGCGTTGGCTGATGAATATGAACTCGAAATCCATACGGTGGTGCTGATCAGGTCCGGCACGATCCCAAGAACGTCCAGTGGAAAAATTCAACGGGGCGCCTGCAGAACCGCCTTTGAGTCCGGCCGACTCGCCATAGTCGGAGCGAGTACGCTGGACCTGGCTCCGGAGGCTGAAACCGACGGGGTGCCGAGCGAGACCCCGCAAACCACCATCGAGAAAAGGCTGGCCGACATCTGGCAAGAGGTGCTCGGAGGCGATCCTCCCCATCGCCATGCGAATTTCTTTGTACTCGGAGGTAATTCGCTCCTCGCGGCACAGATTGTTGCGCGCATCCTCGATGTCTTCCACGTCGAGCTTCCGCTCAGCGTGTTGTTCGAGTACCCGACATTATCCGCGCTCGCCGCTCGGATCGGGGAACCGAGCACGAGTCCGGATAACCGGAACCGGTACGTAAATGACGACGGCGAAATGCGGATTCCATCTGTTTCACTTCGCTCGGCATCCACAAGGGAAGGCAGAATTCCTCTCAGTTCCTCGCAGCAACGACTGTGGTTCCTGGAGCAGGTTCATCCTGGAAGCGCGATCAACCATATTTCCATGGAAGTGCGTCTACGGGGATCGGTTAACCTCGAGGTGTTGGAGCGGTCGATGAGGGAAATCGCCCGCCGGCACGAGGTTCTTCGGAGTCGTTTCGGATCGGAGCGAGGCGAAGGATTCGCCGATGTTTCCTCTGAGACGATCGTCACGATTGGACGGCAAGATTTTCAATCATTGGACGCTGCAGAGCAAGAAATTCAGGTGCGGCAATTCCTGCGAGTGGAAAGAAGCAGGCCGTTCAACTTACGACAGGGACCGCTATTTAGAGTGACCCTGCTGACGCTTGAACCGGGTGTGCATGTCTTGGCGCTGATATTCCACCGTCTCGTCGCCGATGGGTGGTCTCTTCGTATCTTCTGGAAGGAATTGGCTCTTCTCTGGGAAGCCGGTGGCGAGGTTCATGAGGCTCGACTCCCCGCGTTGACCGTTCAGTATGCGGACTATGCCGATTGGCAGAGGACCAGGCTGGATCAAGGCCTTCGTGAGGTCCAGCGAGCCTACTGGATTCGGCAGTTGAGCGGCGTCCGCCCTCCCGCTGAACTACCGGTCGATCGTCAGCGGCCACGGGTGCGCACATTCGAGGGAGGCGTGCGGTCGCGATCGCTTTCTCCAAAACTTTCAGCCGACCTCAATCTCTTCTGTCAGCGGCAGAACGTCACGACGTTCATGGTGCTGTACGCCGTCTTTGCGACTTGGCTGAATCGCTACACACAAGAGTCGGATGTCGTCATCGGATCGATCGTGGCCGGCAGACGTCGGAAAGAGCTTGAAGACGTGATGGGATATTGCGTCAATACGGTGGCGCTGCGGTGTGAACTCTCGGATGGGTTGACAGGACAAGAATTGCTGAAGCAGGTACGTCGGGTGGTGGTGGACGCCTATGACCACCAGGAACTACCGTTTGAAGAAGTCATCGAGGCGCTGTCGTTGTCCCCGCTGTTTAACGTGATGATGGTGTGTGAAGACGATCCCTTGTCCGCGTTCATCGTCAAAGATCTTGAGGTCGCGCGTCTCCCCTGGGAGCCGACTGCGTCGGAGTTCGACCTCGTGTTGATGGTGGTCAACAAGGCGGACGGCTTGGACCTGGCGTTTCTCCATGATTCCACGATCTTCGACGACTCGATGATCGACCGCATGTTGGGACAGCTGGAGATTCTTCTTGATGAATTTCTCAAAAAACCTGAGGCTCGGCTTGACCAACTTTCATTGCTGACTGCGGATGAGAAACGCCACATTCAACTGACATGGAACAAGCCCCGTCACTCGGCCTCCAGTATCCATGAGCTCATCGAGGCGCAGGTTGATCGGACTCCCCATGCACCTGCTGTGACATGTGGAGACCAGTCCATCAGCTATCAAGAACTGAACCGACGAGCGAATCGAGTCGCTCGATCGCTTCAGAAATTAGGGGTCGGTGCAGATCAGCCGGTGGGGCTCTGTGTCGAGCGCTCGGTGGATGCCCTCATCGGCCTCTTGGGCATTCTCAAAGCAGGAGGCGGGTATGTTCCCCTGGATCCCTCCTTCCCCGGTTACCGTCTCCAGCTCATACTGGAAGACGCCCAAGTTTCCATCGTGGTCACACAGGCACGCCTCCGTAACCATTTACAGAGCTATGGCGGCCACATCTGTGACGTCGAGACCTTGTCGACGTCCGCCGTGGGCGCAGCGGAGGAGGAGAACCTGGCACTTTCCGTTTCCCCGGATCAGCTCGCCTATATCATATACACGTCGGGCTCGACGGGGCGGCCAAAGGGTGTGGCCGTGCCACATCGCAGTCTGGTGACCTCGCTTCGTGCCAGACTTCAGCACTATCCGGACCCGGTTTCCCGGTTTTTGCTGACTTTCTCGCTGGCCTTTGATGGGTCCGTGACGGGCATATTTTGGACGTTGCTGCAGGGCGGGGAACTGGTCATTCCATCGGAGACCGTCCATCGCGACCCAACGGAGCTGGCTGCGCTCATCGAGCATCATCGCATGTCGCACGTCGTGTGGGTCCCTTCGTTGTACCATGCCGTGCTGGGTGAGGCATTGAGTGCCCAGTTGGAATCGCTCCGTGTCATCATTACTGCCGGAGAAAGCCTGCCTCTTGAACTCGTGCGTCGACATTACCAGTTCCTGCCTCATGCCACGCTGTATAACGAATATGGACCGACGGAAGCCACCGTCTGGTGCAGCGTGTATCAAACGACTCGTGAGGAAATAGGAGCCCGCGTCCCGATCGGTAAACCCATCGACCATATGCAGCTCTATGTGCTGAACGCAAGTCTGCAGCCGATGCCGATCGGCGTACCGGGAGAACTCTATATAGCCGGAGAGTGTCTTGCCCGCGGCTATGTCAACCAGCCGCGATTGACCCAAGAGCGGTTTCTTGTGAATCCCTACGTGGCCGGCACCAGACTGTATCGGACCGGTGACTTGGCTCGGTATCGCGCCGACGGCAATGTAGAGTTTCTCGGACGGGTGGATCAACAAGTTAAGCTGCGTGGATATCGGATCGAACTGGGAGAAATCGAGTACGTATTGAGCGACTTCCCAGGCGTGCATCAGGCGGCGGTGCTGCTTCGGCAGGATAAACCGGATCAGTACCGCTTGGTCGGGTATGTCGCCGGCGAGTCGTCGCTCAGAGACAAACTCGAACAGGTCCGCAGTCATCTTGCTGCTCGCTTACCGCACTACATGGTGCCCTCCGTCATTCTGTGGCTGGAAACGATGCCGCTCAGTGCCACCGGAAAGGTCAATCGACACGCTCTTCCCCCTCCGGACCACGCAGCCGGTCCGACGGCAGCCAGGATTGCTCCGAGAAATCAGGTCGAAGAATCCTTGGCTGAACTCTGGAAATCCGTGCTTCAAGTCCCCGAGGCGGGCATCCACGACCATTTCTTCGAGCATGGCGGCCACTCCCTGGTGGCGACCCAGCTCGTCTCCAGGATACGCGAGATTTTTGAGGTCGACGTCTCGCTACAGGTGCTTTTTGAGCGACCGACCATCGCGGCATTGGCCGAAGAAGTAACACGGTTGCGGCAGAAGGAAAAGGCTTCCCTGATGCCGCCGATCATTCCAGTGCCCAGAGATCAGCCGCTTCCCCTTTCTTATTCTCAGCAACGCATGTGGCTGATGTATCGGCTGGCTCCTGAAAGCACGGCATATAACATGCCGTTTGCTTCGCGGCAGATGGGGCGGCTCAACAAAGCAGCCCTCCGGAGTACGATCGATGCCATCTGTAGCCGCCATGAGGCATTTAGAACGACGTTCATGATGAGAGGAGAGGGACCGGTCCAAACGGTCCACCCCTTTCGCTCGCCTCATTGGGTCGAAGTGAATCTTCAGGAACTGTCCGTCGAACAGCGGCGACAGCAGGCGGCTCGGCTTGTCGAGCAGGAAGCGAATCAACCGTTCGATCTCGAGAAGGGCCCTTTGGCAAGATTCCTCTTGATTGAGATCGAGCCCGAGGACCATGTGTTGGTCCTCACGATGCATCATATCATCGGAGACCAGTGGTCGTTCGGGATCATCGGTCATGAGTTTGCATTCTTCTACAATGCGTTCTGTCGAGGAGACGTTCCTTCGCCGAAGCCGATCCATCTTCAGTATGCCGACTACGCGGTATGGCAGCGACGTTGCCTCACCGACGACCGGCTCGGCACACAATCGGATTATTGGCAGAAGAAGCTGGACGGACTTTCCAAGCTTTCGTTGCCGACCGATTACCCACGACCCGTGGTACAAACATTTAACGGCTCACATCGCATGCTGGAGTTGCCCACGTCGTTGATCGAACGACTGAAACAATTCAGCGCTGAACACAATGCGACGGTGTTCATGACTCTGTTGGCCTGTTTCCAGATCCTCTTGAGTCGCTATTCCGGCCAAACCGATGTTGCCGTAGGCTCTCCTATCGCCAACCGGACTCAATCCGCGGTCGAATCGATCATCGGCTCGTTTGTCAATACGCTCGTTTTGCGTACCGATCTCTCCGGCAATCCGACATTCATCGAGTTGATGGCGCGGGTGCGTACAACGGCGTTAGAGGCCTATGCCAATCAGGACTTTCCATTCGATAAGTTGGTCGAGACGATGCACTCCGCTCGCGACCACAGCTCCGCCCCGCTTGTGCAGGTGCTCTTCAATGTACCCAATGCTCCCATCGGAGAAATCAACGTCCAAGGGTTGAGTTGGGTCCCCTTCGAGGTGGAGACGCAAGCAGCTCAATTCGACTTGAGTTTGACGATCGAGACGGAGTTCTCCCGAAAAGCCTACTTGACGTTCAATACGGATCTCTTCGAGCCTCAGACCGCTGAACGGATGTTGGGACAGTATAAGACCCTGCTCCAGAGCGCATTGGCCAATCCGCAGAGCAAGCTGTCCGAGCTTCCGACCGTGACGGCTACCGAGCGCCGACAGATGTTGCAGGATTGGAACCGCACGCAAAGGGACTACCCACAGTCTGAATGTTTTCCCCAGCTGTTTGAAGCGCAAGTCGAGAGAACCCCTGACGCGGTGGCAGTGTCGATGGGACAAGAAACGCTGCGGTACGGCGAGCTGAATGCCCGGGCTAATCAGCTGGCACGCTATCTCCAAATGCTGGGCGCTCGACCTGGGGTCGCGGTGGGTATCGGTCTTGAACGATCCTTGGAAATGGTCATTGCGTTGATGGCCGTGCTTAAAACCGGTGCGGCCTACGTACCTCTTGATCCCGACTATCCACAGGATCGACTTCGGTACATGTCAGAGAACGCCTCGCTCATCATTGTGCTCACAACCGAATCGCTGGCTGATCGGTTTGATGCTCAAGTCTGTCGCAGGTTGTGTCTCGATCGAGAGTTGAAAAAGATCGCACAGGAGTCTGACCACAATCTTCCGTCGAACGCCACGCCTCAGGATTTGGCGTACATTCTGTACACATCGGGGTCGACCGGACAGCCCAAGGGGGTGGAAATTCCACACCGAGCGCTGGTGAACTTCTTGTGTTCGATACGACAGGAGCCGGCTTGTTCGGCCGAGGATGTCATGCTGTCCGTCACGACGCTTTCTTTCGATATCGCCGGATTGGAGTTGTATGTGCCGTTACTGGTCGGAGCCCGCGTCGAGATCGCCGGACGCGCTGTTGCAATGGATGGACGACAACTGCGGACCCTCTGTGAAGCCGTTCAGCCGACGATCATGCAAGCGACTCCCGCCACATGGCGAATGCTGGTCGAGGCGGGATGGCAGGGCAGCAACGGACTGACGACACTCTGCGGTGGGGAACCCCTTCCGCCCGATCTTGCGGCGTCCTTGTTGGATCGGAGCGTTGCCCTGTGGAATATGTATGGCCCGACCGAAACCACGATTTGGTCTACGATCGAGAAAATCGAACGGACTGATCGGGAGATTACGATCGGCAGACCGATCGCCAATACAGAAGTGTATATCCTGGATCAATTCCTCCAACCGGTTCCCGTCGGAGTTTCCGGCGAGCTCTATATCGGAGGCCATGGGTTAGCCCGAGGCTATCACGGGCGGCCTGATTTGACACAGGAGCGGTTTATTCCTCATCCATTTTCTCAAGAGCCGTTCGCCAGACTGTATCGAACGGGAGACTTGGCACGGTATCGCCCGGATGGTCGCATCGTGCATCTCGGTCGATTGGATCATCAGGTCAAGATCAGAGGGTTCCGAATCGAATTGGGCGAAATCGAGGCGGCGCTGAGCCGTCATCAAGCCGTCCGTCAGACCGTGGTCATTGCAAGGGACGATCAGCAAGGTGTGAAGCAGTTGGTGGCGTATGTGGTCTGCCGAGATGGTTCTGCTCCAAGTCAGCCGGAACTTCGCGCGTTTCTGCGGTCCGAGATACCCGAGTATATGGTCCCTTCACTCTTCGTCTTTCTGAAAGCCATGCCCTTGACCTCGAATAACAAGGTCGACAGGAAAGCTTTGCCGGCTCCCGACTCCACTCTCGCGAGCGGTGCTGTTCATGTTGCGCCGCGCGATCGGATGGAAATACAAATGGCGGCCTTGTGGCAACAGGTGTTCGAGATAGACAAAGTGGGAATTCACGACAACTTTTTCGATCTCGGCGGGCATTCACTCAAAGCGGCTCAGCTGTTCTATCTCATTGAACAGGTCTACGGTCGTCATCTACCGCTTTCCACGCTGTTTCAAGCACCGACTATCGCCGGTCTCACGTCGCTTCTTACGCAGGAGCACTGGACATCCCCATGGCAATCACTGGTGGCCATGCAGCCAAGCGGATCGGCCATCCCTATTTTCTTGGTTCCCGGAGTCATGGGCAATGTGTTGTGGCTCGCTCAGTTGTCGAGACTCCTAGGCCGAACTCACCCGGTGTACGGCTTACAAGCGCGAGGATTGGATGGGAACACCGCACCATTCGGTTCAGTGCCGGAGATGGCACGGCAGTATATCGCTGAGATCCGCACATGCGTCCCACAGGGACCATACGTCATCATTGGTGCGTGTACCGGTGGACTGGTGGCTTATGAGATGGCGCAACAATTGGCAAGGCAAGACGCAGAGGTTATCCTCGGTATAATCAATAGCTGGCATCCGAGTTCGTATCACCGGCACTATGATATCGATCGCCCAAGCAAACTCGCATTGCCGCTTGGTCTTCTCTCGAAGACCTTGCGCACCGTCGGCGAGCTCCGTCGCGTTCCCATGGGAGAGCAGCGGTTGATCATACGGCGAAAATACAAATCATTCTTGTCCATTCTCCAAGGTCCTACTGAGAACGAGCTGAGACAACATCAGAGCAGACGTGTTCGGCAAGCCATGTTCCATGCGGCCGCTCGCTATACGATGCGTTCATATCCAGGGCACATACTCAACATCGTGGCCTCACAATGCATTGAGGCGGACGATACCAGATATGCTTGGAGAGAACTGGCAAGCGGAGGATGCCGGACCATCGATGTGGCAGCCCTTCGAACGGCAGACCTGCTTGTTCCACCGCATGTCGAGGAAGTATCCTCCCACATTCGACGCTATATCGCCGAACGTTCTCAAGATACACCTGTCCGGCCGAATAATAGGGCTGCGTGATTTTCTCCACTTTCCTTTGCCGAACAACGAAGGCGCTGTCGGCAGTCTAGGTAACAACGTGCTGATTTCGTTCCTGTCTATTGAGCGCCTTGCCGATACAAGTCAGTCGGACCCTCTCCGTCTTGAACCGCACGCCGTTCACGTGTGGGGGGTCGAGCTTGGCGGATCGCAACGCTGTCTGGAGCGATGCGTGGGCTGGTTGGATGGCGTCGAGAGGCACCGAGCGGCACGCTTTGTTCGGGATGATATCCGACAGCGCTACGTACTGGCTCATGGAAGCCTCAGGGCAGTGCTAAGTCGGTATCTCGACGTCAACCCGGACAGGGTGGCGCTGGACCGCGGTGCAACAGGCAAACCCTTCCTGAGAAGGGACCTTCGAGATCGGTCGTCGATCACGTTCAATTTGTCCCATGCCCATGACCGTGCGCTCATTGCCGTCTCAAACGCGCAGGAGGTCGGAGTCGATCTTGAATTCGTTCGTGCGGATATCGACGTTGCGAATCTATCCAAGCGCTTTTTTACTTTCTCCGAACATACGACGATCATGCGGGAGACTGAGGACCGGCGCGCAACGAAATTCTTTCGCTACTGGGTTGCTAAAGAGGCGCTGCTCAAGGCACAAGGTATCGGCCTCGGAGGACTGCCCGACTGCGAGATCTTCTTTGAGGCAGACGGAGCCGACACGGATGTTCGAGCCCGATTGGGGGCTCGGTTCCCAAATCCACTTCGCGTACTTCTTCTTCCTTGTGAAAAGGGATGGGAGGCGGCGGTGGCCGCTCAAAATTTAAACCGGGTGATGCAATGCGGTCCAGAGGGCGTCTGCGAGTGTTAGTATTGCGTCCGAAAGTCCTTATCAGGATTCCGACTACCTGCGCCGGCTCAATCACATCCTCTGACATAGACGGACCCTCCTTGTCGAACCCAGCCCGACATCGACCTGTCTGAATCGACCGTCCGGCATCAACCCGTCAGGTCGGCCACGCACGATTTGGAGGGGCTCACGAACAGGTAATGTCCGCAGATGGCACGAATCTACCGAGATTGTAGGCCCGGAGTTTTCTGTACAATGTCATTCGGCTCACTTGAAGGTCGCGCGCCACACGGGTCAAATTCCCTCGATGCACACTGATTGCCTTGACAATCAGCTCCACTTCAATCCGGCGATGTGCTGCCTTAATGGAATCCAGCGACTCTGTCGCGTGAAGGGTCTCACCGGCCAAATTCAGGTCATGCGGCGTAATCTCATCCCCCTTCGCCATGATGACGGCTCGTCTGACCCGATTGTTCAGCTCCCGCACGTTGCCCGGCCAGCTATACGATCGAAGGGCGTTCAGCGCCTCGGAGGTATAATTCCGTATCGGCTTGCGATGTAAGACGACCGCTTGTTTGAGGAAAGCCATGGCCATGAGTAACGTGTCCTCCCCACGTTCGCGAAGCGGCGGGAGATGAATGTGCATTACACCCAACCGGTAATAGAGGTCCTCCCGAAACAATTTCTTGTCGATGGCCGCCTTGAGGTCGACGTTGGTCGCGGTGATCACGCGGGCATGGACCCGGAGAGTGTGATGACCGCCGACTCGCTCAAATGTTCCCTCTTGTAGAAACCGCAGCAGTTTGACCTGGAGAGGTGGAAGCAGATCGCCGACTTCATCCAGAAACAAGGTTCCGCCGGCCGCGGCTTCGATCTTGCCTTTCTTTTGCTGTACGGCGCCTGTAAAGGCCCCCCGCTCATGTCCAAAAAGTTCGGATTCCAGTAACGTTTCGGGTATGGCGGCACAATTGATCGTCACACAGGGGCCCTGCTTCCGTAGGCTTTGCGCATGAATCGCACGCGCGGTGAGATCCTTACCGGTACCTGTTTCGCCGGTGATCAGCACGGACATATCCGTCTGCGCCACCTTGCGGACCAAGTCGAAGATCGCACGAATCGAAGGGCTGATGCCGATCATTTCTTCTAATTCTTCCATGAGTGGATCTCCAACGGATTTTGGAAGTTTGACCGCTCGTTCGTCCGCTGGCTCTTGACAAATCCTCGACCGACAGGCTCATGCTGAGCCGGCAAGGATACGCTGCTCGGCCTGGAGCCAATCCTCCACATCATGGCCGTCCCGGCGGCCTCGTTGCTCGTAGAGTTGAAAGGCCAAGACGGCAATGCGTGCACGGACGTCCTCTGCCGTGTCTCCATTCAACAATCCCGTCACTGCAGTCTCGGCGACCGTCGGTTCGTGTTTCGCCGAGACGAGTCGGGTTTTGCGTCGAGGCTCTGATTTACCAAATAGTTTCATCGCTTGTTCTCCTTATTCATCGTTGTGTTAAAAGCCGGCCGAAACCTTGCTTGGTGACTGAACTTGCGCGATCGGCACGAAAGGCGGGTCCAGGCAGTCCAATTGAAACATCGGGTGCCGCCCGATTTGACGGAGCGTGTGGCCGATCCGTTCCGGCGTACCCCAGTCGCTCCAGAGCACCCCGGCCATCTCAATCACTACGAATTGCTCGGGGATTCGTTGGAGCAATTCGGATGAAAAATCATGGGCCGGCATGTGCTCATAGATCGCTTCGAGGGTTTTCGCTTCAGCGGAGGTCCCGATCGCACCAAGAAGACATTCGAAGCGCGGCATGAGGTCGGGAAAACATTGCCACCCCGATTCCCACAACGTCTCCACCTTGGCCGCCACCACCGACGTATTCCACAACGCTCCCGCCGCGAGTGCCGCATCAGCCTGGGCCGCCGTTGGCTTCTCCAAGAATGTCTTGACCGTCTGAATCCGATAATTGGATACGTGATGGAGCTGTTCACCAGGCTCCAACCAGCCATAGTCCAGTTCGAGACGGTCTGGAGATACACCGAGCAGCACGAGTCGATCCGGAAACCATTCGGTTGTTCGGACGGCACACTGGATTGAGTCGAGAAACCGAGGTTCCGGATAGACAAAATGGTCTGAGGGATAAATGACGACGGTACCCTTGGCGTCACGCGCCTTTACATACGTCAGAGCGAGAAAGACCGCCGCTGCAGCGCCGCGGTTAACCGGCTGAAGGAGCACCATGCCTGACGGTCGCTGCCCCAGTTGCGGCCAGGCCTCCCATGCGTGCGAACGTGCGATCACGGTCATCTTCCGTTCCGCAGCAGTCAGTCGATCGGCCCGACCCAGCGTATGCTGGAACAATGACCTGGTCCCAACAAAGGTACAGTATTGCTTCGGTCTTGGGCGGCCCAACCACCGTTGGACAAATGGCCTAAGCCGCTCATCTTCACCTCCGGCCAGGACAATCGACCAGACCCGATCATTGTTCATTGCGTGATCGTCCATCTTTTGCTCCCTTCCTCTTCTTCCCTCCCCGACAATCGCTCGTTCCAACTTCTCCGCTTGAGTTTCCAGGCGATGTCTTTCACGGTACATTCCGAGCGCGATCGAATGATCTCTTGGCCTTGCAATCATCGCAGCACGTAGGCGAAAACCACAAATTATCCGGGATCACATGATGCCTGGCGCGATATGTCTCAACATCAACCCACATCCCTCGTCCGACATCGCTTCCTTCATCGTCGCGAACCTTCCCACAGAAACAACAATTGGGAACGAGAACGTGCATGGCAATTTCCTCTGTGATTTCACGCGATAGTCCTGTCGTAGGTGAGCATGAGAATCTTGCAGCTTTCTTCCACCATCAGGCCTCGGCAGCGATGAGAGAACATCCGAGTATTCCTTCGCTTTCAGCATGAGAGCCATGATCAGGGCGAGGGGAAGTGATGCCGCCGGTGTCACGTCCTAGGTGGCCCCCCTGGCAGTCGACGCGATAGGACCGAGAGACACTTCGTAGCCGAACCGGGTCGGGTGGCGGAGCACGAGATCTCCGTTTCGGCTCAGTTGGTCAATGGCGGTAAAGATCTGGCTCCAAGAATACTGGGATAATCGATCGACCAAGGTGTCCAGGTTGCACGGGTTCTGTTGCGCCAGCTCAGAACGAATGGCCGATCTGACGTTCGCTGCCCTGTTCATGGGACGTCCTTTCTGATGCCTGATCGTTTCGGCATCTGCACGGTGTTTCCACCCTGCTCGCTACACAGAGAGATTTGACGGCACCGGCCGGAGTCTCCGCGCGTGGGAAGGATATTTAACTGAGGAATCCGTAGAGCACCATCGGCATGAGCATGATTGTGCTGTCGCCGAACCTTGTCAGGTGTTGTCCTCGTCGCAACGACACAAATCCGGACCTTTACGTCGAGCCGAGGACACGTGGGCGGACGAGCGGCTATGCGATCCCCTCTTCCACGGCGTAGCGCATGAGTTGGGCGTTGTTCTTGAGGTGGAGTTTGTCCAGAATGCGGGCGCGGTAGGTGCTGATCGTCGTGGTCCCTAAATGCAGGTGCTCGGCGATCTCCGAGACGGTCTTCCCCGAGGCGAGAAGGCGCATGACTTCATACTCGCGATCGGAGAGCAGCTCATGCGGTTGCCGGGCGGCATCTCGGTGCAGCCAGTGCAGGAGCTTTTCGCCGAGAGAAGGAGGCACATATTGTCCGCCCGCGAGTACCTTCTTTACGGCCGTCACAAGATCATCAGGGGCGCTGCTCTTCGTCAGATACGCATCGGCGCCGGCTTTGAGCATGCGAACACCGTACTGACTCTCCGGGTGCATGCTCAGCATGATCACCGGGAGCGCGGGCCGTTCTCGTTTGATCTGCTGAAGCGCCTCGGTGCCCCTCGTCCCGGGCATGCCCACGTCCAGAATGACGAGGTTCCACTTCCTGTATCGAACCAACTCCAGCAGATCGTGGGCGTTCCCGCATTCTCCGACCGTGATGGCCCCTAACCCCCTGGTCAGCAGGTCCTTGACCCCGATACGGAACACTGAGTGGTCGTCGGCGATCAGGATTTTCAGCATAGGTATCGATCAAGCTGATTACTGATTATGTAGTGTCCCGAAAATACGTTCCTGATTCTGACAAGAACTCTTGGGACGTTACACTGTAAGCGAGTGGCCGGAAGCCGACTCTGAGCTTTTCGCTATCCGTCAACTCTTTATTGCCTCGATTGACTCGTCAGTCTTTCGACTGTTTGCTGTGCTTAACGGCAATCGCACTGTGACCGTCGTCCCCTTCCCGGACTGGCCGGCAATCTCCACCCGACCTCCCAAACCGCTCGCGCGCTCTTGCATGCCCAATAGGCCAAACGAGCGCGCATCCGCCAGCTTCTCTGCTGAAATCCCCTCTCCATCATCCTGAATCTCGAGCAACAGATCGCCGTTCTCATGTGTCATCAACACTCGAACGAAGGTCGCCTTCGCATGGCGCACCACGTTCGTGAGCGCCTCCTGGCAGATTCGGAAGGCCGTCGTCGCGCATGACGGATCAAGGGTGATTTTCTCCTGCGACGCTTCACAGAGACAACGGATCCCGCTCCGCCGTTCAAAATCTTCGCATTGCCATTCAATCGCTGCGACCAAGCCGAGATCGTCCAGGATGCCGGGCCGCAGCTCCACCACCAGCTGCTGGACCGATGCGATCGTGGCATCCACTTCGGCGGTCATCGAGCTGATCTGCTGCTCCATTTTTTCGCGGGAGAACAATGACTCCCCCGTCAATGACTGCACGCGAGCTAGGTCCAGCTTCAGACAGGTCAATCGGACGCCAAGCTCATCGTGCAACTCGCGTGCAATCCTGCTCCTTTCCTCTTCGCGTACCGATTCCAGGCGCTGCGAGAGTTTCCGAACGCGGTCCAGCGTGTCCCGCAACTGTCTCTCCGCCCGCTTGCGCTCGGTGATGTCATGCGTGACCGCCAGGTGTTCCGCTTCGCCGGAGACGGGGTTGCTGAACGGGGCCGCGTGGGATTCCATCCAGCGGCGAGCCCCTTTGAGCCCCTGAATTTCGAACTGGATCGTACGCGATCGGCCGGCGAGCACGTCGCGATGCATGTCGATGAAGGCGGCCCGATGTTCGGGAACAACGAGCTCGTATACGCACAGGCCGACCGCCTCATCCTCGCAGCCGGCCTCGATCAGTTTTAGCCCAGCTGGGTTCATCTGCAGCAGCGTGCCGTCCGCCGCCACCCGTGTGATGCACCCCGGTCCGGTATTCAGCATGAGCGAGATGAGCAATTCCTGTTTGTTCCGTTCCTCCTCCACCCGCTTGCGCTTGGAAATGTCGATCGAAACAGCGACCAACGATTGCGCATTTCCCGCTGCGTTGCGGATAACCGACTCGGAATTATGCACCCACACGAGCGAACCATCTTTGCGGATGTACCGCTTCTCGATGTCGAACGCCGTTCCTTGGGCGATCAATTGTCCCAAGAGCGCCAGACCATGCGAGAGATCGTCCGGGTGCGTAATATCTTGCATTCGCATGCGGCCCACCAGTTCATCACGCGAGTAACCCGTGATCTCGCAGTACCGGCCATTCACGGTGGTGAACCGGCCCGTCATGTCGGTTTCAGCGATACCGCCGACCGATTGACTGACGATGCCGCGATAGCGCGCCTCGCTCTCCCGCAAGGCCTCTTCGGCCCGTCTGCGTTCGATAGCGATGGCGGCCATGCGGGTGGCCACTTCGACAAGCCGCAAGTCCTCTGCGTTCGGCTCCCGCACTTGGGGATAATACATGGCCAATGTACCGAGCAATCGGCCGGTGCTGGAGAGAATCGGCGTGGACCAGCAGGCCCGCAGATCGTGCGATAATGCCAGTGCAGCGAAGTCCTCCCACAACGGGTCTGTCGCGATATCCGACACATAGACCGGCCGACGCCGGTACGCCGCCGTGCCGCAAGAGCCGGCATTAGGGCCAATGGCGATGCCGTCAATGGCCCGGTTGTACGCCTCCGGCAGACTCGGGGCTGCGGCAGAGTAGAGATGCGCTCCATCTGCATCCACAAGAAGGATGGATGCGACCATGCGAGCGGCTGATTGCTCCTCAATCATGCCGACGAGCGCCTCAAACACCGTAGAGAGAGGAGCATCCTTGGCAATGAGCTCGAGCGCGCGCTTCTGGTCCGCTTCTAGTTGTTCCCACTTCCTGTGTTCGGTGATGTCCACCATGATCCCCTTCAGGCCGATCACTCGGTCGCCCTCAGTCACGACCGTCCCGATGTCCCTGATCCACACGATCCGTCCGTCGGCGGCGACCATTCGATATTCACATTCGTGATTCTGTTTTTTTGCTGTGCTGTCACGGCGGCAGAGCAGGGTTCGTTCCCGGTCCTCAGCATGGACGTGATCCACCCAGAACGTCGGCTCGTCCAGCCACAATTGCTTTGGGAATCCAAGCAGTCGTTCGGCTTGCGGGCTCACGAACAGAAACCGCAAGGTCACGGGATCGGCTTCCCAGACGATTCCGTCGATGGTCTCGACAAGGCTTTTGTATTGTTGATGGGAATGTCTCAGCGCCTCCTCCGCTTGCTTCCACGCCGTGATGTCGTGGGCCACATAGATGAGGCAGGCCTGGTCGCCCATGTGAATGGGCTCGGCGGAGACCATCAAACGGCGGAGTTCGCCGGACTTGGTCCGCAGCACGCCTTCCCTGTTGTGCGCGAAGCCCTGTTGTCGGATCTCCTCCAGCAGGCGGGGTCGCTCGGAGGGATCGGCCCACAGATTCAACTCCGCGGTGGTATGGCCGATGAGTTCCTCGCGTTCATAGCCCGTGAGCCGGATCAACCCGTCATTGACGTCGAGAAACCGCCCATCCGGAAAGGTGCTGATGGCGACCGCGGAAGGGGTCAGGCGAAAGATTCGCTCGAAATGTTGCTTCGACTGGTCCAGCTCCGCAAGCAGCCGTTGCTGCCCATCTTCTACCCGCTTGCGCTCGGTGATGTCGAAGAATGATGTACGGCAGTAGGGAACTTTTCCTGTATCATCCGGAAAGGCTTGACTCTCAAGATGGATCATCAGAAGGTCGCGGCCAGGCCGAAGCATCTGGAGGTCGCAAGACTGTCTCGTTTCTGTCCGGAAGGCGTCCCGGCAATGGCGAGCAAATGCGGCCTGATCGTTCGACGCAATGAACCTGATCAACGGCTGACGAATCAGCTCTCCTCTCGGGATACCCAACAGTGTCTCGGCCTGGAGATTGGCTTCCTGGACTATCCCATTGCGATCCAGAGTCAGATGGCCTGCGGGAGCGAAGTCATAGAGCTCTGAATAACGGCCGGCATACCGGTCACAGGTCGTTTGGAGCTCAGACTGGTTTCGGCGGAGTTTACGGTTCTGCAGCTCCAACTCACCCTGGCGGACCTCCAGCTCGTGCACCAATTTCTGCATGTTGGTCAGAGACATGGCCGGTCGCTTGCCGGACCTTGTCGGGAGGGCTCGTTTAGACCGTTCCCCCAAATCAGGATCAGTCGAGCTGAATTCGAGCGTCTTCGGCTTTGTCCTGGAAGGATGCTTCGAAGCGGCGCGTCGTCTTGGCTGGTTTTGTTTAGCAGCCATATTTCTCACCGTACCAGGGGGTTCAGTGAGACCTTGCAATTACGACATAAGACTATGCCTTTTTTGTTCACTAAACAAGTAGCCGACATGGAATGGCGAACAGCGAAACACGCGTGGCTCGAGTCGGCTGGCCGTCGGCTATCGGCTGTTCTCGGCGGACCGGCGCGGCATGTGAAGGGGACTGTGGTCCCTTTACCGAAAGTTCGCGCGATAGTGCGCTCGCGGGCCATGGCGGGCCGGACAAGACTTCTTGATGTGCCGCCTGCTCGCGCCAGGCCCTCTGCAACGACAGCGAAGCTCGGTGGGGAAGCTATGAATCAGAATAGATAAGGCCGTTGCTGTTCACTGCTTGCTCTTTTTACCGTCTCCATCACCGACTGCACTCAGGCGAATGCCGAACGCATTGCCGAAGCCAAGAGCCGATTTGATCGAGCAACTCGGCAATCGCTCGGTTGGCAGCTTGGACACCCCCATAGGGATTCTCGCTGGCGGCATTCTCCACGACCTCAAAAGCCCGCGTGCTCAGGACTGTTGACCCTTTCAGCTCGACCAACTGCGTCCGGACCATCACCCTCACGCGACTGGGTTGTTGGAGAAATTCCTGCTGTAACAGAAATCCTTGGGTATCAAGACGATAGTCTCCGAGAACCGAGCTCGGCAGTGGAATCACGGCACGCCACGCATCATTCTGCTGATTGAGCGCCTGGACCATCAATGAGGTGAACATGCGCACCGGCGTATCGGCCCATTGATTCACCGCATAGTACTCCAGTTCGTGGGGCCGCTTGACATACACCATGCGCTGCGTCTCAAATCCAGGCTCGGCTTGAGGCAGGCTCACGAGCAGCACCGGACCGTCAAGCTTGCCGGGGCGGGCCTCGCTGGGCCATCCATCAAGGCTCAATTGATAGGTATGCATCTCCGAAGAATCCGTGCGGGGCGACAGGCAACCAACCGCCGTCATCAGCAACAGCGCGAATACCGCATGTACCATTCGATACTTCATCTGTCGCTTCACGGATATTATTCCCCCGGTCCGCGTGACTGGGCCTTCCGCCCAAACACCAGCGAGCTCGGCTCTCGTTCCACCTCACGCGCCACCCGAGCCAATGTACCCGTGAGCTGTCGAAGCTCCGTCACCAACAAGCCGGCCTCGGGAAGAGTCCGCCGGCTGAACTGTTGGAATTCGGGTCTGGCTTCATTGACGACCGCTCCAACGGTCTTGCTCGTGCGAGCCAGTTCGTCCGTCGCCGTGCCCAGCGCCGCAACGCTTTTGTTGATTCCGGCGAGTAAGGTCGGAACCTCCGCGTTCAACGACGCCGTCAGCTTGACAAGATTGTCGGCGCTCCTGGCCGCACCGTTCAAGCTTTGCTCGATCTGAGTCTTGTGGGCCGCAATGGTCTGGGCCACATCCGAGAGATCCTTGATCGTTCGCTTCAGCATGGTGCGATTGTCTTCGTCCAGGACCTTCGCCGCTCCTTTTGCCGCCGTATCAAGATCGACCAACAGTTGAGCCAAGCCTTCTTCCGAGAGTAATCGGGAGACGGCTTCATCCAAGCGGAAGAAGAGAGAGGGACCGGTCTTGATGATCGGATATGTTTGTCCCTCCAGGGCCTGCAGCGAAGGAGCATCTCGGCTTCCTCCCGTCAAATTGATTGTGGCTAGACCGGTAAGCCCCTGCGTCTCGAGTACGGCAATCGTGTCGGTCTTGATCGGCGTCCCACGCATAATCTCCATGGTCAGCAGAACTTCCTCCGGATTATTGGGATTCAACGCAATGGTCTTGACCCGACCCACGTCGACACCCCGATATTTGACGGTGGAATCGACGCTCAATCCCGCGACCGACTCCCTCATGTAGGCTTCGTACCGATCGTAAGCGCCTCGGTAGTCGGTCTTCCCGAGCCACAAAATTCCAACCAGGACAGCCGCGCCAAGAAACGCCACGAACGAGCCGACCAGAATATAGTTGACCTTGGGTTCCATCTAGATGCCTGCTTGATTTCTCGCCGTCCGTCTCTCCTATCTCGCAAGCCGAGGAGTGGTCACTGGTCGATAGTCATCGGTCATTCCTCATTTACCAATGACCATCGACGAATGACAGGGTTTTTACGCTTCACGTCTTTCGTGGTTCCATGCCGCCTGTTCGCTTGCCGCCCTTCCGCGTGGACCTTGGAAGTATTCACGGATGACAGGGTCGTCCGATCGAGACAACTCCTGCATCGTGCCGACGCCCAACACCTTTCCACGACCGAGCACCGCCACACGATTGGCGATCCGCCACAGCGAATCCAAGTCGTGTGTCACCATCACCACCGTTAGTCCGAGGAGACTCTTCAACGAGAGGACGAGATCATCGAATCCTGCCGCGATGATCGGATCGAGCCCGGCGGTCGGCTCGTCGAGAAACAACAACTCCGGGTCCATGACGATCGCTCGGGCGAGCGCGGCCCGTCTGCGCATCCCTCCGCTGAGTTCGTTGGGATATTTGTCGGCGCTATCCGGCGGTAATCCTACCATCGCAATTTTGGCAGCGACGATATCGCGGATCAAGCCGGCGCCCAGAGTGGTATGCTCGCGCAACGGCACGGCGACGTTCTCCGCCAGCGTGAACGAACTGAACAGTGCGCCATGCTGGAACATCACACCGAACCGGCGGTGGATGGGATGGCCGTCCCACGCTTCCAATCGCCTGCTGTCTATTCCGAACAGTCGTATCGTTCCCGCCGAGGGTGTGATCAGGCCGATGATCTCCCGCAACAACGTCGTCTTGCCGCAGCCGTTGCCGCCCGCAATCGCGAAGATTTCACCCCGCCGAATCGACAGACTGACGTCTTCATGCACGACTGCCTGTCCAAACTTCGTCGCGACGTGGCTTACGTCGATCACCGGTGTTTCGATGTTCGCGGCAGACGGCATCAGGGGCTACCTCTCACACACGCTTGCACATCCGCTACAGATCCCACCAATTGAGCAAGATGCTGCAGATCGCATCGAACACGATCACCAAAAAAATCCCCTGCACGACGCTGATGGTGGTGTGTCGGCCGACATCGTCCACTCCGCCTCTGATCTGAAATCCCTGATAACAGCCCACCAAAGCGATGATCGCCGCGAAGAACGGCGCCTTCCCTAAACCGATGAGAAAATGCCGCACCGGAACGGCTTCTTCGAAGCGAGCGATAAACTCCACGAAACTCACGTTGAGCTCTGTCAAAGCAATCAGCATGCCTCCGAACACACCCACCGTGTCCGCGTACACCGTTAACAGAGGGAGGGCGATGACCAAGGCCAGCGCTCGAGGCAACACGAGCAAATTCATGGGCGAGATGCCCAATGTCCGCACTGCGTCCAATTCTTCCGTCACCTTCATGGTGCCGATCTCAGCCGCATAGGCGGACCCCGAACGGCCGGCGATGAGGATGGCCACGATCAACGGGGCGATTTCGCGCAACAGCGAGATGCCGACCAGATCCACGATAAAAATGTTCGTGCCGAACTTACGGAGCTGTTCCGCGCCCTGATAGGCGATCACGACACCGACCAGAAACGTCAGTAGGCCGGTGATCGGCAAGGCCCGCACGCCGTCCAGTTCCACGATCCGCAACAGCGCCCGCCATCGAATAGAACGTGGCCGTATCAGCGCCCGGCCGAAGGCGATGGTGCTTTCTCCGACGAATGCGAGCGCGCGAATCGCGGACGCTTGCCGGGACTGCACGATACGCGCGAGACGGTCCACCCACCTCGTGCCGGCCGAGACTCCTCGCTCGGGCCGGGACCACTGAGCTTCTACTTTCCGAAGCAATTCGGCGAATTCGGGTTTCAACCCTTGGAGGGTGGTCTGACGCCCCTTGCGCCGCATGCCCTCGATGCAGCGTTGCAGTATTAGCGCGCCGCCCGTATCCATAGCGGTCACTTCGCCGGCGTCATAGAGAACGGTGGGGGTATCAGGCCATCGGAGCGTTCGGCCTCCCCGCTCCAGTTGGGACAAGTGCGGAAGGGTCCAAGACCCTCGGCAGTGAATCACATTATCTTCGACAGCAATGGTTGCCCGTTCCATCTGGTTCACTCCGTCGGGCGCCTTGGCTCTTCACGCGACCGAGCACTTTCTCTATCACAATCATTTCCGACGGCCGCAAGGAATTCGTCATGCCCCGTTCACGCCGCCTCCAGGACGGCTTTGAGCTCCGCACCGGTAATCACTTCTCGTTCCAACAAGAGCTGCGCTCCTTGTTGCAGAGCAGATTTTCGATCTTGCAGCAATCGCCTCACCCGCCCGTACTGCTCGTCCACGATCCGCCGCACTTCGCAATCAATTTCACGGGCGGTCTCTTCGGAATAATCGCCCTTTTCAGAAGCGACCGGAAGCTGAAGGAATTGAGGCTGTCGCTCCCGTTCCAATGTAATGGTGCCGAGTTTCTCGCTCATTCCGTAGGCTTTCACCATGCTTTTTGCGATGTCCGTGGCCTTGACAAGATCGTTCTGCGCCCCCGTGGAAGCTTCCCCGAAAATCGTTTCTTCGGCGATCCTTCCCCCGAGCAGCACGGCAACTTTATTCTCTAATTCCGACTTCGTCATCAGAAACCGGTCTTCCGTCGGAAGCTGTAACGTGTAGCCAAGCGCCGCCACGCCGCGAGGAATGATGGAAATCTTCTGCACTTGATCGGAGCCTGGTATGGAAAGAGCGACGAGTGCGTGGCCGGTTTCATGAAACGCGACCCGTTCTTTCTCCATCTTGTTCAGGACGCGATTCTTTTTCTCCAGCCCGGCGATGATCCGTTCTACGGCCTCGTGCAATTCGGAAATGCCCACCTGGTCCTTGCCGCGCCGTACCGCCAACAACGCCGCTTCGTTGATGACATTTGCCAAATCCGCACCCGAGAATCCCGGAGTCATCGCGGCAATCTGCTCAAGATCGGCACCCTGACTCAACGCCACCTTTTTGGCATGAACGCGAAGAATATCCAAACGACCCTTTTTATCGGGGCGATCCACGGTCACATGGCGGTCGAACCGCCCCGCGCGTAACAAGGCAGGATCGAGAATTTCAGGACGGTTTGTGGCAGCCATAAGAATCACGCCGACACGAGGGTCGAATCCGTCCATCTCCACCAACAGTTGGTTGAGAGTTTGCTCGCGTTCCTCATGCGCCATGGGTCCCATGCCGCGTGCTTTTCCCAACGCATCCAATTCATCGATGAAGATAATACAGGGAGCTTTGCCCTTTGCCTGTTCGAACAAATCGCGAACCCGTGCCGCGCCGACGCCCACGAACATCTCGACGAACTCGGAGCCGCTGATACTGAAAAACGGCACCCCGGCCTCACCCGCCACGGCACGAGCCAGCAGCGTTTTGCCAGTCCCGGGCGGTCCGACCAGTAGAATACCCTTGGGAATCTTTCCTCCCAGCTTGGTGAATTTTTCCGGCGTCTTCAGGAACTCGATCACCTCGCGCAGTTCTTCTTTGGCTTCATCTACGCCCGCCACATCCGCGAAGGTCACCTTGATGTCTTTCTCCATGTAGATTTTGGCTTTCGATTGACCGACTTGCATAAATCCACCCTGGGCCTGTCCCAATCGACGAAAGATGAAGAACCAGATGCCGACAAAGAGGGCGACCGGGATGACCCACGACAGAAGATCCCGCCAAAAGGTGGACTCGATGATACCGGTAAAAGTCACTCCATGTCGGTTGAGCTCACGGACGAGATCGGGGTCCTCGACCCGCACGGTCGCAAAGGCTTTTTGTTCTTTGGATTCACCCTCAGGCTTCAACTTTCCGGTCAGCACTTGGCTGGTCACCGAGACTTCCGCCACCTTGCCGTCCGTCACCAGCTTCTTGAATTCACTGTAGGGGAGTTCTTCGACTTTGTTGAGAGCAAGAATGAAGTCATGCACGAACACGACCGCCATGACGGCAAGGAGGATGTACCAAATAGAGAAAGAGACTTTTTTGTTCATCGCCCTCGCTCCTTCCGTAGACCGATCAGGATCGCGACTGGAGAGCTGCTAAAACGCAAAATAAGCGCCGAGTCCGAACGATTCCGTCTTTTGCGAATAGAAGAATTGCCCATAGGGATTGTATCCGCGATAGTAGTTAAAGAGAATCCGAAAGCGCCTGAACGATCCGGCCCGAAACATATCGAAGCCCATCAACAGATTCGTGTTGATATACCAATCCTGCGCCTCGACGGACTTAAAGTCCGCCGTCAGGACGGGCGTAAAGAGGATCGGATTCGAGAGCAGGCCGAACATGTCAGATCGTGCCAGTGGCGCGGGTGTCCGCGCTTCGAAACCCCAATGCATTGTGCCGCGGTCGATCGTGGACGGTTCGACCTTGATCTTCACGGCTCCTCCCCCATACAGACGCATCCATTTCCGGAAGTCATATGACACGATCATATCGACTTCCTCGAACTTGAGGCCGATCGACTGAAAACCAGGATGGTCGCCCAGGAACTCGCTCCCGATGTGACTGCTCTGGTGATAAAAGCGCAGGCGCCCCGACCAGTTTCCGTGGCGCCAGGTCAGTGGGACGCCGACATTGAAATCGACATTGATGAATGCGGTATTCGACGTATCCAAGTCAAACTGCGCAAATATCCCGGTGAGGAGGCTGATCTGCCATCCGTTACATCCCCGGCGCCTGGTGTAAAACCCAAAATTCTCTCCAAGGCCGACCGACCCGATGCTCGTAGAGGTTCGTTCACTGAGCGATTGCTGGGACTGCCAGAGGGCAAAGAACTGCGGCTGTTTCGGATCGGCTAAGAGGGGACGAAAGAGATCGTCTGACGGAAGGACTTCACTCGTTACCTTCTCTCCTGAAAACTCAGAAACGTGCCGGTACCGACAATCCAGTGTTTCTTTTGTCGCCGCATCGTCCGTCTTCTTATCATTCGAATCGTCTGCGTAGACGTTTCCTCCCAACAGACAACTAATGGCCACTATCCCCACGACCCATCGTTCATACGGAACTCGCCGACCCATGCCGTTCCTCCCATCCGACGTTCTTGTGTGACGCAAGCCCAGCGCGTTTCCAATAGCATATTTCCGGTGGGAAATTCACATGGTTTTCTCGGTCATCGCAGCCGGTCGGTGGAGACTTCTTCAATCATGTTGGAATAACCAAAACAGGCTATTGCGGAGGACGGCAGCCGTGGTCTCTGACGGTTCTTCGGCGACACCTCGCCGAAGTGTGTCCTCCTATGCCGAGCTTCGGAGGATACCCGTTGCGCATTCCTTCACGGCTTCACAACCGTGGCTTCCTGCATAGGCGGGTGATGGGCATGCGAAGAACGGATGATCAGCCGGGAGCATTCATCGCCGGCCATGCCCTTCCCATGAAGCTTTTGCTCGCATCCCATTTCCATTCACGGATCTCCGGCATGTCTTCTCCGTGCTTCCTGATGTATTCCTTGTGCTCGATCCGCTTGTCGCGGATGGCCTGTTTGGCATAGGCCGCCGCCGATCCCAAGCCGACGCGTTCGATCACGTCGGAAGCCAGGTGATACCGGTCCATGTCGTTCAGGAATACCATGTCGAACGGCGTGGTGGTCGTGCCCTCTTCCTTGTAGCCGCGCACATGCAGATTCTTGTGATTCGTCCGTCGGTAGGTGAGCCGATGAATCAACCAGGGATAGCCGTGATAGGCGAAGATGATCGGCTTGTCGGTGGTGAAGAATGTATCGAAATGCTTATCCGGCAACCCATGCGGATGTTCGTTCTTGTCCTGCAACTTCATCAGATCGACCACGTTGACGACCCGGATCTTGAGCGACGGCACGTATTCTCGCAAGAGCTGCACGGCCGCGAGTGTCTCCAGCGTGGGCACGTCTCCGGCGCACCCCATCACCACGTCCGGCTCCCCCCCCTTGTCGTTGCTCGCCCATTCCCAAATGCCGATGCCGGCCGTGCAATGTTTCACCGCCGCCTCCATATCGAGATACTGCAGAGCCGGCTGCTTGCCGGCGACGATCACGTTCACGTAATCGCGGCTGCGCAGGCAGTGGTCCATGACCGACAACAGGCAATTGGCATCCGGCGGCAGATAGACCCGGATCACGTCGGCCTTCTTGTTCACGACATGGTCGATGAACCCCGGGTCCTGATGGGAGAAGCCGTTGTGGTCCTGCCGCCAGACGTGAGACGTCAGCAAATAGTTCAGTGACGCGATGGGACGCCGCCACGGAATCTCATGACAGGTCTTGAGCCACTTGGCATGCTGGTTGAACATCGAATCGACGATATGGACGAACGCTTCGTAGGTCGTAAACAGTCCGTGCCGGCCCGTGAGCAGATAACCTTCGAGCCAGCCCTGGCACGTATGTTCACTCAAGATTTCCATCGAACGGCCGTCCGGAGCGAGGTGATCGTCGTTCGGCTCTCGTTCCGCCATCCAGACGCGGTCCGAGACATCCAGCACGGCGCCGAGCCGGTTCGAGGTGAGCTCGTCGGGAGCCATGATACGGAAATTTCGGCTGCGCATGTTCTTGGTAACCGTGTCGCGTAAAAACGCACCCAGTACCTTGGTCGCCTCACCGACGACGCCGCCCGGCATCGACACGTCCACGGCATAGTCTCGGAAATCGGGGAGACGAAGGTCCCGCAGCAACAGTCCTCCGTTGGCATGAAGGTTGGCCCCCATCCGACGCTGACCCGTCGGGGCAAGCGCGGCCAGTTCGGGCATCAACGTGCCGTTCGCATCGAACAACTCATCCGGCCGATAGCTCTTCATCCAGGATTCCAAGAGCCCGATATGGGCCGGTTGGGACGCCATCTCCGCCATCGGTACCTGATGCGATCTCCAATAGCCTTCGGTTTTCTTGCCGTCGACCTCCTTGGGACCGGTCCATCCTTTTGGACTGCGCAAGACGATCACCGGCCACCGTGGCCGAGGGCGAGACCCCTTCCCTTGCCCGTCAGCCGCTTCCTGCCGGGCCTCCTGTTGAATCGCTTTGATATGCGCCAACACCGCATCCAACGTGCCTGCCATCGCATGATGCATCGGCTCCGGCTCGGAGCCCTCGACATAGTAGGGTTCGTAGCCGTATCCGACGAGCAAACTGTGCAGCTCGTCATGGCTGATCCGTGCCAGCACGGTCGGGTTCGCAATCTTGTAGCCGTTCAAGTGCAGGATCGGCAGCACGGCTC
>JACZCY010044453.1_pt1 | contig 26690 bp, 30 predicted proteins | sample 8641821 | NCBI WGS metagenome assembly JACZCY01 (sample SAMN15324609, study PRJNA640507) | soil metagenome | isolation source: intercropping sugarcane | place: China: Luxin town, Laibin City, Guangxi Province | collected 2019-07-25 | depth 10cm m | reverse complement strand
TGGGGCGATGACCGCCCCGCATGAGGAACGCTTGCGAAAATTCGGCAACATGCGCTTCAGCTTCACCTTGTCTTAGCTATAGCTTGACCGAGCCGTGATTTCTAAACAGCCCCGGACACGTTTGGGGTATCTATGAGTTACAGATCGCCTGCGGAATTCTTTTCAGGCTGCGCGATCAGTTTCACTGTGGCTTGACCATAATGTTGATAGGCTCCCCACGTGGACGCCAAAGGACGACAGCAATCACCAGCCTGCTGTCGCGCATGCTCCTCTAACTAAGAAACAGCCGATCGAACGACGTGCGCTGTCCTTCCAACTGCGGAATTTGATCGAAATCCTCCTGCTTCAGTTTTGCAGCGGTTCGTTGATGCAATTCGCGGTAGGTCAGCTTGCCCTCGGCCTCTTTGATCGACTCGACCAAGTAATAAGTCAGGGCCCCGTTATAGGAGCCGCCGATATGCGCGTCGGCCGATGTTTGCGTATCCCGGCAGCCGGTGATCAGCAGCTCTTGGATATCCGCATAAACGACATCGTTCTTTCTTTTGCGTCCTCGCGGAGCCTTGCTCAGTTGCCCACGAATCGCCCCGCGTAGTTTCCGTCCGGATTCGGTCGCCATGAGATCCAATGGGCACGGAAGAAATCGCTGTTTTCTGGAAGAGTCCAATGGATTCATCACGCGCGTGATGGTGCCGGAGTGGCAGCAATCCATGATGACGGTGAGGCTCACTCCCGACCGAAGTGTTCCCAAAGTCTTCCGCAGCCAGTCGTCGCGGAAGGGATCCTTCCAATCCAGATCGGTCGGGCACAAAATTTCATCTCGATGATCGGCTTCGTCGCCATTGTCATCCGGCACGTTCGACCCATGCCCCGAATAATGGAGGAGCAACACATCGCCCTTCTTCCCGCTCGCGATCAGTTTTTTGATCGCTCGTTCCATCGCCTTTTTCGTCGCCTGGGCATCCGTGAGCATCGCGATGTCCTTGTCGGTAAAGCCGTAATAGGTTTTCAGTGCTCCGCTCAGATTCTTCACGTCATTGACGCATCCTTGGAGATCAGCCCCCGGCACCTGATACTTATTGATTCCGATGAGCACCGCTCGTTTGGCCATACCCTCTCCTTTCTGTAATTGAATAGGTACCACCGTCACGACACAGAAGGTGTCTTGTCATTCGCCTCCCTTTTTTCTTTGAACACCTGCGTGATATAGGACTCAACCTCTTCACGGCTCAGCTCTTCAACCCGTGCCGCGAAGGCCGGGTACGCTTGAACATGCGTTTGGTTGGCGTAACCTCCGCTCAACTGGAGAAACTGCCAGCCTTCGCTCTTGAGTGACTCGGTCATCCGGCGATAGTGTCGCCACCGCTCTCCGTAGCGAAAGAACTCCTCCACGGCCGCGCTCAACGCCACCGCAAGGCTGACGAGGAACGTGAGCGTTTTGACCAAAGGCGCGACGTCATCGCCGACATTCAAACTGACCAACGCCGGTACGATGACCCCGCCGATGATTGTTGCCAGGCGGAGCCTACGATACCACCACACGGACTCCTGCGCCTTCCCATCCATCCAAATGACCAGCTCCAACCATCGCGCCCGCAGGAACTGCTTGTTCAGTTCCGGCAACTCGATTGCGGAAATCAGATGGTCCATCTCGGCCCGCAGATGTTCATGGTCCGTCGTCTTGCTCATACTATTCATAGGATCCTCCACCGAGTCGTTCACGACGAGGGAAGGTGGGCAATACTAATGCCCATCCAAGCAACACTGCTCTTCATATCTGCAATTTGCATAGGCCCACGAACCGACAAGAAAGGAGCTATACCGAGTGAAATATGGGAAGCGGCGATGACGGTGTGTCACCATAACGAAGGATCGAACTAGATATGATGGATATCCCTACAGATACCATAAGTAAGTGGGATAACGGAACCTCGAGTTATCGTGTCCTAGGCCGCTCTTCTCACCACTAAAATCCCGTCACGGATCGTGACCAGTACGGCCGTCACGCGAGGGTCAGTTGAGACGGTACGGTTCAGCTCCTGAATGGCGGCGGTGGACTCATCAGGCGGCGGTTGTTTCAAGACTTCGCCGCTCCACAGCACATTGTCGATCAAGATCACCCCATTGGGAGCGAGCAGATCGAGCGAACGGCGGTAGTAATTGAGGTAATTGGTTTTGTCTGCATCGATAAAGATGAGATCGAATGAACCATCGAGCATACGCATAGTGTCGAGAGCGGGCCCCATGCGGATACTGATCTTTCTCCCGAACCGCGTTTGCGCGATATAGCGCCTGGCCACTGCCGCTGCATTCTCATCAATATCGCATGTGATGACGGTTCCGTCTTCGGGTAGGGCTTCAGCAAAACAGAGGGCACTGTAGCCGGTAAACATCCCGATTTCGAGTACCCGCTTCGCACCAACCAACTGCGCCATCACTTTCAGGAACGCCCCTTCCAAGGGACCGACCAGCATCTGGGGAAATTCCATGGTCTGATGGGTTTCTTCGCGCAGTGCGCGGCAGACCGACGATTCCGGGATGGAATGGGTTTCGGCATACGCCTCGATGTCGGATGGTACCAACCGGTTCATGAAAATCCTTTCGTGGTTTGAAAAAGACCGCCGCCCTGCGTACACTGCGAGCCACACTGCCGATCTTAGCACAGTGAAACGAGAAGGAGGCCTGCTTGAAAACCCTTGCGGCATTAGAACCTCTCACCGACAGACTGCTGGAAATTCAACGCATCAACAGTGCCGCTTCGGTCTTGTCGTGGGACCAGGAAACCTACATGCCGGCCGGCGGAGGGGCGGCGAGAGCCGAGCAGATTGCCGTGCTTCAGGGCCTGGCCCATCAGAAGTTGGTCTCGCCGGACGTTCAGCACCTCTTGGCTCAATGGGTCGATCCTGCCACCGGCCAGGCAGCCGATCAATCCGGTGAGACGTGGGATGAGCCGTCGCGCTCTCTTTTGCGCGAAGTATGGCGGGATTTCAGCCGCGCGAAGAAACTGCCGTCGGATTTCGTCGTGAAACTAAGCCGCGAATGCTCGCTCGCCCAGCAAGTATGGGCCGAGGCAAAAGAACAAAATACATTCGTGATGTTCCTGCCGAACCTCCGGACAGTGCTGCAGCTCAAACGGGAAGAAGCCGAATATCTCGGATATCAGGACTCGCCCTACAACGCCCTGTTGGACGTCTATGAACCGGGCTCGACCATTGCCGGTCTTCAGCCGGTATTTGCAGCACTCAAGGCGCGTCTCGTGCCTTTGCTGAAACGAATCACTCAGAGCCGCGTTCAAATCGATGACGGCATTCTGCGCCACTCTTACGATCAGGCCAGACAGCTTGAGTTCGGCCGACTGGTCTTGATCGCGATGGGGTATGACTTCAAGCGCGGCCGACTGGATCTCTCAGCCCATCCTTTCACCACGTCGTTTCATCCGACCGACGTGCGTGTGACCACCCGTGTTCACGAACATGAATTACAATCCTGCCTCTTCAGTTGTATCCATGAAGGAGGACATGGGCTGTATGACCAGGGACTGGATCAACGATATTTCGGCACGCCGTTGGGCGATTCGGTCTCCCTCGGCATCCATGAAAGCCAGTCTCGTCTCTGGGAAAATTGCGTCGGACGTTCGCGATCTTTTTGGCGCTTTTTCTATCCCATTTTACAGCAGACTTTTCACCGCCAACTGCGCGACGTGGACATCGAGCAATTCTATGCCGCGATCAATCGCGTGAAGCCGTCGTTGATCCGCGTGGAAGCCGACGAGCTGACCTACAATCTCCATATCATGCTGCGGTTCGAAATCGAGCAAGCGCTCGTGGAAAACAAGACCCAGCCCGACGACTTGCCGGCCATCTGGAATCAGAAGATGAAGGATTACTTGGACATCCTTCCGACTTCCGATACGGAAGGAGTGCTACAGGACGTGCACTGGTCATTCGGCGCGTTCGGTTATTTCCCCACGTATACCTTGGGCAACCTCTATTCCGTGCAATTCTTCGAGCAGGCCAAGCTGGAGATTTCGCATTTGGAGGATGAGATTGCAGCCGGTCGGTTACTGGTCTTGCGCCGGTGGCTGGAGCAGAAAATTCACCGCTGGGGCCGCATGTTCACGCCGGCCCATCTCGCGCAACGCGTGACCGGTTCGGCCGTCAGTCCTGAACCATTCCTCAACTATGTGGAAAAGAAGTACGGCGAGATCTACCAATTCTGAGCATCGATGACAGGGCGGCTGTCATACCCCATTGCGGCGTTGAGCTTTGCCGCGATGGCCGGAGGCAACGCAACTTCAGCCTGCACCTCGATCCGATGCGGCACGAGCAGCGTGGTGTGAAACACAATATCTCGAATGGGAATCTTGAGCTCAGGGTCCTGGGGTGTGCTGAGCTGAACCGACTCGACGGAGTTCGTGATAGTACCGCTGTCTTGAGGTCCATAGGCGGCGATGACGGCATCGACAATGTCTTTGGCCTTTTCATTGGCCTCCACCCCGTCGATCGCGTTCAGGAATAATGGGATCGCCTCCTCCTTCACCTGATCCGACACCGTGAAATTCTCGATCCGCCCTTTCCGACGGAGGAAGGTCAGGTCGTTATCGAGATCTTTGCTGAAGGCCCCATACGCGAAGCGAAAGAACTCGAAATGGAACGCTTTCAGACCTTTGGCAAATGTTTGGAGTTCGCACAGAAAACACAGCTGCTGTAACTTCACATCGCTCAGCCGACCATAGGGTTCTGCGAGCTGTAGGACATAGAGAAGAAGAGCACGATCAACTGTGATATGGCTGGGTGTTCTCAAGGTCTTCTCGCTGTGTGCGTGGACGTTTCACTATAGACAGCCGGGAACGCCCCGTCAAAGGGAATGGGAGATTGCTATCAATTCGACGGAGACACCCTTGACCCGGCTGCTCAGTTTCGTCTTTAATTCCCCATTCAGGAGGCTTGGTCTGATCATGATGTCGAAACATGTCAAAGAAATGGGGGTCCTGAAGGATCATCTTGGGAAGCACCAGCTCAAATTTACGCGGCAGCGTGAACTGATCCTCGATGCCTTTCTAAAGCAGGAACACATCACGGCTGAAGAAATGTACCACCAGCTGGCGCGCAAAGATCCGCACCTGGGCCTTGCGACTATTTACCGCACGCTCAATCTCTTCTGCGAAGCGGGTCTGGCCCAAGCCAGGCACTTCGGTACTCAAACCCAGTACGACAATGTGTCGCATAAGGGCCATCATGACCATCTCATTTGTACAGGCTGTGGAAAAATAGTGGAGTTCGAAAACTGCGACATCGAGCGTCTTCAGGAAGAAGTGGCATCGCGGAACGGTTTTACCATCCAAACTCACCGCCTCGAACTCTATGGACTCTGCTCCCGCTGCCGTCATTGACCCCTACCCTGTTCTTCTGGTATTCTTTTTGAGACGGTTTATCAATTTCAAACCATTCTCTCTGCTCGCCATCGAATCTCTACTAGCTTATAAAAGGATCGCTCATGCACCTATCCCGTCGATATCCCCCTCGTGCCATGGACATTGGCTTTCGCCTTAATTTACTCGGCATTTCAGCCGGCTGTTTTCTGACGTGCGTCGGGCTGGTCATGCCGACTATCGCATCGGCTGCCGACAAGCTGACCGTCTATTCCGGACGAGCCGAACGCTTGATCAAGCCTGTCTTGGATGCCTTCACGGCAAAGACCGGCATTCAAATAGAGTTGCTCTCCTCCGGCACCACGGAGTTGGTGAACCGAATGAAAGCGGAAGGAGACCGCAGCTCTGCCGATGTCTTCATTACCAACGACGCGGGCAGCTTGGAAATGGCCCGTACCGCGGGACTCTTTCGCCCGTTGAACATGCGTGAAGTCGAACGGTCCATTCCCCCTCAATTTCGTGCAGCGGACAACAGCTGGATCGGTTTGTCGGGACGGTTTTGGATTGTCGTGTACAACACGAATCTGGTGAAGCCCGACCAAGTGAAATCGCTGCTGGATTTGGCGGACCCAAGATGGAAGGACAAGATCGCCATTCCCAACGCCGGCAGCGAATACTTGCAAGCAGGCATCTCGGTGATCCGCGCGAGTCTCGGCGACGATCAAACCAGGAAGTTTCTCGAGGGAATACGGGACAATGCCGGCACGCGGGTCTACCAAAAAAGTTCGCAGATCGTCGATGCCGTCGCCAAGGGGCAGGTCGCCATGGGTATCGTCAATCACTATTACGTCTATCGTCATCTCGCCACACAACCGACTGCTCCGCTGGCGGTTGTGATGCCCGATCAACAGGAAGGGGGCATGGGCGCCATCATGAACGTCGCGGGCATCGGCATCCTGAAACACACTCCCCGCGTGGAAAACGCCAAATTGCTCGTGGAATTTCTCGTCGCACAAGCCGGCCAGAAGATGTTCGCCGACCTCGACAAAGAGTACCCGCTTCATCCCGAGGTAAAAGCCGACCCGGCTCTTGTCGAACGGAAGAGCTTCCGAGCGGCCTTAGTACCTTTGGCTAAGCTTGCCGAACTCCGAGAGCCTACCTTGCTGCTCATCGAACAAGTCGGGATGCGGTAACTTCGCGAGCGCCCCGTGATTGCCGTACGCCGATCATCTGTCTCTCCCTTACAACTCGCTGCCCTTGCCAGCGCGGCACTGGTCCTCTTGCCGTTGGGCTATGTCACCGCCCTCGCCTTGGCGGCCGATCGGGCGGTTTGGTATCGTCTCTGGACCACTCGTGTCCCTGAACTGCTGGTGAATACGGTTTCACTGGCGGGCGCGGTGGCTTTGCTCGCACTCGTGCTCGGTGTCTCGACCGCCTGGATAGTGACCCGATTCGAATTCCCTGGCCGCCGCCTGTGGGAAGTCGGTCTTGTGTTGCCTCTGGCCATGCCGACGTACGTGTTGGCCTATGTGTACAGCTATCTTTTAGGATTCGGCGGTCCGATGGAGCAAGTCTGGCAGTTGATCGCAGGTCCTCAAGCCAGGATCATCTCGCCCCAAAGTTTCTGGGGTGTCACCGTCGTAATGGCGCTCGACACGTTCCCCTTCGTCTATTTGCTCACACGCAGTGCGCTCCTGAGTTTTAACGTGTCGTTTGAGGAGGTGGCTCGTACGTGTGGTGCTTCACCACTTCGTCGAATGCTATTCGTCACCCTTCCATTGCTACGCCCGTCCATTGTCGCCAGCCTCGCCCTTGTCATCCTCTACGTCGTCTCAGACTTCGGCGCCGTCTCTCTGTTGCGCTACCAAACACTGACCTATGCCGTGTTTCAGCAAATGACCGGACGGTCCGACAACCAGGCTGCGAGTATCCTGAGCGTCCTGTTGGTCGTCTTGGCGCTTCTGTTCTTGTTGGCCGAACGATGGTTTCGTCGAAAGAGCCGATTTTACCAGACCACCGGGCGCTTTCGAGCGCCGCAACGTATCCGGTGCGGATGGTTGCACACCGCAGGTCTGACGACATGCTTGGCCACCGTGATCGGCTTGGCCTTCGGAATCCCTGCCTATCTACTCGTAATATGGAGCCTGTCCCCGGAGGCTCAGGCAATGCTCGACTTCCGTTTCTTCAGCTTCGTCTGGAACAGTACCCTGTTGTCGACCCTGGCCGCCACGGCCGGCGTGTTCGTCGGACTGCCCCTCGCCTACCTCGCCGGCCGAAAACCGACCTTGCTCAATACCGGTTGTTTGCAAGCCGCCTATGCCGGCTATGTCTTACCGGGACCGGTCGCTGCGCTCGCAGTGTTGGTCCTCTTTCTAAATGTCCTGCCGTTCCTGTATGGTACGGCGATCGTATTGATCGTCGCCTATGTCCTACATTTTCTCCCAGTCGGCCTCCAGTCACTCGAACCGTCGATTCAACAAATCACACCTAACCTGGAGGAAGTCGCCCGCACCCTAGGCCTTACCGTTCGGGATACCTGGCGTCGCGTGACGCTGCCGCTCATTCGCAACGGGATCATCGTCGCGTGGGTTCTGATCTTTTTGCAGACTATGAAGGAGCTTCCGGCGACGTTACTATTGCGACCAGTGGGATTCGACACATTGGCGATCCGTGTGTGGCTGGAAGCAAGCGAAGAGTACTACCAACTGACGGCTCCGTCCGCCTTATTGATCGTGCTCGCGGGCTTACCGACATTGGTCTTGTTGCTGTCTCGTGATTGGCGTGCAACGTAACACAACCACCATGAATGCACCGTCGCACATCACACAGATGGATACCGACCTGCTCGAAGGTCAAGTCCACCTCTACCAGCCGGCGTCTTCAATCTTGGAACTCCGTTCCGTGTCCTGTGCCTATGAGCCCAACCGACCCGCCATCCGCGATATTTCATTTTCGGTGCGTGAAGGCGAAATTCTCTGTTTGCTGGGACCGTCCGGCTGCGGCAAAACCACTATCTTGCGAGCCATCGCCGGTTTTGAACCGGTTCGGTCCGGACAAATATTTTTATCGAGCCGATTGGTCTCCTCCTCCTCAGAAACGATTCCGACGGAAGAACGCCGTGTGGGCATGGTCTTTCAAGAGTACGCCCTGTTCCCTCACCTGCGCGTCGTCGATAACATCGCCTTCGGGCTCCGTCACCTGTCGCGGGCGGAACGGAGATGTCGTGTCCAAGAAATGCTGCGGCTGACCGGCCTCGAAGGGCTCGACCGACGTTATCCGCATGAGCTGTCGGGAGGGCAACAGCAACGAGTGGCCCTTTCACGCGCACTGGTGCAGAATCCCGTCTTGCTCCTCCTGGATGAGCCGTTCAGCAACCTGGACCCCGATATGGCCGGCCGTATGCGGCAAGAAGTTCACGCCCTCTTACGGCGGATGAAAACAACGACCATTTTAGTGACGCATGATCATGACGAAGCCTTCGCCATGGCGGACCGTATCGCCGTCCTGAATCAGGGGGTGCTCGAGCAGATGGATTCCCCGGAGCTGATTTACCATCTCCCCGCCACGCGCTTCGTGGCGGATTTTGTGGGTCAAGCCGACTTCATCACCGGTCAGATTCGACACGGCATGGTGTACACCGAGCTGGGTGAGTTTCCCGATACGCTGAACAGTGCCGAGGGAAGCACGGTCGTCGTCATGATCCGTCCGGATGACATTCATCTGACGCCCAACAAGTCGGCCGAGCCTCGAATTGTGGCTCGGCAGTTCCGAGGCTCGGAGAATCTGTACACGATCCGCCTTCCCTCCGGACAAATCGTCCACAGCAGTGAAAGTTCCACCAGCGTCTACCAGGAAGAGACGGCCGTCGAATTGCGTGTTTCCGCCACCCATACGGTGCTCTTTCCCGCCGAACGGTCTTCACAACTCTAGATATGCAGATTGAGACCGAATGCACGCGCAGATTGACAGCTTTCACGGGATCTGGCATGGATGCACAGGCGCTCTGACGTGCCCCCGCCCGACATGAGTCACCTTTATGATGTAAGGAGTTTCGATGGACGCGTTGAAAGACGCCATTGATTACGGAGTTATCGGTCTGTTACTGATCCTGAGCGTGTGGTCCGTGGCTGTCGCCATCGAGCGCTGGCTCTTTTATCGACGCGTCAATCTCTCGCAGTTTTCAAACGCGCAACTGCTGGAAATCACTCTAACCAAACGCCTTGTGATTATCGGCACGGTGGCTGCCAACGCCCCGTACATCGGCCTCCTGGGAACGGTTCTTGGTATCATGCTGACCTTCCATACGATGGGAACGTCGGGTACGATGGCCGTCAACACCATCATGATCGGCTTGAGCCTGGCGTTGAAGGCGACCGCCGTTGGTCTTCTGGTCGCCATTCCTTGTGTTGTAATGAATAATATGCTGCGTCGTCGTGTGAGCGAAATTCTGACCGAGTACAAGGCACAACATGGAACGAAACATTGATCAGATCAACGTGATCCCGCTCGTGGACGTGATGTTGGTCTTACTCGTCATTGTATTGACCACCGCCACCTTCATCAGCACCGGGCAAATCCCCGTCAACTTGGCAAAAGCCAAGGAGGTTGGCGATCGGAAAGATGTCCCGATCGTGATTTCATTGACCGCCGATGGAAATCTGTTCTTAAATGACGTCCCCGTCCCCAATGGAAGCCTTCCGTCCGCCCTGAGTTCCCGGCCTCGTGAATCAGCCGTAGTTGTACGAGCCGACAAAGTGACTTTGCTCGAAAAGTTCGTCGCGCTCGTCGATGAGATTCGCGGCCTCGGTTTTCAGCAGGTCAGCCTGGAGGTCATTCGACTGTAATGAATGATTCCGTGTCGCTTCTGTTTGAACGGACGAGCCCGATAGCGACAGGATGGCTGATGTCCTGTCTCTTGCATGGCGGCCTCGCCATCGTAGCCATTCTTTTCATGCAGCGCCTGCAACTCGCCCCCCAAACGGAAACGTTCCAGTGGGATATCGTAATGGCATCAGTACCGTCCCCTTCTCTTGATTCTATCGCAACTGTAGGGTCAAGACCCTCCACGACTCCGGCGTCGGAGCGATCTACGGCGACCGCCGATTCAAGAATTAGATCGGGTCGGCCGAGAATCGAAACACCGGTGCCCTTGTCCTCATCACATACCGATTCGACTCATGAACAGCCATCCTCAACCACTCACGCATCCTCGGCCCTGCTCCCGCAATCACCCTCGCTTGCCACAGAACGTATGGACCGATCCGAGCATGAACCGTTACCTCACCCGGTAGCGACAGAATCAGAAGCTCCTGGATCACCGGCACACATGGAGCTGCCGACTCAGCCCTACACAATTTTCGGTCCTGATGCTGTAAGGCCGGTTGAAGAGAGTGTTTCGTCGGCTGAACGTGAAATAAACCAGCCGCCGTCCATCGCGTCAGTACCCGCTGTCCCCAGCCCTGCAGATATGGGTGAATTCAAGCCGACTCGTGCCCAGTATGGATGGCTCGCCGACCTTATGGCCAAATGGATCGAGGATCTGAATAAACGTTATCCAGCCATGTTGCGAACGGAAGGCATTCAAGGGAAGGTGACGCTGACCGCGATGCTTCACGAGGACGGACTCCTGAGCGATGTGCGCATCATCAAAAGCTCAGGCAACCGGGCACTCGATCAAGTTGCTTTGGAAGATGTCAAAAACGGTCCCTCCATCAAGCTTTCCCGCCCACTGGAACGGCCTCACATGTCGGTGAGGTTTTCCATCAGTTATGATCTGAAGGCGGTTCAGTAATCGGCCCGGATTGAGACGTACAGTCTTGTTGTTTCCAATCGCGCAATACGCCCGACTGATCGAACGTCAGGAAATAAGCTTTGCACTTGTTCGCCCACGCACTGCCTGTATACCCGACCGTGCCGCTGCCTCGATCAAAGTAGGTCCAGACCGATCCTCCCGCCGGCAATCTCTCCTCCTTGTGCGGCATACCGTACTGGCCGGCCACCACGTTCTGAGTAACTTGATCCACCTTGTTTTGGAAGTATGCCGTTTCAAACTCGCTGCAGGCGAACAGGGCTACACACGAAACAGACAACAGGCGCAGCGATCCTCGTAAAGTTATTTTCATTGTGTCGTCCTCATCCTGTGTCGATCATCATGACGGCAAATATGGGCACTTCTCATGGTGCACGCAGCCGACCACGGAGCCCCGACGAAACGATCACCCTTCCTTCATCGCTGATGATGATCGCTTCTACATCCGGTAAGCGCTCGACCAACTCCATACCGCGCGTCGGACCCAGCACAAAGATTCCTGTATCCAGTCCATCGGCGACCGCCCCCTCTTTGGCGATGACCGTGACGCTTTGACAACCACGAGCCGGCCGCAAGGTCTGGGGGTCCAAAATGTGATGATACCGGACTCCATCGCGCTCGAAGAACCGTTCGTAATCACCTGCCGTTGAAATTGCCTCGTCCTTTAAATCGATGACGGCAATTAACGTCTCATCCTCACGTGGATGCTTGATCCCTACGGCGAACCCATCGCGCTCGGGAAGGACGCCGAAGGTTTTAATATCTCCCGATAAGGCGACCACTCCACTCTGAGCTCCTGCCCGTTTCATCTCCTCTACCGCCCGATCGCCCGCATATCCTTTTCCAATACCGCCGATATCGATACGCATTCCCTTGTATGGAAGAAAAATGGTTCGTGCCTCGTTGTTGATTTGAATATTTTTCCAATCGATAAGAGGCTTCAGCTGTTGCAACTCTTTGTCATCCGGGATGTGTTGGCGTTCCGTAAAACTCCAGGCCTCCATTGCAGGACCCACGGCGATATTAAAGCCTCCATCGGTCAATTGTGCCATTTCCATGGATCGGACCACCAACTCCAATGTCTCGCGGCTTACCCGCACCGGCTGAAGGCCGGCTTCGGCATTCACATGTGAGAGTTCGCTGTTCGATCGCCAGGTGCTCAGTAGCCGTTCGAGTCGCTTGATCTCATCGAACCCGGCCTGAATAGCTCGATTGGCCACGTCCTTGTCGGAGGCCACAGCGGTGATCGTCACCAGCGTGCCCATGTGCACCTGCGCACGCTTGACGGCGAGAGGCGGTGGACCAGGTCGCAGTTCCACACACCCAGCCAAGGAGGCTGCGATAAGGCAACACATTGTCATCGAAATCGCAACGGCTCGCGGTGCCTTCATTGCAAGAATGACCTTCACCACCAATGTCGACGGAAATATCTGGAAATCCGAGGGTAAGGCATGACTTCGTAGAGGCGTGCTTCCGCCTGTGATGGCTGAGGGAGCCTTTCCACGATGGAGTTCTCGTTGAAGGCTGGATATTGTTCATTGAGAAAGGTATATGCCATAGCTCGTTCTTCGGGAACCATTGAAACAATGACATTCCGTCCATAGCGCGGCGAATCAACTCCAAACCGCCATGTACCTACATGCGTGATGACACCTGCTTCTACGGAAAATGTCATGTCCAAATCGGCCATGGACATGAAGGGCCCTTCGCTGATCTGCACTCGGTTGAGTCGATACTTTACGGACGGTAAATCGATAGCAAAACGTTGATCCGGAGACTCGATGTCCACCTGGAAGCGTTGTTTGGAATCCTTGTCCTCCAATTCCAGAAACCGCATCTGTGGGACATACCGTCGGGACCTTTCGCCTGTCAGAATCGTTACAACCCTCCCTACGACCAGACTGCCTGTGACCTGATCTTGATCGACCCGTGAAGGCAATTCCGTCACGCAACTCGACATACCCAAAACAACCACACTCAGTCAACCTCCATGGAACATCCTGATCTTCTTCATGGGAAAATTATATGACAAGCTGCCCTGAAATGGCATACCGACGAGCGAAAATTAACCGCTTGACAGCGGAATACTGATCGAGATATTAATAATCGTTCTCAATTTAAATCCATTGATCGCCGCGTATTATGACTATCACGAAGGCACCCACGCTGGAACGCGATCAGGCTCTTGAAACGCGCTGCGAGTGCGGACAACTGATCGCCAAGGTGTGTGGACAAGGACTGGAACTGAAGTGCAAACGGTGCAAGCGCATCGTCGTCATTCCCTTTTCATCGATAGAGGGTTGGGGGAACGAACCATCATGATTCATTCCAGGGGACGACTTACTTCAGCTGTCATGAGAAGGAGGCTTCCCGCCGCTCCCCGGCGGAGAGCTTGTGACATGACGAAGTTCCTGCTAACGGGCGTGCAAATTCTCCCGCTCATTCTGCTCGGAAACCTGGGCGGCTGCGCCTTGATGAGCGGGATGCAAGAACGGTCTACCCTGTGCAGCTACGATCAGGCCTGGGATGCGGCGGTCGATACCGTGAAGGATCGCTCGACCGACACAAAAGATAAAGACACCGGATTGATCGTCACTCACTGGCTTGAAATCCCAATGCCGGGACGAACGTACGGCATTTTCGGGAGAAACGTGGCGGACAGCAGGGATCGGTCCCGCCTCACCCTGGAGGTGAAGCGGCTGGATGATGTCACAAGAATCTCTTTCATCGAAGAACGGCAGATGTGGGCATTTCGCGGAGGAGCGCGTCTCTTCGGCTGGACTCCGACGGACCCTTCGGAAGAAGTCATGCGCGACGTGCAGAATCGGATTGATGCCAAATTAAAGGAGCACGGATGTACCGTCAGCTAATCCTCATCCGAAGATATTTTTGACACCAGGACATACCACAGTACCAGGCGGCGTGACGAACGGGATGCCTCACCGCGCACAACGGAAGGGCCCCATTGAGAGATGGGGCGCACGGCGCGAGGAATGACGAGCGCCAGTTTGTGCGCACCGGCGAGGTCCACGCCTGCCGAATAGGGCATGGCACGCTTGTGGACGCCTGCGAGATGGCTAAGAATCAACTCAAGCACCACGATCGGAACAGTACTCTGGCTGAGCCAACTTTGGCCGGAGCAGAAAAGGTTGGGACAACGATCTGAGCCGATACCTGACTGAAGGTGGAATATTACGGAATTCTTGAGACGCTACAAGTGCGGACAATTGATCACCAAGGCATAGCGACGAGGACTGGAACTGAAATGCAAACAGTACAAGCACATTGTGTTCATTCCCTTTCCCTCAATTGAAGGCTGGGAGACAGAAACACCATAAATTTATGGCACGAAAGGAGGCGTTCCGGTCACATCTCAATTTAGAGGGCGTGTGTCATCTTGTGAAGACCAGCGACCACCGAGTCCCGAGTCAGACCACAACCTTAATCATGAAGGAGGATGCCGATGAAGATGCGGTCAATCCTCGGGGCTCTTGTCATTGTCAGCCTATCGGTGATGCCGGTCTGGGCCGAGAACTTGACCCCGGAGGAAATCAAGAAAATGGTCGATGAAGCGGTAGAAAAACGCTTGCAGGAACGTGAGCGGCAAGGACCACCGGTAGAACCTCAGGAAGGAGAAGCACCAACAGCCGAACCTAATATCGGCCCTATTCCTGAAGTCGCTAGGGATCTTCGCGCCAAAGAGCGACAACCTCTGTCCTTCAGCTCAACTGGATCCGGTCGACTTCTATACGCGAAACCGTTCCTGACGTTTCCCAAGGCGATTGTCGGCGGATATTTTGACATTCAATATCGCGCCCATCGCCAGCCGGTGCTGGAAACGGGCTATGAAGACATACGGAATGGTCAGGGCACCACGAACGGATTCGACCAGCAGCGACTCGTTCCATTTATCTATGCAGACATTACCGAGCATGTGAAGTTTGGATCTGAAATCGAGATCGAACATGGGATCAGGGAAACCAATAGTCTGGAAATCAGCGCAGAGTTCGCATTCATCGATTACCTGATACATGAGAGCGTCAACCTACGAGGAGGAATCATCCTCCTCCCCATCGGCAAGTTTAACCTTTTGCATGATTCGCCGTTGAACGACTTGACCGATCGACCGTTGGTCAGCACACTGATTATTCCGAGTACCATATCGGAAACAGGCGTCGGATTGTACGGTACGTTCTACCCAGGGCGAACCGGCAAGATGGATTATGAAGTCTACGTGACGACCGGGCCTTGCGGCTATAACACCGATGGAAGTCCTCGCGTCACTGAGTTCGATGGCACGAAAAATTCCCGACAACGGAAATGCTTGTCCGAGGACGGCCTCGATATCAATAATGGAAAAGCGGTCGTAGGACGCGTTGCATACAGCCCGATGCTGGGCGTCGAAGTGGCCGGGTCCGGATATTATGGGAATCAGTCGCCCACAAGCTATAACCCGCTCAGTATCTTTGCCATAGACTGGACCCTGCAAAAAGGCCCGTTTGAACTCATCGGCGAGGCTGCCTGGGCCTATGCGAGAAATAACACTCGAGCCATTCCCGGAAGTACATTTGGATTCGCGCCAGGTTCTCGGATAACCGGCATCAATGCACTAGGATTCACACTGAACCCCCTCGCCACTCCGCCTGAGAGAATGCAGGGATTTTATATCCAAGGCAACTACCATTTCATGCCTTCTTTTTTGACGAACCTCTCACCGAAGCGTTTCGGTGAAGGTTCGACATTCACCGCCGTCATCCGCTATGACCGAGTCAATTTGAATTTGGACAACAAAGGAGAGAACGCGGGCAAGTACGAGCAGATTTCGTTCGGGTTGAACTACCGCCCGATCGAGGATACGGTGTTCAAGATCAGTTATCAGTACTTACCGGAGTCCTTTAATCCAAACAACGGACAACGCGTTCACGACCAGGCATTGGTTATTTCAGCAGCAACCTATTTTTAGAGATCGGGGAGGCCGGTGGTTACTGTCGGCCTCCCCGCAATTGGGGTGACCTCATGATCATTGGCTTATTCTCTATGCTGGCGGTTCTTTTTGCGATATCCGCTCCCGCCGTCGGCGCCGAGCGTGTATGGGACAGCGACCTCAAGCGTTATCTCACCGATCAAGAGATGAACATGGCCACCGTCTATCTGCAGGAGGAAGACAGCATCAAAATCATGCTTCCGAAGTCCGAACGGGTTCGCAAGGATGTCATCACGCTCAATCGCGAGAAAAAATCCCTCATTGAAGAGCGCATCGGCTGGAAATTCCCGGAAGAATCATTCGAGGTGTACATCGGAGAAACCGAAGGTCAGATCGACGGCTATGCGGTCGTCCAAAACACGATCGGTAAGCACAAGCCGATGACCTACATGGTCGGCGTCGATAACGAGGGTTCCGTATCGAACGTTGAGCTTCTTGTATTCCGCGAATCGCGCGGGAGCGATGTTCGAAAGAAGCGGTTTAACGCCCAGTATGAGGGCAAGACCGTTCTCGATCCGGTACGGATCAATAAGGACATCACCAACATTACCGGCGCCACGATGTCCGTTCGCTCGATGAGCGCCGGAATCAAACGGGTATTGGTACTGATCGACGAGTTTTACTTGAAACCGGCTGGAATCGGCAGCGACACAATGGCAAAGAAAGATAAAGGATTCTTCTCGTCCATATTCGGAAACTAGTTCAAGCGGATCCAGCGTCCCGGCATGCGAAACTTTAACCGGAAATTTATGCTGCGTGATGCTGATCGACATATTCGGTTGCTCTACACCTTGTTTTTGCTCTTGATGTTGGCCGGCTTTGCCTTCTCTTTTTTTTGGGCGCATAGCATGACGGGCCTCTCGCCGCAAGGCATTGCTGATCACTATCGAGGGTCCGATACGACGTTCGGGGAACCCATGTCGTTCCGAGAATTGGCCGAAATCACGCATTTTCATCTCTTTACGATGCCGGTGGTGTTCATGATTCTCATCCATGTGATGTATCTGACCAGGGCAAGTCATATGCTGAAAACGGTCGTGACGTGGACCGGCTTCGGCGGTGTGATTCTCGATCTCTTGTCGCCATGGTTGATCAGCTACGTCTCCCCTGTTTTCGTCGTCTCGATGTTGACCGGTGATACGCTGATGACCGTCAGTTTTCTGGTGATGTTCGTCGTCCCACTGTATGAGATGTGGGTGGTCGGGCAGCCGCTGATGGGAGGAAAACGACCGCAAGAATCGTAAGATTCAGATTGTCTGCACAATTGTTCCAGAGGCCAGCGGTTATTCACCCAGAGCCCAGGATCACGCCAGCGGTCCTGGGCTCTGGGTTTTTGTGGAGGTAACGTGATGAAAATCCATATAGCAGATCAGGTTGAACCGGCCGTGCTGAAGATTCAAGGCATGCTGCGGAAGATCGACCGCCTTCATCTTCCAGCAACATCACGCCGCGATCTCGAAAGCATCCTGGTCCGGCAAGTCGCGAAGGAACTGGATCGCCTCCTGCCGTGGCAAGCAGGACATGGCCAAGAGACGGCGGCTGTTGCGATTCGTATGGGGTTTGCTGCGAACCTCGATGACGCGCTCTTGCATCAATTGAAACTGGCCGCCTTGCTTCACGACCTCGGTCTCCTGATGCTCCCGCCTCACCTCAAAACAGGACGAGAAGCCCGAGATCCGGACTCGTACGTGGCCATTCAAAATCATCCGCGACTCGGAGCGACCTTGCTTGAGCCTTTTTCATTCCTTCGCGAGGCGACCATCATGATCGCCCATCATCATGAGCGCTGGGATGGATCAGGCTATCCTTACGGACTGAGGGGACAACTCATCCCCCTCGGCGCGAGGATTCTTGCCGTCGCGGACGCTTTCGAGGCGATTCAGGTTCCCCATGTCCGCGACCGATCTTTGCGTGATCGTATCGCGCTCCGAATCCTTCGGGTGGCTTCCGGAACTCAATTCGATCCCTTTATCGTCGATCTATTGGTCGAACTGATGGGAGAAGCGGAAACCACGCATTTACAAGGAACACCTCGCCGGTGACACAGCCGCTGTATGGCCTACGCCGGTCCATGAAGCGGAAGACTACCCCTCTCACTTTGCAGGCAAAAGTCCTCACCTCCCGCGGGCCCTCGCCTCCCACGAAGTTCGACTAACGGAAGGAACGATGCGCCATGAGTCATGCCTATGTGCCTCAGCTAATGTCGATGTACCTCACTCTTCCATTCTCCATCCTTTTCCTCATCGGCCTGGTTGCCTGTTCGAGCGGTGAAAACGCATCTCCGCCTGTCGCCACCGACCCGGGGACGCCCGGCGCCGAAGAGGACGTCGGTGAACGGCTGTTCCTTGACACTCGATTTACCCAGTCGTTCAAGGCGTTCATGGACGCCGGCGGCAAGGTCAACGATCCCAAATCCGGCGATGCGGTTGTCGCTATCCTCGAAACCTTGGGGGCACCGATCAACCCGGGGCCGTTCAAGGGCATGTCGATGAATTGTCGAACCTGTCATTTGGTGGATGAGGTGCTTTCCTCTTCCGGTGGAGGCATGAGGGCCTATGCCGATTTTGCGCGCCGAAGCCCTATTCCAGCAAGAACCGACGGCAGGACTCACACGCCAAGGAATTCTCCGCCGCTGGTCAACTCAAGCCTCGATAGGCCGGGAGGTGTGTTGCTTCACTTCGACACCGAGTTCAATTCTATGGAAGATCTGGTCGCTGGAACCTTTACCGGCCGGAACTTCGGCTGGCTTCCCGGCGAAAAAGCTCAGGCCATCTCACACATCGCAAAGGTGATTCGGGAAGACGATGGTTCCTTTGATCTGACCGATACCGGCTTGCCTTACAGAATTTTATTTACCGGCACCAACCCGGATATTCCTGACGAGCTGCGCCTACCTCCTCAATTTCGCGCCTTTATCGGTTCGGCCACCGACCAGGAGATCTTCGACGCCGTCGTGAAAGTAGTCGCGGCATACGTCAACGGTCTTCGGTTTTCTAAGACCGACGACAATGGAGTACCGATTCGTTCGCCGTTTGATGTATTCCTGGCGATCAACGGCTTACCTCAGCAGCCGAATCCGAACGAGTCTCCGCTCTCCTATAGCCGACGGCTCCGGGCGCTGATCACTGCGCCGAGCTTCTCTCCGCAATTTGTGACCTCCAATCCCAACCGATCGAATGGACAGTTCCAGTTCCACTCTCAGGCGTTCGAGTTCGGCGCAACTGAGTTGGCCGGCTTGAAGATGTTCCTCTCGGAACCGGCTACACTGCCCGCCTCGCCCGCCGAGCTCACCGCGGGCAAAATCGGCAATTGTCTAGCTTGCCATGCTGCACCAAATTTTACGGATTTCAAACTGCACGACACGGGCACGACACAAAAAGAATACGACAGCATTCACGGCATCAATGCATTCGGCGCTCTCGTGATTCCAAGCCTTACCGTTCGTAATGGAAACTACGATGCCTTCCTCCCTGCCACGGAGAACCATCCCAACGCCTCAGAACGTTTCCGCGCCATCCCTACGCTTGCCGACCCTACCTTGGTCGATCTGGGTGTGTGGAATGTCTTCGCCAACCCCGACATCACGAATCCCCAGGCAAAAATCAGAGCCATCTTGTGCGATGACCAGGTGCCGTGCCCCTTATCCGATTCGATCTTACTGGATCGAGCCATCGCCAGATTCAAGACGCCGGGCCTTCGCGATTCTGGCCATTCCGCACCATTTATGCACAATGGACAATTTGACACGTTAGAGAGCATCATCGATTTTTACATCGAGGTGTCGGATCAATCTCGAGCCGGAACGCTCCGTAATGGAGACGTTCAACTTCGAGGCATTGCGCTCCAGCCGAACGACGTCGTCCCCCTGGTGGCATTCCTTAAGTCTCTGAATGAGGACTATCAATAGTCATGTATCGGCTACTGGAATGAACACCCGTCTCTCTATGCAACAAGCAGGACCTCGCGCCTCTCGATTCGATTCTGAGATCCTCGTCGTGACCTGCAACCGATGTAACAGACCGACTGGACACCAGAGCTTCCTCCTCTGGTGCAGAAACTGCCGGCTATTTAATCGTCAGCAAGGGCAGGCACGCGGGCCCGCGAAATCGCTCCGAACACGACGTCTCAAAGCATGGCTGAAAAATTTTCCCTAACTTCACAGCTTCTCCAAACGTATAGCGGTGCGGACGATGAACGTCAGTAGGCATTCGGACCAGAGGCGTGGCCCTCCCGGGAAGCCTGTTTCAGCGACATTCCGCCAGACCACAGCGTTGTAGGGGGTCGGAGTCTCACCGCTCACCTCCCGTGAACTGGAGAAAACATTCGACCGTATAGCCTGAACAGGCGGGACAAGCACCTACTTCTTGATCTGCTCCGATAGAAACCGATCGAGACCAACCTGGCTGATTGTCCGAAGCCGAGTCTCGAACCAGTCGACGTGCTCTTCCGAATCCTCGATCATGTGCTCAAGTAGGTGACGGCTCGTGAAGTCACCGACTGTGGCGCAGTGCGCAATTGCCTTTCTGAGTAATTCGACGTCCTCACGTTCGAAAGCCAGATCCGCACGGAACAGAGCCTCTACGTCCCGCCCTTGCGCCACACCATCGATATGCTCCACCTCCGGTGCACCATCCAAGTACAGAACATGATCAATGAGTCCGGAAGAGTGCTCTACCTCCTCATGTGCCAAATGGCTGTAATGGTCATGTAGCCGATCATATCCCCAGTTCTTGCACATCGCCGCATGCAACAAATACTGATGCACGGCCGTCAGCTCCGCTTTTAATATCTGATTGAGATGTTCAAGGACGCCTTCTTTGGCTTTCATGGTTTCCCTCAGGATTCTTTCTTGATCTGTTCGGCGAGGTAGTTTTCGAGACCGATTTGCTTAATGGTTTCCAGTTGAGTTTCGAGCCAATCAATATGCCCATCGACGTCCTTCGCCATATCTTCGAGCATGTGCCGGGTCGTAAAATCGGTGACCTTCGTACAGTGCACGACCCCTTCGTTCAACAACGTCAGCATCTCTTGCTCGGCCTTCAAGTCCAATTTAAGCTGCTCGGGCACCGTCTCGCCCACCTGGACCGCGTTCATCCGCTGCATATTCGGCACACCCTCAAGGTAGAGAATATGGCCGATGAGCTCGTCGGCGTCCTTCATTTCATCGATGCTCCGTTCTCGCACTTTATGATGGAGCCGATCATAGCCCCAATTGCTGCACATCTTGGCATGGACAAAGTACTGATTGATGGCCGTCAAATCCGCCGTCAGGATTTTATTGAGGATGTTGATGACTCCTTCTTTCGCTTTCATCTCTGGCCTCCTTCCAAATAGGTTTTATCAGTCGTCTTATTATCATCACGTTTTGCGCGCGCGTCAACTGTTAAATGCACGTATTACGAGAATGCCTCTCAATTTCGATGAAATGAATTCTCAGTATTTAAACGATATTTAAACGATCACGTCGGCACCACCGCGGCATGCATTCGATGCAACCCGCTGCGTGGGGCGGGTCATGTAGTCTTCTCCGCGTAAAAGATAAAAATAATGGGTGTCAGCTGGGCGCTGATGAAGCAAACCCATTCTCCATCCACGGAGGCATACACCCATGTCATGTCGACTCGCTCAGCCTGGACCGAGCAGTGACAACACGTTCAGATAGCACCCAGGGGATCGAGTACTTGAAAGAACAGTCTGCAGGGTGGTACATTTCCACAAATCTAAACCGTCCAGGACATTGACACTGCAGATGAAGTCATGATTAAGCAGGTAAGACGTTTTGTCCCGCCCCTTTTCCTATTGGCTCTCACGGTGATATTCAATCCCAGCCTCGCCGTCGCGCACGGAAACGTGTCGATGGAAGAAGACATCTGCGTACGAAGAATCGGTGGAAATATGGTGCATTTCAGCGCATACCAGCCACAAATTGAGCCGAAGGCTCAATACTGCACGGATATCCCGGATGTCGGTGACACCTTTCTCGTGGTGGACTTGGTCGACCCGAGCCTGCGCAACCTGCCGGTAGGAGTCAAAATCATTCGAGGGGTCAATGAAAATGAGCAAGACGAGGCCAAGACTGTAGCGTACTGGAAGCCGGTTTCTCACCCTGATGGCGTCGTGAGGGGAGAAGCGAGGTTGGACAAGGGCCTTTATAAGTTGATCATAACGGCAGAAGGGCTCAGCCCTTCCTCTTATTTACTGCGAGTGCAGCAGATTGACTATTCAAAACTCGGGCGAGCGGCGCTAGGCCCCTTGGCCTTGCTGCTGGTACTCGGGATCGTTGGATATGAGCTTTCGAAGTCTAGCCGAGTGCGGGGTTGGTTCGCGTCTCGCCGTCGTTCATGAGCAGCCGGTGTCGCGTGTATCTGAGCATTCACTTCACCATTGCAGAGAGGGATCTTTCATGAGGCCTTTCGTATATCTGAAACTGACGATTGGATGTGCGGTATTCGCTATGGGTGCCCTCGTATCCTCACAGGTCCATGCTCATGGCGGGCTTTCCATGGCTGAAGACATGTGCAAACTCACGGTCGGTCCTTACATGATGCACTTCAGCGGCTACCAGCCTGAGAACTCGCAGCAAAAACAGTTCTGTGAGGATATCCCGGCGATCGGCCAAACGATCGTCGTACTGGATTACATTGAGCAGGAACTTCGTGCGCTCCCCGCCGAAGTCCGCATCATCAAAGACACGGGTTCAGAGGACAATCTTGAGTCCATTACAGTGTTTCACCTTCCGGCCAAAGTGTATCCGAATGGTTCCATTGACTTTGCATACACCTTTGACAAGCCCGGGAAATTTGTCGGTATGGTCACCGTGGGTGACAAACAACAACATATATCTCGATTTCCATTCTCAGTAGGCGAACCGAAGGTCTTTTCCAAATTCTTAAATATCTATATGGTTCCAGTCGCTGCGATAGTTATCGTCGGCGCGATTGTCTTCTTCATGCGCGACCGCGGCAAGCCGTCGCAAATCGCGGCTTCCTAATCCAGGACGGCGACGGGACCGTTACGCTTCATGAGAAGCAGAGAAAGAAGAGGGGTGAACATGTCCTGTCACTTGCTGATTCGTGCTTGGGTGTGTTGCTTGTTCCTGTTGGTCCTAGCCCCTTTCCCGGCGCTGGCCCAGCATGGACATGAATTAGCGACCGACACCTGCGTCCTTCACATCGGCCCGTATAAGATGTACTTCAACAGCTATCAGCCCGAAACTCAGTTCGACAGACAATTTTGCCAGGAACTCCCAGGGATAGGTAATACGGTTTTGGTGCTGGATTATGTGGAACAGGAACTTCGCTCTCTCCCCGTTGAGGTAAGAATCATTCGGGATACCGGCTCAGAGGAGAATCTCGAGGCAATCACGGTCGCCCATTTGCCCGCCAAGGTCTACCCCACGGGATCTATCGACGTGAAGTATAACTTTGATAAGCCCGGCAAGTACATCGGTTTGGTTTCGGTCGGTGAAAAACATGAGCACCTCTCACGATTTCCGTTTTCGATCGGCGAAACAGGAGTGATGTCTCACTTGACACACTACGTCATGGTTATTGTCCCCGTCCTAGTAGGCATCGCTGTAGCTGTGTTCTTTTCTTTTCGGGATCGTCGCAAACCTTCGGGAGTCCCCGTGTCATCATAGGAGGCGACGATGCCCGCTGGAGCACTGAGTTAGACGGCCGGATGCGTCACACTTCCTTAGGATACCATAATCGAGCACATGGAGGACCAATGATCGGCTCACCAGGCAGGCACATGTTCAGGCCTGTCATCTTGATCGTGGCGTTCGTCTTGGGAGTCCCCGCCACGTCGGCCTTCGCGCATTCGATGTTGGTCAAGGCGGAACCACCGCGGCGGGCCGTCCTTACCAAGTCGCCGGTTCAGGTGCGCTTGTGGTTCAACGAGAAAATCGAGGGAGACTATGCCTCTCTCGTCGTCCTCGATGCCAAGAAACAGCCGATCACTGATTTGAAACCCACCCTAGCCCTCGATGATCAGAAATCGATCATCCTACCGCTGCCGGAATTGGCCCCCGGTAAGTATTCCGTTAAGTTTCGCGTCCTCTCGGTGGATGGACATGTCGTCGAGTCGTCTTTCGACTTTACCGTGAAGGGCGAAGCACAAAAGAAATGATCGAGGCTGCTGGCGCGCTGTTTCGCTGTCTGCAGCTGGCCTCCTCTATGCTGCTGATCGGTGGTTGCGTTTTTTTGGCAATCGCCGAACAGAAGGGCTCAGCGTCCGGCCATACATGGCCGACTCGTCTGAAACAGACCTTCCCATGGCTCGCCGGAACATTGCTGATCGGATTATTCGGTCTCCTAGCCACAACGACGGCACAAGCGACCGGAGTTCCTGAAAATGCTTGGAATCCACGAGCTTGGTTAGACTTCTTACAAAAAACCCACATCGGGCTTATTTGGACTTTGCGCGCTTCTAGCGCTCTCGCTGTCCTTGTGATCGTTCTGTACGTTCGAATTTCTCCTCCAGCACAATGGCGCTACATCACTTGCGCGTCAGCTGCGGCGCTGCCTTTGGTCCTCAGTTCTCTCGCCAGCCATTCGGCGGCCGAAGAGCAAGCAGTCTTGGCTACAGTAGCCTATGCCCTGCATCTCATAACAGCCAGTGTCTGGTTCGGTGGTCTCCCGGGCGTGATCCTTGTTGCCTTCACCACCACGACCGGATCAACTGACGACCGATCCCAGGCTGGGGAAGCGCTGAACCGTTTTTCGACATTGGCTCTCCCCACGATGATCGCCATTGTCGTGTCAGGCCTCGTCGTGGCCAATCGCATGATTGACACAAATTACGCCGGACTGGTCGCAACCACATACGGTTGGCTCCTCATGGCAAAGCTGACATTGCTTGCCATCATACTGGCCATTGCCTCACGGGCGAAATCTGTGTGGGTGCCGTCGCTGAGGGAGAGTCCGGACACAGCCGCAGCGGGCGGACAAAAACTCCGGACCTGGGTGAGGATCGAGTTCATCCTCGCCATCCTACTGGTAATCGTCGCCACATTGTTGGCCAATGCCGTGCCTGCCAAGCATGATGTGATCGATAACTGGCCCTATCCATTCCGCTTCTCAATTGATGCCAATTGGGGCGACTGGCTCGTACGAGCCATCGTGCTCACCGGCCTTGTACTTCTGATCATAGCCGGAACGATGATCGTTCTCGGTCGCAAAAAGGATTGGAGAACGTCGTGGCGAATCACTGTTCCAACAGTCTTAGGAATCCTTGGACTTGGCGCGACACTCTATCCCATTTCCGTGCAATCGTACCCGGAGACCTATCGGAAAACCCCGGTGCCATTCGATGCCATCTCCATTGCCAACGGCGCCGAGTTATTTACCGCGAATTGCGTTCCCTGTCATGGACCGCAAGCAAAGGGGAATGGCGTACTAGCCAAAACATTGCCGAAACAACCCGTAGACCTTCTGACGGAACCGCATACTGCCATGCATACGGCCGGTGACTTCTTCCATTGGCTGACCTACGGGCGGTTCAACGGTATCATGCCGGCCTTTGGCGACAAATTTTCCGAAGAAGAACGCTGGGACCTGCTGAACTTTCTCCATGCCAATTCCCGAGGGTATCAATCGAGGATCATCACCCCCCGTATTTTGCCTGAGCAACCGTTCATGGCCACTCCGAACTTCTCGTATACCGCACACGACGGCTCAAGCGGTACATTGAAAGATTTCCGTGGGAAGCAAGATGTGCTGCTGGTCCTCTTTTCCTGGCCGGAATCGCGTGTTCGGCTCGATCAACTCCGTGCGGTTGCCCCTTCGATCACCAGCAAGAATACAGCCATCTTGGCAGTCCCCATGACTGACTTATCTTCGAATGAGCTGATCCAAATCGTACGGGATATGCCCTTCCCTGTCGTCACACAGGGTGCGCATGAGATTGCCAGCAGCTATGTCCTGTTCCGAAGGACGCTCTCCATTCCCGATCTGTTCGGCGAAGGGACGAGCCCGAGGCACATGGAATTTCTCATCGACCGCTTCGGTTATCTCCGGGCACGATGGATTCCTAATGGGGACGGATCGGGGTGGACAGATATAACCCTGCTGACACAACAAATCACCCAGCTCAATCAAGAGCGGGAAATCTTGCCTCCCCCAGGCGATCACGTTCATTGAAAGAAGTGTTTTTACGTAGCGTTCACCAAGCCGACGTGGCACCACGAGACACTCCTACTGATCTTGACTTCCAACGCCCGCAGGAGTATACCTGCCCCCTCTAAGCCAAACCTCCCATTTGCGCTGTAGGCAAGGGGTTAGGTGGCCTGTCTCATGATATTTTGCTTGACTCGTCTCAAAGCTTTGTCGGATACTTGCTCACCTTTTGCGGGCTCTCCCACCAGAGGAAGTAGATTAATCGTGGGAGGGGGAACCCTTCTTGAAACATGGCCATTCGGTGGACACTTTCATTTAACACAAGGAGGTAGGGGACATGGCAGCTGACAGTTCGGGGCGAGGGTATGACATCTCGCAGTGGTACGATTCGAAGCCGGTGAAGATCGGGTG
>JACZCY010045436.1_pt1 | contig 26728 bp, 22 predicted proteins | sample 8641821 | NCBI WGS metagenome assembly JACZCY01 (sample SAMN15324609, study PRJNA640507) | soil metagenome | isolation source: intercropping sugarcane | place: China: Luxin town, Laibin City, Guangxi Province | collected 2019-07-25 | depth 10cm m | reverse complement strand
GAACAAGAGCTCCAAGACTGGTTCATGGTGACCGGAACAGTTCATCTGCTCTCGATCTCCGGTTCACATCTTGGACTCGTGGCCATCGTGGTTTTTGGATTGATAAAAAGACTCGTTCTTGGACTTCCCCTCGCTCTCTTGTTGACGCTATCGCGAACAATCACCCCGTCGAAGATTGCAATTCTGCTCGCCTGGCCTGCTGTCGCACTGTATGCATTGTTAGCGGGGGCCGAGTTGGCGACCATGCGTTCGCTCGTGATGATTACTCTGGCGATGATCGCAATGTGGTTAGGGTATGAACGCCACCTGGGTCATGCGATGGCTGTGGCGCTCCTTGCGATCCTCTTGCACGATCCTCGTGCCATCTTTGACATTTCTTTTCAACTCTCCTTTCTGTCCGTCCTCGTGATGGTCAGAATGATTGTACTTACGAAATCATGGAACGCCGACGCTGCAGAAGCCGACGGCCAGCTGAAATACCGCTTCACGAGCCATGTGCTCAAAGCGCTGTCGATGAGCGGGGCTGTGACTATGGCTACTTTGCCCATAGTTGCGTTCTATTTCAATCAGGTTCCATGGATGGGGACCATCACTAATCTGATAGCCGTCCCGTTTACCGGCGTCATCTTGGTACCTCTGGGACTCCTTGCCGCCCTGTGGACGATCATGACAGGAGCCGAGTCTTTGCTCCTTGGCTCAGCGATAGAGCAATTGTTCGGGTTGATGGTTCGTGGATTGCAGTGGTGTGCCCGCTTCCCAGGAGGGGAGTGGCATGTGGCGGCGCCATCCATACCGATGATCGCCCTGTTTTACTCTGTGTTATTTGTAGCAAGCCTTCAGGCCATTCCGTGGCGCGTCCGACTTGCCGGCGCCGGTCTGACGATAGTGTTGATCGGTTGGTGGCTGAGTCCCCCCGTGTCGAAAGCGGATGGTGATCGTTGGCGGGTCACGTTCCTTGATGTCGGACAAGGAGATAGCGCCGTTGTCGAGTTGCCGGATGGTCAGACCGTTCTGATCGACGGCGGAGGTCGATATGAACGATTTGACATGGGGAAAAATGTCGTCGCACCGTTTCTGTGGAGTCGGAGAATCCACCATATATCCCATGTCATCGGGACACACCAGCAACTGGATCACGTCGGCGGCCTGATTTGGGTACTCCGGCATATGTCGGTCGGGCGGTACTGGGATGGCGGAACAGAACGCTCTGAGAAATTCGTGGAAGATCTTAAAACAGCTCTTCGGGATCAACATATCGATCAATACACCGCGGTGCGAGGCCAAGACCTATTACAGTCCCCCCAGTGCCGACTGAGCATTCTCAATCCACCGGACACATCAGTGGTCCGCGAGTCGACTCAGCCCCCCACCGGAACACTATTGAACAATCTGTCCATCGTCTCGCGACTGCAATGTGGAATCTATTCCATCTTTTTTGCAGCCGATATTGAAACTGCTGGATTGAGGCGATTGAACGAGGAAGGGTACCGACCGGTGACCGTACTGAAAGTGCCCCATCACGGAGCGCGTAGCTCACTGGATCCGGACTGGCTTCGGCAACTCCACCCTCAGTATGCCATTGTCTCCGTCGGGGCAGCTAATCCTTATGGACATCCGACTGAATCGGTACTGCAAATGTATCAAGAGCAGCACATTACGGTCTTTCGTACGGATCGTGACGGTGCAATCTGGTTTACAGGACGGCTCTCAACATCCGAGTTCACGGTGATCCGCATGCGGGATCTTATTGTGCAACCGGTAGACTTTCCGCGTTGTCTTTGGCGTTGTGAATACCAGAATTGGAACAGGCTCTCCCTCCAATCCTCATAACGACGAATATTCCTCCTCTTCAGCTCTCGTAGCTCCCATTTTCTGGAAACCGCACCCTTCCTGTACAAGACCGGTAATAAATGACAGTTTTTGGCTCTTTCCGGCAGGAATGCTGAAAGAGCACAGCAGAAGTGTCAATTTTTTCACACCGTTAACGAGATGCTAGCAAGGCACAGCATGTGCACATGTTCCATGCCAGACTAGTACTTTTCCCAAAGGGAGTCGCGATCATGTCCAAGCTTGTTCGCATTGTTGTTCAACTTCCCGTCGAGTTGAAGGAACGGCTCGACGCCCTCAAGCAACAGGGATACACGACGAGCGGTTTCATCCGCGCCACTTTGGAGCGGGAACTGAATAAGCTCAACCCACGGCCGGATCCTGTCGTGAGAAAGTCCGTGAATAAGTAAGGGTCATGATGTATCCAGAGTCACAGGAGTAAACACAAGGGTGGCACGGCTTTCTGACTTGATCCGAGAGCAGGCGCCTGATTCGCAGAGCGGGGGAGCTTTGTCTTCGAAGGAAAGATCTTCATTGCAGAACATTGATCGCTCGTGGTGTGCCTCGACCAGACAGCAGCTATGGAAGATCAGAGAGGCGGTTCGTTCAAGTAAGAGTCCGCAACTCACAGGCTGTATCGATCTCGCCGGACAGTTGGTGCAGCTCCTCGAGCACAGCGACGAACTCGTCAGGTGGGCATTGGATGGACAAACCGAAGACTATCTCATAGAGAATGCGCTCCATGTCGCAGTCTTGGGAGCTAAAGTTGGGATGGGGTTGCATTACTCACAACAGGACTTGGAGCGGCTAGTGTTGGCGGGTCTGTTGCACGACATCGGTATGTGGGCCCTACCGGTAGCGATCGTCGAGAAAAGAGAAGCATTATCGGAGGAAGAGCGAGATATCCTCCGTACTCATCCTGAACGAGGCCGTCGGATCCTCTCTGACCAGGGCGGTATTTTTGAATGGGTCTCGACGATCAGTGCACAGGAACATGAACGGTTGGATGGCAGCGGATACCCATGTCGACTTAAAGACAGGCAAATCGCCGAGCCTGCACAGATCATTGGAATGGTCGACACACTCGATGCGACGGTCACGATGAGGCCCTATCGCAAGCGCGTCACGCCTCACCAGGGAGTCCGTGATCTGCTTCTCCACGCCAAGACCACGTTTTCTCTGCGTGTATTGAAAGAGTTGGGGGATCAGATCACCCTCTATCCGATTGGAACCGACGTACGTCTCAATACAGGGGGGATCGGAACGGTGACGAAGGTCAATTCGCGCTACCCGCTCCGGCCTGTGGTGACGATCTCCAAGCTCGGTGAAACGAGTGATGTGGATTTGTCCCGTGGTCTATCGACGCAGATTGTGGAGGTCTTGCAAGCAAGGAGCGTTCTGTAGGGAGACGGTATGTGGAGACTTCAAAGAGAACTTGTGGCTGTCGGCTTATTATTGGTCGAAATCGGTCTCTTGTTTCTGGCTGGTTGTCGAAACCCTGGACAATCGACCTTGCCTCCTTCAGCAGTGACTTCAGCGCCTCAGGTGCTTTCTCCCTTGCCGAAAGGCGACGTCTATGCAGACGAGACGGTCCCGACTGCGGAGACGCCGATCGAAACGGGGGACACGCTGGATGTCGTTATTCGTCGAGGAGCGGGAGAAGAAAAGTACAGCAGCTTGGTGCGTGAGAACGGATCAGTCTCCGTCGGGTTCATGGAGGTTAACGTTGGAGGGGTCACGGTGGCTGAAGCTGAACGGCGCGTGCAGGAAGCGGCGAAGCCTTTCATGAGGGAGCCTCGTGCTCAGATTGCCCTGAAAAAGAAGCTGCTCAAGGTCAAGCGAGTCTTTGTATTCGGAGACGTCAAAAAACCTGGGATGGTTCCCATGGCAAGGAATATGACGGTTCTACAGGCCCTGGCCGCGGCGGACAACTTTCAAGAGGCCGCATTATTGGAAGAGATTCGAGTGGTTCGAGGAGGAGATTTCACCAAGCCGACAATTGTGACGGCCGATTTGGCCCGTCTTTTCACATACGGCGATCTTTCACGAAACATCCCGCTCGAGGAGAACGATGTGATTTTTGTTCCACGCGAACACTTGGGGGATGCGAAGGAGGCGGCGCTGAAGATCATGCCCATTCTTCAAGTCGCCATCATGCCGATTTATCCGGCGTATCTGATCCCGGCGTTGACGACGTTTAAGCCATAGAACGATGGTCGGAGGCGAGGCGATGCATGGCGCAATATGAACTGAACGTCATCGACTACTGGCTGATTCTCAAGAAGCGAAAATTCCTAATCCTGCTTTCCACCGTCCTGGTGGTCCTGTTCACATTCCTCTTTTCCGAGATTCTCAAGCCGAATCCCATTTACGAGGCAACTGCGCGGGTCAAGTTTGAACGCAATACGACCGTAGCCCAACAACTCTTGGAATCGCTGACCTATTCCAATGTGAACGATCTTGGTACTCAAATCGAATTTGTCCGGAGCTTTCCAGTCATGGAACGGGTGGCGATCGATCTTGGGCGAGTGCCTCACGACGCGTCGGAAGAGGAAAAGCGATCCGCGACCTATTTGAATATCGTCTACAATCTTGGCCAAGAAATTACGGCGCAACGCGAGGGTGATACCAATATTATCCGTATTTTAGCCACGTCTGATCAACCGGAACAGGCGGAGCGGATGGCCAATTCCGCTGCGGCGGCCTACCGAGTCGAAAATATCGCCACGCGCAATCGACTTGTCACCGAATCTCGCCGGTTTGTTGAAGAACAGCTGAATAATCTGGAAACGCGTCTCAATGACTCAGAAGAAGCGCTGCGGGCATTCAAGGAAAAAGAAGGCCGGGTGTTCCTGTCGGACGAAGCCCGGGGGGCGTTGGACATCTTCACCAAACTTGAAGAACAGTATAACGAGATATTGCGAAAGCGCGCCGAAGGCGAGCGACAAATCGACGTCTTGAAACGGTCGGATGTGGTGATCGGCAATCAAACCGGACGGATTTTTACGGAAGAACAGAATGCACTCCTCACGATCCTCAATCAACGACTGTTGGATCTGATTCAAGAGAGAGAGACGCTGCTCATCAATTACACAAAAGACCATCCACAAGTCACCGAGCAACAAAAGAAGATCGACAATGTCAAATCCGAGATGATTCAGGAGCTGAAATCAAAGGTCGCCACTTTTATTGATCGAGAGGAGGCGCTGCAGGAACAGCGGGATCACTATCGAAAGCGCTATCTCGGGTACCCCCGGGCCGCGATTCATATGAGTCGCTTGGAGCGTGAGGTCAAAGTGAATACGGATCTCCTCGCGACGTTGAAGGCCAAACATCAGGAATTGTTGATCAAAGGAGCGGAGCGGATTGAAGAAGTGACGATTATCGCCCCAGCGATGACACCATCACACCCGATCAATGGGTCAAACATCGCTTTGAACCTGATGATCGGATCGCTCATGGGCTGCCTCCTCGGAATCGTGCTCGCGTTCGGTCGTGAATCGTTCGACACGTCCATAGGAACCATCGAAGGGGTCGAGGAGTTTCTCAAAGTGCCGGTCTTGGGAATTATTCCTCAGTTCGACCACAAAGTGCTCAAAGACATCGCCCAAGAGACTCTGTCTCCGGATACACCTTCCTCCGTAGTGGAGAATCTATCGAAGTTGATCTGCCTTCTCGACCCGAAATCCGTATTGTCGGAGAGCCTGCGTTCGCTTCGGACGAACATTCAATTCGCCAGCATGGATCGCAGAGTCAAATCGATTATTTTTACCAGCGCCGGTCTGGGAGAGGGCAAGAGTACCTGCGTCATCAATCTGGCGATCACCATGGCGCAAGAGGGGATGAAGGTGTTGTTAGTGGACGCCGATCTCCGCAAGCCGATCGTGCACCAACGGCTGGGCTTGGATCGCGAGCCTGGATTAGTCGATGCATTGCTCGGGACTACGTCATGGCGATCGTATGTCCGCTCGGCCACGGACCTCATGCTTGGAACCGTGGGTGTCGATCGAGTCATGAATACGCCCGGACTGGACAACCTTCACATCCTCACCAGCGGGTCGGAATCGGGCAATCCAAACGAATTCCTCAATATCAACAAGATCAAAATGCTGATATCGGAAATGCAGGAGGACTATGACATTGTGTTGATCGATACGCCGCCTATTCTTCCCGTAACCGATGCGGTGGCCTTCAGTTCGCGAGTCGATGGGACCATCTTGGTATATCAAGTCGGTCGGATCGGGCGAAACGCCCTGAAGCGTGCCAAATTCCTGCTCGACCATGCACAGGCGAACGTTCTTGGCGTGGTTCTGACCAATGTGAAATCAGAAGTGACGCCGGAGTACGGACTCTATCGGTACGAGCATCGATAACCCGACGGAGGAGCCTCCGTGTCATGCAACAAGCAGCCGTCAGTCCCCAAGATAGCCTGATTATCGCTGTATTAGCTGCCGCCATCGCATTAGGTCTCACACTCACGACCCCCACAGTGGGTATGCAAGCGGTCGTGGGATTTCTGATCGTTTTGACGGCCTTCACCTCCGTATCCGCCGCTCTCTACCTACTGATTGCTTCCATGCTGTTGTCTCCTGAAATCGCAGTCGGGCGGATCGAAGGGCGTGGTGTCGGCGGGCGAGAGTTGTCGTTTCGGATGGACGACATTCTATTAGTCGTCATTGGAGTGAGTTGGTTGGTCAAGAACATCGTTTACCGTGAACTGGCTTTATTTCGTGAGACACCACTGAACCGACCCATCGCCGTGTACATGGTGATCTGTGTCATCTCGACTTTACTCGGTGTCCTCAACGGACATGTCAGACCAATGACCGGTTTTTTCTTTGCTCTGAAGTACTTTGAATATTTTTTCGTATTTTTTATGGTCGTCAACCATGTGCGATCTCAACAACAGGTCGTAGGACTTATAGTAGCCATACTGACCGTCGGCCTTATTGTCAGTTTGTATGCGATTTCCCAAATACCGAGCGGCCAGCGCGCCTCCGCCCCATTTGAAGGTGAAATCGGAGAGCCGAATACGTTGGGCGGCTATCTGGTGTTCCTTCTGGCGATCATGACCGGGCTCTTGTTGCACGTTCAGTTCGGCCCGATTCGTCTCGCATTGTTGGTACTCGCTGGTTTTGCCGTGTTGGCTTTAATGGCCACTCTGTCGCGTTCTTCTTACCTGGCGGGCGCCGTCCTGCTGATGACAGTGGGGTTTACTCAGTGGAGACGCCCGCGAGTGCTGACACTTCTGCTCGTCGTCATCGCATTGGTTCCATTGCTGGCGCCTGCCAATGTGAAACAACGGGTCAACGAAACCTTTTTTGGTCGCCAATATGGCGGAGAGATCAAAGTGGGCAACGTAGGACTGGACCTCTCTACAACCGAGCGACTGAAATCATGGGCCTATGTTCTCAAGGATTGGGTCCATGATCCTATTCTTGGGCGGGGAATTACCGGGTATGCATGGGCCGACGCGCAATACGTCAAAATCATCGGAGAGACCGGTCTCGCTGGACTCGTCGCTTTCGGGTTCATTATCTACCGTCTTTGGCGCTGTGCCCGCGAGTCGTTTTTGTCTCAAACAGATCCCTTTGCCAGAGGGCTGGCCCACGGGTTTCTTTTGGCTCTCGTCGCCATGCTCGCGCACGGGATCGGAGCCAATACATTCATCATTATCCGTATCATGGAACCATTTTGGCTTTGCGCTGGATTGGTCATGCTCTTACCGACACTGTCTGTCCAGGCCGAGCCACCGATCAAGCCACAGGAGGCCGTGTGACGTGGTTTTTCTTTTGTTATTGGTATGAGCCTGAGGCCCCGCATGATCCGGTTGGATTGGTGCGGATCTGGACATTGGCCGATGCCTTGACCAACGCCGGAGACAGAGTGATGCTCTTTCCCCCGCGGTATCGATCTGCACTTGCCCGACGACTCTGTATGGTCATTCCGATTCGTCTTATTCATCTCCCGTTAATCCGCCCGTTGTCCTATGCGTTGTTGTCGTTCGTGCGTGGCCTGATGCAGGCGCTCATGACCAGGCCTGATATCGTGTACTACCGATGGATGGACAGTCCGCATGCACTGATCTTAGCCAAACTACTGGGTGTGCCATGCGTCTGCGAAGTCAACGGCGAACCGGTCCCCCAATGGCCTGAGAATCAGGGAAAATTTGTCCGTGAGTCCAAGCATCTGCTGGCCAAATTGGCGCTGAATCGCTGCGATCGCATTGTTGTTCTGACAGATGGATTGCGGGCATTGCTTCAGGAGCGCTACGGGGTCCCGCTTGAACGGATCGTCGTCCTTCCCAGCGGAACCGATGTGGAACGGTTTGACGCGCGAGATGCGGTGGCCTGTCGCCTGGAACTGGGCCTCTTGCCGAATCGTTCATACGTTGGGTTCGTGGGAAGCTTCTACCGATACCAGGGGTTGGCTTGTTTGCTCGATGCGATGATGTTGATCAAGCGCGCCTGTCCATCGGCTGAGCTTCTCCTCGTGGGAGATGGGGAAGCGACTGAAGAACTGAAGCAACAGGCCACAGGGATAGGATTCGACGGCAGTATTACGTGGGTCGGTCGAGTCCCATACTGGGAGGTGCCGGCTTGGATTGGCGCGATGAGCGTGTGTGTGGCACCGTTCCGCGGGGATCGAGGAGAAACTTCGCCTGTGAAACTCTTCGACTATTTGGCCTGTCATCGTCCTGTTGTCGCAAGCGCGATCCCGAGCGTCGTATCGACATTTACCGTCGACAGTGGCGTGCAGCTTGTTCAGCCGGACGATCCCCGTCCGCTGGCCGATGCGATTCTTGCTCTGTTGAATGATCCAGGTCGGCGTGTGTTGTTGGGGAGGCAGGGGCGTCAATTTGTTGAAGAGAGGTTCTCTTGGATGGCTATCGTAGAGCAACTTCGTCAATGGGTCGGCAAAGATCTGGGAGTCATCCCGCATGCGCATTCTCACGTATTGTGATGAAGACATCGGGGTGGCGGCCGGAGGTTCTCGACAAGTGCTGGAGTTTGCCAAGGCACTCGCATTGAGCGGTCATGAAGTCATGGTAGTGGCTCCGCAGTCAGAACGAGAGGACGTTGCTCTTACGACACCGACTCAAGTGCAAGCTGCGTTCGTCCCGGTTGTGCGGTGGGGGGGACTGCGCCCCTTTTCCTTTTTCTGGGGTTCCATGAGACTGTTGAAAAGACTCTTGCTGGCAAAGCGTCCAGAGGTATTGCTGTGGTTTGATTCACCGGGGCAGATAGCTCCGCTCTGGGCACTTCGAAACCTCACCTGCCCGGTCGTGTATTTTGTGAACGGTCTTCCACTTGAGGAAATTCAAGGCCTATGGCGCTGCCCGCCTCTTCGTGGCCTCCTATCCTATGGTCTTTGTCTTGCCTCCAGGAAGGCGACCGCTTTGGTAAGCGTGTGTCCGGAGTTGTTGATCGGTCTCGGGAAGTTGGAACCTATCGGCACGAAGCGATGTGTCGTTATTAGAAATGGGGTGGATTCGGATCACTTCTTTCCACAGCCTCAGGAGCAAATCAAAGCAGAACTCGGTCTCACTGCTCAGGGCCCTTACATCGCGTTTGTCGGTGGATTCTTCCCATGGCATGGTCTCGACACACTCGTCGAAGCCATCGCTGTCGTTGTGGAGTCATTCCCAACGGTTCAATGTCTCATGGTCGGAGATGGACAAACCAAAAGGGCTCTCGAAGAACAAGTTCAACGGTTACAACTCTCGGCTCACGTTCAATTCATCGGGCGTGTCGACTTTGACATGGTCCCGAAATGGATCGCGGCTTCAGATGTCTGTGTGGTGCTGCATCGACAGACTCGTTCCTACCCTGGAGATTCGATGAAGCTGTGGGAATACCTGGCTTGCGGACGTCCTGTTGTTGCGACAGCGGGTCCTGGATATGGAGACACGGTGGAAGAGCTGCGCTGTGGTTTGTCGGCTAAAGCCGATGATCCCGCCGATCTTGCCCGTCAACTCCTTTGTCTTTTAGTCGATCAGGATCTTCGCAGAGGTATGGGCGAACGAGGACGGATGGCTGTGGTCCGATCGCATACTTGGGCGGCGCGCGCCGGACAGTTGGAGCGGGTTTGTCGTCAGGCAATTGTCGACATGAAGTCGGCAGCGTAAAGAAGTCGGCATCACAACGGCAAGAAAAAGGTCCGTCGGCGATGAGTGCTCGGGGTCACGAATCAAACCCATTACGCCTCCGTCACCGAATCGTTCTGGCCGGTTGGTGGACCGGAGGAGGGTTCCTGCTCGATAAAGTGATTGCGGCTGTTCAATTGACGGTACTTGTAAGAATTCTGACTCCGGCCGATTTCGGTGTGATGGCGGCTTCAGCCGCCGTATTGCTGGCGATGCTCACGATCAGTGAATTGGGGCTGGACGCGGCACTCATTGCCAAAGAGAGTGTCGGTGAAGACGACCTCGCAGCGGCCTGGACGCTGTCTGTTACCAGAGGGCTCTTGATGGCGACCGGAGTCTGGATCATGGCAGGGACGATCGGTGAGATCATGCGCATGCCGGCGCTGGAGTCTCTACTCCGAGTCCATGCATGGGCCCTGATCATCCAAGGGCTCCAAAGCCCCGCATTAGCGCTCATGATGAAGAAGCTGGACTTGCGCCGAAGAGTCACGCTCGATGTCGTCCGGCGCATCGTTGAAGCAGTCGTCACTCTTACCATTGCCATCCTCTATCGGACCGTGTGGGCGCTGGTCGTCGGACAGCTGGTTGGGTTGACGATTGGGAGCTTTCTTTCTTTCCGAATCGCACCGTTTACTCCAGGTCGGTCCCTTAAGCTGTCAGCGCTTTCCTATTTTGTCCGGTATGGCGGACATTTGAACCTGATCACGCTGTGCGCGTTCGTCGTCATGACCGGGGGAGAGCTAGTGATCGGCCGTCTGTTGGGTCCCGAAGCGTTGGGATTGTATCAGGTGGCGCTGGCCATTCCGCTTCTGATCGGTGCTCGCGCCACGGCGCTCATGCAGCAGATCAGTGTCCCGACCTATGCTTCATTGAAGCGGGATCAACTCGGCCTGGTTCGTGTCTTCGATTTGCAGATGGGACTTGTCGGCATCGTCTATATTCCCCTTGCCGTCACCATAGGTTCTTTGGCGCCCGTCATGGTCCCGATCGTGTTCGGTTTGCAATGGACCGGCATCAGCGACTCTCTGCAAGTCTTTTGTATTTATTCTGTCTGCGCCGGTTACGCCAGCGCCATGGCCTCTTTGCACTATGGCTTGGGGCGACCGGATCTTCAGGTGAAAAGTTGGGTCGCACAATGTGCTCTGTACGTGACGATGATCGTTCCAATGACGGTCTCACTCGGCGTGTTCGGCGCCGCCGTCTCGCTGACGGCAAGTTATATGTTGGGCACAACATTGCAAGTGATGGAGACACGGCGGCTTCTTGGCGCTTCGACCGATGATACGTTTGTGTCGCTTGTCCGAACCGGACTCCTTGGCCTGGTGGCCGGCGCACTGTTGTGGACCGAATCCGTTCAGACTCGTATCGCCATTCCGTGGACACCGGACATCTTAGCCATGGCGACGGCCGGGGTATTCGGTTGGTATCTCTGGCGGGTTGAGCTGCCTCGGCTCAAGACACTATGGAATTATCAATCGCAGGTAGGGGCGTAATGTCCGACGGCTCTGTGGATCTGTCCATCGCGATCGTGAGTTACAATACCAGAGCGCTCATCCTTGATTGCCTGAGATCGGTGTTCGAAGCCACTCTCATCACCGGATTCGAAGTGATTGTCGTCGATAACGACTCCAAAGACGCGACGGTGGAAGCCATTCGAACAAGCTACCCCAGGGTGCACATCATTGCGAATCACGAGAACCGGGGTTTCTCAAAAGGCGTCAATCAAGCGTTGGCGGTTAGTACTGGGCGATATCTTCTCATGTTGAACAGCGATACACGGGTGCGAGAGCAGGCATTGGATCGGATGGTGGGATGTCTCGATGAGGATCCGGAGATCGGCGCTGTGGGGTGCAAACAATGGACGGGAGACGGCCGGCTGTACCAGTCCTGTTTTCCGTTCCCTTCGATCCGAGACCATCTCATCCATGCCTCCTTCCTTCGCAAATGTGGTCCGGCATGGCAGGAGGCATTGGCTGCAAGGGAGGCCGTCGACTGCACACAATCACAAGACGTGGACTGGATTAATGGAGCCTGTTTAATGGTTCGGACGGATCTGATGAGGGCATGCGGCGGATTGGACGAAGGCTACTTCATGTATTTTGAAGATGTCGATTTATGCCGAGTCCTCCGCCGGCGCGGCTATCGCATTCGACATCTGGCCGACGCGGACATCGTACATCTGATCGGTCGGAGCGGAGAGGGAGACCGTACTCGACTCAACCTCGTATGGGAATTCAGTCGTATCCGTTACGTGGAGCGGCATTTTCCTCCACTGAAACGGTTCATCATGAAAGTGTGGATTGCCTTCGGTGCGCTCGTGCGGTTGATCGGTGCGATCGGTCGCCGTCGGCCGACCGCCGATGATCGCTCGTTCGGTATGTATGTCTCAGTTGTTCGACGACTCTGGCACGGGGGGCAACCGGTTCCGTCAGGGCTAGCGTGGACCGGACCGAACAGAGGGTAGGGGGATCCGTGGAGCGAAGAGCCGCTTGTCCAACAGATACGCAGCATGTCGTGAATTTATCAGGATATGTGTGGGCGGCTCGCCAACTTGGACCGCTTGAACAGCGATGCGTCCTAGACCTTTCATGTGGTACCGGCTATGGCAGCGACTATTTGGCTGCCGGTGCCGGCCGAATCGTGGGGATCGATTGTGTCCCCAACGTCGTCGCAAAGAGCCGGGCTGACTATCCTCGATCGAACGTCGCGTTTCTCACGATGGACGCTTGTGCTCTGGCCTTTCAAGGCGCGTCCTTCGACTGCATCGTCTCACAAGATACCATTGAGCATGTCCAGGATGACCGCCGCTTCGTATCGGAATTGACCCGAGTGCTGAAACCAAACGGCGTGCTCATCATATTCACGCCGCACGGCAAGGGCCGTGGTATTCCTCCAACGGATCCTTACCACATTCGCGAATATACCCCGGACGAATTTAAGGCTTTGTTGCAGCCCCACTTTTCGACTATCCGCTGGTACGGTCGCCGTCAGGGGCATCGCCTCAAGACCGTTGAACGCTCCATGGACACCGTGCGCAATTTAGACCCCGCCGGATTCCGCAATTGTGTTCCACGACCTATTCGTCATTGGCTTGGAAGCGTGATCAGTCGAGTACTGGGAGGGCCGGCCTTACATGAAATCGTTCCCGATGATATCGAGTATCGTGAAGGAGTTACGGACGACACCAATTTAATCGGGATCTGCATCAAATGAATTCGTCCGATTCTCCAATCATAGGAAAACCCAAGATGCTCCTTCTCTCCGCACTGGTTGTTGGTCTATTCGCCCGAGCCTGGGTCATTCGACATGCCCCTGGTCATGCGTTTGCCGTCGATCAATTATTCGATACATTGGCGTGGAATCTGGCGACTCTGCACCAGTTGACATTCGACGGAATCAATCCGGCAGCGCATGTCGGTCCTCTTTATCCTATGGTGCTCGCCGTTTTCTATGTCTTCGTGGGTCACCGACCGGAATGGATTCCGATGCTGCATGTTCTCTTTGACCTCGGCACCGCATGGTGCATCTATCGAGTCGCAACCGCATTGTGGGGTTCATGGATCGGAGCTTGGACCGCCGCTCTCCTGTTCCTCTATCCCGCCTATTGGACATATGATCCGAGGATTCGGAGCGAAGCACTTCTCACGTTACTCATGAGCGTCTGGCTCTGGGCAACCGTCACCTGTGGTCAAAGTCCATCCGGCCGTCGATGTGTGTTAATGGGTCTTGCAGCTGGTTTCACCATCTTGTGTAAGCCGGTGGTGCTGGTTCTGGCGCTGCTTCTCACCGGACTTCTGTGGATCAACACGGATCGACTCTCACGAAAGATCGGCTATGTGATCGTATATGGTGCAACGTGTGTCGCGCTCGTCATTCCTTGGTCGCTACGAAATTATGTCGTCTTTCATCACTTCATTCCGGTCTCGACAGGGATCGGGGCGGGATTGTGGGCAGGTAGTGATCCGATTTCTCGTGGAAGCTGGCCAATGCCGCCGGAGCGAGAGCAGGCGATATGGCAGAGTGCCGACATCACCCCGCTTCCCTATGCGCACGCGATGTACGACGTGCACGCAGATCGGTTATTGCGTGAAAAAGGCCTGAGTCGGATCGCAGCCGATCCCATCCGCTATGCCGGTTTGACCTTCACAAGAGCATGGGATTTTTGGATCGGCAATTCGTTCTATTTAGTCAATGAGGATAACGGGCTGATTCACGGGTTGCAGAAGGATGCGGCTGAGCGCGGATGGACAGTGGCAGCCTACAGCCTGCTCAAAAGACTTTTCTTGATCCCCGGACTCGTAGTTGTCGCCATGTGCAGCGCTTGTGTCCATTGGAATCGATGGCGAGAACTTCTGCCGCTCTATCTCTTTCCTATCGGGCTTACGGCCGGCTATGTCCCATTCGTCGTGGAAGCTGGTCGCTATGCCTTGCCTGTCTTCCCGTGCCTCATGATGCTTTCGGTGGCTTTGCTGTCGCATTGTCGGACCGTGCGATCATTGTTTTTGCAGTGGCAAGCCTCTCCACAGACTACGAGTGTGTGATGGCCTACGAACTGACCAGGCATCGCTTTCTTGACCTATTGAGAGCATATCAGCCGTCTCCCTACGAGGCGTTCGGACACGGTGACGCACGCTTTGCCGTTCCCATGCACCATGCGATGAAATGCCGAGACCGATTGCATGTGGCCTTGAAAAGCGGCTTGCGACGATTACCGTCTGAGAAACAAACGATCGTCGATTTAGGCCCGTTTCCTGGAAGCCTTTTGCGACTCTTGCGCAGAATGGACTACACAAATTCGGCTCGATTGTTTGGCGCTGGTCTGATGGTCTCAGACGAGTTCGTTTACTTCATGCAGCGAAATGTGCAGGCGGACATTCATGCCGTCAATCTTGATCCGGCAGGGGGGCAGTTTCAGAGCAAGGGATATTCCGAGAAAGTGCCTCTTCCAGACGACTCGGTACAGTTAGTGTTTGCCCTGGAGATCATTGAGCATTTGACCTCACCATTCCATTTACTCGCGGAAGCCTATCGCCTATTGCGATCGGGTGGTCATGTGGTGCTCACGACCCCGAACGTGACGCGGATCGGAAACGTTTTCAAGCTTTTGATTGGTCGGACTCCGAACGATCGACTGGCTCCTCCGGGATACGACAATCCGGATGATGAGTGGAGGCCTCATGCCCGAGAATACGCGATGCATGAGCTGGCCGAAATGCTGCGCCAAACGGGGTTCGACATTGCCGAGGCCCGGTTCTTTCTCGGGGAGGATACACAGGAATGCCGGCAGTCTGTGGCTCAGCACGGCATCAATTGGGTGAAATGGCCGTTCTATATTGTGCCCCATTTGCGCGGTAGCCTGTTGATTGTGGGGAGGAAGCCGTGAAGCCGGTTGTTCTCGCAGAGCTTGCCGGCTCAGCCGGCTGCGGCGGGGGAGAACGATATCTGGAATTGCTGTTCGAACGATTGGACCACAGCCGATTTTCCCCGCTCTTAATTTGTCCGGAGCCTGGTCCATTCGTGGGAAAGATGAAAGCAAAAGGGATTCCGACCAAGGTGGTGCATTCGACGCCGATCTTCAACCCGTTCGCGCTCATACGGTTAGCACAGGTCCTCAGGAGAGAGGAGGTTACGATTCTTCAGACCCATGGGGCTCGCGCGAATGTCTATGGGCGCCTTGCGGCCTGGTTGGCCGGAGTCCCTTGCGTCATATCGACCGTCCACAACTCCATCAGGGATTATGAGGTCAATCCCGTCCAACGATACGTCTACAGCACGATTCTGCGTGTGATGTTGCCGCTGACAGCTAGAGTGATTTGTGTTTCGGAAGCGCTGAGACGGGATGTCATTTCCGACTGTCCTGGCGCTGCTTCGAGGACGACTACGGTGTGGAATGGGATTGACCCTGCGTTCTTCTCCAGCTGGCGAGATCGCAACAAGATGAGGAGGGAGTGGTGTGTGGGCAGCGGACCCCTGCTTCTCACCGTTGCCAGACTCACGGAACAAAAGGGCCATCGGTTTTTAATCGAGGCGTTACCCGCCCTTGTTGCCGAATGGCCGTCGCTCATCTGCGTATTTGTCGGAGAAGGCGAATGTCGGGAATCGCTTCGGACCTTGGCGAGGGAGAAGGGCGTTGAGCAATTCTGCCGTTTTGCCGGAGCGCGGAATGATGTGGTCGATTGGTATGCGGCCGCAGATGTGGTCGTGTTGCCTTCTCTCTCTGAAGGATTTCCTTTTGTGGTCCTCGAGGCCCTGGCCATGTCCCGCCCAGTCGTGGCCACTCGTGTCGGTGGTGTTCCTGAGATCATCCATGACGGCAGCACTGGTTTGCTGGTGCCGTCGCGGAATCCCCAAGCATTGCAATCGGCTGTTCGGAAGGTGCTTCTCGATCCCGCTTGGGCAGTACGGATGGGACAAGCTGGACAGAAAGAAGTCACAGCGCATTTTACGGTAGGGTAACTGGTTCAGGACACCGTCAAGGTATTCGAATCGGCGATGCCGGCTTTGTGCCGCTCAACCGACTTTACTCAGCAAGAGGTACAAAACAAAGCGGCATGATTACGGCAGATCACCAAGAAGCAGTCTTTGGGTGTCCTTGCGGAGCCGTTGAACAACTTGCCGAGGTGTTTCATACCCCCACTCGACGATATGTTCGCTGCCCTGCGTGCGACCTCGTGTTTCTCTATCCTCGTCCGACTCGCGAATCGGTGGAAGACTATTTTCGTGAAGCCTACGACGGCGACTACGGGGCGGTCGAAGCATGCGATGATCGGCAGCCGGTATACCGGAGCATGTTGAAGCACCTGTCCTCGTATCGGCCGTCGCCCGGGACTTTGCTCGATGTTGGATGTGGGGACGGAGGATTCTTGCTGCTCTGTCGACGGGCCGGATGGGACTGTTCGGGAATCGAGTTATCGGAACAGGCTGCGACTCGTGCCGCTCGGAAAGGATTGACGATATTGCCTCCGCGTACGCTTGAGGGCGGTGAAGAGGCTCGGCATTTTGATGTTGTGGCCTTAATCAATGTGCTGGAAACCGTCGCCGAGCCGTTAACCATGCTTCGGCAGGCAGCCGATCTCCTCACTCCTAGAGGGTTGGTGATTGTACGGGCCACAAATGGACGCTTTCATTTGCCGATGCGGACACCCGCCCGTTGGGTCGGTTCGCAGTATGACCAAGCGTTTCACTGGTATCTGTATACGACCAAGACCTTGAAGACACTTATGGCAAGCGTCGGTCTCAAGGTCATCAGTCTGAGGAATTCCAGACCGAGTCGAGGACCTCTTTCACCTGTGCACCCCTGGTTCAGCCGATTGAAATGGACCGTCGGTCGCACCCTGCTATGGCCGTTTTCTCAGACTCTGTATTACGCAACGCATGGTCGTCTCCTATGCACTCCGTCGTTTGAAATTGTCGCTCAACAACCAGGAAACGGGTGATGAGTCAAGATCCTGCATCCCGTCGGTCTTGGAAGCGCACTGTGCGCATGTGGGGGACGATTCTCTTTTTTTGCCTCTTGGCCGCAGTGGCGGCGCTCGGTGTGCGGACACTACTCGAGTCGGTCGGAAGCGCCAAGCACACTCGGTATGAACCGGTAGACGTTCCGCCTTCATCGGTCTCTCCACAGCATGCGCGTGAAAGACAGGAACTGGAACGCCGAGACCGCATCGTCCTTGAAAAGGGGAAGTAGTGCCATGTGCGGCATTTGCGGAATCATAGGAGAAAACGATGGCTCGTCCCTCCAACCGATGCTGCGGCGTCTGGTCCATCGAGGTCCTGATGAAGAGGGAACTTATCGTCGGCCTGGAGTCGCGCTTGGCGCTCGGAGACTTCGGGTGATTGATCCGGTCGGTGGACAACAACCGGTTCGCAATGAGAGTGGGACTGTTTGGGCGGTCATGAACGGCGAAATCTATAACTATCGAGAGTTGAGCCGAGAACTCGTGAGTAAAGGGCACCGATTCGCGACTCGCTGCGATACCGAAATCGTGGTCCATCTGTATGAGGATGAAGGATTCGAGGCCTTTCGCCGATTGCGAGGAATGTTTGCGGTGGCACTGTGGGATCAGGAACGTCGTTCTGCGTGGTTGGTTCGTGATCGCCTTGGTATCAAGCCGCTGTACTATGCGATCCGTCAATGCGAAGCCGGTAGGGGACCTTCCGTCATATTTTCCTCGGAGATTCCGTCTCTGCTCGAAGCCTTGCCGGATTGGCGACTGCGGACGGAAGGGGTTGCCGAATACCTGATGCACTTGTATGTGCCGGGGCCGGGCACGATGATCGCCGGCGTGCACCAATTGCGTCCTGGCGAAGCGATGAGCCTATCGCACGGACGAGTGGAGTTGTTGCGATACTATCGTCCTGAGGAAACGCTCTACATTCCGGACCAATGGACCGCTGAAGAGGCAAGCCGGGAGGTGTTGGATACTTTTGAAGAGACCGTGAAATCTCATCTGGTCAGCGATGTTCCGTTGGGGTTATTTCTCTCAGGCGGTATCGATTCGGCGTCTTTGTTAGCCGTGATGACGAAAGCAGGGAGTGGGCCGGTCAAGACCTTCTCGATCGGATATGAGCATCCTTCCGACCAATCATTCAGCGAGCTGGAATCGGCGCGATTTTTGGCCGATCACTTCAAGACCGTTCATTCGGAGACGATTCTGAGGCCGGATGCGGTCATGCTGCTCGGAAGAGTGGTGGAGGGCATGGGGGAGCCGTTTGCTGATTCGTCGGCCATCCCTACCTACCTCGTTTCGGAGGTTGCGCGACAGACCGTCACGGTTGCGCTCTCGGGGATCGGCGGAGACGAGCTCTTCGGCGGGTATCCTCGCTATTTGGGACTTCGTACAGCTGCGCAGTACCAACGAATTCCTCGTGTACTACGGGAACACCTGGCTCAGTGGAGCCGGCGTATCGGCGAACATGGAAACGCTCGCGACCAAGCCGCCCGTCTGAAACGATTTCTGGGCGATGGACATCTGCCGCTTGCCGAGCAATACCGCCGATGGACCACCTTCATTCCCTCCGAATGGGACGGCATCCTCTGGGGACCCCGATTGGAAGCGATGTTTCTCAACGATGGACCGCCGGGATCGGCTGAGGTTCTCTTCGGCCGGTGGCCGTCGCCCGACCCGGCGGACTGTGCCATGGGCGTCGATCTCCAGAGTTATCTGCCTGACGATCTCCTGCGTATGGCGGATCGAATGAGTATGGTGCACTCGCTCGAATTGCGTGTCCCATTTTGCGATCATCATCTCTTGGCCGCGGCGCTGCGAATTCCCTCCCGAGTGCGCCTGACCGGTTGGCAATTGAAAGGGTTTATGCGCCGAATGTTGCGGGGCCTTCTGCCGGACCGAATTCTTCGTGCACCCAAGCAAGGGTTCATGGTGCCCATGGCTCGATGGCTTCGAGAAGATCTTCGCGAGATGGCGCACGATCTGTTAGCAGATGATGTCATCAAGGAACGGGGGTATGTCAAGCCGGCTTATGTGCGGTGGTTGCTGGAGCAACATGAGAGCGGCCGCCGGAATTTTTCAGATCAATTGTATGCATTGATGGTTCTAGAGCTTTGGCATCGAGGTTTGCGAGCCGACTCCCTTGAACGAACGGCAGTGACGGCTACCTCATGAATATTCTATTGCTGGCTGAGGTTTCGGCGGGGCGAGTCATCGGTGGAGCGGAACGGGTTCTTCGCAACCAAGCTTTTGGATTGGCGATGCTGGGCCATCATGTGGAACTGCTGACGCGGGCCCCTAATCATGCATCGGATGTGCTGGAGATGAACGGAATTCACGAACGGTGCTATGCGGTCAGTCGTAAGCACGAAGCGGCGTTTCTCTGGTCTTCAGTGCGTCGATCGGTTGAACAGTTCGATCACGTACGCGCGACCGAACCACTGGATGCCGTCATCATTCACCAAGCGCTGGCTGGACTCGGCCCGATTCTGGTTCGTCGTCATGCAGCATCTCGATGGATCTATATGTGTCATTCTCTCGCTCATGAGGAGTATGAGACGAGGCAGGGTCCGACTTGTTCGAGTTTGGCAAGCTTGCGTCGATACGCCAATCTTCGGGCGAGGCGCTCAGTGGAACGCGCGGTGATGTCCCGATGTCACAAGGTAGCCGTTCTCAGCCAATTCATGCGTCAGCGGGTCGTCGGCGCGCACGGTATTTCCGCTGATCGCCTCGTACTCATCCCGGGGGCGGTTGATCCGCATGCCTTCGTGCCGTTAGAGGACCGACTACCTATAAAGGCAGCGCTCAACCTTCCGGCCGATCGTACGATCCTCTTTACGGTTCGAAACCTTGTGCCGAGGATGGGGCTCGACAATCTGTTGCATGCGATCGAAATGCTGAACAACGCACAACACAGACTGATGCTGGTTATTGGTGGAGAAGGTCCCTTGCATGAACAACTCCAGGCAGACATACGGCAGAAAGGACTCAGCGATGTCGCGCGTCTGATCGGGTTCGTTCCCGAATCCCAGCTCAGTCAATACTATCAAGCTGCGGATCTTGTCCTGATACCCAGTCTCCAATTAGAGGGTTTTGGCCTGGTGATGGTAGAGGCGATGGCCTGCGGGACGCCTGTGCTCGGGACGCCGGTTGGGGCGATTCCTGAGGTCCTGAACCAAGTTGATCCTATCCTCGTCGCGGAAGGAGTCGATGGTCGGTCGATTGCGCGGGCGCTTGAACGGGTCTTGAGACGCTTACAGGAACCGGGTGAGGCGAGTCGTTTGGCGAAAAAGGGACGTGCCCTGATTGAGCGCCGGTACAATTGGACACAACATTGCGACGAGCTGATCAGCCTGTTGGATGGTCCAAGGCAGTTACGGGTCGCGGCATAGAACTGAACTGATGGCTGTCAGAAAAGTCGTTCATATCATCACTCGGCTGGATCAGGGTGGTTCTGCTCGGAACACCATGCTCACGGTGTTAGGGCATGACCGCACTCGGTTCGAGCCGGTCGTGGTCACCGGAGAGTCTGGAACGTGGAACGAGCAGGGGGGGCTCACAGCAACAATGGAAAATCTTCTGTTCTTGGAGAAAGAGGGGATCCGTTACCGCATGGTCCCGTCGATGGTTCGTCATATCAGCCCCAAGGCCGATCTGGCTGCGCTGTGGAAGCTGATTGTCCTGTTACGACAAGAACAACCCCACGTCGTCCACACGCACACATCCAAAGCCGGGGTGCTGGGTAGGCTGGCCGCGCGGATCACGGGTGTTCCCATGATTGTTCACACACCACACGGGCACGTGTTCTATGGCCACTTCGGTTCGATCTCCTCCTGGATATTTCTACAGATCGAGCGCGCACTGGCATGGATGACCGATGAGTTGATCGCACTGACATCGGCCGAAAAGACCGAGCATCTGGAGCGAGGCATCGGGTGCACTGATCGGTTCGCTGTTATACCAAGCGGTATCGACATCGACCGTTTCAAACAGGCTCGGACGGTCGGAAAGGTGATGCCGGAGTGGTTCGACTGCCCACCTGACGCGACGGTCGTCGGCTCGGTCGGTTGGTTGACGGAAATTAAGGGGCATCGATTTTTGGTCGACGCCGTCGCTCAATTGAAACAGGAGCATCCTCATCTCCACCTCGTCATTCTCGGCAGCGGGAATCAGCATGCGGCCCTGCTGCACCAGGCAAACCAAGCCGGAATCAGTCAGGCTGTGCATTTGGTCGGTCATCGAGAGGACGTCGAGCTTGCGCTGGCGGGGATGGATTGTTTCGTCTTACCGTCGCTCAATGAGGGGATGGGGAGGGCCTTGGTTGAGGCGATGGCGGCGGGACTTCCGGTGATTGCCGGCCGAGTGGGGGGAATTCCTGCCCTGATTGAGGATGAGAAAAACGGCCTCCTTGTTCCGGCCGGAGATAGTCATGCGCTGGCCGCCGCGTTGCGTCGGATATTGTCCGATCCTCCATGGGCTTGCACATTAGGACTGAACGCGATGCGGAGCATTGGAACAAGCTACGGCGTCCCTGCCATGGTCCGAGCCATTGAGTCGATCTATAGAGGGGGAGCAGTGGGGCATGCTTAGAGTCAGCCGTAGAATTACAATCATATTGTTTGCTGCCGCGATGAGCCTGGTGGAGGTTACGGCAGGTTCGGCTGCTGCGCCAGCTGTGGGACAGTACTCTCTGCGAGCCGCCGTTCATGTACACAGTACGATGAGTACGGGAACTCTCAACCTGGAATCGTTGGCTAGAAGAGCCGAGGACCAACAGCTGGACGTCCTCATTCTCTCCGAGAATTTCTCTTTGCGGTACGATTACGGCCTTCAGCCGCTTGAAGGATTTCTGAAGTACCATGTCACATTTCCCTCCGTCATGGAATTCGGCGTCCAACGATTTTTGGATGAGGTTCGCGCCGTGCAGCACCGCCATCCGAATGTGATTATTATTCCAGGAGTCGAGGTCGCACCACATTATTACTGGACCGGTTCGCTGTTGCGCGGGGATCTCACCATGCACAACGCCCAGCGGAATCTCCTCGTCATCGGGTTGGAAAAGGCCGAGGATTATGAACTTCTTCCTTCCAGGGGAAATTCTTGCTCGTTCATGTGGGGCTGGCAGAGTGTGGTCAATGGACTCCCACTGCTTCTGTTGGTTCCCGCTGTCTGGTTGTGGAAGTCTCAGGGGCCCAGATGCTCTGATTGGAGAAGGCCCGCATCCCGTCTCCGTCCCGTTCTCGCCATCCTTCTTGTGATCACCTGTGTTGTTCTGATGACCAATGCATGGCCGATTAGGACTCCTGTCTACAGCTCTCATGACGGCACGGTCGGCTACCGGCCTTATCAAGCCTTGATCGATCGGGCGGTAGAACGGGGCGCGTTGGTGTTTTGGTCGATGACAGAGGCTCGAGATTTCAGCCGGCATTCGTTCGGTCCGCTGGGAACCGTCACGATTAAGACGGAACCCCACCCTGAAGCGTTAGTTCTGACACGAGGCTACACAGGATTCGGCGGATTGTACCAAGATGCCAGGAGTGTGATCGCGCCGGGTGGCGTATGGGACCAACTGCTGAGTTCGAGGGCGGTACACGATCAGGACATGTTCCCCGCACTGATCGGAGAAGTGGCGTTCCATGGAACTACGGATGCCGGAAAAGACTTGGATCGGGTGTACACCGTCATTCAGACATCTGAGCGAACCGCAGCCGGCATCATGGCGGCGCTCAGGCGAGGTCGAACCTATGCGGTGGCGAGAGGTGATCAGAATATTCTGCTTCGGCTCGACGAGTTTCGCGTATTGAACAACGGGCAGTCCGCTGGAATCGGAGAGACTCTTCGCGGAAGCAGGAACGGCGAACTCATCGTCCGAGTCGCAGTTTCCACCATCGATGGAAAGCCGTATGCGGCGAGGCTCCGTATCATCCGATCCGGTCAGGTCATCAAGCAGATTGAAGGCCGGACGCCGTTGCAGATAGAACTCGAGGATCGTGAGGCACGGCGGGGAGAGCCGTTGAATTATCGTGTGGAGGTAGTCGGCAAGGGAGGAGAATTGCTGACCAACCCAATTTATGTCTCACCGACGGACGGCTCAGATACAACTGGATCTCAACGGATGGTCTTTTTCCCTGGAACCGTCGCTCAGAGCCGCCTCGCACAAGCTGAGAGTCGGGGACAAGTATGCGCGTGACGATTCACCAACCGCAATTTCTGCCATGGCTTGGGTATCTGGACAAAATCGATCAAGCGGACCTCTTTATTCTGTTGGATACGGTTCAGTTTAAGAAGAACGAATGGCAAAATCGTAATCGCATTCGGACCGCGAAAGGATGGCAGTGGTTAACGGTCCCGGTATTGCAACATTTTGGTCAACGTATCGACGACGTTCTGATTAACCCAACCACCGCATGGAAAGCGCAGCATCTTCGAGCGCTGGATATTCATTATGCCCGGGCGCCATACCGCGACCGTTATCTTTCTGAGTTGCGCGAACTGTATGCTCGACCCTGGTCTAGGCTGAGTGATCTCAACAAGGCGACTGTGCAATGGTTGCTCGCGGCCTATGGAATCACCACACCGGTCCATAGCGCCACTGAATGCGCGGCTCGGGACGAGCCGACGGACCGGTTGATCGATCTGTGCCGCTCGGTCGGTGCCTCGCAGTATCTTGCCGGACCGGGTGCTGAGCACTATATGGATAAGCCGCGATTCGAATCCTCCGGCGTCCGGCTTGAAATACAGGTGTTCCAGCACCCGATCTATCGCCAGATGTATGAACCGTTTGAGTCGAATCTGTCCGCGCTTGATCTCTTATTGATGCAAGGGCCTGAGGCGCTCACGACATTGCGCCAATCGCGATCGATGGATCATTCGGTGACGAGCGTGTAGGAGGACCAGGTATGAGGAATGCCAATGAACCGATGCGCATTCTTGCACTGGGAGCGCACCCTGACGACATAGAAGTCGGGTGCGGCGGAACATTGATCAAGTATGCGGAAAACGGCCATCGCATTTTTCTTATGGTGATGACACAAGGCGGAGCGGGGGGCAATGTGTCGGTTCGTAGGAGAGAACAAGAACGGTCAGCCGAACTCCTTCAGGCCGAAGAAGTGTTCTGGGGTGGCTACCAGGACACGGAAGTTCCTCTTGGACGAGATCTGATCCAAACCGTCGAAGAGATTGTGCGGAAGATTGAGCCGCATTTTATCTTCGTTCATTACCATGATGATACCCATCAAGACCACCGGCATTTGGCGATGAGCACGATTACCGCCACGCGGTACACCAAAAACGTACTGTTTTATGAAGGACCGACCACGCAGAACTTCACACCCACGGTATTTGTGGATATCCAACAAGCATTGGATCGAAAAATTCAGGCATTGGAAGCACATACCTCCCAGGTGAAAAAAACCAATATCGAAGGGATCGGCATCGCGGATCTTGTGAGGTCATCGGCGCATTTTCGTGGGATTCAGGGCCGAGTGAAAGCCGCGGAAGGCTTTCTGCCACTGCGCTTGTTCATCAATATTGGAGTATGACCACGGTTATCACGATGGTTCCTCACTCGCAACCCTCTATCGAAACTGATGAGCTTCGGGCGGCGATCGAAGTATTACGATCTCGCAGGCTGGCCCAAGGCGGCATGGTCGAGCAGTTTGAGCGCGGGATGGCGGCCTATTTGGGTCTGGCCGGTGGAGTCGCCGTCAGCTCCGGGACGGCTGCGCTGGAAGTCGCACTTCGAACCTTGGGGATCGGACCGGGTGATGAGGTCATACTTCCAAGCTATGTCTGCGCCGCTCCATGGTTGGCGATCCAGCGTGTCGGAGCAATGCCGCGCGTCGTCGATATCGATCTGGAGACTTTTGCAATCGATCCGGCGGCAGCGCGACGAGCGCTTATCTCGAAGACCAAGGCCATGATCGTCCCCCATCTGTTCGGCCTTCCCGCCGACTTGACGGCTCTTGAGCGATTGGGAGTACCGATCATTGAAGACTGCGCGCAGACGCTGGGCGCGATGGAGCAGGGGAGAGTCGTGGGATCCGTCGGCCTCTTAACGATCTGCTCCTTTTACGCGACCAAGCTGCTCTGCGCCGGTGAAGGAGGGATGGTGCTGTCACGCGATGAAAGTTTGTTGGAACGTGTGCGCATGCTGAGGGAATACGATGAGACCCCGTCTCTGCACCCGGCCGCGACGAATGTAAAAATGACCGATCTCCAAGCCGCGATCGGCTTGGCGCAACTGAATCGCCTGGCATTCTTCCTCGAACGACGAAGGTGGCTCGCCGATGAATACCGAGCGACACTGAACGGTACAGGACTCGTGCAGCCGATCGTACCGGCCGGCCGTACGCACGTGTACTATCGGTTCGTGGTGCGCGTGCCGGACCTGCAGGGCGAGGTGGACGGCGCGAGCAGTGTGATAGCACGGTTTGAAGGTCTCGGGGTTCAATGCCGAAAGCCGGTGTTCCGTTCGCTTCATCGCTATCTGGACCTGGACGGATTTCCCGCTTCGGAAGAAGCCGAGCGTACCGCGCTCTCGATTCCGCTGTTCCCGTCGCTCACGGACGAAGACGTGGCCCAGGTGCATATGGCGCTGTGTTCGGAGTGGCCATGAAGACACTCGAAACGGAACTGGCTCCTCCATTCTACGCCACGACGCGGCGCTGGATGACTCCGATCATGGCCGGAGGGGCACTCGGGGCCGTCTCTTTGACCATTCCCTCCGTTCGAGAACTCTTTCAGCTTGAAGGTCTGCGCTGGCTGCATGTGTTTCTCTTTGCGTTTCTTGGTACCGGATCCGTGACCCCGTTGATGGTCAGGATCGGCCATCGATGGAATCTTGTCGATATGCCGGTTGATCGTAAGATCCATGTCCACCCCACTCCACGGCTCGGCGGCCTAGCTCTGTATGCCGGCTTCCTCGGATCGTTGCTGCTGAACTGGATCGTGCCTGATTGGATGGTGGCCATTCTGGTGGCCGGTTCTCTTCTGTTGATTATCAGTGTCATCGATGACATTCGAGAGCTGCCGGCCTCGGTCAAACTGCTCGGACAATTGCTGGCGGCTGGCATCGTGATTGCCTCGGGCAAGATCTTGACACTGTTTCCGCTCGGACCATTCGGAGATGCGGCCAACATTTTTCTGACGCTCTTTTGGATCGTCGGGATTACGAACGCGTTCAATTTCTTCGACGGCATGGACGGATTGGCCACGGGTCTTGCCGTTCTGATGGCAGGGTTCATGGGCGTCGTGGCATTTGAAACCGATCAGGCAGGGTTGGGCTGGCTGGCAATCGCCATGATCG
>JACZCY010081599.1_pt1 | contig 27022 bp, 31 predicted proteins | sample 8641821 | NCBI WGS metagenome assembly JACZCY01 (sample SAMN15324609, study PRJNA640507) | soil metagenome | isolation source: intercropping sugarcane | place: China: Luxin town, Laibin City, Guangxi Province | collected 2019-07-25 | depth 10cm m | reverse complement strand
GGGTACTTGTATGCGTAATTTACGTTTGCAACGGCGGCCAAGTGAAAAATATGGTCGGCTCCCTTGGTAGCCGCAAGGACTGACGACAAATCCATGAGGTCCACATCCTCAAACCCGACGTCGGTCCGATGGGGACGGACACGGTGATCGACCACGGTTACTTGATGTCCGGCATCCGCCAGAGCATCGACGACGTGCGAACCGATGAATCCACTTCCTCCGGTGACAACAACTTTTGCCATGACAGAATCTCCTTTGGTTAACCGATCACTGCTTTCAATGCCTCGACGACGTGATGAGCATCGGCCTCTTCCATACTGGAAAATATCGGCAGACAGAGATGCCGCGCACAATAATCCTCGGCCACTGGGAGAGGACCGGACACGTACTCCGCAAAGACCGGCTGTTTGTGTAACGGCTCCTCATACACTTCCCCGGCCAGCGACACTCCGTACTGCTCGCGCAGCAAGGTCTTCAACGCTTTTCGATCCCGCCGTTCGTTGAGTACCACGAGATACTTGTAATAATTGCAGACGCCTTCCGGCGGCACCGCCACAGTCGTGAGCCCCTTCAATGCCTGAAGTTCACGTTCATATAGAGCGGCGATTCTCTGACGATCGCTGATCATCGCCGGCAGACGCTCCAGATGTTTCAACCCGATAATGGCGTGAGGTTCAGACATGCGCCAGTTGTACCCCATGCGAACGTGCGCGTTGACCGTGAAACTTGCTTTGCCTTGATCGCGATAGATGCGCGCCTCTTCCGCGATGCGCGCATCGTTCGTCACGATCATGCCGCCTTCACCAGAGGTCATTACTTTGGTGGGATAGAAGCTGAACGAACCTGCGATGCCGAAGGCACCGGCTTGTACGCCCTTGTACGATGACCCATGGGCATGAGCAGCATCTTCAACCAGGCTGATCCCCTTTTGAGTGGCCCATAGTTGTAAGTCAGGCAATCGTCTTGAAACAATGCCGCCGATATGAGCCACGATCATTGCAGCTGTGTTCGCAGTCAGTTTCCTCTCCAAATCCTCCGGTCGCACGCCGAACGATTCCGGATCCATGTCCACCAGTACGGGACGTCCGCCCGCGTGCACGACGGCGGCCGCTGTGGCGAAAAACGTATTCGTGGGAACAAGGACGTCCTTTCCGCCTACCTCCAACGTTCGAAGAATGATTTCCAGGGAACTGGTTCCGCTGTTGACGGCGATCGCGTGCTGCACTCCGCAGAACTGGGCGAATTTCTGTTCGAATTCTGTCCCGTACTTCCCCAACGTCAATTGCCCCGTCCCCAACACTTCCTGGATCCGATCGCCGATCCATGCTCGGTCTTCCGGCAGAAACTGGATTTTAGCCGCCGGCACTTTTCGGGTCGGTGATTGGACCATTGCGCCAGAAGCTGTCGTCAATGCCATAACGTTTTCTCCCTTTGGTATTCGCACGTGATGGATTTCAGGCGGTCTCCCCACCGGCCAAGGCAATCAGGAACACGCCCACGATCACGAGCGTGATCCCCGCCCAACGCATGGTGGGAACCACTTCATTGAGCAGAACCACGGCCAGGATTGCAGCCATCCCGAACTCAAGCGCCGTCATCGGCAGGACCACCGTCACATCCGTCCATGACAAGGCGGCGAGAAACAGAAAATAGAACACCCCATTGAGCAGTGTCCCGATAACGACATAGGGATTCAGCAGCGCCTGCCCGAAATACCCCATTAAAGCGAGGGGCGCATACTGTTCCAGCGCTCCCACTTGTTGCATTCCCTGCCGAACGAAAATTTGGCCGACTGCGGCAGCAGCCGCCGCGATCGTCATAACAATGAGAACTTTCAGCATACGTAACCCCTGGTTGTCTGATTGTGAAGTAATTGGCTGAACGTCAGCTGTTGCACACCCTGTTGCATCAAGGCAGCTCTGATATCCGGGTTGATCAAGGCTTTGAACTCTTCTTCATGCTCGTAGTCGGCCATGGTCTCGTCGATTTCCGGACAACGCCTTGTCGCTGGATGACAGTAAATCTCCGTGACTCCGGTAGGAAGGTGGCGAATAAATCGCCTCCACATGTCGGACGTGAGATGGCCGCTGTCATGAAACCCGAAGGTAAAATCGTTACACTCCATTCCGGCGAGCTTGAGTCGTGATTTGAGCAGCCGCATCCAGGGCCACAGCATGGCCCACGACAAGAACCGGCCTGTGCGACGATTTCGACAGGCACGCAGGGAGGGTAACAACGGCTCATACGGGAGACGGATGGAGCGCAGCCCGAAGTCTTGCCCAACTTTCAGAATAATGCTCAGCACCGTCGGATGGAGATGCATATGATTATGGGCATTCACGTGGTCGAGCGCCAAACCCGTGCTTGTGAACGCTTGAAACTGCGCCCGCGTTTCGGCTTCCAATTGCTGCGCGATGCCCGAACAGAAGAAAAATTTGAGCCCCGCTCGCAGGAAACGCGTTGAAAAGAGCCCTCGTTCGTCGACCAGATTCGGAATCAGGGCTGGGGACAGCACAGGCCGACCTTCGACGAGGACAAGGTGCAATCCAACCTTAAGCATCGGAAGCCGCTTGGCTCGTTCAATCGCATCAGCAGCATGCGCCGCCCCGACCATCAGGCTGGCGGTCGTCAAGATGCCGTTTCGATGGGCTTCTTCAATCGCCTCGTTTACCGGGATTGCGAGACCGAAGTCGTCCCCTGTGACAATGAGCCTCCGCACACAGCACCTTCCTGAAGGACAAGCCGACCGTCCTTCGTCAAGGAAAACTCTGTATCACGCCACATCGTCGTTCGTTTCGTGAAGGCCAATACCCAGGATCCTAATGCCGCCACATCACGAAAGGGCACAAGCCATAGAGCACGGACTCCTTCGTGATCATTCAACCCCCAACGCATGACGATACCGGCCACGGTGAGTCGAATGATGATCGCGCCGGCCATTACCATGACTCCGAGCCATGAACCGAGCGTCGAGAGAGCAAATAAAACCGCACATGGGACCGGCCGAATAATGATCGTGGAAAAAAGCGCTCCTGGCCTGGCGGCACGATTGTTCTGGTCCCAATACACCAAATGATTCCACCAGGCCATGGCGGTCTTGAGATCGACGGTCGTATCGACGAAGTAAGGCAGGCAGGCCATACGTTTCCCTTGGGACCAAATGCGTCGGCCCATTTCATAGTCCTCGACCAAATAATCTGCCAGACTGGCAAGACCGCCGATTTCATTCAGTGTTGACCTCCGCACGGCGGTGGACGCTCCTAAGCAAAACTTGGCTGAACCGGTCGTTAGGGCAAATATGATGTTAGGTGTCAACTCGGCGTTGATGGTGAGCAACTCCATTTTCTCGAACCACGTGTCCGCCATGACGGCCCTGTATAAAGTACAGACGAATCCGACATTCGGGTCCTCCAACGGAGCCACGATGGTCTTGAGGTAGTCCGGTCTCAGCCGCACGTCACTGTCGCTGATGACAAGGACTTCATGCCGCGCGTGGGCCAATCCCCCAATGAGATTGTTGATCTTCCCATTACTGCCGGCTTGACAGTTTTCAATGGCGACCGTGACCAGTTCAGGACCGAATTCCGCTTGGAGATTCCTCAAGAGGGGAATCGTAGGGTCATGCTTGTGCTGCACGGAAAAGACGACTTGATAGTGTGGATAGTCTTGCCGGCAGGTACTCCGAAGATTCTGTTCCAGGTTCTTTTCCAGCCCGTGCACTGGCTTGAGAATCGTAACGGGCGGCCAACCGCCGGTCGGAGTTTTTTGAGAGAGGGCAGACTTCGCTTTTGCGATAAGGACACAGGTCAGGCAGACGATACTATAAAGCGACCCCGTAATGACGGGAATCAAACAAACCCATTGAAGCACAGTGAGTTCGCTCACCACTCCACTCGCTCGTCTCTTGTTGAAATGTGAGTATCCCCGGGTGAATACGAATGGACGAACCGGCCCATGTTTTTTTGCAAACCAAGCAAGAAGCTGGCCATCGTGTATGCACGTAGGAAACTCTCTTTTTCATGGCATTATGATACAGCTTGGTCGAATGAGAGGAGGTGACGATTCGACTGTGTTAAAGAATTTGAATCGCCGTCAAAATATTTGGACGAACCTTGCTATTTTGTCGAAGGATCAGTTGGAGGATCGGAAATCGTTTTTAGCTTATATTGCAGTAGGCTACGGCTGATCTGTAATAAATCGGCGGCCCTCGCTTGAATACCACCAGTGCGTGCCAGTGCACGAGTAATCATGTGCCGTTCAACAGTTTTCAACGTCGAGTCTAGAGGCGCGTCGTCTGGCAAGATGCGATCGAACGTCTGCTCCCATTCTCTGGTCGCCGAAAGTTCAAAAGAGAAGTCGTCCGGCTGAATTTCATCTTCCTGCGCCATCAAAGCGGCGTGCGCGATCGCATTCTGCAACTCGCGCACATTGCCCGGCCAGTTGTATCGCTTCAGCAGATCAATGGTGGCTTGCGAGAATTGCTTGCCACGCGCCTTTCCTTCTCGCGTGAGTCCCTCAAGATAGGCTTCCGCCAGCAGCGGAATATCATCCGCTCGCTCACGGAGCGGGGGAATATCGATCTTCACCACATTGAGTCGGAAAAAGAGATCCTCGCGGAACCGCCCCTCCTTCACTTCCAACCTCAAATCGCGGTGAGTTGCGGCCACAATTCTGACATCGACATGAAACGTCTTTTCGCTCCCGACCCGGCGGATCTCCTGATTATCAAGAACCCTCAAGAGCTTCGCTTGAAGCGGCATGGGAAGATCGGCGATCTCATCCAGAAAGAGCGTTCCGTCGTTTGCCTGCTCAAAAAATCCCGAATGACGCAACAGAGCCCCCGTAAAAGCTCCCTTCTCATGCCCGAACAATTCACTCTCAGCCAATGAGTCAGTCAATGCACTACAGTTCACCGCAAGGAATGGACAACCACTGCGGGGGCCGTTGAAATGAACTGCGCGCGCAACCAGCTCTTTCCCCACTCCGCTCTCACCACAAATCAACACCGCGCTCTTTGAATCGGCGACCCGATGGATTTTGTTCCAGACTCTTAACATCCCGGCACTTCGTCCAATCAGCCGGTCAGGATGGAACTCCCGAGCCAACGAACTGGATAAACGGACATTTTCGCGCACCAGCACGCTTCGCTCGATTGCTCGATGGATGGTCCGGATGAGATGGGCGTTCTCGAATGGTTTCACAATGAAGTCGTAAGCACCGCACTTCATGGCTTCGACTGCCCGCTCAATGGTTCCATAAGCTGTCATCAAAAGGGTGGAGGTGGCAGGTGAAAGTTCTCGTGCCCTCTTCAGTATGGTCATCCCATCCATTTCGGCCATGCGAAGGTCGGTCAGAAGGACGTCGATCGTCGATTGCCCGAGCAGAGTGAGAGCCTCTGCTCCCTTTTCGCAGGTCACGACGTCGAACCCTTCTCCTCCGAGTAGTTCTTCGAGCATCCAGAGGTAGTTCTTTTCGTCGTCTATGACGAGAATGACTGCCATTACACCCCTCTCTGACCTCCAGCGCCAACCAGATGCTTGGGAAGGTTGTGTACAAATCTTGGAAGAGAGACTGTAACGGTCGTCCCTCGGTTCTGTACACTGATCACCTCCAACACTCCACCGTGCTCTTCGATCACCCGTCGCGCAAATGAGAACCCGAGTCCGACCCCTCCTCTGCGCTTGGTAAAGAATGGCTCACCTAAATGTCTGAGATCTTCATCCGACATTCCCACACCCGTATCAATAATAGAGATGAGGAATCGTGGATTGTCGTCATGGCTTGCGCAACAGATTTTTACAACTCCTCCAGACGGCATAGCCTGACAGGCATTCCGCACCAGATTGCTCAATGCTTGATGGAGCAGGTCGTAATCTCCTTCAAGAAGACTGTCCGCCGCCGGTTCAGTAACGTCGATAGACACTCGCGGATGGAGAGACCATGCAGAAGAGAGCTGTACGACACTGTTGAGGAGCTCAGACACATTGACCACGGCTTTGTTTATTCTCAACGGAGACCCAAGCCGGAGTACGCCCTCCACGGCCTTATCGAGCCGAGTCGCTTCTTCGAGCAAGACCTGGATGTGGCGTTGAGTGGAAGAGTCTTTCGTTCTCGCTGCCAACATTTCTGCTGAACATTTGATGATTCCGAGCGGATTGCGAACCTCATGAGCGATCTGGCCTGCGACTTCACCGAGGACGGCCATCTGACTGATTTCTTGGAGCCGTTGTTCCATCTTCATCACTTGATCAAGACGTTCCCATAATTGGGCTTGGGCAGTTTGTAATTTGCTGTTGCTTTCGACGAGGGCAGCGGCCATGTCTTGATACTTTTGGCGTTGTTTCCGCTCATCCTCCGCAAAGAAATAGACGAGCAACCCTGCCATCGTAAAATAGACCGTTGCAGAAACCGCATCCTGGAATGCCTTGACGTGGACGACAGAAGGAGTCAACGTCTCGCCCGCCACAATGAATCCGATCATGGAAATCACTGCAGCGCCCACGACAAAGACCACATCCCGTCCAGGCAGTTTCGTCGCCGCAGAAACAATCGGCAGCAAGTACACTAACTCGTAAATACTCCCGCTTCCATCCGTAACGGCAACGAGGGACGAAGCAAAGATCAGCTGAGCCAGAATACTGAGACGCAACAAAAGAGTTCGGTACTTGGTGTCGAGGGTATTCGATGAGAATGAGGGAGCGAATATCTCAATTCCCTGAAGCACCATAATGGCAAAGAACAATAGATAGGCACTGATCGTGGTGGGATGCGTTGCACTGCCGACAAAGAGCAAGAGGATGGCAAGTATGCCTAGAGTCGTAGCCTTGAAGACTTCGAATAGCTTTAGACGGTGCGACCCCATACGTGTGCACACCTCATAACGACCGATCACACCAACGGAGACATGCTCACAAAACACCGTATCTTCTACGAATTCTTCAGAGAAGCCTGCAGTTGTAATGTCTCTTCTCTGTGACGCTTGTCGTTGATAGATGCGTCTGGTTGATGAGGCTGTTGCAGAATGGTCTCCAGTTCTCGAAGGGCGGAATTCTGATCCTTGCGCTTGATATAGGCCTTGGCCAGATCAAGGCGCGCATGGCAATCTTTCGGGTCGGAAATTACAGCCCGCCGGAGATAGGTAAGCGCGCTATGCGCATCGCCGCCTAAGAACCATGGCAACTCTTCCAGCATCATCCCCATCATATGTAATGCCGGTGCATGGTGCGGATTCAACTCCAATGCTCGTGTGACGTGATGCTTCAAATCCTGAATCGTCAGCGCGGATGCCACCGTGCCATTGAGTTGTGCAGCGCTTCCAAGGTTGGCCGCATAAAGATAATGGGCATCTGCATTCTGTTCCCGGAGCTCAATGGCTCGACGCGCAAACTTCGCGCCTTCTTCATATGCGTCTCTGCGCTTTGATGTCGGAAGAGAGTCGTCATCGCCCAAATCCAGATACAAATCCGCCAAGCGAACGAGGAACTCGGGGTCAGACGCGCGGTCATTTTTCTGGCTGAGCAACACCTGCAGCTGATGTTGCAGACCACCTTCTGTTGTCGGCTCAGCGACTGCGTATTCGACGACGGGAACCCCCGCCCCGTACAAGCAGAACAAGAGCACTAGGCGAGTCACAAGGTGGCATTGCATTGTCGCGATCCTGATGTCGCTCTTTAAAAGGCCTCCGAGGATAGCAATTATGCGCGCCCCCTCGATGAGGATCAAGGCAGGATTTGCGCTGCTGCTCGATCATGATAATTGCACTCTGACGTGTGCATTTAAAATGAGTCTGGAGGAAAATCCGCCTTCGGTAAGAGTGGGTCGAAATACCTGCTGTATCACGACGCGGGATAGTGCAGTCGATCACTACGTTAGAAAAACGCCATGCTGGCGTAAGTGACTGTGGAGTTATATTGGTCGGTAATCCCGCGATCGTAGCGGAGGACGTGGCCTTTTTCGGCTTGGATCAACCGCAGCAGGCTATAGATGGGGGAGAACCCGGAAATACGCCGCTGATCGTTCTCCTTTTGAATAAATCCGGCAAATTCCTCCGGTTTGAGCTCTTCCACATGTTTGAGCATCTCTAAGTCACGCTGCATGGAGCGGTGGAAGGAAAAATCGGTCGGCGGGGCGCTGTCGCCATAACGGAGGCCGAGATGAGCCAACTCCCCTGCCGCGATGATACACGCCGCCTTGCCGGAAGCACCGATTATGTCTCGCAGGGCGCAGAGAAATCGATCCGCTGCACTCCGAACGGTAGGATCATTCAGGTTCAACGCAGAAAATGACGATAAAATCGGGACCATCGTGAAGGATTTGCCGATGACGGTCTGGAGGAACGGCAGTTGAAATTCGATCGCATGCTCCGACCGGTGAGCGACATCTTCCTCGAAGAATTCAGGCGCAACCGCCTTGAGTCGATTCACAATCGGCTGGTCCACCGATACCACACCGAGAGGTGTCTCAAAAGCCTTGTCGGTGACGGCAAAGAGATTTTCAAGGCCCGCATGGGCGGTCCCAATAAGGATATAGACATCAGGCTGTTGGCTTTCTTGTAACTCCTTGTATCCCCATGCATAGACCGGCCCTGCTTGCTTGAGATCATATGTGGGTACCACGAGCCCCTTGATCAATTGACCCCGATGCTCCGATGGTTTGAAATCCGGTCCCTCGCCCGATGTGAAGAAACCGTCGATCTGCTTCCTCAACTTGGTGCCATCCGCCTCATAGCTGCGTCCGGCAAAAGCAGCAGGACGGGCCGGTTGTTGCCGATAGTTGATCTGAGCCTGCTGCCGTGCCGTCTCAGCGCGCGGGCCTTCCAAGAAGAGTTTCTGATCCAGATCCGCCACCAGCTGCTCAACTTTGCTCGGCAAGAGAAACTCTCCGAACCGTTTCAGATACAGCGCACCGATCTCTTGGAGTGAATGCTCCCCATCAAAATGCTGAACAATGAAGAAAAAGTTCAACGGCAAGACCAGCTTCTCTTTGCTCAACCCGCTCGGGTCCCAGAGGACGATCAGCTGATCGTCCCCCTGCTTAATCGGTGAGAATTGGAGATTCCGCAAGACTGGAGAGTGAGCGGAATCTTTTGCGACACCGGTGGTCATGGCGATGGTCATTGTAGGAGACGGACCTGAGCGACTGCAACACAAGCCATACCAGCCCTAGTGAGTATCCGGAGGGTGCTCCTGACCTCGTCTCGCCAAGAAGAAGAGCGCTCCGACCGTGAGAATCAGCAACCAGATGGTAGGCCGGCCATACGAGGCATCAGAGAATTCGATCAAATCGGTCAATCGGCCGATCAAAAGGGACATGCGAGCCATGACGGTATAGCCGAATCCTGCGCCGAAGGAAATCATCAGGAAGATGACGCCGGTTCGAGCAACAGCCCTTCCGGGCCCGCTATGTTCGATCGAGAAGAAAAAGTAGAACAACACTGAACTCACTCCGAGCAAGATGATGAGTGCGTTCAGGTTACTGGCTGGATTGAGCAGATTCATCGAGAAGGTGATGCCATCTGATCCTGCGAGCGACAACAGGGGACGAACGGTGTCCTCGATTTGCTTAAGAATAAAGGAAGAAATCGTTCTCGGTATCGCCAACCCCGCGCCCATGCCGACAATGAAGGCGAATGCGTATCGTGATATCCAGGCGGCTTTCGGCACATATCGAGTCAGCATGAGCATCCCGATGGCGACCGGGATCAGAAGAGCGACCTCACCGTTTTCCACGATCGGTTTGACGACCAAGTGAACAATAACGGTATCGTACGCCTTGACGATCGTGTATCCGACGGAGACTCCGACGTAGAGATGTTCCGCCAGTTTGAAAAGCGGGTTGTCTTTGTAGAGAAAGGAAAAGATGAGTAGCGTCAACCCTGTCGCGACCCAGGCCCCCAGCACCGTTGCGCCCATCCAGCCCCCCCCTACCCGTTAACCTACGTGTCCCTGTGCCTGAGAGGCCCGCCTAAGGGAAAAATAAAACATGTTACACATGATCACCAGCACAATGATCGCAACATGTGTTGCCGATTGCGCATCCATTCCGGCCACGGCTTTGCCCTTCTGACCGATGAGACTTTCGTATTCCGCCGCGCCGCGGAGACCGCCGATGAGACCATTGATCTGCCCGCTCCGCAGCAACGGATACAGTCCCGGAGCCATGACTCCCGTACATCCGCCGCCCATTTCAAACTTGTATTTGTCCTTTCCGAAGACGTACCACTCTTCTACACCCGGCTTTCCTGCTCCGAGGCTGACCATGTAGGCGACATCTTTCAAATTTCGCACTCCGTCTAAAACGGGCAGGTCCTTCGTGGATCTTCCACTATAGTCGTTGGGAAAGGCTGAAGAGAGGTTTTGCCCCATATTGATGATCACTGCCGGCCCTCCCGGACTCCATCCGAGAAAGGCATAGTCTTTTCCGTATTCTTTCCCCATCTCTTTCGCGACTTGTGTGACCAATTGATCGGCCATTCCGGTACCGGACACCCACAGTGTCATGGTGATCACTCGAAGGTTTTTTCTGAAGGCGTGCCGCAGCAACGCTATCGCTTGTGGATAGAGTTCAGGTTTCGAGGCTGGATCAAAATCGATCGACAGCAGGAAGACCGAATGTTCCGGTAACGATTCGATGTGGTCGTACACGCCGCGCACTTCCGAGGAAATCTTGATCGGCAAACCGACCGGATAGAGCAGCGGCAGAAGGGTGCAGAGACCGATCACAAGGAAAATAATCCGCCGATCGATCTTCAGCATGCGTTCTGAAAAGCTCATCGTGGGACCGTTATTCGTGAATCGTTAATCGTGAATCGCAAGGATCCCTCGTGTAACGAATAACGTTGAACGATTAACGTCATTATTCCTTGCCGCCGCCAAGATACGACCGTTCCACGCCGAAGATGATCTTAAACGACAAGGCGATGGCTCCGAGACTGACCCCGATCAAAATGGCCCGCCGCACAGAAGAGTTGAGCACATTCAAAATCCATGAAGACACATCACCGCTCAAAGGAATCAGATACTCACCCAACGGGACCCGTCCCATCATCACGATCACGGCCGCCACCAAGAGCACCGCCGCTTCACGACTTCTGGCCCTGAACGAACGGTAGGCAGCCGATGCGATGAAGAAGGCCAGAATGGCGAACATCGTGCCTTGCAGCGGCACCATCATGTAGTTGTACACCCAGCCGAATGCCGTCATGGCCCCATCGATGCTTTCTTTGCCGTTGGCCAACAGTCCGACGGCAATCGTTCCGAGCATGCCGGCATACAAGACAAGGCTATAGCCCCATCCCGCTTCTTGACGTTTGATCTTGACCGCATGTTGGTGAAACAGACTGGTCACACCCAAGATCAATGCGAATCCTCCGATGATCTGCAGCCACTTCGTGGCAGAGGTGAGCATCTGTTCCGAGACCGGATGCGGCACATAGTACTGGCCGGTGAACAGCAAACCGGTAATCAACGTGATCAAGAGGGGAAGTTGCCGACGTAGGAAGATCATTTGAGGTCCCTGAAGAGATCAAGAACAATCTGTGGCCATTGTGCGCCGGTGACGACTCCGATCGTCGCCACTACCGTTCCGACGGCAAGTGCGCTCAGGATCACGGCCTTCCCGATGTCCTGACCACGGAGCGTTCCGATCTGAACCGGCTCTTTGGAAAGATACGCGCTGGCGGCATAGAGCTCTTCCCCGATCAAGGTGTAGTCGCAGGTCGTCACGAAAAACGGCAACTGGTGGTCCGAATCGGTACCGGCGATTTGAATGGCACCCGTGCTCGCGCCGGTCTCCGTCAACAGCAAGGATTCGGCGAAGTAGGCCCCCATGAAAAAGTTGGCGGCCGGTTTCTTCCGCAGCATAATACCGTCCACCGCCGCCGTATAGCTGAACTGATCGGCCGTGATAAAAAAGTTGGCGTCTTCCTTGAAGAGATCGGGTTTCCCCGCCTCCAAATAGGCCTGCTTGGTAATCTCCTGGCAGACCGCCATCGTAATCGGTTCCCGGTGCGGCACCATCAGTTCCGTTTCATACAGTGCCGCGCGTTTTGCAACCTTGCCTAAGATGACCGCGGCGGCGATGGTGGAGGGATCGTGCAGATCGTGTGCACCGGTGAGATAGAGAATCGGTTTGCCCAGTTCCGTCGCGCGTCCGATCGCCTCATCCACCGCGTCGAGACCAGGGATACGACGAAGAAAAATGTTATTCCGCTTGGCGTGGCTGATCGTGTAGAAGACCAGCCCGCCGAACGAGACGGCGATGATCAGATTGTTGAGCTGGTTCCAGTTAAACCAGTCGGCTGCCGGTGTGGCGACTTGTATGGGGCTGAATGTACGCTGATTCTCTTTCACTGCAGCGACTGCGACGGCATAGGGCGTATCGTCCTTCACCTCGACGCCCTTCGTACTCTTGATGATCGCTTGATGCCACGTCTTGTCCGATCTCCTGGTCCACCAGGCGGTTTTCGTGTCTTTGACGTAGCCGGTATTGGCCGGAAATTCCGCCATGATCGTGAATGTCGCCGGATCAGTCGCAGAGGTTTCTCCGATCAAGATCTGATAACGAATGTCCGGCCCATCCCCTGGCGTGGGAGCCCACTGCACCGTGAGGCTTCCACCTCCATCGCTCGGCGTATCGAAAACCCGAATGTCTTGTGGAGGCGTTACCGATGGTTGCGCTGACACGGAAGACGAGAAGCAGCCCATAAGCATCAAAATCCAGCATACTCGACTTGCTTGCCGCATCCTGAATGACGGGTGACGTTCCATGCTCATCATGCCCCTTCGATCACCTCGATATTGGTCCGTGGGATGACGACTCGTTTCCCATCGGAAAACTTCACTTCCAACACCCGGACCTCGCTCTCTGTGGAAATCTTGGTGAGCTCGGACGGCAGCGCCGACACTTCACCGATACGTCCGAATAATGGATCGCGGATAATGCGCACGGGGTCACCAAGACGAATTCCTTCCCGTTGCGTCTGCACAGCCATCCCAATACCGCCATCTTCCTGCGGAATGATGATTTCCGGACGAATGACTCCGGCCCTGATCTGGGTGGCCCCTGAAATCGAGGCTTTCCGACCGACGTGGGTAGAGAGCAACTTGAATGTCTTGGCCGCCATCGGAATCGCCCCGAACCCTTCCGTTAAAATCAGCGTAAACCCAACGTGCTCTGTTCCCGTAATAGCTACGCCGAGGTCATACCCCAATAAAGCCCGCAAATCCTCATCATGAATTCCACCGACGACCAGGCCGGCTACACCGACGGCCTTTGCCTGTTTCATGGCCTCGGATGAGAGAAACGATCCTCCCACTACGACTTTTTCCTTCATGGTCGAATTGAAATGAGCCGGAGTAAACGGTTCGTCCGGAGCCTTCACGGCCATTGTAATTTCGCCGGAAGTCTCTCCGCCGATACCGAAGATACCCTGAACTAGACTACAAGTTGTCTGAACTACGACTCCTTGTTGAGGAATCGTTTCCACGATTGTGCCGTCCGCATAGGCGAGCAGTTGGAGTACCTTTGGAGGTTCGCGCAAGAGCACCTGCCCCGTGACCAGCGACACCGATTCAATCGTTCCCGCAACCGGCGATCGGATCTCCGTCTTGAACCATTTGATCAACGGCTTGTTCTCCGCAAGAATCTCCTCCTTCTCAACAACGTCGCCTTCTTTCTTAGACAGATAATCCTTGATTTCGCCAGGCGCCACACTGAGCTGATTGGCCAGGTTGATGGGGAACACTTTTCCAGGCAATTCGGCTCGTGCCACAGGCTGATCGGAACGGACCGGATCACCGACGTTGACCAAGATCTTCCCCGGCAGTGGCAGCATGCGCCGCCGATGAACGATCGTACGATCAGTGACGGTCAAGCCGGGAGTGTACGAGTGAGCCATCTTGGCGACAGTCCTAAGTGCTGAGTACTAAGTCCTGAGTGATGAACATTTTGAGGTATTTACCTCAGCACTCATCGCTCAGCACTGGATAAAGATCAACAGTGTCAAACCATTTCGTGAGAGCCATGACACGAGCTTGTTGCTCGACGGGAAATCGAAGCGGTCGGCCACGGCCATCGAGCAACAGTCCAACGACGCCGCCATGGACTTCCTTCGTTACAGCAATGCCGGGGCCTGCACCCATGTTGAACTGCTTGACAGGTTGGACCTTGATCGTCGCTTGTTTGCCGGACTCCAACGGAAACAGCCGCAGCTCGCCGAACTTCAATTGTTCCTTCGTGGTCTTCCCGTCGGGCCACATGATTTCATAGTCGGCACAGAGATCGCCGTCCTTTCCCTGTCCGACCGGCGCCACACAGGTCCCAAGATAGATCATGCAATCTCGAACAAACACATCGGTCGCCGCTTTCTCATCGATTGTGGACAGCACTCCGAGATGCGGCATCATGAAAATGCTGTCGACCGACAATCTCGTACAGCCCATCGGCTCATAGGCATCGACCATCATCAACATCGATTGGATTCGGCGCGGAGCATGGGAAAGGATGCCGCCGCTTCCGACGATCAGATCCAGCTTCAACATGTCGATCAGCGTCTTACCGGATGTCTGTTGCTCGAAGACGTCGGAGATTGTTCGCTCCTGCTGCACGCCCTTTAATCCAGTGGCGAGCGACTTGTGGTGGAACAAGGCCAACCGCAAGGCTTCCCGCGCAATCGCCTGTTCGATTTGCAATTCATCGAGTGTCTGTGGAATGGTCGTGGGGCGGATCATCTTGTTCTTAATGCGATTCCGCAGCGTCTGCTCGTCGATCGTAAACGGCACCCAGCGCATGATATTGGCCAGTCCCGCTTCCGCCAGTACATTCGACACGCTGTACGACATCCCGAGATTGGCACTGACCGTCCGATTGAATCGCCCGTCAAACACCGAAAATACATCTGTGGTAGCTCCTCCGATATCCACACCGATCAGGTTCAGATGTTCCCGCTTGGCAATCGTCTCCATGATCAGGCCGACTGCTGCGGGAGTCGGCATGATGGGCGCCCCAGCCATGTCGATGAGCTTCTTGTAACCGGGCGCCTGCTGCATGACATGTTCGAGAAAGAGGTCATGAATCTTGTTTCTCGCCGGAGCAAGGTTCTCCCGTTCCAGCACTGGTCGGATATTCTCCGTCACGACAAGCGCAGATTTGTCTTCCAGGATCTTTCTCACTTGAGGTTGGGCTTCTTTGTTGCCCGCGTAGATCAGCGGCAACTTGTATGTTACGCCGAACCGTGGGCGTGGCTCCGCCGCCGCCACATATTCGGCCATCTCCACTACATGCGTGACAGCCCCTCCGTCGGTTCCACCGGACATCAAGATCATATCCGGCCTCATAGACCGGATGCGCTCGATTTTTTCATGCGGCAACCGGCCATCGTTGGCTGCCAATACATCGATCACGATGGCACCCGCCCCCAACGCCGCCCGCTGCGCGCTTTCGCCGGTCATGTTCTGCACGACACCGGTTACCATCATCTGCAAGCCGCCGCCGGCACTGCTGGTCGAAATATAGATGTCGACACCTGTCTTGTCATCCCGGCAGGGCGTGATGATTTTGTCATCGTCTAGAATTTTACGACCCGAGAGCTCTTCGATTTCCGCAATGGCATTGAGTACGCCGCGTGTCACATCCTCAAACGGGGCCTCGACCGTCGTCGGCGCCTCCCCGCGGTAGGTCTGCCGGTACTCATCGCCGATCTTCTCGATAAGAATGGCTTTGGTCGTGGTGCTGCCGCAATCGGTGGCGACAATGACATTGAGAGGACGATCGATCTTGGGAGAGGTGGAAGCGGAAGCCGTCATTGAGCCGTTGCTCCCTTTGGAGCAGACCTGGCTTCAATGATGGCAATAAGACGAGTCACTGTGTCCCGGCGTTCGAGCAATCTCGCGACTTGCTCGACTTCTTTGGTATTGAAGGCACACTCAATGATGGGAGTGAGAAAATGCAGAGCCTGACTGCCTAAAAAATTCATGGGCCCCATGGATTCCAAAAACATCGTCGCCGGAGCCGCCATGCCGCGTTTGACGATCACCTCGGCAATCCGCTCCAGCAATTGCACGTCTTCAATCGCTAGGGGCTGATTCTCAGGCTGAACGGCAAACGCATGGCGCAGGCCGGCTCGAACTTTCGCCAGCTTTTCCGCTACATTTTTATCGAAGAGCAATCGCATAAGTGTAGGCCGGATAAGGCAAACCTCAAACGGATGGCATTATATGAAGGGGGTGGAAGAGAGTCAATTCAATGGTGATCAGGACGATTTGTTGCAAGGCTCCACAATCTTGTGCGAGCATTCCCCCCCCGGGAATTCTTGGAGATCCAGATGACTTGGCGTGATCACATTGTGGTAGACCCGACAATTTGTCATGGTAAACCCAGCATCAAAGGAACGTCGATCGGCCCGTATATCCATGTTGCGATTCAGTCACCGCAGTCAATGCGCAAAGCTCGAGCAAACCGTATTCTCAACAGATCGGACCTGTAGCCGATGCGACTGGTAGCTCATAGCAATCTTGCCTTGCCGAAACTTGCCTGGGTTGCCGTGGTCGATCGACTGCATGGCATCGTGACGCTTGATCATGGCCCACTTGTTGAGGTCCGCCCCACCTTCTGGATTGAGGGGGTCTGGAATGGACCGTTTCAGCGTGGCGACTTCGGGACAACGGAATGTGTGTTTGGTACAGGCGGCATTGTGGCTGAAGACGCCGTTCGATTCGTGACCAGCGCTGCCACCGTGGACTACCTGTACTATGCCGAAGCGGGCGACCACGTCACGGTCTCCAACTCCTTACCGCTCCTCCTGGCATCTACTGGCGATGCGTTGGATCCGCACTGTCGTGAGTATCCTCGCATCTGTAATTCCATCTTGCGAGGCATTGACCAGTATGAGCGGACCATCCCGACACAGCGTGGGTATGTGAAGCGTGTGATGTATTGGAACCTCGATGTATCGAGCAAGACCATTTCAGAATCGGACAAGAGTGAGCCACCCCACTTTACGTCCTTCAAAGAGTATCGAAACTATTTACGGGACAACTATGCGTTGATTGCAGGTAATGCCCGTGATTCCGCTCGGACCACACCGCTGGAGATTTGGTCTACCCAGTCAAAAGGATATGACACGACGGCGGTGAATGCCTTGTGTAGTCCCTACGGCATCGACAAGGTCGTGACCATTTCTCAAGCGAAGGCTCCAACACATCTCGCGCATCAGGACGCCGGGGTACAACATGAGGACGATGATGGGGGGGAGATTTGTGCGCTCTTCGGTCTTCCTTGCATTCGCCTCGATCGCCGCGCATTTGTCCACGAGTATGACGACGAGCCACTGTATTATTGCGTGCTCCATGAATGCCAGGATACCAACCTGAAAGACCTCAAGAAACATTTACGGACGGCGACACTCTTGCTCACCGGGACTCACGGCGATGTCGTCTGGCCCGATGCGCAGGGGGCGAAAAAGCTCGGTATCGATAGCGTCATTCGGCGCGGAGATCCTGGGGGGCATGGCATGGGCGAACTGCGCCTGAACCTTGGATTCATACAGCTCCCCTTGCCGTTCATGGGAACCCGTCGTAAAGCCGAGATTATTGCGATCACTGAATCGGAGGAAATGCAACCGTGGCGGATCAATACGGCTTACGATCGTCCCATCCCCCGGCGCATTGCAGAAGAGGCAGGCATCCCGCGGGAGGCCTTCGGCCAGTCTAAATACGCATCCGTTGTAATTTTCCCACAGCCGTCAATCCCGTATGGAAAAGCTCTGCGGAACGAGTTCTTCGACTATCTGGCAGCCCAGGGGCTCTTGTCTCCCTCGCGCGCGTGGCTGTGGCCGGCGGTTCGTTGGTTTAATTCGATCTTGAAGGTGCGAAACGAGCGCCGGTCCCACGTTGTGTACTCCATCGAAGGCGTGATTGCCAAACTCAGCAGACACCCGACATTTCGATTTCCGCGACTCTGGTCCCACCTGAGCGGCACGCTGTTGTGTTTTTGCGTGAATCGACAAGCGAGACAGTATGCTCACGTTATGGAAAAGGGCCACCTCACCGTGTCAACCAAGGACTACCCTCTTTCTTCGACTGCTCCACCGGATACGAAGGTATTAAGCAGTGGCGGTTGAGAAGTGTGCCCTTCTCACCCAATCCAAGAGAGGCCTGAAAATCTGGCAAGGTCTAATGGGCATGGAACTAATCACGCGTAAGACCGTTGCTGAAAAGCTTGCTGCCCATCTGCGACATGAGTTGTCGCTAGACAGCGTGGTAGCATGGGCCGAATCGGCATTGATGGATGGCGAATTCGATCCAGCTCATCTTCCGACCATTCGCGACGTTGTAGCCAGGATCGGTGTCGCCGACGTACGCGCATCCGGTCTCACATGGGAAGACTGCGAGCACCTCCTCGCCCAACTCGGCTATTCCGCGCACGTCAGCATCGTCCCCGGTAGTGTTCATCATCCGCGACCGATCTTTCTTAAGCACAAGCCTTAAACGTTTTGACCTTAATCTTCTTAGCCCGTTCTTCCACCTGAGACGCATCATACTGAAACTGCAACCGCATCCAGCCCTCCGGCGTACCGCCAAATGCCTTCGCAGCCGAATTGCCATATCCCACGACAGATCGGCGCTCTCATTCACCAGATGGCTTAATGCCGACCGCGAGACACCAAGGACCTTCGCTCCTTCCGTGACGGTCAACCCATGCGGTTCCAGACAATCTACACGCACGGAAAACCCTGGATGCGGCGGACTCTTCATTTTTAAGGCCTTCATCTACATGCTCCCTGTTCAATGGTAGTCCTCTAAATCCACGTAAAGCGCATAGCCCTCTTCAAACCGAAAGGTGATGCGCCAGTTGGCTCATACCGTTACACTCCACTCGCCGCTTCGGCTTCCCTTGAGCGCATGCAGCCGGTACGAAGGATGTTCATATCCTCAATAGTCTCCGCTTGATGCAGTCGCGCCAGAATAGCCTTGATTCTGTCCACCATGTCAGGTGGCAACCTCCGCGGGTCATTCTCCTCAAAAAACCGTTTCAGCCCCCGGTGCTTGAAACTGCCGATCATGACGCAGTGTAGCGCGTCGCGCATCACCATTCAAACACACTGTGCACGACCTAGACTCAACATAGCGCGGCCTGAAGCATGGCGCTTACGCCATGCTGGCTTCTTACAAACTCGTCGCTCGCAGCCATTCGCGACTTCGTGGCCAGGATCGGCTTCGCCGACATACGCGCCTTCGGCCTCACGTGGGACGACTGCGAACAACTCCTGGCCCAGCTCGGCTACTCTGCACGAGTCAGCATCGTCGCCCGCTAGCCTCCTACAACGCACTCCAATACGCTGAAGTTTACATACTCCGCAAAATCAGTGCGATCCACATGCGCATAATGATTCATGTGGAACGATAAGCGCAGTCCAGCATATGCCCTGGCTAAAGAGTGGAACACTTCGCAGCTATAACAAAACTATGCCCCACGGTTTTGCAGGCCAATGAACACCACGGAGCATGCAGAATGTTGACAAGTAATTACACATGCGCAAGAATCACCACCAATTTTATTTAGGTATATCTCTCAGTGCATTCATAATTCGACGGACGTGAGCTCAGCAAGTTCCTACTGTCATCCGTCTGAAAAGGATATTTATGAAGCACCGATTTCTTGGTTCGATGCTGGCCATAGCTGCAATTGGCCTTACTGTCGAGGTCGAGGCTGCGGAGCGCGGTACACCAGGCGAGGCAAAGGCGATGCTGTCCAGGGCCATCTCCCATTACAAGACTGTCGGCCGCGACAAGGCGCTGGCTGACTTCACGGCAAAGAAGGCACCATTCGTCGACCGTGATCTTTATGTGGTTTGCCTAGGCCCAGACCACACGATCATCGCACACGGCGCGTTCCCGCAGTTCGTGGGCTCCTCATCTGATGCCCTAAAGGACGCAGAGGGAAAGCCTCTGGGTCAGGCATTGTGGGATGCGGCTCAGGGTAAGAGTGATGGAGAAGTCCGCTACCGCTGGCTCAATCCTCTTACAGGCAAGACTGAGCCCAAAGTCAGTTTCGCTCAGCGAGTCGACAACGACGTGTGCCTTGTCGGAGCTTACAACCCCTAGGAGCGTGGCGAACAACCATTTTGGATTTTTATTCTTCCGCCAAATCGTCTCCCAAGAGAAATTGCCGATCAACTTTCCGCTTACCCCCGGCATGAACTGTTTCTTCTAACTTGTCGATAGAGCTGAATCCATGCTGCTGGACGGTTCGATCCCGCTCATCTTCCGACCATTCGCGACACGGTGGCCAGGATCGGCGTCTCCGATGTACGAGCATTCGGCCTCACCTGGGAAGACTGCGAACAACTCCTCGCGAAGCTCGGTTATTCCGCACAAGTCAGTATCGTCGCCCGGTAGTTTATTATCACGCCCTCCGACACGTCGCGTTCGGCTCCATCCATTATCGCCTTGGCGTGAATCAGCTGCTGAAAGACAAATCGCGTAGCCACTCAAGCGGTATAACGCCCCGCTGTAGCCAACAAGCGGCAATTGGTTTAGACTTATTTGCACGAGCACAACTGTAGCTTACGGCTGAGCGAGGTTGGATTATGAAGAGGGATAAAGACGAAATGCGTTCCGAATACAAACAGTCGGACTTTACAAAACTGGAAAGAGGAAAATTTTATTCGGCAGTAGCCGCAGGAACTTCTGTCGCCTTGTTGAAGCCGGCTATTGCGAGGGCCTTTCCCACCTCAAAAGCGGTCAATGAAGCACTTGCCGGCTTACTCCTATTGACTGAGAAAACAACACGCATAACTCGGCGCTCAACCCGGATGCGCAGAAAGACGGCGCGCAACGCTTAGCAGTGTGTTAACTCTCCCAGTTGAAATAGCACTCTCAGGAGAACAGCGCGGCTTGATCCTACCTGTGCGCATTCGACCTCACCTGAGAAGATTGCAAGCAACTTCTTTACACATTTCGACTATTCCGCCAAGAATGAGTTGGTACATAACCGCGGGTGTCACACGCGAGCGGAAACCTCGATAGATGTATTTGAGTTCATCGATGTGTCCTGGCTCGCTCCGCCATAAGCCTAGACATCGTTTCCCTGAACTGTTCCTTCACTATCTCATCACCTCGTTCCTGCCACTCCAAATCTGGAAAGCGCGAGCCTTCCAGTACGAACTCCATAAAAGCTGCCATCTTCATTGCTTTTTTCCACGACTCCGTCTTTGGGCCTTCGAGGGCTGGCGGCATGCCAAGCAATTCTCGATATTCGCACTCCTGCCAGGCGCACATTGCGGCGACGAAGGGCTTGAACCAATCTTTTCCTTCCGCGAGATTAACATCGTCGAATGCAAATCGTAGCATCTGATATAAGTGAGCCCACGCATCCACTATGCGATAGCGGCCCCGAACAGGATTCCAGACATCGTCCACGTTCTTCGGTGTGGGGAACGCATGCATGAACTCCCGGAGGCCCTTGTCCTTCTTTGCAAGTTCCAGCAAATGAGCCTCCAACTCGCCCGTGATTCCGGGCTGGCCTCGAAGGCCTGTGGGATCTTCGGCGGGAAGTGGATCAATGACCAAAACTTGGAACTGCGCAAGTTCGATGACGCGGAGACGAGCCGCTCTCTATTAGCCATCCGCGGATCAGAGCTGGTAGCTACCTTGGTACTTCCTCCCTCATCTTTTCGGTATGGTGTTTAACAAACTGGTCCGAGAAAACCTTTGTGACTTCGTGATTGCCAGTCCAGCAGGTTGCGATGGCAGTCCGGCCGATATCAAGGATGGTCTTCATTTCATCATTTATCTGAGGAACGGCAGGGCCAGCGACGAACCTTTCAATGAGTTTCCAGAGGAGCGCCTTAACCATTCTCCCTCCTTTGAATACGAATCTCATTACTCTGGCAGGCAGCCAACACTGTTTCCCTTATCAAAGTCAAACAAGAGGCTAACGGCAGATATCAGGATGTAACAACCGAAGATGCTCGAAAAACTTGTGCATTGGGGGGAGTTAAACTTCCCTCCAATAAAAGGTAATTTGTCACGGCACGTGCCAACATCGCCACTGCGTGCTCGGGATCAACTTCCAACTCATCCTCGACAGGATTCTTGGCATGTTTCAGACCATTACGAATGCCATTAACCTCTTCGTTCACGACATTAAACTCGCGTCCAATTCCAGTGAGATGTTTATCAAGGTCAATGATGTGATCCATCATGCGGGGTTTACCAGATTGCTCAAGTAGTTTCCCAAGTATTTCCTCGCCGGCACCAGCAAGTGTAATGATTGAGAGAGTATCCCCTTGTACAAAGAATAAATCCAATGCCGTCTCAATTTGGCGTCTTGCGATTTCTTTTTTGTGCAATTTCATATCCTTCTACCCCTAACGACAGACACTACAGAGTGGCACCCCAATGGACAGACGTGGGAGTTCCGCGAGCACCTGGATCAACCGGGCCGACCTTGTCCCATCTTACTCTCCGTCCCCTTCCACAACCGCTCAATGTTCCCCTTGTGCTTGATCACAATAAGCGCAGTCACCAGCACAGAGAACAAAACAAAGGGAGCCGTCGGTCGAAAGTTGCAGTAAGGATGAGAAGAATCCAAACGCCGTCAGCGCACCGCCCGAAGAGTAGCGCCACAGGGCCACAACTCCCATCCAGGCTTCCAGGGAACTCTGGCCATGATTTCGATGATTTCGCCTCCAGCCCACATCATGACGAGTGGCCGGCACGCAGAAGGTCCACTACAGCATCGACCACTTGTTTCAACGATGGCGGCTTCAGTGTAGCAATCTCTGAAACAATAAGATCTCGATTGGCGGGCAAAAGTTTACCAGGACGGACATAGCTCGAGACTCGCAGCGATCCAGCAGAAAAACCGGTGTCTTCCAACCTGATTGCTCGGGAATCGCCGTAAGGTTTACTTGTCACCTGGCATAGAATCCAGTCACCCCGAGCGACGTCAGCCAGCACCACAGCTGGACGCAGTTTGGTTTGTGACAAATCAGAGAAGGGAAAGCGGACGAGAACTACTGCACCTGCTGCAGGTATGACCACGCCTCATCCTCTTCCGGCCGATTCCAGTCCTCAGCAAGCGCCGCTTCACTGAGCAGCGCGCTTTCGGGCACTTCGGCTCCCGGTTGTTCCTCCAAGATCATGACCAGTGCTCGCCGGGCTGCAGGAAGATGGACGGGCTCTCGCAGTCGCACATTACCGTGCTCATCAATTACTGCTTCGATTGTTCGGATCATTATATTGCCCTCTCACCTCTGAAAGTATACATGAAGCCGACCAAGCATGGCTAACGCCATGCGCGATTCGGTCAGGGCATGCGCGGCGAGCACAGAGGATCAGCCGTGCTGCCAGTTATCACCCAAGCTTTCCTAACGTTCCCCTCCCCGCCTCTCACAAGGGCGGACCGGTTGAATCCAAAACTGTGCGCATAGATTACTTGTTCTTCTCTCCCCTCACAAAAGGAAGAATGGGGAGGGTCAGGCTGTCGTTGACTACGCGCATCGAACGAGGCCCTTCTGATGGCGCTCATTCCACGAACGCATAGTACAGCGGGAACTGTGCGCCGTGGCAGAACCCGCAATGGATTCCTCTCTTCCCCCACCTCACAAAGATAGGGAGTAGTCAGATTGGTCTTTACTGCGCGCATCGAGGGACCACTGTTTCATCGTGGGGCCTCGGCGAGCACAAGACCAGTCTGACTGCTCCCTATTCCGATTTCCTCTCCCCCATCTTACTCTCCGTGCCATTCCACAATCGTTCAATGTTCCCCTGGTGCTTCACCACAATGAGGCCCGTCACTAAGACAGCAAATGATAGAAAGGCAGCACTCGGGCGAACCAGCGCAGCCATGATGGGAAAGAGCCCAAAGGCGGTCAGTGCGCCACCGGAAGAGTAGCGCCACAGAGCCACCGCTCCAATCCATGCCAGAAGCAACAACAAGCCGATCAACGGCGCGACTCCGAGGACCGAACCAAGCGCGGTCGCAACCCCTTTCCCTCCTTTGAATCCTAGGAACGGCGAAAAGAGATGTCCCAGGAATGGAGCGAGCGCGACGACGAGAACGGCCCATTCGTCTTGCAGCAACTGCGTCGCCGCGAAGCCCATTATCCATCCCTTGCCCATATCTCCGATCAAGGTCAGGATGCCGGCCTTCTTGCCCGACACACGGAGTACGTTCGTAAAGCCGACGTTTTTGCTGCCGACCGTGCGTGGATCCGGCAGAACCATCGCCTTTGAAATGACCACTCCAAACGGGATAGCGCCCAGCAGATATCCGCAGACTACGAGCACGATGATCAGTCCTGTCTGATCCATTTCAACATCTCAGCGCTACAGTCGTTGACGATTACCGAAACTTCTCCGGATGCGAAAAAAATTCCAGCATCATGCGATTCAGATTCGGCCAATCCCGATGAGTGCCGGTTCCTTCGCAGTAGAGCGTCGTGCCGCCTGAAGCACATCCTTGATAGGCACGACATCCGCCCTCGACTGGTTTTGTCTTGGTGACGTCACAGTGATTGCAGCCAGCCCACCGGGCTGACGTTTGAGCTCCCCAACCGGGAAACAGACTGTCGTTCTTGCCATGCATGATCATGACTGGCATGGGATCTCGACATTGAAAAGACTCGAGATCTTTCCCTGTCCATCCTGCGGCGCTTGGTGCAATTGCGGCAGGGATCTTCTTCGTTTTGTCGAGCACGGCCAATGCTAACGAAGCAGTTCCGCCATCGGAGTGGCCGGTAGCGTACACCCTACGCTCATCGATACACCATTCCCTTGCCACGAGGCCCGGAATGGTTCCAAGTTCTTCGATAGCAGGGATATTCAACTGCCGGTGATCGGCATAGACCACGACAAACCCGGCACCGGTGGCTGCGGTCGTGAGACCTACAAATCGTTCCGATGCCCAACGGCTCTGACCCGCCGGAGCATAGACCATCAGGAGGGGATGCTCGAATGTGGCGTCGTAATTCGACGGTGTGCGAACCATATAACGAATGCCATCAGCAGAGAGTTTCCCATCGGTTGCGCCCGCTGGGCCTGGACGTGAACCGACGGGACAATGCCCGGTCGCATTTGCGTAGGTGAACGCTTCCAGCTGCGGAGGTTGCTCGTTTTCACTACAAGCAGTCAACGGGAGTAAGAGAACGGTACAGAAAAGAAGTTTTGGGTTCCCCAGCACGCGGGTCGGACGACTTAGATTGTGGCTGATTCAAAATCGCATGAGGAAAACGTCATGCTCAAGCGCCGCTCTGTATCGATATTCCGTCAGATTCCCTTCGCGACGACTTGCTTCCAGAAGCTCCACACGTACTGGCCACCGGAGAGATACCCCAGCACCAGCGACAAATACAAGGTGACGGTACCGGCCAAGTGCATATTGCCGAGTTCTGCGAGCCCCGTCCCTTCCAGGATCAGCAGAATGATGGCGATGACTTGAAGCGCCATTTTGTATTTCCCGGTCGTCTCCGCCGGGATGATCATCCCTTCTCCAGCAGCAATGGCGCGGATGCCGGTCACCGCCACTTCGCGCGCGATAATCAGCAATGCCACCAGCGCGCTGACCCGATCCACATTCATCAAGAGAATCAGCGCAGACAGGACCAGAAGCTTGTCCGCGATCGGATCGAGCAGTTTGCCGAGCTTCGTCACCTGACCGGTTCGCCGCGCGATGTAGCCGTCCAACATATCCGTCACCGCCGCGACGGTGAAGATGACGGCCGCCGCCAGCGACTGGTCGGGCGTTGGATTGACGAAGAGAATGATGAAGACAGGAATTAGGAGTATGCGGATGAGCGTCAGGAAATTGGGGAGATTGAACGACTCCGCCCCGATGTCGCGCCACACTTCCAGAACGCGGTTCATGGCTGAATGTGTCTCCTACACGATCCCGTTTTTGAGCAGATCATGCAAATGAATCACGCCACGAATCGTCCGGCCGTCTTCCGTCACCACCAGCGTCGTGATCGAATACCGCTCCATCATCTCCACCGCCGTTGCCGCCAATTCGTGCGGTCCGATCGTTTTGGGATTATGCGAGGCCAACTCGCTTGCCGTTGTGTTCACCAGGTCCGTGCCCCGCTGGATAAAGCGTCGCAAGTCGCCGTCGGTAATGACGCCGACTAATGCGCCCTCTTGATCGACCACGGTCGTCATGCCGAGCTTTTTGGCGCTCATTTCAAGCATGGCCGCCATACCCCCGACGGTGGCTTGGACCATCGGGATTTCCGAATCGGCATGCATGAGATCTTTCACCTTGACCAGCAACCGGCGTCCCAAGGTACCGCCGGGATGAAACCGGGCAAAGTCCTCTTCTTTGAACTCCCGCTTTTGCAGGAGGGCGACGGCCAGCGCATCGCCTAATGCCAACGTGGCGGTCGTGCTGGCGGTCGGAGCCAACCCCATCGGGCAGGCCTCTTCCTGGACCGATACATCAAGCGCGACGTCGACATTTTTTGCCAAGGTCGAATTCATCCGTCCTGTGAAGGCGATCACTGGAATACCCAGCCGTTTCACATATGGAAGCAATTGAAGCAATTCCTGCGTCTCGCCGCTGTTGGAAATCGCGACCAGTGCATCCCGACGAGCCAACATACCCAGATCTCCGTGCACGCCTTCGGCAGGATGCAGGAAGAACGACGACGTACCGGTACTGGCGAGCGTCGCGGCAATTTTCTGCCCGATCAGGCCCGACTTCCCCATGCCGGAGACGACGACCTTCCCCTTGCATTGAACGAGCAGATCCACAGCCTTTGCGAACTTGGCATCCAGCCGGTCCACAAGCGATTGAACGGCTCGCGCCTCGATTTCGAGCACGCGCCGGCCATCGGCAAGACTTCCCTCCATTTTCGCGGCTTTCGACTCTCGACCGGATGGCTTCACAGTCATGGGATTGCTGCGCCTCTTTTTAGCCTTCAAAACTGGATTGACCGCCATCACTTTTTTTGGTTTGCTGCGTCGCATACGCGCATGACCCGTTCCAGCAAGGACTTCAATTGGTGCAACGGAACCATATTCGG
>JACZCY010110976.1_pt1 | contig 27247 bp, 24 predicted proteins | sample 8641821 | NCBI WGS metagenome assembly JACZCY01 (sample SAMN15324609, study PRJNA640507) | soil metagenome | isolation source: intercropping sugarcane | place: China: Luxin town, Laibin City, Guangxi Province | collected 2019-07-25 | depth 10cm m | reverse complement strand
TTGTGCCAGAAAGTTCTCCTTCTGACTGTCTCGATCTAGGGGAAGCTTACACGCTTACGGAAGCTAGGATGAAGCCGCATCCTTCGGAGTTTCGTCCGTATACCAGCATCATTCAGGAATGGTAGTGTACGTGAAACAATGTGTGCAAATCACACAGATACCGTATTGCGGACTTCTCTGGAAAGTTCACTGATTACTGCCCGAAATTTCCCACTGGGCCCACGAGGAATTGCGTCCAGTGGCTCCATGATTATTTCTACTGTTCCCATCCTTGCCAGAATTCTATCTATAACAAGATGTCTCGTCTCATCTGTCCAGCCGGTGGCCGGTACGTAGCGCACCCTCAGGCGATCAAGCTTCTCCTGTACGATTTGCGCTTCACACACAGGAAGGCCATAAAACACAGGGTTGACCCAGTAAACCCGCCTGCCATCTGGGGCTATGAGAACATCGTTACTTCTGCCTTCGATGCGTGAAATTTCAGGAAGCATCCTCCCACAACTGCAATTCGTAGATCCGATCAGCAATCTTGCTCTATCTCCTACCCTGTATCGAATGAGCGGCATATCCGTATTCAAGAGCCCTGTACACACGAGTTCTCCGGTACTACCATCTCGCACAACCTGATCATTTTCTATGACCTCCACCCATCCAGCCTCGGGCCACAGGTGTAATCGGCCAGACGCACACTCGGTAGCCGTGGCGACAATTTCAGCCATTCCGTAAGCTTCGCGAACTGAACACTTAAAAGCTTCAGAAATAGCGGTTCGTTGATAATCATGCACAGGCTCAGCATTAGTGATGACGACCTTCAACCCCAAATCCTGCCGTCCTGATTCCAATACGGCTTGAGCTAATGTCGAAAGCGCTGATGGATACCCCATAGCATGAGTCGGACGATATTTGGCAATCGCCCCAAAATAGTGGCCTACCAGACGGGGTGACATATGATAGGACGACATATATAGTTGGTTCAGTCCTTGGTTCCATATCCAGAATGGCGGGTTCTGTTGACTCACCGGGATCACCAGTTGACCACCGAGCATGAACCAACGTTCATGGCGAGAAACATGGTTCCAGTACCGGAACCGTGCCTCGCACAACGCATACCACTCACGAACTGTTTTCAGGCTCCACCACAAATTCATCGGTTTCCCAGTGGTCCCACTTGTGCGTTCGTGGAACATATGACGAATGTTACAGTCATCAGCTACAAAGGCATGTGGATTTTGCCTGACAGATTCTTTTTCTAGTATCGGCCAATTCTCCAAGTATTCCCAGGAAGCCCGGTCCCCCCCACGACGGCGCGCGGCCCACTGCTCGCGATAGTAGGGCACCTGCATGGCAGCACGGTTCAGCATATGCGCAAGACGCTCTTCTTGCCAGATCTTCCACTGCGTCGGGTTCCAGCATTCGCGAGCTATGGCTTCTTCAGCAAGACGCTCAGTCTCCGGGCCATATCGCCAAGATCGAAGATAGAACCCACGAAGACTCGCCGCTATCGAACGCAGCGGCGTCGGGAGACTCTGATAGGCTTTGAATAGGGCATCCTTCATTTGGGATCTTGTGCTGCAACTTCCATCAAAAGCTTCTCCCATTTGGGAAGAATGTTCGACCAGGCAAATTGTTCTGCTTTTCGACGTGCGTTCTCAGACAGACGTTTCGCCAGACCACCTTCGGTTAGGAGACGCTGAACTGCCTTGGCCATTGCTATGTCGTCATCGTCGGAGACCAGAAGCGCATCGCGCTCGTTTTCGAGTAAATAAGGGATACCTCCCACATTCGTACTCACAACGCATAAACCACAGGCCATGGCTTCCAATACGCTTACCGGTGTATTATCCACATGCGTCGTATTCAGAAAGACATCACCCTGATTAAGCCGATGGGCGATTGAATTCTTGGGGACAGGACCCGTAAACGTTACTTTATCCGAAACACCGAGCTTTAAAGCCAAATCCCTCGTTAACTCTAGACTTCCATCTTCTTTATCGGGGCCGATCATGGACAGCCGAACGCCTGGAAAGTTTTTTGTCAACAAAGAGACTACGCGAATCGCGAGTGACGGATTATAGATATCATGAAAAGACCTAAGCCAAATCAATTTTGGAGCGGGATGTTCTCGGACACTGAATGGATAGCGGGTCAAATACAGTTGATTCGGTAGCACAATGATATCCTTACGATACTGATGCATCTGTTCTAATAGATACATCGAAGGTGTAGTAACGGCTGACGCACTTTGGAACAGACTTCGGATTCGATGATCAGACTTTTTAGCAAACGTGGGGAGATCGCCACCACGAAGTGTCAATATGTATGGCTTATATACCCTTCGTAAGGCCCAACAGACCAACTCGGCCCAAACGAACGCGGGCCCGCTGTACACATCAACTTGTGCTACCCTATATCGATTTCGGCAACGCCATACCGTAAGCAGAAAGTCGAGCAACCGTGCAACGCGACCGGGGTGAGGAGATGTCGTGATGACTGACCAACCCTCAGCTTTGAGCCCCAGAGCAAAATCTTCGCACAGACTCCGAGTTCCTTTGGAAGCCGACAGAAAATTGCCAACCAAAAGCACTGCCGGCCGATTCCGATTATCCACGGTCAGCATATACACAGCTCATAAACGACAAGCCCATGACTCTCCTGCTTGCCCGAGTAATACGAAACGAGTGATTTAACTCCAAAGCTACGCGAATTTATGTGATGCCGCTACTCCCCCAAGTTGACATGTATCTTCCCCACGTTGGTGCCGCCTCATCTACTCTCAGATTCCCACATACTAGCTGTCCTTCCACCCCTCCGCCCGATAGACCGCAAATGTCTCCGAAATCAAGCGTTCCAGGCTGAATTCTCGCTCAGCTTTGATTCGACCGGCTTTTCCCATCCGGCCAGATAACTCATGGTCTGTCAGGAGTGTAGCCATGCGATCGGCTAGTGCAGTGTCATCACCTCTTGGCACAACGAACCCCGTCTTGCCGTCCTCAATCAAATATGGAACATCACCTGCATCGGTGGCGACGACGGCACGACCACAGGCCATAGCCTCCAATACGACATTGGGGAGGCCTTCTATCTCAGAGGTATGTACGAGAAATGCGGCACCGGCAAGTAAACTTGCAATATCATGTCGGTTCCCTAAGAACCGAACCACATGATCCACATGCAGTTCTCTTGTCATGGCCTCTAATTCGTCTCGCAATGGCCCTGAGCCGGCATGGAGTACCTCAAGCCCTATGCCCTTCTCAGTGAGACGCGCGACGGCTCGAAGCATGCGATCCCAACGCTTTACTGGGAGCAGGCTTCCCACAGCCAAGATATATCCTCGTTCAGACTGACGCTGAGGTGAAAACTCATCCAGATCAACCCCGTTCTTAACGACATAGCTGCGATCAGGCCGGAAAAAGGTGGCGACGCGCCTCGCATTCTGTGCCGCGGTGGAGCTATTGAAAATCTGAGCTGGTGGCCATCGCGCGGATAGCTTCCCAAGTAGCTTCCAATTATTTTGACGCTCTGCAATGAAGTTGCTTTGTACCGCCCCGACAGATATGGCTGTCGTACCTCGCGCCACCCACCAGGCAAGGACATTGGTATAGAACGAGTACGAATGAATCACCTCGGGCCGCAGATCCGACACCAAACTGCGCAGAGCTTGCAATTTGGCCAATCGTGAAGGCTTACTGCCTAAGGCAACCACGGGGACATCGAGCGCACGAATTAATGGGACATAATGATCGTTGGGAGAATTTCCCCATACGACAACGACTGGTCTATATTGCCTTCGATCCATGGATTCTATCAGGCAGAATAGCTGTCGTTCTAATCCCCCTAGACCTAATTGCCCGACAAGATAGAGGAGACGGCAGTTCATGTAGATGGAATCTAGACTGGAGGCTTCGACAGGTCTTCCCAGACTCTTCAAGGCTATTGGATTTGACAACTGCCTCTCGATGTAAAGGGTTCTAAACCAATTCAATCAACCTTTAGAACTTTCCAGAATGGCCGTCTGAGTTTCGGTAGTCAATGGATAGTTGCTTGCCACAACTTCCGGCACGATGCCGGCAGGCCAGATCCATTGCCGAGCCCCAAGCAACAGACCTATGCCAATCGCAAAAGGTTTGTCATAAAAATTATGTGACTGAAACAATATGGCACCGAGCGAAACAATAATCCCCACTAGCGCAACCGCCAGTTCATCACGTCCGCATCGCAATGGGATTGCACGATAGACGTGCCATAAGATCAACAGATACGCGAACAGGCCGAACAGTCCCCAGTAGATTGCAATCTGGATAAATACGTTGTGTGCACCAATCACATGGTCCCGCACGGAAAATCCGTGCGTGGTCCCCCAGTCGCCATAGTAATTTCCCGCACCGACACCGGACACGATATATTCCGGCAGACGGTTGAGCGCGTTGGTATAGAGCCTTGCACGGCTTTCCATCTTACCGTGGTTCACTTGAGTCGAGAACTCCATCCGGGACCAGACCGCATTCGGAACCAGCATATAAACGCCCAATCCTAAGACACCAGCAAACATCAACGCTTTCCCATGTCTGATTCCGTAAGTATAGAAAATGGCTCCAATGGACATGAGGCCCATCAGAGCAGCTCCTCTAGACATCGGCAAGAAGGAGGCGATGAAGCAGAAGGCAGTTATTCCCAGCAATTGAAGCCTGAGGTGCTTCCATCTGTACGACAAACACAATGCGAATGCGACGATGGCTCCCTGACCGCAAACCATAGCGAGTCCATTTATATTTGCCTGCACAGGCTTACCCTCGAATGCCGTATTGCGAGCCTTGCTGGCTTCCCCGAAATCGTCTGCATCCATCTCTTGCAGGGTCCCGTATGAAGTCGTGAACAGCATCACGGCTACCCATAAACCTGCAAGAATATATCCGTACAGGCCGGCAATCAATGCGGGCCGGTCTCGGCATAGTACCGCCACACACATCGCTCCTACGATCATTTGCCCAAAACGTAAAATGTCGCTATACCTGGAAAGAGGACTCGTCGTTTCCAGAAGGATGCTGACACCGATAAAGGCATAGGCTGCGATAAAAACTGGATGACACCAAACCTCACCCAATATCCGAGAGCGATTCACCAGAACGTAGGTGAACAACACGCCAAAGATCAGAAACATCACACTCATCCCACCCACTGCTGGGATATGATCTTGTAGCGGTAAGATGGCAATGGCTGTCGTAAGCAAGACTCGCTCTGTCCAATTGGTACGGGACGTTCTACTGTGTAATCTGATAGGTTGATCGATCATGAAGAAACCTAAATGATTCCCTGCAGCCTATACCCATTCACCTTATTCAAATCACGACTTGACCAATGTTGCCTGGCCCCTTGTTCAACTTAACGTAACTGCCTTGAGCCGTTTGTATTAGTCAGGCTATTCTCTTTATCTCTCACATTGTGATGAACAGAAGTTATGCTTCCTCGTAGAAGAGCGTCGAGATTTTTGGAGATGGTTGTCCACGAACAGATCTCGATATTCTTGGGTTCTGGAACCCGACCATCCATCAAATCCTTGAGAAACAATACCATACCTTGAATTTCCGTGCCTGTAAAACTCTTCACTAACCCAGTGGGTTCGGTTATAGATCTCGCGTCACTGCCGATTGGAGCAATGAGAAGAACAGGGGTTCCAAGCCCGATAGCCTCAAATATTTTGCCTGTCACGATCCCCTTGTCTTCTAATGTTTCTTGTTCGGCTACTGATGTGATCACCACCGACAAGTTTGCGCCTTTAACAGCCGATAAGACCTCCTGCCTCGGCACTCTTCCGTGGTACACAATGCGATCGGCCAAACCAAACCGATCGGCCTGTCCTCGAATATGGTCCTCGTCCACGCCATAGTAGTGGAAATACCATTTGTCGGCACTGTCAGTTAGAGATTCCTTGAGGAGTTTGAGCGCAGCTAGAAACGGGGTAATGACCCGCTTGGGCGGATAGAAGATTCCGGCATACACAAACGCACAATGTCCGAAGTCATACGGTTTGATGTCTGCCATCTCACCGGAATCATAACCATTTGTCATAATGTTAAGTTTTGCGCCCACACCAAAACGTTGATCTAACGCAAGCCCCCACGAAGGCGACACGATCGTGACCGCTGCACAAGCCCCAAGCGCATCCGCCTCTCTTTTAACGGCAGCCGGTGGCGGGAGATGCCCGTGATGGGGATTCCCAGTCCATGGATCGCGATAATCCAGCACGTAGGGACGGCCAAGCCGTTCAGCAAGACGTTTAGCTAGACTGAAAGCCCCGAATGGCGGGCCGGACGCCAGAATTATGTCTACATCGTCGGTAGTTAGACCGGAACAGGCCCGCTCCACCGCTTTGGTCCAACCTGTATCCTTATCGACTCCTAGGCGCCGTGCGAGAGTACGACAAACCCCTCCAGCAAGCCAGCCCAGGTTCTCATTCCAACAGTTGAGATGCTCCGGTACCAGACAACGCCATCGATGGTCGGTCATGATGCGATCGATGCCTTCGCGCTTGAGGTAAGCGTCTATCTCTTCAGGCGCATCCATGTGGCGAAAGACGGAGGGATGAGGAGTGACGACGGTAATATCCCACCCTAGCGGCTTTAGATATTTGACAATGTTCCAGGTTCTTACACAGCCGGCGCTGCGTAAGGGAGGAAAATTCCATGTCAAAAACAGTAGTCTGGCGTTCCTATTCAACAGCGCTTCCCCCAACGTCAGGCATCGTCATCTGGCCAGATCCATCACAGCATTGTTGATCTGAGGCAGGGACTATATTGCTTCGAAGCGAAGCTCCGTGAAATGTTCTTTGCAAGGAGACCCGAGTCGGTTACATATCGAACCAGCGATCGTGTGAACCAAGGTGTCCCAATCGACTTGCCGCGCAATGCTTCGACGCTTCTCGATTTGATCGATCGAAACGGCCTCTGGCAGAAGCGACTCGGTCAACACTCTGGACCATTCATCATGAGTACTGGCCAGTTTAATAACATGGACAAAATCCAACAGGGATCGTATCGACGTTCCCACAATCGGCTTCCCGCCTGCCAGATACTCATTGAGTTTGAGAGGGTAAATGTACTTTGTGTAATCGTTATCCTTGTACGGAAGCAGGCAAACATCCATATGCTGCGGATAGGCGCACGCGACTTCTATCGGTTTGTGTCCGAGAAAATGCACGTTCGGCAATTCGGATAATCGATCCACGAGCGGCGCGTCCGCTCCCAGTTTGCCTCTGGGCCCCACGAAAACAAAGGACCACTCCTCGTGACGGCTCGCCAACTCGAGCAGGAGTCGAAAATCCAACTGTGTCTTGATGATCCCGACATAGCCAAGCCGTGGGTGCGGAATCCTTGTCAAATCAGCCGGCTCCTCTTGTGGAGTCGCAAAAACTCGATAGTTCACGCCATTGGGGACAAAGCGCGTGTTGGGGTTGAAATGACCTTTGCGCTCCAGTAAAGCCGGCGAGTGGATGAATACTTGGTCCACTCGCTTAATCAGTTGTATTTCTTGGTTTGTAAGCGGCTGCTCGGAAGGAGAGAACGAATATTCATCCACAATATGGTAGCAGCTGAGGTCATAGGAGTGCCCGTCCAAGACAGTGTTAAAATGCGGACGCCAGAGATAAAAGACGATGGTCTTGCACCCACGTTGACGAAGCAATGCCGCTGCTCGGCGACCTCGTTCCACCGCAGTCAACGAGGCTAGCCAGGCGGGCCGGCCGAACTGAGGCAACCAACTCTCCGGCTGATATAAAGCAAAGCCCTCCGGGAACATCTCCAAAGGACGAGAGCGATTCAATGGCCTCCCACCGCCAAGCACGAATTCTCTCCAGCTTCCGGCAGGCTCTGCCCATAGGACATGAAAATACTTGGAAAGGCGGGTCAGCACTTGATGCCGCGATAGCCAGGGGCCGCCCCATTTTTCTGGAACAAATGCGACCACTCCGATCTCGGGAAAGAGCGGTCGAGGCAACCTACTCCGGTTAGGATCCTCTCCAACATGCATCGGAACGACATCGGTCATCATTGTGCCTATGCCTCAATTACTCGGTCTGTTATCTCGGTATCTGTTCGATACATGAGGTTGAGACCTATGTTGGAAGAATCTTACACAATGTCTTGCTGCAAACCGTCAGTCATACGTAGCAGACTGGAACCACATCGCTCAGCTTTTGACATCGCGTAGAAGAAGGTTCGGTTTTCGATGGTCGGCTATCTTCTTGATATACAAATACTTGATATCTCTCAGGCTGAGAGCCTGAATCGAACCTCTCGACCTTCGAAAAATAGCATTCATATCGATCGAAATAGTCCAAGCCTGGTGCCCGCACGTGACCAAATTCATTCGGGTCAGGCTCGGAAAATTCGACGGTTTTTTCTGCATAAATCGGGACGGGCAAAATGGCCATGCCTTTTGGCTTCAAGACTCTATGGATTTCCGATATTGCCATTCGATCATCCGGGATGTGCTCCAGCACATGGGAAGCAAAAATAAAATCATACGTATGATCGTTGAATGGAAGGCATTGAAGGTCCACAATGTGATCAGCGCCTTTCATCTTCAAGTCGGCAGTTTCATATTGGCCAAAGCGCTGTGAGAAAAACTCCCGGAAGAATGCTTCGGGGGCAACGTGAAGCATCCTCAAATGGTCTGTCTTTTTATCGTTCAGAATTGTCTGTAAAACTAGAAACTGAAGACGGTGCCGCTCTAAGGCGCCGCAGTTTGGGCATTTCGCGTGTTTTCTCACACTATTATGAGTGGCTTTATCCAAGAAGGGACCACTGTAGCCACAGATAGGACATTCATAGCGTTCTTTATCACGATTGCGAAATTTAAAGGCCAAGACATTGAGACTATTCCTCAGTCCGTAATACTGCATTTCCCACTCCTCATGTGCAGTCGAAGACGTAGAATTCGATGGTTTATTTACCGCTGAGGCAAAAATCTGAGTCCATCCCTCATGATGAGCATCCGTTCTTAATCATTCCTCTCACACAGCTGCTCAAGCTCCACGCCGAATCTTTTTCAATAGGCCTTCAACCGTTCGCTTGGGATTGAAAAGGTAATCGATGGTCTTTGAGCAGACGGCAATGGCCAATCTCGGCAGACTCAACGGATGCCCCATACTTTCCATTTTCTCACGGTGAAACGCCCAGAACTCTTTTTCTCTTAACATGAACATCGAGACAGCCAGGTAGTCATAGTATTTGTCCCAATAATATTTGAGTCGTGCTCTCAGTTCCTCCTGACTCAAGACTGCCGGGCCGAACTTCTGAAGCCGATCGATATTATTAGGAAGATAGGTATTGTACCGCTTACTAAAAGTCCTCCCATCAGCTTCCCGTATTCGGGTGTAGGTCAACACTTGATGCACAAAGCCAAAGTCCCAACTTCTCAGGATCCGAAGGCACGCTTCCGAATCACGATGGCTATTGGACTCATCGTAAAATGACTCAGAGGCCCTGACGACGTCTGACCGCAGCAAGAGCGCCGTGGGACTTCCAAACACATACGGCTTTCCCAAAAGAGTCCATCGGCTGATCTCCTGGCCGGATATCACTGAGCTGGTGTACGGCAATCCATCCCATGACACCCTGTCTCCGACCAAGCTATAGGCGCCGACGATGGCGACCGTCGGATGGGCTTCCGCCAATTCAACCATTTTCATGAGGCATTCCGGGAACAGCCAGTCATCGGCATGGACGACTTTGCAGTACATGCTGTTCGAGGCAATCTGCCGAAATGCAATGTTCCCATTTTGGCCGACACCGACAAAGTCTGAGTTGTTATGGATACGGATCCTCTTGTCTTGCTTGGCATAGGTTTCTGCAATTTCAAGAGTCCGATCAGTACTGCAGTTATTGACGATGCAATACTCCAAATTTTGATAGGTTTGCGCCAATACGCTCTCAATACACTCCGACAAATAGCTCTCGCCATTGTAAACGGGCGTCAGTACGCTCACTAAAGGTTGAAACTCTGATCTCATACCCCACCCCTGGCTCATTCCTTCCGTCGAAGCCTGCCGAAACGGTTAAATAGCTCGATGCTCCAGTTGCATAATGTTTGGAATGAACCGGAGGCGCTGTGAAGTCTCGGACCTGTCTCAAGATGAATGACTGGGTCGGGCGATAACTAACAAACTCCCCCGGCGTTTGTAGCCTAAAGGAATCGAAAATCTGACTCGACTCTTGGCTGCAGATTTGTCTTCTGCTAGGACTCTTTGCGCCCTGCCTTTTCCAATACATTCACAACAAGCTTCTTATAGTCTTCTGAAAATTTTTCCTTTGTATGATTGGCCCGTGCGAACTCCCAAGCTTTCTTGGCCATCTGCCGAAGCTGGTCGGAAGGAAGATTTGACATCATTTGCACGGCATTTTGTATGGCACTGACGGAACTGTCCTTGAACATCATGCCAAAATCCTCCACGTCAACACTTGACTCATAGCTGACAAGGGGAATCAGCCCTGCATGCATACAGACAATCACATTCCCTCCTCCTGCTTCGGCGCAAGAAGGATAGACCACCCCCAGACATTTCTTAGCCACTACCGTAAATTCCGGACTTTCCACATCGACCCATCCCACCGCATGAATATTCGGAGTTTGATAGAGCTCTTTATGGTACGCGGTTACGAAATCTTCTTCCTTTTCTAGCGGACCACACACGTACAGATGATAGTCCGGCATTTCAGCAAAAGCTTCCAATACCAAATCCAACCCCTTATGCACGAAGCCATGACTGCCAAACCATAGAAAATTCGTCCGACAGGAGCCGAACTCTTTTTCGTCCGGCCAGGGGTACAAAACCGGAGGCGTCTGAGGAAGCTTGTAAATCGGTTTGTTTGAATACCGGAGTGTATTGACATTGAAATCATTGCCACAGACAGTCACGCAATCAGCATGCTCAAGCGCTAGAGTTTGCTCTACTATTCTATCGCTCCCTTTGATCGTTATTCCTCTTCTCTGCTGCAATTCCAATTTACGTCGATAGGTCGAATAGTTATTATAGACCCAATGAGCCGTATCCAGATGGGCGATCTTGATACAATCACTGTTGAGCAACCCCGCAATCCGATCAAAATTAATCCGGTGACCGACGAACACCGCATACGGCTTCTTCGGGTGAAAGACGTGATTATGGGAATCGATCACATCCACGGAATAGCCCGCGTCTAAAAACGTTCTCGCTATCTGCAGACACCGCCACTGGCTGGTATGCGAATTTGGAATAGGTTCGCCTTGATTTAATAAGAATGGCTTAATATGATATGATATAAGCACATTGCCTTGTGTTTTTTTATCGGGCTCAAGCGAGACCATTCGCTCATACACATTAGGTACATACCGTCTAATCTCTACACCAAATTTCCTGAAGATTTCCTTCGTCAATTTCTCTATCGTTCGACTTATCGCCGAGGAATACGAAGAAGCTTTTCTTGTTCGTATCGGAGGGAGACTGACTTTGATGAGGTTTATTGGAAACAGATTCCCGACCTTTTTATCCCCTTGTTTAAAATCCCTTTCTTTAATGAATGATTCTTCGTTGTACCATTCCCAGTGATCATACCATGTCCAGCATTTATTCCTCTTATACATGTCCCTAATATCGCCCGCCAGGACCTTATTCGTTTTGAGAGAAGCATATTCAAAATGAAATCCATTCAGATGACTCACCATCAACTTGAACGATTTATTACTAACATAGTTGGAATACCATAAGTTAAATTTCAGATCGTCTTGTAAACTTTTGACGGCTCGGTATACCTGTATATGCTCTTCATGTCCATACTCCCCCCAAGGGTTATGGGTAAACACGTTGAGGAATCCCGGCAAGTGCTTTTCAAGCTGCCGCCTTAGCCTCCCGTAATTCTTTTTATATTGCTCACTCCGATCGGAAAGCTTCTTCTTGACAATCTTTATTCCATAGTCTGTCATCACTGGATTGTTCCAATCCCCGCCGTTGAACACCTCTGACTGATTAATATTGAGAATGGATAGATTCCTCATCGGGTATGCTGCCAAGCTCTTTCGCCTTCCGATATTCCACTCAGGATAAGACTCGTTGTTCACAAAACAGATGACAATCTCATTGACTTTATCCAAGATGGAACTAAACCATAACACCTCGTCGTCGGGGTGTGCCGACACAATGATTGACTTTTCAAGCATGGTAGGAAACGGCATCATGCACCTAGGCCAGGAAGCACGTTGTTGGTCGTCTCCAGAACTGATGGGCACAGCTTGGACGTTCTCAATATTCGGCGTTCGATTAGGAGCCTATCGAGCGACAGAAGAGAGCGCTAGACCATCCGCCCGTTTTCGCTGAATCGACACACCTTCCAATCAAGCACGGGCGAGACGATACCCTCACGTTTGGGCTGTAAGGTATAGCCCACTCCTGACACATCGAACGTTAATACTCTCTGAAGCCTCTCAATAACTCTCACTCCCTCAACAAACGCGGCGAACGATAAATGATAGCGGCCAGGTCTAAGTAGAAGAGAGGGGATTTTTGTAATTGCACGATAGATATCCGGCTCTCTGATGCGTCCATTCCATTCCGGCATATCGGTATCCATCGACTCGAACACGAGATGATTCATCGAATCATGCAGAAGACATGTGACGGAAAGATTTCGTATGGGAACCTTTACTTCGTAGGCAATCTCGACCAAAAGCGACTCGTTGAAGTTAATAATGGATAGAGGTTGTTTATCGGGGGATAACAGACGTGCGGATCTAAATCGGACATCGGAGCCGTTAGGCTTGGAAGATTCATTTGACCAGCTCGCCTTGAGCTCTGTACCGGCTACTGACGACAAATAAGCGGCCACTACCTCTCCAGCGGATCCGCTCCCTTTCAATCTCCCTTTCTCCAATTGCACGGCCCTTCCACAAAGCTGCGTGATGGCTCCCATGTTGTGACTGACAAATAAGACGGTTCGCCCTTCTTTGGCCACCGCTCCCATTTTACCGAGACACTTTTGTTGGAATCCCGCATCTCCAACAGCCAGCACTTCGTCAACTATTAGAATCTCCGGCTCGAGATGCGCGGCAACGGCAAAAGCCAATCGAAGATACATTCCGCTGGAATAGTGTTTTACGGGAGTATCGATAAACTTCTCGACCTCGGAAAAGGCAACAATTTCATCGAATTTTCTGTCAATCTCCTTCTTATTCATACCGAGGATCGCACCGTTCAAATAAGTATTCTCCCTTCCTGTTAATTCCTGGTGAAATCCGGTCCCCACCTCCAAGAGTGAGCCGACACGCCCGTGAATTTCAGCAAAGCCCGTCGTCGGCTCGGTAATCCGTGAAAGTATCTTTAAGAGAGTGCTCTTGCCGGCACCGTTGCCACCGATAACTCCAATGACCTCCCCCTGCCTCACCTCGAAAGAAACCTCCTTCAACGCCCAGATCTGCTCATCCTGTCCAATGTCGGCCGCCGCCTCTCCTCGTAACAATCGCCCAACCTTGAGAAATGGAGCGGTGAATGCCGAAGCCAAGGTATCCCGTAGCGTCTTGTATTTTTCCGCCTTACCGATGCGGTACTTCTTGCCGATTGCCTCTACTCGTATGGCAATATCACCCATGATTCCTCACTGCAGGCTCAGAGTTAGACGCGTCGTCCGCGCTCTACTTCCAGCTGCATCTTACTGCTGCGAACGTCGGTTACCACGACATCAAACTACATCAGCAAAAGTCTTTTCCAGGCGACGGAAGTAAAATATGCCGCTTACCAAAATCGCCAGGGCAGCCAGAAAAGATACAATTACCATCAGCCCTGGCGCGGTATCCGCCCCAAGCAGAGCCCAACGGAATCCCTCGACCACTCCGACCATTGGATTGATGCTATAGAGCGTTCGCCACGGTTCTGACAATAGACTGCTCGGATAGGCGATCGGGGTTGCGAAGAGCCAGAGTTGTGTCAAAAATGGGATGATATGACGCACGTCGCGGAAATGGACGTTTAATGCAGAAAGCCAGAGCGAGACACCAAGTGATGTCGTAAGGGTCAACAGAAGCAACACAGGAAGCCAGATCACTTTGCCCCCCGGGAGAATACCATAATAGAGCATCATTCCGAGCAACACCATAAAAGCAAGCGCAAAATCGATGAGCCCCGAGGTCACTGCCGCGATCGGGACGCACAGTCGCGGGAAATAGACCTTTTTAATCAGATTCGCACTGCCGACCAGGCTATTGGACGCTTGACTCAATCCTTGGGAAAAGAAGGTCCAGGGAACCAAGGCAGCATACGTGAAGATCGGATACGGAATTCCGTCAGAAGGGATCTTTCCCAATCGACCGAAAAAGAGGCTAAAGACGAGCATCGTAAACACGGGTTGGATAATCGCCCATGCTGCACCCAAAGCCGTCTGTTTGTAGCGCACCATCACATCACGCCAGATCAAGAAGTAGAGCAGTTCCCGATACGCCCATAACTCTTGCAGTTGAAGCGCCACCCACCCCTTGGATGGCTCGATCCGAATGACTTGAGTATTTGATTGCATCAGATGACTCACGCGGTTTCTCTCATAGTGACGTCGGATAAGGAAAGCGTCATGTTAGCTCTCTCAATCGTAGTCAACATCCGTCACAGCGCTTATCGGACTGGACGATCGATACCATTCGATCGTTCTTTGAATACCTTCATATATAGATATCTTCGGCTGCCAACCCAATACGCGACGTGTATGCTCTACATCAGCGGCTCGCACCTCCTCACAAAACCGAGTCGACAACGCTCCAAACTGCGGCTCGATCGGTACTCCCATAATTTCGACAATCTGTCGGACCATGGCTTCTACCGAAAGCAGCTGCCCTGTCCCCAGATCAACCGTCGAACCTTCAACTCCAGGAATCGACATGGCTGCAATGAAGCCATCTATCACATCATCCACATAGATCCAATCGGCACGCCACTTCCCACTCGTCAATTTCGGCTGCTCCCCTCGGATAAGCGACTGTATAGAGTATGGGATCACTTTTGTTGGATTCTGATTCGGTCCGTACACCATGAACGGGCGGACGATCACCACCGGTGTCTGATAGAGACGATGAAACATCCGGCCAAACGCGTTGCTGGCCCACTTCGATGCCGCATATGGAGAACTAGGAAGGCTGTCTACCTGTCCGGCTTGAGGTTCAGTTAAGGAACCCGTCAGAATGATGCGGCGGCAATCAATTTCTGACGAGCTTGTCAACACGTGGACTGTTGTAAGGAGCTGACTTCGAAATGTCGGCAAAACATGACAGATGTCCGGATCTCCTGTCGCCTGACCGGACAAATGGAACACCACGTGAGGCCTCACGCTTTCAAACAAGTCCTTGGTGGCAGCACAGTCTTCAAGATCGACTCTCCACCATCGCGGATTCTCAGACGGAACGCCCTCAAGGGTACGAGAAACAGCATGAACTTCCACTCCGCAGTCAATTAGCCGCTGGCAAAGGTGAGAGCCGAGAAACCCACTGGCCCCCGTCACCAATACTCTATCCTCTCGACCAAGCAACGGCCGATTAAGACGGCTGTCTTTCTCACCTAGAAATCGGCCACTCATTACTTACCAACTCTCGGCATTGAAACACGCTTTGTAGTCCATGAACCCAGTGGAGGCATAACCGGACAGAAATGCGTAGATGGCCCGCATGTTACTTAGATGAACTGAGAACACATCGGTACCGAACCCTGTCACCACACGGGGAACAGACGCGCTCAAGTACTTCATTCCCACGCTACAGTCAGCATCAACCCCGCTTGACTGCGCGAGTATTGGAATTGGAGTGACGAGGAATTAGTGTCAATATTTTGGTAAATATAAAAGATCTCGCCGGTAATGGTTCTGGTCAGCTTATAGGCAAGTTTCGACGATGCCGTGATATTCTGTAGCTTCCTGTCTGTAGTGGGTAAATATTCATTGTAGCCAAAACCGACCATGCCCTCGAGGATGAGCCGTTCATAAATTCTACGGCTGATTCCCAGACTTGCAACATTGCTGATCACCGCTCCACCCTGCAGGAAATATGATGGCATAGCTTGCCGTGAAAGTCTGAGGTAAACAACGGTATCTCGCTCGGGTTGAGTTTTCACCGTAAGGGTGCCAGACGGAAATGCCCGCCCCACTGGTTCGACAAACGTGATCCCCCCTTGGATGGTGAAACCCCACTCTTGAAACTCCTTGGTATAGTCGCCTGCTAACGATATCAGATTGGTATCAAAATTCCTGCCACCCTGGGCCGCCGACTGAGTGATAAAAGTCTGCCGATACAAGACCGCGACGCTGTCGTTTCGTGTCAGCTGATAGCGAGGTCCTCCGAACCAGGTGTGTGCCATGGTGTTAAAGAAAACTGTGGTTCCCTGTAGGTCTCCCCCTTGAAGGCGCCCTATCCTCCGAAGCACGAATGTATACCCCCCTTCCACAGAGAGATCTCGGGACACGGGGTAATTCCCATTGAGCTGCGTGGTATTGTAAAGCGTATTGGCTCGAAATCCCTGGATGCCGGTAGTCAAGCCAGCGTCTGCAGGGAGATCCCTCACTCCCTGCAGAAAGCTCGGTTGTTCTGGGGTATATCGCAAGGTCTCCGCAATACGCAACCTTGCTCCTCGAACATACTGATCAATCCAGTGGTCTAATCCAACGTGGCCATTAAGCGTTGCACCGACATAATTCCGGTTCGTGTTTTCTACATAAGATTGGAAGAATCCTCGTATCTTCATATCCACTTCGATGTCTCGCGTCTTATGCAACAACGCTACGTTAGCACCAAGCATGTTTGCAAAATCTTCGGGCTGTGTGCCCGGGGCTAATAACTGCTTCGGCCTACGATACACATTGGAATCATAATATGATCGCAGATCTGCCGACGGGACAATGATCGTCTCTGCATGCACCGACAACGCCGGCAAGGCTCCCCAGAGAAGCACAGCGGCCACCATGACCCTGAACAACCGTCTGATCTCAGCACATCGACAAGACCACAATAAAAAAATCACCAAAACTCCTTTTCAGGGAGAGCTGTCACGGATGTGGATCAGCGGCTCACTGAGCCAACCGTCCTACTGCCTGCATAGGACTCGGAGAAAATAGAGTCCGAGGTGTCTCGAACGTTCTACATGACTCCGTCACGGTACGACGACCGTATCGCCGGAAGCCAGCACGATATTACCTGGTTCACCGCGACCACTGACGAGATCATCATAACGCAGCGGAATGTGGATCTCCTGACGTTTGTGACCGGGGCTTTCAATTACCCGCACAACCTGCAACCGATTCTTGCTCGCATAGTTTGTGAAACCTCCGGCCATGGAAATAGCTTGCAGCACCGTGACGTACGATTTAAGTTGATACTTACCCGGTTTTGCAACTTCTCCCAACACAAACACTGAATAGCTATTGAGCTCTTTGACGTTGACTGATACTGAAGGATTCTGGATATAGCCCTTGAGACGCTCGGTAATCTGCGCAGCAAGAGCCTCCGCCGTAAGGCCTGCCGCCTGAATGTCCCCGATGATCGGCATCGATACATATCCATCCGGTCGTATCAAGGTAATCCTTGACAGATCCGGATTCTTCCAGACATTGATTTCTATGAGGTCTTCAGAGCCGAGAAGAAATTCGGTCGGAACATCGGAGGCTTTATATTCTCTCGATGTCACTGGCCCCAGACAACCGGTTTGGAGAGTAAAGGAGCACAACAAGAGCCCGATCGATAGAGTTCTCATCTTTGGCAAATATGCCGTGCGCATCCTTTTCCATCTCGCATAATTGTCCACAGTAATCCTTTCCGGTATTCCCTACCGACCAGGGAAGACCACCATCGACTCACTCGGAACCACAAGCGTATCACCGGGTTTGAGTTCGAAATTATCACTGATTCCGCTGCGAAGCACGATGTCGTCATAGCTCGCTGTGAATCGCTTTTGACCTGGAGCAGTTTCAATAAATCGGAAAATGACTATCTGATTTCGTGCTGCCGTCTCTTTGAATCCGCCTGCGATGGTAATCCCCTGGAGAAGCGTCATTTTGCTTTTTAACGGATACCTGCCCGGATGGGCAACTTCACCCAGCAGGAAAACATTGGAGCTATTGACCTCTTTCAACGTCACGGCGACGACGGGATTTTGAACGTATTCTTTCAGTTTGCTCGTCATTTCTTCGGCCAATTGGGTAGGTGTTTTCCCTACAGCCACAACGTCACGAATGATCGGCATTGAAATTCGCCCATCAGGACGCACTTGCACTTGCCTTGACAGGTCCGGATTCCTCCATACGGTTATATCCAGCATATCTTCGGCACCGATCACATACTCGCTGCTGACCGCGTTCGACAGCTTATCCATCACCACCTGACTGATCGCTTTCTCGGTCTGCGGCGTCGCAGCAGGCAATACGGTGGTCTCTGTCGGCAATTTACCGGCGCCGGGTGGCTTCACCGAACCCGAATCACAGAATCCGGAGCCTGAGCTTACCGCCAGCGCTAGCGCGATGATGAGAAACCACAGGGAATATTTCATAATCATAGTTCTTTCTGTTGGTACAGCGCCTGCGCCGAACCCAACGTTCAAATTATACATCTTCTGAGACTGCTTCAGGCATGCACGATACCCGTTGATATTTTGGTGTCCAGCGGCTGCAACGACACCCATCCCCCGCTTCCCGGTTAGATCGATGCGCGTATCCTTCCGCAGCGAATCGGGCCGGTTATACAGGGCATGATCGAATAGGTGCAGAAAATAAAACTTGTTGGTCGAGGCATTGTTCTCGTGCTGAGAGGCACCGAGATAGATGCGATGGGAGCAGGGCTTGAAGCCAGGACGTCCGACACCCTCTGTTCGATCAAACCCAGCTTTAACCGGACACGGTGCAAACGATTTTCCAATTTCTTTTTATCCATAAGGATACTGCCCATCGAAGATGACATTCGGCAGGTCGCAGTAGTCTTGTGGTTTAAGAAGCCCTCTTTCCGAGTCAAACCCACCGACGTCGATCTCAATATTCGCCATTGTTTCAACCAGCTCTGCTGCTCTTTCCACGGCAAGCAAACCTCGCCCCGCTACTACTCCAAACTCGATTCTTTCATGCCCCCAACTTTTCCAAACGCTGCTCCCTGGAGCACGCCCAGATATACGCCTCATGCTTTCCACAGAAAAGACCCCTCGCTAATTTCGAAAAACCCGTCCTCAGTTATTCGTACGTGTTGCCAAACATAACCTCGTAAGCCGTGACCTGCTCATCTTGATCGAGCCAAGAGCTAAGTTCCCTGGTGCAGGTTTTTATGATCCCATAAGTATACCAGCGCTCTTACGTATCCGCCTCGTTTCCAAACGGTGATGGGTATGGTTTGTCGAGTCAACCTACCCTGTTCTTCCTGGAATCCGAATACAGACCATTGCACTTGTCCCCTTCACTCTACCGACGAGTACGATGGCCGAGAATGGGATACGAACCGGCGAATCATTGAAAAGGCTTGTGGAGTGCCGATATCAATATACCGCCCTGCGGGGAATGTGACTCCCTCAACCTTGAGCTTGGCCTTCACCGCCTCTTTCAATACAACTCCCACCGGAATATCACCCTGAGCATCGATTCTGCGATTTCCAACCACCCCAGCCTTTTCCCCTTGTTTCACCTGACGCAAAAACTGATGCAAAAACTCTGTAAACACAGGCGTCCATACGGCACACAACCAAGCATATCGTAGGTGTGACGTTTTTGGCTTTAGATGAATCGCACGCACGCGAAGAGCTTCGTCAATATCGATCATGTCCATAGCTTTGGCGTCATGAGCCGGGAATAGGGCTAATACCACGTCGCTCCCTGAGCAATCCAACCGACCCAGTAGTTTAGCAAAAACATCTTTCGGACGAAGAAAAATATCTGGGAAACCGAACGCTACGATTTTATCCTTCACAAATGGATATGCCCGATCGATCGTATCAGGCGGACCACTGGAATCTTCAATCACCACATAGGCAAGGCTCATCCCTAACATTCCCCCACCTCCCCAATAAGCTGGGATGTCCCATTTGCCTTGTCGAATTATGATATAGCCCTTTCGAATATCCGCTTTTTGCAGACATTCAAACAGATAGTGACTGACCACCCTGAGGCGAGGCCCCCGCAGACCGGCGACGGCCATTAATCCGACGGGAAGTATTTCCTTGCTGCAAGGAAGCGGAGTCAGTCGAAGAGATCTGCCGGCTGCCGGAAGTACCGCCACCACTTCTTTCCGCCGATTGGTCTCACCCCTCATCTGATCATTTGAAATCAAACTTCACACACATCATGTGCTGTGTTCCGCTTTATATTGATATGTAAGCACACCGGCATCGGTGGTTTCGTCATCATAGAGTGACACAAGATCGGCGGGGATATGTGAGAGGTCGCTAGCCTTCAAGTAATCCCTCATGGTGGTTCCGGTACATTCTTCGTCCACGCGAGGGGCACCTCTCCTTCCCGCCACATCATCTAAGTTCACAACACGAAAGTCTATGCTAAACCGAGTTTTCCCCGAAGTATTGGGTACACTCGAGTGCATCTGAGCTGCCGAAAATAAAATGATGCCTCCAGCCGGCACAATGAGGCGAATCTGGGGTTCAAGCACAAGTGATTCGGTCGGTTTCGGTAGCGGCCTGGGATCTTCTTTTAAGAACTTGGCGACATGCACTCCGCGATTTTGCTGATTCCAGACATAGTAATTATATCCCTTGGAGCTGTTCTTTACCGGAACATTCCAATATTGGGGGTGGAAAGCCATGGCATTGTTGGACTGAATATCATAGATCGGGATCCACCAATTGATCTGACAAGGCGGCGCGGAATACCACGTATCTCGATGTGGATGCCAGGCATAAGCAATTCCCGTCGTTAGATAATTATCGCTGGTAGAGCTTCGCATTTTCGGTACATCAAAATATGTCCTCTCAAGATCGCAGCCCATCTCGTGAAAAATGTCTCGCATGAGCGCTTTCGATTCGGAATGATGAATGAAATTTGGTTTCAGCTTTCCAAGCAGATCGGCATACTGTTCAACCGAAAGATGTCGTTGAGCTGACTCCGGATCAAAAGGGGCAAAGGCCTCCTCGATCAATTTCCTGGCAAATTCGATAAACGCAAGCGTACTCCTCCTCGGAGAATATACAAGCAGCTGGCCTTGATATAACTCTTCGCGGCGTCGTTCGTCCGAGAATGGAGGGTCATAATAAATGGTGTTCATGATCGCTTCTCCATTAAGTGTCTCCCGGCCTCCGACATTCTTTCAATAGTCCAACCGCTAGGAGCGCTTCGGCCGCGGATTGAATTTTGCCGAACGGAAGATCGGCGCGCTCTGCAATATCAAGTAGTGTATGGTGCCCATCAGACGCGTTCAAGACCCAGAAGAGAGCCAATTCCGTCCATTGTTTTTCTTGTTGACCGGCAACGGCACGATAGAGTCCCCGCCGCCCCAATTGTGGTTCGCATTTTGGGTTTTGATTCATGTACGTACGATTTCCTTCCAATAGCTCCCACACCTCTAGACATTGGGCATACGACTGCACAAGAGACTCCGTCTTCACAAAGTCCAAATTGTCTGCAGAGGAGTGATACTCTGGATATTGGCCATGGGGGGCCCGCATAAAACATCCAACAGGCAGATCAAACCCCGGAGAACAATACTGCCGTTCATCATACCCATAAGGGAAAAAATCGATGATGGTAGAGGTCTTTCCTGAATGCTTCAGCACATGCGCCATTGCCCGGTCGATCTCCGCATTGCCCTGACGACTCTTTTTGTAAGTAATGTTCCCCGCATCGCCTACCCCGGTCAAGACAAGCCCATGTTTAATGCGAGACACTATCTGCTCATTCTGAGCCAACCATGTAATTGATCCAATTGTTCCTGGAATGAAGAGAAAACGGTATGAATATCGCCTTGGACGTGTAGCCATGGTTTCTGCCAGCTTCACAGCCACCGTAATACCCGACAAATTGTCGTTGCACATAGAAGGATGGCACACATGGCATGAGACGAGAATCTCATCAGAAATTTCACCCGGCACATAGAACTCGCCATACGTAAGTGAACCAGGCAGAAGACTCGAATCGATGACGACATCATACTCTTCATCGGATAGTCGTTCGAAATCTGCGTGTCGAAGACAAAAACCCCAGCCCTCTTTGTAATAGGAAGTTCGGTACGGTATCCACTCAGGATGCTCCGGCAGCGTGAATAAATGGGATCTGAGGCCCGCCAACGGCATCTTTTCCCTGATGGGCAAACTATAACTCATCAGATGTAGATTGTGAGCTTTAAAATCGATGACTCGCTTCCCTTCTCGGTTCATGACATAAGCATCGGTCACATTCCACTCCAGTGGAACCGTCCAATCAAACACCTTAGTTCCGCTAGGAACCTCATGTATTTCAAGCGGAATGCGCTTTCGGATGGCTCGGAGGGTTTCTCTGACTCCCTCACCAGTAATGCTCCGGCATATTGGATAAAGCTCTACTATGAAGTTATGCAGCTCTTTGCCTAACTCTTCACACCTCACTGCCCCTTTGGGACCGACTGATGTCATGATGGAAATGTATTGTTCTTGAGAAATGTTGACCATGTGCGATCCTTCTCCGACATCACCAAAATGGGTGCAGGCCAGGCAGGATCATCCCATCGAAATCCTCGAGCGCTGACAGCTACATGGAACTCCGACATGTAGTACGGCACTTCGTTATTTTGTTCAAGCGTGAGGAACCCATGGGCACAACATTTCTGAATATAGACAGCTCGGCGATTATCTGCTGAGAGCGTTATGCCGACATGCTGACAATACGTCGGAGACATAGGCCACAATTTTACAATGACATTTAGATGGCTCCCACCGTGCAACGAAACAACTCATGAACATTCCCTGCTCATCTTTGACAGGCTTAGAAATACATCCTTGAGGGCGTTTCTGAGAAAATCATGAATACATTTGCACCTCAGGAATCGGAACGACAAACTTCCCACCCCACTCCCGAATGTGACTCATCTGCTGCATGACTTCTTCGCGAATATTCCAGGGCAAAATCAGAAGATAGTCCGGACGTGTTTCACGAACTCGTTCTGGCCCATAAATCGGGATATGCACGCCGGGCAGAAAATGCCCTTGTTTATGCGGACTCCGGTCTACCGTATAGTCAATAAGATCCGTCCGAACCCCACAATAATTGAGCAGCGTATTACCCTTTGCGGGAGCGCCGTAACCGACAACATGCTTGCCTTCCTGTTTTGCAGAGATGAGAAAGGATAGCAACTTTCTTTTGGTTACCTCAACTTGCAGACCAAACGACAGGTAGTGATTCAGCTGATCGAATCCGGTGGTTTGTTCTCGCAATTTCAGTTCCGTTACCCGAGACCCTATGAGTTTGGAAGTATCGTCATCGTGGCAAACATAGATTCTCAGAGACCCCCCATGAGTCGATAGCTCCTCGACATCGAATAGTTTCATTCCATGACGAGCAAATACCTGCTCGACCACCAAGAAAGAAAAATAAGAAAAATGTTCGTGATAAATGGTATCGAACTGGTTCCGCTGCATCAGCTGAAGCAGGTGGGGGAATTCCATGGTGATCACGCCCATCGGCTTCAGCAGTACCTTAAGCCCATTCACGAAATCATTCAGGTCCGGGACATGGGCCAGCACGTTGTTCCCAATAATCAGATCAGCAACCCATCCATCAGCGGCTAAATCCAAAGCCGTCTTCTCCCCAAAGAAAGCCACCTTCGTACGAATCCCCTTTTTCTTCGCCTCCTCAGCTATATTGGAAGCAGGCTCAACTCCCAACACTGGGATGCCCCGCGACACGAAGTTCTGCAAAAGATATCCGTCGTTGCTGGCGATCTCCACCACCTTGGATCTGCGATTCAATCTGAATCGACCCACGATCATGTCAACATAGGCCTTTGCGTGTGCTAGCCAGGAATCTGAAACTGATGAAAAATATGCGTAGTCTGAAAAAATGTCGTGCGGCGTTGAGAATTGTTTCAACTGAACCAGCAAACACTTCTCGCAAACATATACATGCAATGGATAGAAAGGCTCCATACGATTCAATTGGTCGGGCTTAATATAGGAATTGGCCAATGGAGACATACCAAGATCGACGAACGTACGCTCAAGCGTCGCACCGCAAGACCGACATCCTGATTGCCCCATACTGATTCTTCCTCCTACTAACAAAGAGTGATGAGCCGTGCTCAATGCCCGATGCGACAACCGACTACGCTCTCAAGCATTGCTTCGCTCTTTCCACACAAGATCGTCTGTCAGTTGCTCACTCTCCCGCAGTCGTTTTAGTGTGACTAGTCGCACTAACTCACCCTTGCGGAACTCATGGTCGCAAAACTGCATGGCCATGAGTCCATCACGGAGATCTTTCACTGCATTCTGGAGGTCAACCATAGGGAGAAATCCTTGTGCCAGCTTAGAGAACTTGTCAAAATTCACACGATATGAGCGTTTATCCGGTTGCGCATCTTTATTGATCGAAACGTCGACGTCCGGCACAAGGTTGGCTACAGCTGTCGCCAAATCCTTCACCTGATAATTCCACGTGTCGCTTCCCACGTTGATCGTCAGAAATGATCCACCATCTCGACGGTCTCGCTGCACAGCCCAATCGATTGCTCTCGCCATATCTTTGACGTGAATCAGGGGGCGCCATGGTGTCCCATCACTCAGGATATTGATGCGTTTTGACACAAGCGCACCAGCCACAAAATCATTCAACACAAGATCCAATCGCAGCCGATCACTCATGCCGCACGCTGTTGCAAACCGTAGACAGGTCGCTGTGAAGGCTTCCGATGCAAGCGATGCCAGGTCTTGCTCAGTTTGAACTTTCGATTTGGCATATGCCGTGAGAGGATTCAGAGTATCTTCTTCTCTACGGGGGCCACCTTCGGCAAATCCATACACACTGCAGCTTGATGCGAACACAAATTTCTTAACACCTGCTCGCTTTGCTTTCCCTGCCAGATCAATGCTCGCTCGATGGTTGATATCGAGGGTAACCTTTTCAAAAGTGGCGCCCATAGGATCGTTCGAAATCGCACAGAGATGTATGATGGCGTCTATTCCTTGCAGGATCTGCTCAGGAACCTGTCGGATATCCCCGAAATATTGCTGATCAGCCCGGCTTTCAGGGAATCGAGAAGTGCCCGTTAAACAATGCGCAAAGTAACCCATATCGTAGCCGATGAGCGTTGCGTGAGGATGGGATTCTCGCAAACGACGCAGTACCAATGGGCCGACATAGCCCATGTTGCCAGTAACTAGAATCTTCATACCCTACTCCCGATTTAATCCCTTTTTTTACCGTTGATACAGCTTGAGCAAGGAAGCAATCGCTGAAATGCTTGGCGAGACATCATTTACCCAAGGTATCGAATGCTAGACGCTCTACAAAATTGAATTGACTCCAAGCTTTCCCTTCCCGGTATAACTGCTGCAGGAACGCCCCAGACCTTCTCAGTCCTTTCCATCCAACAGTGTGTCATGAGGGCAAAAGAATACGAAACGGTCGCAAATTAATAATTTTACCATACTTTCCAGGGAGCCTTCGACGACTGCCATAACTCCTCCAAATAATTCTTCTCTTTCAGAGTATCCATACAGGACCAGAAACGATCATGCCGATACCCCATCAATTGATTATCTTTTGTGAGCTGCTGGATTGGATCCCTCTCCCACACGGTCTCATCACCCTTAATGTAATCAATGGCCTTATACTCGAGAACGTAGAAACCGCCATTGATCCAGCCTTCCTCACCATGAGGTTTTTCTTTGAAGTCGACAATGTGATCTTGATCGAACACAAGCCGTCCAAATCTAGCTGGAGGCAGGACTGACGTCACTGTAGCTAACTTTCCGTGAGACTTGTGGAACTTAATGGTGGCTTGAATGTCGACATCTGAGACCCCATCTCCATATGTAAACAGAAACGTTTCGTTCTCACCTATCCACTTTTTCAGCTGTTTAAGCCGACCTCCCGTCTGGGTATGTAGACCGGTATCGACGAGATGCACTTTCCAATCTTCATGCCGCTTCCCATCATGAATCGTCGTCTTTCCACTTCCAAGATCGACCGAAATATCTTTATTGAAAGCGTAGAAGTTGAGGAAATAGTCTTTGATCATCTCTCCCTTGTAGCCAAGACCGATAACAAATTCTTTTATGCCGTGCGCAGCATAAATCTTCATGATATGCCACAGGATCGGTTTTCCACCGATTTCCACCATAGGTTTTGGTCGCAGAGTAGTCTCTTCGGATAGTCGAGTTCCCCATCCTCCTGCAAGAATTACTGCCTTCATGCTCATTTCCTCCTTAGCATCAGGCCCCAGCATATGAAAGGAATTCCCGTCGATGCCTTTCAGAACGAACCGATAATCGGATCTACGGAGTTCACACGGCAGCATATGGAATGAGTTGGTTGATCGCCAACACATCCCTCGCCTCGATAATGCTCCGATAAATTAATCGGTAAATAGATATCCCGGGAAATAGAGGAACAATTGCAGTTCTCACGTTGAATAGTCTTTCTGTTCTTGCAATAGTGGCAAAAAACACTCCACTCCCATACGTCGGCTATTCTGCTTCGGTCTGCTTTTCGTGGTTTGACTTCGCACAAAGTACATACCACCGCTTTTCATGGTATCTCAATCTACCCCACTACCCGAAAAAGAACGCTCATAGTTGCATAACCTAAAGCCTCAACAGGTTATCCTCCTCTCGGTTGTCCACCGGATCTTTAACTTCTAATAAACTCTGCCCACCAAGTCAACCTGACTATAGGAAAGCTGCCTTCACAAGGCAACAGTAATTCTTCTTAGAGAAGCCTTGATCGATGCACCACTCATCGACACGTGCGTCAGCAGCTCGCACCCTTCACTCTGCTGATGCTGCTTCACCCTCACGTGACAACGGGAAGGCTGTGTTGTGGGCTTGTGAACTATTCTCGGGCTTCTGTCTATTGTCCAAGCATTAGTCTTTTGACATCAGCACTAGATGACGGACGATTCTCACTGCGAAAGTACCAGCTTGTGAATACTAAATTTGTCAACTCGATCACTTCTCAATACTCGCTACACATCCAAAGTCTGCTCGAATCCCCAGCAGGGATTCACCATAACAATCGATCATATGCAGGGATACTAGGTCCTGTTAACACTAACGCAAGCCATCGACGATCAGAGCGAAATTGAT
>JACZCY010149658.1_pt1 | contig 27532 bp, 22 predicted proteins | sample 8641821 | NCBI WGS metagenome assembly JACZCY01 (sample SAMN15324609, study PRJNA640507) | soil metagenome | isolation source: intercropping sugarcane | place: China: Luxin town, Laibin City, Guangxi Province | collected 2019-07-25 | depth 10cm m | reverse complement strand
TCACTTCGGCAAAGGTCTGTTGGTGCATGGGAACGGCTCCTGTTCAGTGCTGCACTATCCGTAGCACATCACGCGAGAGGAATAAATCAGACCTTCCTTAGACCATGGCGGATGCCGTCCATTTACGCGAGCGGATGTTGCTCGCATTTGAGGTGGCGGAACGGCAACGGGCCGAGACTGGTACGCAGAATCGCCTCACCTTCATCATTGTTGGGGAGGTCCCACGGGAGTCGAGTTAGCCGGTTCGCTTCTTGAAATCGGGAGAAAGGCGATTGGGCCGGATTATCCTCACTTGCGCTTGGAGGATCTCTCGATCATCCTCGTCGAAGCTGGCCCGCGTATTCTGTCGGGATTTGATGCCAAGCTGTCGGCAAAGGCGCTGACGGTGCTTGAACGTATGGGCGTGACCGTCAAACTTAATAATCCGGTAACCGCAGTCCGTCTCGATGGGGTCATGGTCGGCAACGAATGGGTCGCGTCTACCAATGTGATCTGGGCGGCAGGCAATAAGGCGTCACCTCTGCTCAACACCCTGGCAGTTCCTCAGGATTCGTGCGGCCGAGTCAAGGTCCAACAGGATTTGACGATCCCGGGTGCACCCTGGATCTTCGTTATCGGTGACGCTTGCCATTGTCTTAGTTGCGACGGCAAACCCTTACCAGGAATCGCTCCAGTTGCCATGCGAGAAGGACGGTATGTTGCGGATCTGATTAATCAGGACCTCGGTCCAGACCAGCGTCCATCGTTTAGCTATACGGACCGTGGCATGTTGGCTACGATTGGTCGCGCCCAAACTGTCGCTCAAATCGGCCCGATCCGCGCATCCGGTCTCTTGGCATGGGCGCTCTGGTGTGTCGTCCACATTTTCTTCCTTATCGGTCTCAGGAACCGGACACGAGTGATGTCGGAATGGACGTGGTACTATCTCACCTTCAAACCGGGTGCGAGATTGCTGTGTGAACAATCTTCCGATCAGCACCATATGCCGACCAAAGATCATGTACGCGACACCGCCGTCGAGAGTCGTCCGTCCTCGCGTCGTGCGGCGTAACATCACGGATTGTTAGACCAGCTCACTCTATATCTATTCAAGTATTCGTTGGAAGTGTTTGCCGTAGCCTTCCTTCACATCGTCTCCGACTCTAGCCCAGTACAGTTGTGACTCTCCTGATCTTTCCCTATTATGGGTAAGCACGATAAAGTGCACGGCATGGCTGGAAGCTGAATATCTTGTCGGCGTGAGATCCGAGAGCAAGCTTTACGATTCCCGTTGATCGCTTACTGGCGAGCAGAGAATCGGGGAAACACGAAACGAGCACCACAACGAGTTGACAAGATCATACTTTCGTAGAGCACAATTGAAAAAGCAGGTCGTCATTATTGGCGGTGGGTTCGGAGGTTTAACGGTTGCGCGATCCCTATGTCATGCCGATGTCATCCTGATCGACCGCACGAATCACCACGTCTTTCAGCCTCTGCTCTATCAAGTAGCCACCGCTGCGTTGTCGCCCGGTGACATTGCCTGGCCTCTACGTACGCTCTTTCGTTCGCAGCGCAACATCCGCGTCATGATGGATGACGTCGTATCGATTGATCGGACGGCACGGGTGGTCAGTCTGCGGAACAGTTCGCCGATTGCCTTCGATACCCTGATTGTTGCGCCGGGTTCGCGCCACGCTTATTTCGGGCACGACGAGTGGGAATCGGCCGCGCCGGGACTCAAGACGATGACCGATGCCGTCCAGCTTCGAGAGAAGATGTTGCTCGCATTTGAGGAGGCGGAACGACAGAGAACCTCGACCGGCGTTCGGAGCCAGCTGACGTTCGTCATCGTCGGAGGAGGGCCGACCGGAGTTGAATTAGCCGGTGCGCTGGCCGAGCTCGGCAGAAAAGCCATGGGACCGGACTTTCCAAGCTTGCGCCTTGAGGACCTTTCAATCATGCTCGTGGAGGCCGGTCCACGTCTTCTACCCGGGTTCGATGCCGAACTTTCCGCAAAGGCAGCCGTCGCGCTTACTCGCATGGGCGTGATGATCAAACTCAGAAACCCGGTGAGTGTCGTGCAAGCCGACGGTGTGAGGGTTGGACAAGAATGGATTCCCTCGACGAATGTCATTTGGGCCGCGGGCAATCGAGCGTCTCCCCTCCTAAACACTCTCTCGGCTCCACAAGATTCCTTTGGTCGGATCAAAGTCCGACCGGATCTAACGATTCCCGACGATCCGTGGATTTTCGTCATCGGTGACGCAGCACATTGCGTGGGGCACGATGGGAAGCCGCTGCCGGGAGTGGCGCCTGTCGCAATGCAACAGGGACGGTATGTTGCCGACCTCATCGATCGGGACATCGCTCCAGACCAACGGCCTCTATTCGTCTACGCAGACCGCGGCATGCTGGCCACGATTGGCCGAGCGCAAGCCGTGGCGCAGTTCGGCTTGGTCCATGTTTCAGGACTCTTCGCCTGGCTGCTCTGGTGCGTTGTGCACATTTTCTTCCTGATCGGCTTCCGGAACCGATTCCGAGTCATGTCGGAATGGGTCTGGTATTACCTTACCTTCAAACCAGGAGCGAGATTGATTTTTCAGCGGCCTCCTACCGTTCGCAGCATACCGTCGACGGATCACGGGCATGAGTGAGTCGTTAAAGATATCATAATGTAATTTATAACATTAAATAGTGATCGTAAACTACTAATAATAAATTACAATATAGCGATAAATATCATTCTAAGATCCGGCGATATAAGAATCACGATGAATGCCTCTTTAGTTAGGTCTTTCCACCTGCCAGGATAGTAGCTCTAACTCTCATCCCTGTATTACCGTCTCCTCACTGTTCAAGACTTCAACAAGAGGAGAGAATATGCCTCCAGGACTCCTATCAAAAATTGGTATCGACTGTATGCTTTTCAAGGGCGGTGACGGCTTAAGGGGCGATGGCTGCGTGTATGAATTATCGTCCTCTCATCCTGTCATCTTAAATCCTGAAAAACTACGCCCGGGCGATTATGTCAAACTTCGCCTGTGGTTCCCCGATGAAAACGCTTATAGCGTGATCGAATTGGCGGAGGTTCAGTGGGTTAAGAATGAGTGGATTAAGATCGAGCTTCTGCTTGTTTCGCCCAAGGACCAAGCGCGGCTCAAACAGTTCGTGACTTCAGAGGGAAACCATTTGCCAACGTCAGCCAGGATAGGCGAACAAATCATGATTCGCGCATGACAGTAATTGCTGAGTTCAGCAGCCGTCAGACTGGGAAAACTACGACCTTGTCATCAACGAAAGCATTTGATGGAATAATACGTGGGTGGAGGTAGTTGCTTGCGGATGCCCACCCTCGAGCAGCAAGAGATTTCTTCTCCCTCCAGGAGAAATCTACCTTCACCCATAATTTTCCCTCTTCCAGGCTGGGGACTTTGGTGCAGCCAGGATCAATCATTCTCCTGTGGCTTGGAGTGATCATACATTCTCTGTATTTCCGTCGTGCGGACATAGTCATATTCTGATACCAGACCGATCGCAACATAACTAATGATTGGGGGTGGATAATGGAAAAGCAACTCAACCGGCTAGGACCTATCCATCAGAACCTTCATGGAAAAGCGTGCCCCTTTTGTGGAGGAAAGACATACCAACTGGTCCTTCGAGCTTCCGGGACTTCTGACGACTCACGCCTATTTGTTCGTTGCCGCCAATGCGGCCATCCGCGAAGCCTGGATACGGATTTCAAGAGCGTCCTGTGGATCTGACTTGTGTAGCTTGGGCTTGGCTAACGAGAACGGAGGTCACTGTATGTCGCTTCGTCAACTTCGAATTCGTAGAGAGCGTACACGACAAAAACGAAAAGCCCTTCGCATGCTGGCCCTCAGCGGAGTCGTACGACCAAGCCGCGTCGAACTTCGATATGTGATTCCGCTTCCGAATATTGAAGACCGATCCAGCGCATTTCAGGAAAAATCTGCAGCGTCAATCCGACTATCAAGCCTCCTGTTAAAGTTCTTCGAGCTGATGAGCTGGTCCACGAAGGATGATGGATCACTCGGGCAATATCTACATCGCAACAACCAGCCAAGACTTCGTAAATGTGTATCCGCGTGCATCTGTTCTTCACCTTAGCACCTTCTCAATTGTTCAGCAGTAAGATGATCGCGAAGTGAAATGAAAATGAAAGTAAGCGCTATGTCTGAAATAACCGTGGCAATTGCTGTCTGGCAGTAGCTAAGCGTGATTCATTCACGTGTTGTATGAGTTGTTTTATGCCGAACGACATAAAATAGAGACCGTAGCATTAACCCCCTGTAGTCCACCCCCTTATCTGTTTGATTAAGGAGATTTCATGATCGACACCCGCGCGGCGATGCCCACCATCACGATTGTTATTCTTAGCAGTCAGTGTCTCGTGTGGTTGGGCTTGCAGAAAATTCTCGAAAGCAGTGTGACTATCCCAATGGTTGTGCAGCCGCGCCAGGGAAGGCTCTCTGACCGGCTCCTTGCCGAATGCCGTCCCGACGTGTTCATCTTGGATCTGGAGACCGAGCGAGACGCCCTCGGTACCATCCAACAGATTCGGGAAGCCACCCCAACCAGTAAGATCGTGTTGTTGTGCGGGCTCGCGGACAAAGATCGCACGCGCGAGGCGTTTGCCGCCGGCGTCGATGGCATCATCCTCAAGGTTCAACCGCCGGAAGTCGTGCTCGCAGTGATCGAGGCGCTGTATGCCGCCGCGGAACCTCAGATCCCCGTGGAACGGGATGGGGCGATGAGGATGGATGGCCTCGGGGCCTCTTTCACGAAGCAGGTGGAATCCGACCCCCCGTCGCCGGCGTGGCCTGAAGCTTTGACTGAACGGGAACGCGAGATTATCCGCTTGGTGGGACAAGGACTCTCGAACAAGGACATTGCCTACAAGTTATCGATTAGTGACAGTACGGTCCGGCATCACATGACAAACATCTTCGACAAGGTCGGTGTGCCCAATCGACAGAAGCTCCTGGTCCATGCGCATCAATTCCGCGCCACGCCGGTCTAATCCACCGGTAGAATTTGCCCAGAAGAAATTGAAGGACCGTACGCGGAAGAGAGACTAAAGCAAGACTCTGCTTGCACCTGTACTTTTCCAGGTGATGCGAGGACTTGTTGGTGCACCTGCCTTCAGCACAGACGCCAGGCCCCATAGGAAAACCGATTTGGAGATAGAGTGCAGCGTTTAGCCGAAGCATCACTCCTCTCTTGTACGCTCCCTATGGGCTGAGGTATGATACCTCCTCGTCGGTGATTCCCGCCCTGGCGACACTTTCCGCCGTGGATGCGGCGTGATCCCTTTAATTATGATGTGGAGAGGTGGCCGAGTGGCCGAAGGCAACGGTTTGCTAAACCGTCGTAGGGACAAAATCTCTACCGAGGGTTCAAATCCCTCCCTCTCCGCCACCCCCACAAACTCGTATTTGAGTGAAGCATAGGACCTCTCCTCACCTTTTTCAGTGAGATTTCTGTTGTGAGATTTGGAAAGCCTGTCGTATTCTTACGGACCATTTGCCTATCGCTCATCACAAGAAAGGACCCTACTCCATGAGAATTCGTCTATTATGTCTTGCCATAGGGTTTCTCCATTTCACGACCCCGCTGTTGGCTGCCTCACCAGATCCGGTAAATGATGATCAAAAAACCTTGTATGCGCTGGGATTGGCCATCAGCCAATCATTGGGAACATTTTCCTTAAGTGAGACCGAACTCGATATGGTCAAACATGGTATTACCGACGGCGTCCTGAAGCGTCCTCAAAAAGTCGATCTCCAAACATTTGGACCTAAGATTCAACAACTGCAACAGTCTCGATTGGCTGTCTCTGCTGAGAGTGAGAAGAAGGCCGGTGCCGCGTTTACGACAAAAGCGGCTTCGGAAAAAGGAGCCACGAAAACGGAGTCAGGAATCGTCATCACCACTATTAAGCCCGGCACCGGAGCCATGCCAAAGGCAACGGATACAGTCAAGGTCCATTACCATGGCACCTTGACCGATGGAACGGTATTCGATAGTTCCATCAAGCGAGGAGAGCCGGCGACTTTTCCGTTGAACAAGGTCATTAAGTGCTGGACAGAGGGAGTTCAACAGATCAAAGTCGGAGGAAAGAGCCGGCTGGTGTGCCCATCCAATTTGGCCTATGGCGACAGCGGATCACCACCGGTTATCAAGCCTGGAGCCACCTTAGTCTTCGAAGTTGAATTACTCGACATCGTCACCAACTGAGCGCTTCGCTTTGCCGCCTCTTAAAAGAGGCGGCAAGCCATTCCATCCACGCCTGCCGAACCTCCAGCATGGCCCACCCATCCAATGAACCCGGATGAATCTGACGGTGGAACGATCGTGAGCGAGAAGACCTCAAGGGATCGCGAGAAGGCTGTCCCTCCTTCGCCCCTGCGTTGGTTGATTCTGGGACTTCTTTTTGCCATCAGCATCGTCACCTACATCGATCGCGTCAATATTTCGGTCACCGCACGCCAGATGATGCCGGCGTTGGGGCTTACCGAGCAGGAAATGGGATTTGTTTTCTCCGCATTCGTCATCGGGTATGCATTATTCCAGATTCCCGGTGGGTGGCTCGGTGATCGCTGGGGCATCCGCATCGTCCTCATGATCGCACTGATCTGGTGGTCGTGCTTCACCGCCTGGACGGCCATTGCCGCGACTTCTTTTCTGGCCGCGCCGCTCGGAATCGTCGGTGCGCTGGCCCTGGTCAGATTTCTTCTCGGTGTCGGAGAAGCAGCGGCATTACCGACTTTTAATCGAGCCGTCACCGACTGGCTCCCCGCTCATGAACGCGGACTCGGCATCGGCATCGCGATCGGCGGGATCGGAATCGGCGCAGCGATCACCCCGCCGATAACGGCTTGGATCATGGTCAACTATGGCTGGCAATCGGCCTTTTATCTTTCAAGCGGGATAGGATTCGCCCTTGCCGTCATCTGGTGGTTCTTGGCTACTGATCGTCCATTGCATCACCCCTGGTACACTCGGGACGAAGCAACCCCCTCCACGACTTCAGCCGTTTCAACACGCCCTTCGCTCTCGTGGGCTATCTTACGAAGAACTCCCAGCGTTTGGTGGCTGATGCTGAGTTATGGGTGCTTGGGCTATGTTGCTTATGTCTATATGTCCTGGTTTTATCTCTATCTCGTGAATGAGCGCGGTTTCAATGTCTTGCGTGGTGGATTGTTTGCTGCCGCTCCGTTCCTTACGATTCTCGTGTCCTGTCCTCTTGGCGGATGGGTCACTGATCGATTGGCGATCCGACGAGGAGTGACAAAAGGCCGTCAGATCGTGGGCATGATAGGCATGGGACTGGCAGCAGGTTCCATCGCCTTGGGTGCCGGTGTAGAATCTCCCTATCTCGCCATCGCCAGCTTATCATTGGGTGCCGGATGGCTTTATTTCACAGTCGGCGCATATTGGTCATCGACAAGCGATCTGTCACCGATCCATGCCGGTAGCCTCTCAGGTCTCATGAATATGGGCGCCAATCTCGGTGGAGCAATTTCTCCGACACTCACGCCATGGCTCGCCCAACGATGGGGTTGGGGCGCTTCTCTCGGCGTCACTGCCTTTATTTCCCTCCTCGGTGGAATCATGTGGTTGCGCATCCGGCCTGGAGATGGACTGAGATGATTCAACACTTGCCCATAGACTTGCCTCTGGAAAGACCGCCTTGTTACATTCATAACGATGACACTTGAGTTTCGAAAAAAAGATCCCCGCGTCACGATCATCACGAAATTCGGTGAGATCAAAATTCGCTTCTACGCCGATGCGGCGCCGCGCCATGTGGAGAACCTCATCAATCTCGTCAAGATGGGATTCTATGACGGCACGACGTTCCATCGTGTGGTGCCCGGGTTCATCATTCAGGGCGGCGATCCATTGAGCAAAACTCCCGACCGCACACTCCACGGCACGGGCGGACCAGGGTACTTTCTTTCCCCCGAACCGAACGACCGCCCACACAAGCGCGGCGCAGTATCCATGGCAAAAATGCCTCGTGAGAGCAATAGCACACGCGACTTCAATGACAACGGCTCACAATTTTTTATCTGCGTGGGAGAGAACGGCGGTTTAGATCGGCGCTACAGCGTGTTTGGAGAAGTCTTTCGTGGGATCGAGGTTGTCGACAAGATTGTCGGTGTCCCTCGTGACGAGCGAGACAACCCCCTCGATCCGATCAGGATCACGATGACCGTGAAGGAGTAGGTGACCGGTCGTCCGTGCGGCAGCCTATGGGTGGAGAGACCAATCATGTGAAAGGTGCCATCCTCTCGGCAACAGACTCTGAATCCATCCGATCAGCTGGAAGGATCATCAAAACAGGCGGACTCGTCGCATTTCCGACCGAAACGGTCTATGGGCTCGGTTGCGATGCGATGAATGCTGACGCAGCAGCGAAGGTCTTCGAAGCCAAGCAACGTCCTCAGTTCGACCCACTCATTGTCCATATCGCTGATCCAAAACAGTTGGATGTTGTGATCGAATCCCTGCCCGTGCTGGGTCGGCGGCTCATGGACGCCTTCTGGCCCGGTCCGCTGACTTTGGTGTTACCAAAACAACGGGCAGTCCCGGATCTCGTCACTGCCGGGCTTTCAACGGTCGCGGTCAGAATGCCGAACCATCCGGTGGCCCAGGCGTTAATTCGAGAAGCCGGCACCCCGATCGCCGGCCCCAGCGCCAATCTTTTTGGCTATGTCAGCCCGACGACTGCGCAACATGTTGCCGATGGGCTCGGGAGCAAAGTGGATCTCATCCTCGACGGAGGGCCGTGCCCCGTTGGGGTCGAATCGACGATTGTTTCCCTGGCGAAGCCGCAACCGGAATTGTTGCGCCCAGGCAGCATCACCATCGAACAACTCAGCGCCGTCGTCGGCTCTATTCGACGATCATCGCCCGTGAATGAAGCGACGACCGCCCCCGGTCAATCATCACGCCACTACGCAACAGAGACGCATCTGACGATCTTAGTCTCAGTTGGAGCAAGGCCTGTCCTGAAAGACGGCGAGCGCGCGGGCTTACTGATCCACTCGCAAGCCAGGGAAACCGACGATCGCTTTGCGGCTGTTGAAGTTCTATCGTCTACCGGCGATCTGAAGGAAGCTGCACGTCACCTGTTTGCAGCGTTGCGGAGACTGGACTCTCTTCATCTCGATAGGATTTATGCGGAGCCTTGCAAAGAAGAAGGGCTTGGGGTCGCGATCATGGATCGCCTACGCCGCTGCGCGGCGCCACGGCAATGATTCTATAACATACCCTCACAATTTTTTGGTGCTCTTGAGGATCGGTAATGCCTGAAAATTTGTTCAGTATTACTCGGTCTTGCTCTCTCACCCACCGCCCAGTACGACATGGAACGTCAAATCAACATCAACGCGGCGCACTTTGACGGACACCTCTTGACCAGGGCTCGTGCGCTCGATGAGGAAATTCTTCAGCTGGGCTCCATCAAACACCTCCGTACCCTCGATGGCCAACAAAATATCGTGTTTCTGAATACCTGCCGACTTTGCGGGTTCCCCGACTTCCTTCACAGCTACGCGCAACTTCGTGCCGTCTTTTACCGAAGTCATCTGGACCCCAAGCCTTGAGAATGCCAGAGGCGTTCCTGAAAGAGCGGCATTGATAATGCGCTCCGCAAGAGTTCCTGGAATGACAAAGGTCATGCGACTGCAATGAGCCTGGGTCTCCTCTTTATCGGTTTGGATCACAGCATGCACGATGCCGACAATTTCTCCTAGCGCATTGAACAGCCCGCCTCCTGAATTTCCACTGCAAGCCGAAAGATCGGTTTGGATGAGACGGGTGTCCACGGTTTGCAGGAAGGTATTGGTATTGCCGATTTTTCCAAAGGCCATGGTCGGTCCCCAACCAAGCGGATAACCGACTGTGAAGACTTCCATCCCAGGCGATGCCTCGGCCGAGGCAAAGGATGTCCCCCCCTGTAACTTGGAGCGATGCTGTTCGGCAACTCGGTACAAAACGACATCCGTGAATACGCTATCGCCCACAAAATCGGCAGGAAGTTCATGGAGATCATTCGTGAGTATGCGTATCTGTTTTTGAATACCGGTCCCTGTCGCTAGCTCGTGTTTATCCGCCGTATGCCTCGCGGTAATCACATAGCCGTCTCGTAGATGAACTCCGGTTCCTCGTACGACAATCTTTCCGGGCTTTTCCGGGATTCGCTGGTCTTGTGTATCCGCTAGAATCCCCACGGTCGCCTGTCTCGCGCGAAGTAACCCGTCCTGACTGATCGGCGTCGTTTCAGCATTGAGCGGGCGACTGAGCATTGTCGTGACGACCCACATGCCAAGTACGGGAAGACGTAAATAGCGAGCTGCAAAGAAACGGCCGATACTCATTCAACCTCCTTTCCAACGCGGTGCATATGTTGGGACTGCATACTATAATCGGATCGCGTTGTTTCTGAAAGCGTGCCGAATGACTCCCCATGGATTGGTCGCCGGCCCGAAACCATTGTAAGCCAGGGATGTTCGGTTTATAGTGCAACGCGATCCGGATCCAGCCATGATCTTCCGGACAATACGTTATGCCGTTTTGTTGCGCATGGCCGGTAATCACGCTATCCCTCCTGGCCATCATTGAGAGCCCCTCCCTCGTAGAGGCCGGCTCAAAACCTTCGCCGGAACTGGCACGCCATTTAACAGAGATCGTCACGCTGGCCAGGACGTCGCCGATGATGACCGTTCCAGCCGGAACGTTTTTGCTCGGAAGCAACAGAGTCGATAATGATCCCTACGGGGGCCGGACGCAGTTTGACGATACGGAACTGCCTCAACATCGAGTCTGGTTGGATCCCTATGAGATGGATCGAGATGAAGTGAGCCTTGGAGAATACCTGGCCTTTCTGCAGAAACAGAAGATTTATCCCTCGGACGAGCTGCAGAAACTCCTCTGGCACGTCATCACCGTCCACTCCGTCTCCGACCAGACTCTATCCCGCTGGCCTGCGCTCTATGTCACATGGGCAGAGGCGAAAAATTTATGTACGGCGAAGCACGCCAGACTACCGACCGAGGCCGAATGGGAGAAAGCGGCGCGAGGATCCGATGGGATTCCTTATCCATGGGGTGAAGCAATTCCCAACCCCGCACTCGCGATGTTTGGGCAGCACCATGTCCATGAGATCCCCATTCTCGCAGCAGTAGATTCCTATGAGGAAGGCAAAAGTCCCTATGGTCTGCATCACATGGCGGGCAACATTGCCGAATGGGTACAGGATTGGTTCGGGTTCGACTACTATGCGTATATGCCGGAGCGCAATCCGTCGGGCCCACCCACGGGGCGCTACAAGAGCGTTCGGGGCGGTTCTTGGAAAAGCCGACGCGTCATGCTTCGAACGGCGACCCGAGGCGGTGCCTCTCCGGATCAACGTGCCGCGACGATCGGCTTCCGATGCGCGCGATCATTGATGGTCGATAGCCCTTAGCTTTCAGAAACCATCTCGGCTGTTCAGAGAATTATGGAATAGACGGATTTCCGGTTGACCGTGTCATCGGTCCACTGGTCGCGCAACGAAATCCCGTGGACTCGTTTCGAACCGTTGGATCGCTCTCCACGCGAGTAAAAATGCGGACCGTGGGCGTCTCGTTTTGCCAGCCCGCGCCCCGAATCACTTTCTTTGTGCCTGTGTCCGGACCTTTCGGATTCTTTTTCGGGCTCTTCTCATAGTATCGGGCATCGTACCAGTCATTGACCCACTCCCATACATTGCCGGCCATGTCATACAGGCCATACGGACTCTTGCCCGCCTCATAACTTCCGACGGGCATGAGAGTCTTCTCCCCCATCCACCGTTGATTATAATTGAGATGTTTGGAGGTCGGTTCGACATCCCCCCAAGGAAATCGCCTATCGGACGTCCCTTTGGCCGCCTTTTCCCATTCAGCTTCAGTGGGAAGTCGTTTGCCCGCCCACCTGCAGTAGGCCTCGGCATCAAACCAATCAACATTAATCACGGGTCGATCGATCAACACATCGGTGATGCTATCTCCTTGCCAGAGATTTCTTGTGGGATTTCTTGGATTTTGTGGAACACGATGTCCTGTGGACTGCACGAATTCCAGATAGCGGCCGTTTGTCACTTCAAATTTGTCTATCGCAAATATGTCGACAAACACGTCATGGCGCGGATATTCATCGCGTCCCCCGTCACGGGCTCCAGCCGGCACACCCATCGGGAACGATCCGGCCGGGACCACGATCATTGGTGCGCCGTCTTTGCCCGTCGGCAGCTCGGCCAGATCATGAGCCGGTTGCTCATTTGCGGACAGAACGGACGGATCGAACCCGAAGCATGACAGTGCCAACATAGCAAGAATCCGCACAACCATGGGCACGACTCCTTCCACAAGATCAGAATCGCGTGCATCGAACCATAGCGATGGGAAACGACCGCGGTCTGACCATGTCGATGAACGCTGCACAGCGACACATCTCGACCCTATTCTTTCGTTGGAACGACTTTCAAGAGCGCTCCTCCGGCCGTTGCTCGAACGGCATCATCCTCATCGTGTAGGCTTTGTTTGAAGAGCGGGATCGCACGGATATCATCAATCTTTGCCATTGATTTCACCGCCGCAATCCTCACACGAGGCACCGTATCCTGAACCAGCGGCATCAAGACCGATCGCACCGGCTCGCGATTCGATTCTACGGCATGCCCCAAAGCTCGCGCCACGGCAGCACGAACGGCCGGCTCTTTCGCGTTCGTGAGAGTCTGGACCGGACCGGCCACGATCTCATACCGTTCCCCCAAGCCCAGCAATGCACCGATGACGAACGCCCTGACGGGGAGATCACGATCATCAAGAGCCTCATGCAACGGCGTACGGGCATCGAATCGGTGCAGCTGCCCGAGGCTGACGGCTGCGGCGATCCGCACGGGAGGGAGCGGGTCCTTCAGCAGCCGTGTCAGTGCAGTTACGGCTTCGGCAGTGGGGACATGGGAGAACCCTGCGGCGGCAGCCCCGCGCACCGACGGCTGTTTGTGTTCGCTCGACTCGAGAAGAATCGACAACACTTCTGACGACTGCCGATCAACCAAGGCACGAATCGCCGAGGCCCGCTCATCCGGATTCGGCGCTTTCGCATACTGCAAGAGTAGTTCGCAGCCCTTGGGCCGTTTCAGATGACAGAGCACCTCGGCGGCTGCAACTCGTACCCGTACCTCAGGATCTTTCAGCGCCGGCTCGACGAGCGAGATGACCGACGTATCATCAGATTTTGCAAGCCCCTTGAGTACCGCTTCTTTCACCAACGCCGCCTGATCTTCAAGGGCCTTTCGAAATCGAACCGAGCGGCGTCCCTCGTCAAGTTTCGCAAGGCCTTCAGTCGCCAAGGCTCGGACAAGACCGGATCCGTCACTGAGGCCGTCCTCGAAGAATGGAACCGCGTCTGGACTCTGCCATTCTTTCAGAGCCGTATAGGCTGCCCCGCGCATCTGCTCTCGCATATCTTTCGTAAGGATGACGATGAACCCAAGCGCGACCTCTCGAAGAATGAGCGGGTCGTCCTGCTTCAACACCTGCACGAGCTTGTCATATTCCGTCAGCGCATCTTTCGGGTTGCCAAGCCTCAGTAATGTGCAAATCTTAAGTCGACGAATTTCCGGTACGTCGGACGTCTCTCTGTCCAATTTGGCCACCTCCTCAAGGGCCTTTTGGTATTCCTTGTTGTCGTAAAGCGTTTGAATCTTCTGGAGGTGGGATTCCGTCCCGCCAAATACCGGCTCAAGCATAGGAGGGAAAACCCAGGCCATGGCAAACAGCGCCGCCGCAACGTATCGTATGGACAGGACGATCATATATCTATTCCCCATGTCGCTGACTGGCCTCGCCTCGGCGCTTTCTGTATCCCCGCGGCTCTTCGAAATACACGCTGGGCTGGGGCGACATTCGGATTCGCTCATACTCGATCGACCAATCACGATCCTGGCTGACCAGCTTGAGCATAATCCCAGTCTCCGCATCGACCCATTGGTAGAACCGTTCGAGTTGCCCGTGGCGATCCGTTTGAACATCAAACAACCGCGCGGCACGGCCTGCCGCCGTCGCGTCGCCCACGGCTGTTCTGCATGTTTCTCCGACCAGCTCTGGGCGTATCGACAGGGTATCGTCCGTGATCGGCAGGACCAGCAATTGTTTTTGTTGGGGAAGGACGTACCAGATCTCCGCCAAGTCCGATCGGACGATTTCGATCGCCGCAAACCCCAGCTCTGTTCGAACGGCATATCGGTACTCCAACCTGATGCGCGCACCTTTGGCATACACTTGGGCTAGAGATTTCTTGCCATTGACTCGTTTGATGAGTGTGCCGGAAAACTCAGGCTCGAAGGGAAGAGAGTCGCCGCCTGCTACGATCGAGATCGGCACACACGGCGCCATCACACCGACGCACACAAGGAGTATCGCACTCCGGATCCTCCTCGCCGCGCGCTGATGCATCGGGCGTTACCGCTGACGTTCGAGCAACGGCTGGATATCGACGGAATACCCTAAAGACTCCGGGCCGAACCGAGGATTGTCCATGATCTGATAAGCAGTTCGATTCCCCTTAGGAGCGGGCAGCGAAAGTCGCTCACGAAGCTTTCCGCCAGGTTGCACCACAACCGTCCTTGTCGTTCCAGGTCCTGTCTGCGGATGCCACACCACCAACTGATAGGTACCGGGGGGAATGCCGGCGATCGAGAATCTCCCATCGGCGTCCGTCAAGGCATAATAAGGATTATTCACGGCCATGGCCCAGCTTTCCATGTAGGCATGGAAGCCACATTGCATGTAGAACGTACGTCGCCCCTTGTTCAAATAAATCGGTCCGACCAGCGAGGCTCCCGGCGCATGGTCGTGCGTCGCGTGTAGATCCCCTCGCCTATGCTGATGATTCATGACCAAAGGACTATTGAACAGGACTCGCGCACCCGCTTCCGGGGATGTCTCATAGCCTTGGATGTCGTGCATAACGGGATCCATGTTGATGACTTCGACTGCATGCCCGTTGCGGACAATGGTCATGAACGGCTGAAACATGCAATCACGGGCTTCGATCAGGGGAACAGACACCTCAAACGGCTTCCCGGCTTCGACCCCTTCCAGGAGCACAATGGCATTCCTCAATCCTCCTTGAGGACCGACGACAAAGTCACGCAGCAAGCGCCACCCGTGGCCATTGGAGATACGACCGCAATAGGCAGGGTCCGGAAAGGTAATCAGATTAAACCCCTTCGGCTCCGGCACCGGTCCATCGAGCGTCACCGTCCCTTCGATAGTTCCACTATGTTGGACGTCTATGACTTCGTAGGCGTTTGCCGACGTGACTGACGAAAGGACCAATGCCCAGGTAAGGACTGCACTGGAGCTCAAAATACAACCGACAGCTCCCCTCATCGGCAATGCTCTCCTCTTCAAACAAACAGCTTTATGGCGTTTGCAGTTCAAGAGTCGGATGAATCTCCAAGGATTTTCCCAGCGCCTCCAACCCGAAATGCGGATTCTCCGCGATTTCGTGAACGCTTCTGTGCCCTTTGGGAGATTCGAACGTGAAATCTATCTGCACGGTCTTCTTCGCTGAAACCGATACGTTTTTTTCGAGCACCATCCCCACTCCGGGATGCCACGCCATCAAACTATATTCGCCGGGAGGCACATCGGACAGCGAAAACTGCCCGTCCTTATCGGTCACCATATAATAGGGATTGTCCACGGCGAACCCCCAGCTTTCCATGTAGGCATGAAATCCGCATTGCATGACGAAAAACCGTCGGTTCTTCGTCATCTTGACGACTTCAACCATCGGTTGTCCGGCCAGATGCTCATGACTTTCGGACCCCGCGTCACGCTTGTGCAGAGGATTCATGGGAAGGGGTGTGTTGAATAACACTCGCGGCCCCAGTTCCGATGTTTCATACGCCTGAATGTCATGAAATACCGGATCCATGTTGACGACCCGCACCTCGGCTCGGTCTTTCACCACACTGACAAAAGGCAAGAACCGGCAGTCGCGAGCCTCAATGGTGGGCGGCACGAATGTGAACGGCTTCCCCCTCGTCACATTGACCAAGAGCACAACCGTGTCTTTGAGGCCTCGATCTGCTGAAAGGCTGAACTCATCCAGGATCCTCCACCCAGTCCCGGTGGAAATTCTTCCGCAGTAGACAGGATCTGGAAAGGTGACGAGGTTGAACCCTTTGGGGATCGGCTTTCCTTCCGTCATCCTCACTTTTCCCGTAATAGTTCCTCCGTCCTTCACCTCAATTTCCTGATAGGACCAGGCAGATGAAGCACAGGCAAAGACGAACAGGGCTGAAACCAACATTGTTTTCATTGCATTTTCACCTTCAATTGAATGAGGTCGGTTCTCCTCATCTGCTTATCGTATCAAATGCCTGTCACAAAGAAAAAGGGGGAGCGCAGGCCTCCCCCCTCTTCTATGTTTTGATTGCCCCTTGGAGGCAATCAAATTACTGTGTTGCTACCGGAATAACTTGCGCCGGTTCATCAACAGACGCGTTCCTCGTCCCTGTGCCGGGACTGAAAAGCGGCAATACCCGCTGATCTCCGGCCGGCAATACCCGCAGATAGCCCCACTGTCCCGACTGCGAGTAAGGTAACCGCTGATTACTCCAGACATAATCCCCCGGCATGTGGAACGGCCCCCCGGCGCTCGGGATAAATGCATCCAGCGTCTCAGATCCGGAGAACTCCACTAAGCTGATCATGTCGGCTCCACGCATGAACGGCTCAATCGGCCACTCATGGCGTTCGACGCTGAACATGCCGTTCTGTTCGTTGCTCGCGCCGAACACATGGATTCGGACGGGATCTCCGGCATGCGCCTCGATGATAGGCGTCACCGGATCTTCCGGCTTGTCCACAACGCAGGGTTGGAACACCTTGCCGAGGCTGCATCCCTTCTCTTCGCGGAATTTATAGGGCTCCGCTCGGTAGTTAACCGCCGTCAAGCCCGCCGTATTTTGCACATAGGGCATGAAACTCGTCCCGATAATATTGTCCTCATCTTGGAAGAACAGAGCCACATCGCGGTAATTCACGCGATGCTCATAACCCTGAATCGTCCGATCGACGATGACATCGGCTACCCAGCTGTTCTTCGTCGAAATATCCGCGCCGGTTTTCGGATCACGGTACTGGGCGCCCTTGGGACCGATCACCACTGCTCCATAGAGTCCGTTCCTCGGATTGGTCACCACATTGCCCCAGTCCCACACCAATGAGGCGGTCTCACCCAGGAATGGGTCCGCATAGTACGTGTAGGTGCGGCTTTCTCCCGGCGCGATGGTCTGATCACCGGGATTGTTCCCGACGTTCGCCCCGAGCGAATCCTTGGGGTCGAACGCTAATCCGATAGCGGAGAACGAGGCTCGGCTCTCCTTCATCCGGTTGGTCAGCTTCACCTTGAGACAATCCCCGACATTGGCCCGTAAAGTCAGGGGCATGGGTTGGACGCCCCCGGCGACCTTCGTGGCATCTTCTTCCAACGCGTAAATCTTTGCGTTCGGATTGACCATCTGGATCGTCCGTTCGAAGTCGACCTCAATGGCGTCAGGCGCCTTGGGATTCAACTTCATCGAAGGATAATCCAACGCCACAACGTTGAAGCTTTTCACCGGAGCATCTGCCGGACAAATCGCCAGCGGTTTTGGAATCTCATTTCGCCGGCTGTATCCGGCGGGAAGCTTTTGCAGGTCGGACGTCTCCTTGTCCAACACGCGCATGATACCCCAGGCGCCCTCCGAGAACTTCGACACGCGGCCGTTGAAGTGAATGTAGTCTCCCGGTTGCAGCCGTGGTCCACCCGCTTGCGGCACCACCAGATCGTACCGTTCGGCAATGCCGATATGGATCGAGTTCTTTCGGTTCGCGTCGCCCGCATAGCGTTCAGTCAAATAGGTATGGCCTGAAACCGTCCATACCATCGTCTCGTTCGCCATGGTTTGAAGCAGCCGGAACACCACCGTATCGCCCAGATATGCCCGTACCATCGGCGTATAGGGGTCGCCGTGCACGGCGCTGCTGAACAACTTGGACGAATCAGGATTCTAGGCCAAGCGACTCGAGATGGGCTCGGCTTTGAAATTCAATCCGCCACCCGTCGTATGCGTTCCGCCGTTGAGGAAGGACATCGGCGCCATGGGAATTTTTTCCGGCATCGGGAAGGATACGGTTTTTCCGGCTTCCAACGCCACTTCGATCGGTTGCCCCGGTGGATTACCCGCGGTGACGATGTTTACCGTATGAGGCACGGTGTCATTGAGCTGCACCATCAACTCCCGGAAGCTGCCGTTCACCCCATACCCGATCGGCTCCGCCGTTCGGATGTCGGCAAGCGGTCCGCTCCGGATCTCCTTGCCGGTCTTAGGATTATGGTAGGTCGAACCGACCGGCTCGGCGATGAGGGTACCGAAGCCTCCGTGAGGCCACGTGACACGCCCCAGCGCATGATCGTGCCAAAAGACCGTCCCAACGTCGGAGTCAACCCAGAATCGCTGCCGGACGAACTCCACCGTCACGATATCGTTGGCCGGATGAGCATTTTTCAGCGGACGATACAGCGTGATCTGATTGCCTTGGATCGACTTGACCCGACCGATCTCGTTGCCTTCGACGTTATCCGCTCCAATCAGGAGTTCCACGTTCGGATGGTATTGAGCGGCGTTTTTGACCGTAATGACCCGGTCACCCTTCTTTGCCGCCTTGGTGAACACGGTGTTCATCGGCACAGGCAGGCCCTTTTTCACCTTCTTCTCCAGCATCGTGAACGGACGCACCGATTGTTCATATGAGAAGCCGGTGATCACGCCGTCGGACGATTGATTGTCGAACTGCAGGAAGTGCCAGTGTGTATTGATCTTTGATGCCTGGAAGTTGATATGGTCGTCGTCCAACCACTCGCTGGTCAACATCCAGTCGACACAATCATAAATATTGGCACGCACGACCAGCGGATACTTGATGTCGCTCTTCCTGGTCTGCGCTTCTTCCTCGTGCAGCACGTAGATCAGCCCGTCCTTGTCCACGATGGCCGGCGTATCGCCCTGCTTGTCGGACAAGGTCATCGGTGTCTGAATGAAATGCACGTTGTATTTCTTGGAGCCCGCGTTTTCGGGGCAGATGCTCCAGCGTCCATTCTCCCCCGGCTTCGCCGGATAGGAACTGGGCAACCCGTCGTCGTCGAGGTGAATCATATCCAGCCACGGAGCAGGATTATGATTGAGGGAGAAGGGCACGCGACGGCCGAAATGCGGCTTCAAATGCGGCCAGGCAATCTTGCCTGTGGCGCTCTCAAAAAGAATCGGCAATCGGTTGCCGGGAGCTGTCGATTTGTACCTCGGATTGTCTACGGTGTTTTCGCGTTCGGTCATCGCGCGATCACCCTGCCACGCCCAATCCAGCACACTCGCGTCGTAGGATCGGGTTTGAGCGCGCTCATCCTTCTGATGCCCAGGCTGTCCCTGCGGCGGCAGCATCATGTTGACCCAATCCTTCACGTTGACGATGGCAGGTGATGCCTTCCAGTTTGTCTTCCCGTCCTTGACGATGGTGAAGGTCTTGCCGAACCAATCCACGGTACGACCGATGAGCTGGTCCGATGTAATACCGGCATGAATACGGCCGGCCCGGTCCGGCAGCTCGCGCAGATCCGGCATCACATCGTTGTGATCCCCTCCCTGCTGCAGAGTGTTGTATACCCGCCAATAACCCCACATCCCCGCAATGTAATGGTGAGCGACGTGACAATGGAATAGGAAGTCCCCGGCCAATTGCTGGCAAAGGCCGGATCCACATTCGGTTTCCAGATCCATGGTCTCGGACGGTCCGATGACTTCCACGTCCACGCGGTCGGACTTCATCCGAATCACGGGGTATTTGACCGGCCCGTTCTTGGCCGCATGCCACAAAGGCATTTCGTCGATGGCGCGCGGACTCCGCGGCCAGCGAATCGAACCACCGTGCGGATGGTGGGAGTGAAACACTTCCGACCCTCCGTGCACGAGGCGGAACTTTGCCGGATCCCCCAAATAGCTGCGAGGCACGGTCGTCGCCGGATCGCCGAACGTATAGGCGCTGTAGGCCATGGATTCGTCTTCGAACCCGAAGTACTCATGCTGCGTTTGCATGTTGTCGACGCCGAAGGGCTCGCTCCGGTAATTCAATGCACGAGCCACCGGTCGATACACGTCGGTCAAAGGATCGCGCTGAGGAATGAAATCGCCTTTCTTGTTCAGCGGCCGGAACGCCTCGTCCCCGACTTCATGATAGATCAACACGAATTCCCGGAAGTCAGGCCCGGCCCCGTTCTTGATGATGGCCTGCCATCCGCTGGTCATCGGTGTCGGTTCGCCGGTTCCCAGCGGGTCGAGATATTGGGATCCCTTGGGTTCGATGACGAATGTGCCGAACAGGCCCATGACCGTCAGTTCGCGATCGTTGCTGTATGAATGGAACTGCCGACCGCCCTCTTGCTGAGTCGGCGGAATGTACCACTCCAGCTCCACGGCCTTATCTTTAGCCGCAATGCTGTCCGGATTCGTCGTCGTCGCCGGTTTGCCCGTAGAGGCGACGATCATGCTGGAACCATGAATATTGAGACTGACGTCCTCGCCGCCCTCCAGTTGGTTACGAAGCGTCATCTTGATGCAATCGCCCTGATTGCCTCGGATGACCAGCGGCTGAATCCATTGGTTCTGCAAGCCGTTCCTGACGGCTCCGGGATCATAGCCTTCCTTCTCACGGGCCGCCCGATTGGTTGCTTCTTCCTCCCGCACTTTTTCAAGATTTTCAGTCAGGACGTACATGTAACCGGGGTAGAAGTCGAGCCACATGTTGAGCGAAATCTCGACGTTGATCGCCGAAATGTCGTACTTCCTGACCGGCGCAGCTGCTGGACAGCGTCCGCCCGACATGGATACCGGTTCTGTGCCTGGGTTCGACATCAGCAGCACATCCTGATTCCCGGCACCGTACTGGTGCATCATGTTCAAATCGTTGTAGTACCCGCCCGTGCGTTGCACGGTCGCGTCATGCTGCATCTGTTGCATGACGCGCTGATGCTGCCGATCGACCATGGTGGTACGTTCCGGTTGACCCTCCAGCGTATTCTCGATGATTGTCTGCCCCTTCAGCTGTTCGGCCCAACCCGGTACCTGATGATTCATCGCCACATGCGATGGAGTCTCAGCGAGCAGGGCTGGCGGTGCAACCAACAGCGCGATGCCAGCGAGTCCACTCAAGACTCGGGTGAATGTAAAATGACGGTGAGACATAAACCGACCCTCCTTGCGTAACATAAGTGTAAGTGAGCAGCGAAGGCTACTCAGCCGGCTCCATCAACCAATGTGCAAATGGGAAGACAAAATTGTTTCGGTAACAACCAACCGCCCTGCCCGAAAGATGTGATGTTCACGTTCGCTATTTGTAGATAGTAAGAGCCGAAAGATACTCAACTTCGCATGGACTGTCTATTTCATATTTTCACATGGCTATTGTGCACGACCTGGTGACTTCCGGTTCACGGTCGTCAGTAAATCCATATTCAGTACCACGGGACTCTCTGATTTTTTAAGGTCAAGCCTGATCGGCATCCGGTCTATCATCAACTTACTTAAGGGGACCGCCACGATGGTGGATGCCTTATCCACGGAGTTGGAGTAGAGCTCAATGCGCAGATTCTTGGGCCGTTCGCTGGGGAAAATCCGGGATGCCGCCTCTGTATTCATGAATCCAACCAACAATCCGTTGCCGTCCGCGACCTTGTGGATTTCATAGGCATTAGAAGTTGACGCCACCCGCTCCAATTCAAGATCGGGACTTTGCGTGACCAAGGCCATTCCGAGGGACTGTGGCGCGATGAAGCCGAAGCTTCCTATCGGCGCCTCCGAAAATCGGATGGTTCCGGTGGAGAGTTCAGCGACATGATTCTTGACGCGCATGTGTCGCCGCAGTTCGGCTTCGCTTCCGGCCGTTTCAATCACAACCGCGGCCGGTGCAGCTTTCTGGATAGGGAAGACCTCTGTTGGGCCTCCCTGTGCGGCAAGGAGAGGTTTCTCAAGAACACATAAGAACATCAAAGAAACGAGAGAAAGGGTAAGAGGAAGTGAGAGAAGGATACGGCTCATGCGAAAATGACATGTGTGCGGAAAAACGACGTTCCTCGTCGATCGATCGAGAGATTCTAAGGAGTCGAGTGGTAAAAAGTAAACAGGAAAAAAGAGACGCACCACGGTACGTGCCGAGAACAGATCTTCGTTGCACTCGCACGCATAGATGATCGCCTAGAAGAACGCCATGCTGGCGTAGGTGACCGTGGAGTTATATTGGTCGGTAATCCCGCGATCATAGCGGAGAACGTGGCCATTTTCCGCTTGGATCAATCGCAGCAAACCATCACAAACCATCAACGGACTAAAAGCTGCGGTATGCGGCTCGTCAATAGAACTGCTAACCTGAACTACTTGGCCTTCACCTTAACCCTAAAGGCAATATCTGGCCCGTTTCGAACTTGCTCTGACTTTTGCAAGAGAGGAATAATGTCTTTGTGATCTAGCGTTTCAGCAATCTTCAATGGACTTCTGAGGAACCACCGATCGCTTCTGGAAACAGCTCCACGATCTAATAGGAGCGAGACGGTCTCTGAATCCCCCGTGAACGATCCGGCATGGAGTGCAGTCCACCCAGTGAAATCTTCGGCGTTGACCTCCGCCCCATGCTCAAGAAGTACACGCACGACATCGGCATGCCCATAGGCTGCAGCAAGCGTGAGCGGCCTTATCCCTATGATGGGAATCGCTTCATTCGGGAGGTGTCCTTGTTTCAAGAGCAACGAGACTTTCTCAATATCACCTGCAGCTGCTGCATTCAAAAGAGGCGCGGCACAACCGCCCAGCACCACGAGCAAGACCAGCCCACTGACGATATTCAAAACCCAACCCGCTCGTTTCATCAGGTTCAGCCTCCGCCTCCGCCACACCTTGTGCGAGGTTTTGTGAGCATCAGAACGGGTAATCCAGTCCTACAAAGGCATTTATGCCATCTTTTCCGTAGGCGACATCGAACCTACCGACGACGCTTGGCATTGCCAGCAAGCGGAGCCCGATGCCTGGATTGACTTGGACATTCGTGAAGAGAAGCTTCGTGATGTCGACTCCGGTTCGTCCCACACGCCCTATGTCGACAAAAGGGGCAAGTTCTAATCGAATGTCGTGGTCGAAAATTGTCTTATCCAGCACACGCACTCGCTCTTCAAGATTAATCAAAACAGCCCAGCTGCCGCTGTAGCGATTATGACCGAAAGCGCGAAGTGTATCTTCTCCACCGAGCGTAGGCTGCTCATAAAACGGCACTCCGAGCTCCGTCTCCTTACGTTCGATTTGCCCAAATACGCCACCGAAGAAAAAGCGTGATACAAAGACCATGCGGTTCGAGACATGGGGGATCAAATGCCGGGCATCCAGAGTAACATGCCCCCACTGATTTTCGTCACCCGACTGCAAGTTCTGATTAAACTCGGCCGAAACGTTCACATAGGTACCTTTGGTCGGTATGAGTTGGCTATCCCTTGTATCGTAGCGGAGAACAAGACCATGTCCCAACACCTGAGCTCCCTGGATACCAGGAGCATTCGCAAATAGTTGCCTTATTTGAGGCAGCGAACTAACTACTCCTTCATCGACTCTCACGATGCGGAATCTCTCCGTCCACATGACCGAGAGGTCTGGGGTAAGATTGAGACCAACGGCCAATTTGACGAGCAGCTCTCGAGAAGTATAATTTGTTTCCTGCGCTTCCGTTGTTCTATCCCCGAGGCCAAAGAACCTGGCAAAGGGATTCTTGAAGGCGGCAAAGTCCGCCATAAGAATGTATCGTCCGCCTCCTGCCGCCACATTCTTGTACCCGAAGTCCACCCCGCGATCAACCTTTTCGGAGTACCAGACGGATGCACGGTATTGTTCGTTATCTGAAGGATATCCATAGTAACTCAAACTACCACCATGGCCGACAAGCGGGTTAAACAAATATTGCGGGGCCCAAATATCTCGGATATTCCCTTTTGAATCGGTCTTTAAGATGGGCGTAATCACCCCGACCCAGTACCGTTCGTTGCGATTGTATGAAAATGAGGGAAGAGGAATAACCGTATACTCTGATTTTGCCGGGAGCGACTTGAGAGCATGCTCCGCCGGATGGCCATCGTCATCTACAAATTCTTTGACCGGAGCCTTTTCCTGTTCCTCCTCGTGAACGGATACACCATCTTGCTGCGGCGGTCGAGGACCTTGGACCTCTGCAGCATAGGCGACGCCAATTCCTCCAAGTAACAGGGTATGTACTATGAATATTGCCACCCAATAGGTCAGCACAATAGAATCAAATACCCGCTCGAAAGGAATCGTTTGGTAGTCCGAACGGTAGGCTCATGAAGGGAAAAATCGGTTGCCGTTGAAAGCAAGCATACCTTTATAGGTATGTTAATACTTAACCAGGAGACAAAAGGCAACTTAGCTGGTCTCAAGAAGGCTGGAGTGAGCGATTGGCGGAAAGTGGTGGAATCTCTCTCCGGTAGTAAAGATCTCCTTTTAATTCGGGCCAAGACCAGATGCGATCCTGCTCAAGAAGAACGTTCGACGACAGATACAGGGAGAATAATTGCCGAGAGACCGACGAAGCACCTACCGATTCATCAGCATTGCGCCCGACGGCGTGCATCGCTAAATCCGCCCGATCAAGTCTTTCCTTTCGGAACGAATACAGCCAAATTCCCTCCTTCCCCACCAACCCAATCAAATCATCATAGACGCTCGTGACATAGGCGATGTTCTCCCCAAGGCAATCTCCTACCAATAAACAACTCAAGTCGTGGCCGACGAAAGGAGAAATAGCGGGTTCTGAATGGCTCAGGGCGAGAATCGTGGGAGCCACGTCAACCTGACTGGCAATCGTGTCCACAGCCCGAGGGCGATACGTCTCGTCGGTTCGCAATGATTCATCTAGCCATATGAACAGTGGGGTCATGAAATGGCCGACTCGCTTTTCGACATCTGTCCGTCCTTGCGGTTCATGTCGGCCATGATCTCCCAGAACAAACACGATTGTATTCTTGAGCAAACCGCCACGTTGCAATCCCGTAAAAAATCTCGAAAATTCTATATCAAAATAGCGAAGGGCGGGTACGTATCGGTCCTTCTCTGCTTCAAGGGCCTTGACCTCTTGATGACCTACGGGAAATACGAATGGATGGTGCATACTCAGTGTGAGCGTCGTCAAGAACAATGGTTGGTCAGAGCTCCGCGCCGCTCTCAGACGTGTTGTGATGAAATCAAAGATCGCGGCGTCCGTCATGCCAAGGCCCATTCGATCAGCATGGGGAGGGAAATCTTCGATATCGTACAACCGCTCGATCCCGTTCTTCCCAAAAAAGTTTCGCAGATTATTGATATCACTGTGCTGTCCGACCACCATTTCGGTCCTGTAGCCCCGTTCACGGAGCAACGATGGAAGACACAAGTACTCGCGTGTCGAGCGAGTCTTCATTGCTGCGGCCCCCTGCCTCGGATAATAGGAACAGAGCGTTGCGAAGAGACCGCGCGATGTTTGAACGCCGTTGGAAAAAAAATTGTCGAAATACACGCTGTCTTCTTTCAGGCTATCAAGAAAGGGGGTCACTCGAATCGGGCGGTCGGCATCGACTGTCTGCCCCAAGTATCGTCGATCCAGTCCTTCCACGAAAATTACCAATACATTCGGTGGATCTTGGAAACGCAACCCATCATGGCTCGCCCCCCGCCCCACAAACGGATAACGCTGGTACGGAAATACAACTCTCTGACCTCGGGAACTTTGATAGAGTCCGATGGCGTCGTCCACTGAGAGACCTTTATCAGGAGCCTGGGGTACCCACGCCCATTGATGGAATAAAGCAGCATACGCCGAGCCTTTTGAGAACAGGACGGGGTTTTGAGCAAGAAGAAAATACGCGTCGCTCTCGATCGACGGCATGATTGGCGCGCTATGTGGTGAAGCCCCCATGGCTCCGATGACGACTACCACAGCTAAGACAACCTTCAATGCGAACGACCTCGAGACCGTCCATCCCATCCCTTCTTGACTCATCAATCGGTGAAAGGCCCTCCACCACGTCAACAGTATTAGGCCCTCCAGGAACAAGAAACCACACGCTTGAATGCCCCAGTTCCCCATGTTCTCCAGCTCTGCGGCGGTTTGTTGCGCAGCCTGAGACTCTTGCGTACCAGTGACCGGGGCGCTCAAGAAATCGGCGACGTACTCAAAGAACACAAAGTTCAAGCGCTGATGACTAAAGTGATAGTAACTCATGTCTACCATCATGATTACCGTCAGCGTGAGTGCGATGAGCCCAAGAGACGCTTTAAGGCAGTTGGCGAACAGCCTCCTTGTTGCTGCGACAGTACGGCGTCTCAGAAACAGAAGGATGACAAGGCCCACTGAGAGAGCGAGCACACTCCCAACCGCCAACGCACCTGTTGTGGCAACCAGGTCCTGTAAAAAACCAGCTGCGAGAGTTTGCATCACGAGTGGTATCGTAGGCGATTCGATAGAGACTGTCGTGGGAAACAAGAAGAACCGCTCGACTTGTTGAATCAGGAAAAACAGCCCCCCCCAGAGAATGAGGAGCGACGGAATCGAGAGAGGGGACTGTCCAACGGAGCCAGCCGCAAAATTGTCTACGGTCTTCACAGATTACCCATTACCAGCGATCATTAGCAGACCCACTTCTGCCGGAACCAGTGGATGGTCCGTTTCAATCCCTCCTCGAACGGGGTCAGCGGATACCAATCCAGTTCCTGCCCAGCCTTACTGGCTGAAATCTCTTTCCCTCCAAAATCCCCCGGCCGTGCCGGAACAAATTCCAGCTTCACATCATCGCCGAGGATCTTCTTGATGCCCTCAGCCACTTCAAGAACCGTCACTTTCCTCATCCCTTCGAGATTATAGGTTTGGTTGGCGGCGCTCTCTTTCATGGCACTCACGTGCGCCTCGGCCATGTCACGAACATAGACAAAATTGCGATATTGCTCGCCCTTTCCCGAGATGGTCAGCGGTTGGCCGTTCACCGCCTTCTTGATGAAAATTGGAATGAGAAGTTCTTCGCGCATTCGGGGACCGTACGGAATTCCATACCGCAAGATCGTAAAGGGCACCTTGTAGAGCTGGGAATAATTGTGACAGATCATCTCCGCTGCCATTTTGGTCGAGGTATAGATATGCCCAGCGCCTTCCAGATAAAAGGGCACCGTTTCATCAGCCGGCTTCCCATCCGGTGCACCATTGTAGACCCAGACCGTGGATGCGAGGTGGACGCGTTGAGCGCCGTTGATCCTGGCTGCCTCTAGAATGTTCGTCGTCCCCATCACATTCAGACCCGCCGTATAAACGGGGTACTTGTATGCGTAATTTACGTTTGCAACGGCGGCCAAGTGAAAAATATG
>JACZCY010030095.1_pt1 | contig 28116 bp, 33 predicted proteins | sample 8641821 | NCBI WGS metagenome assembly JACZCY01 (sample SAMN15324609, study PRJNA640507) | soil metagenome | isolation source: intercropping sugarcane | place: China: Luxin town, Laibin City, Guangxi Province | collected 2019-07-25 | depth 10cm m | reverse complement strand
GGCCTGGGCAAAGCTCGACTCTCCACCGACGCCGATGTCTCGGATCCTACCGGTATAGATAGTGAAGGGAACCCATAAGAAAGCAAAAAGGTCCGGCAGTCCTCTTCAAAGTGGTGCAACAGCGTCGTTCTCGTTGAGACAGTCTTCGGTGAATCATCGCAGCGTTGAATGAAATTGCTGGATCGTGCCGAGCGGAATCTCCCGCTCGGCTTCCTCGGCCTGCGCGTCTGCATATGTGGCTGCTTGATGCAGTTGATGCGCGAGCTGTCGCATCTGCTTCACGAATTCGTTCGTCACCGGCCCCGGTTTTTTCTTCAAGATCAACTCCGCCTCACGGTCTCTATGCGTTGCCATAGCATGGAGCTCTCGCGCTTCCTCGCGCCAGTAAAACATTCGGTCTGATGAACGCATTTGCGATGTCGTCTGCGTCACGACCGGCACCGTGGAGGACGCTATTGACGGTGCCGGACCGTTCGTCGCACAGGCAGTGAGTATCTCGACAACCGCCCACAAAGTGAAGAGATGCATGCCTCTCGGTTTCATGTGGCCTCCTTTTGTGCGTAGGACGCCGTCATGGCAAGTTTGTTGTGTGCATCCAATGCAGCCACCTTGTAACATTCCGCCAACGTCGGATAATTGAAGGCCGTGCGCAAGAAATAATCCAACCCGCCGCCGAGATCGAGCACCGCCTGACCGATGTGGATCAATTCCGTCGCTCCCGTTCCGATGGCGTGGGCAGCCAGCAGCCGCCGATCCTCTCTGTGAAAGAGCAATTTCACGAGCCCGCTGTCGTCGCCCAGAATCTGTCCACGGGCGATCTCGCGATAACGCGCCACACCCATTTCATAAGGAATTCGTCTTCCCGTCAAGTCATGTTCCGGCGGCCCCACCATCGAAATCTCCGGGATGGCGTATATGCCGACCGGAAAATGTTGCGATGCCGAGTCGACCTCCACTCCGAAGGCATGACAAGCGACACGCCGGCCTTGTATGTAAGAGGTCGACGCGAGGCCTGGAGCGCCGATGACATCGCCCGCAGCAAAGATGTGCGGCACTTCGGTCCGAAATTGCGCATCAACCTTTAAGTGGCCTCGTTCGTCCGCCGTTAGGCCTGCGGCCTTGAGGTTTAAGCGATCCGTGGCCCCCATCCGACCAGCAGCATACAAGACCGACTCGGAAACGACCCGTTTTCCTGACTCCAGGGTCAGGACTACGCGTCGGGGAGTCCCATCAATCAATTCTACGAGTTCCACGGCCTCTCCGAGACGGAACGTCACATGACGGTTTCGCATTTGATGAATGAGTTCTTCCACAATTTCAGAATCCAAAAACTCCATGAGCCTGGTGCGTTTATCTATGAGCGTGACATGGATGTTCAAGGCCGCGAATATCGAGGCGTACTCGATGCCGACAATGCCGCCTCCCACCACAACGATATGTCTGGGAAGCTGTTTCAAGCGTGGCACGTCGTCGCTGGTCAGGATGGTTTCTCCATCGAACATCACGCCGTCCACCGATCCCGGTACGGTTCCGACTGCGATCAGAATATTCTCCGCGGTGATTGAACGGGCGCCGTCTTCCACGGTGACCGTCACGGTGTTGGGATCATGGAACCCGGCCTCGCCATGGAACAACGTCACATCGTTGCGGCGCAACTGGTCGACGACGACTTCCACTTCCCGTCGTACCACCTCTTCGACTCGGGCCAGGAGTTGGACCGCCGTTGCGCGACTTTGATAGCGGGAACCCATATGTAGGTCGAAATGACGGATCATTGAATTAAAAGAGAGGACCGCTTCGCGGAATGTTTTGCTGGGGATCGTGCCGGTCTCCACGCAAGCACCGCCCAGGTTTCTTCGACGTTCGACGAGCGCAACCTTTTTGCCCAGTTTTGCGGCTTGGACGGCCGCCCGCTGGCCGGCCGGCCCGCTTCCGATGCAGAGCAAATCAAAATCGTACGGGTCACGAGCCATAGCTAGTCAACGGCTTATGGTGACCATTGAACGGAGATAATAAGGGCGTAGAGAAATGGATTGCCGAGTTGAAATTCCCTGTCTCCACGATCATCAAACAAGCGGTATCTGCTCAAGGCGTTTGTTGACCGCACTACATTCCTCAAAGGACTAACGTATGCGTCGAGGAGCATCTTCGCATCCATGTTTCGTCATTTCGTTACCACGAGGACGACAAGGTCGATTGCGATATTTTTGATCGATGCCTACAGGACACTTGGATGGCGTTTTCCATGAGCTCCAGTAACTCACTGAAAACGTAAGGTTTGCGAAGGCTGCCATAGGCCGCACCTTGCTCGGTCGTTTCCGGAAAACTCGTCTCGTTCCCCGATAAAATGATCATAGGTGTGTCCGGCCAAACAAGCCTCCCCAGCAAGGCAAGACGAAATCCATTGATTTGGGGCATGTGATGGGCACTGACCACCACATCGAACCGTCGACGTTTCAATTCCTCCAATGCTAGGCCTTCCTCGGACGCCATGTGAACATTATATCCTTCATTCTCCAGCATCAGTCCCAACACATTCCGCTCGCCTTCGTCATGCCCCACGATCAGCACTCTTTTCCCATACCCGGTCATGTCTACCTCCTTCGCTCAATTCCGGACCGACTCTTTGCCCTCCGCTTCACGAATCCGTAGAGCATCACTGGTGGATGATGACCTTCCTTCATTCCCCCCAATAATGGGCACATCACGAACAGGCCCACAGTACGCATGAGGGGATCTCCTTGTGGGAGTCAACCGAAGCCACGATGGAGTTCTCGCTTCGCACTCGTGAATAAATTCATTGGATGCATGGTCGCATGCATCCGGCTCAGCGCCTTGTACGGAAGTCCTCATGTGACAAAGTCGTTGATTGTTCAGTTCCAGGATTGATGATAACCGGCACATTCAACTTGTCTGGTATCAACACAAACTTGGAGTTTGAGCTGTCGTAGAGCTTGAACCTGAGATATTCCGATGTCAGCGTCTTGGTAATGGTTTCCTGCGCCTTCGCCTGACCAGCCGCGCGAATTTTCAGGCCTTCTGCTTCACCTTCTGACCGGATCCGAATCGAATCCCCCTCACCTTTTGCATGCCGGCGTGCAATCTCCGCATCCTTTTCAGCGATGATGAGCTCGAACTCTTTTTGCTCCTTCTCTTGCTCTTTGGCTTGCTTGCGCTCGACGGCATCCAAAACAACTTTGGCCAATTGAATGTCAGCCATGGCGATACTCGTCACTTCGAGATGCCGGCCTTTGAGTTTCTCTACCACGACCGCTTGTATCTTGCTGGCAATTTCCGAGCTTTTTTCCGGTACTGTGACCATGGAATAGTTGGAGACGACGCTTCGGACGGCCGCCAACAACTCCGGCTTCACCACTCGAGAATAAAATTCCGGACCAATCTCCTGTGCGAGGAAGTACACCTCTTCGGGAATCGGTCTCATGACAATAGCAGCCTTCAGGACGACGAGCAGGTCGTCTGAACTCAGGGCATCGACGGTTTCGGTATAACTTCGCCATTGCACATCGTACAGGTATATTTGGTTCCATGGTGCCCGCCAATAGAATCCGCTTTTGAGCGTTTCGGTGGTCAGACCTTCAGTCAAGGGATACCAGCGTAGTCCCCGTTGACCGGGTTGGACGGTAGTTCCACAGGCCTGGAGTAAGAGCAATACCGTGACAAGAAGCATGGTCTTCGAAATATAACGCATGGTCCCTCCTTCACGCCAAACGTGAATCTCCGGTCCGCCTAACGAGATTACGGCCGTACGGCGGACAGTGGCCGCGACGTGTGAATGAGTTCAAGATGTTCGCGCGCTTTTTGTTCATGTTCTCTCGCTGCGTCTTCATACGATTGCGCCAACAGTCGAGTACCATTCACCCAATCCGATGTTGGACCGAAAAGTCGTTCGTACACGGCGATTCGAGTGGACATCTCTTCTGAGATCTGTCGCAGCTTCGTTGCTTCATGACTATAGTAGGAGGCAATCTTCCGATGATCTTGCACGGGGTTGTAGGCCGTTAATTCGAGTTCCTCTTTTGTCGTCGAGGTCATACAACCATTCATTCCGAACACTCCCAGTGCCAACAGCAGTGCAAAATGATTCACTGACAACCGTTTCATCCGCCAATCTCATTCACCCATGTTGTTTTGATAAAGCTTCAGCTGCAGTTCTTCGAACGACTCTCCATACGTCTGGCAGTCAGGGTAGGTTTTCAATGAACCGCTCCATATCCCTTGATGCGGAATGAAATGTATTGTGCCAATTCCATGCTGGACCGATTCTCTTCGAAGAGTTCTCATCCTCCCGTTCTTTGATCAAATCGCTGTTCGCATGATGCCCTCCTGATCCAGAGACACTGCCTACCGATGCGAGCTCTCCGTCAGCATTAACCTGCGAAACCACCATCTCCCCTTTGTTTGATAGAGCAAACACGATGCCACGGGTGAAAATGATTGCCCTTACGACTAACGAGGGGTTCTCCCAGTGATTCCGCTCATGGCTGAATTGATTCGGCAGACATATCCAGCATAACTTGGTGGCAGTCTGGCGATGGTATGCCACAAAGGCACAGAAAAATGTTGAGGGTGTGATGTGGAATATAAATTAGGAGAATGAGGCTTATAGTTAATGTGCTTTCGGAGACACGTTGCCCGGCCTGTTACCGCTCTACTTACGCCGCCGTAGACAATTGGGTACTAGATTGCGAAGTGATGAACCGAGATTGCCGCTGAAGAAGCTCGGAAACGCTGCTAGCGTTGTGTAACAGCTTATTTATGTGAAAACGATGAACATTGGAGCATTTTTTGAGAGAGGTGGCATCCCGCAATAGATCTGCCGCAAGAAGGAATGAAGGATCATCGTGTCAAGTAACCAACCATGCGTTTCTAACTCTTTTCACGGTGGTGACGTGAGCTGAGTGCCCTGCGACTGAAAGGTTAAGAGCATCGGGCTCTGTGCAGGCGTGCCTAACTGCGCCACCACCGGCGGCCATGTCCAATCCCCCATGATGGTCCGGATGTCTTTTTTTGTGCGCTCCTGTTGGTCGCGCACTCGGCGCGTCAGTAATCCCGTGAAAAATTCAGTTTGCATGGTGAGATCCCAAGTTCCAAGGTAGGTACATTCCTGAGGCCGAACGCTGAAGGAGGCCAGCAGAGGTGTCCGCTAGATACTCAGCGTGTTATCGAAACTGACCACTGTCAATCGGTAAGGATCTGCCGGTAGGTTCAGCACGAAGGGACCGTCGACTGGAACCTGATCGATCACCAGTTGGATGCCGTTCTTTTCGTCCATGAGCCTCCATTCATGGTGAAGGGAAAAACAATCAGCCCCAGTGAGAAGATGAGAGACATCCATTGCACCTGAGCGGTTTGATGGTATTTAAGTGCGTGTTTTATTAAGGCGATTCTATGATGGTCCTGAAACGATACCGGTGAGTTTTATTGATTTAATAATCGCACTGTACACTGTGTGCGTTATCACTCATTTAATAATGTGATCCTGAGGAGTTCTGTTGCTGATCGAAATTGCTACGCTGGCAGGGATACCTCCGGCCATGGCTGAATGGTCTGTCACTGCAGGTGGCTATTTATAACTACACCGACGACGGACCACGTGAAACTTTTTGTCGCCTATGACTATGAGCGTGGCTTATCCGACGGTCGGCACGAATTCGAACCTGAGGAGGATCTCTCTTATGTGCATTATTTCTGAAGTACAGGGTCCAGCCAGAACACGGCGAGTTCTAAATTATGGTCTTCGCGCGAGTACTGCCGAGCTCCTTTCGTGCACAGGCCTTACCAGCCTTTGCGTCAAACCAAGGGACCCTATGGCGATCCTGATATTGCTTGATCGTAGTCATGCGGATCGTTATCCGGAAGCTTAACTGGTACCCCTCACTTATTGATCTCGCCGACATATCTGGTGGAAAGGTTATTGACGAGTATCGGTAGAGAATTTCGAGCTACAACCGGCGCTGACGTTGTGAAGCAGATGTGCTTTCCGTTGATCCGCCAGGCGCTGGCTCTTCTCCAGTCTGTCGATGACGATCCATTTCCATCCGTAGCTCTTGTGTCATTTCCTCCGTTTTCCTCCAAGCCCACCGCCAGGTTTGTGCAAACCCGACCAGCGCGAAACTGACGGTCACATAGACGGCGATCCCGGCTTGATCCTCCAGATCTGTAAAGCTAAGCTCGTAACGAGGACGAAGGAAAACCCAATTGCCGATCAACCCACCTAATGCAACAGCCACCAACGAAGGCCCTATCCCGCCATACCAAGTAGTAACCGCTATTGCGACAAGAAATGCGGCATAGGCGAGGTGGTCGTCGAGGTACGAATCAAGAGACAACCGCAGGAGAAAAGCGAGGAGCGTTGCGCAGATGGCCACACCATACCCTTTGCCCCGCTGCGGGATGGATAGAATCCCCCTTTTCACTCGATGCGACGGATCTTTCGAATCTGTGCCCATGATGTCTGTCGTAGCTTTGGATACCAATGCCGTCTGCGGAAAGGCTCCATTCGTCTGTTCTCTACTTGATATGTGAAGGCAAAGCGTCCATTGAAGAGTCTCCGTCAATGAACCGGAAGGTTAACATCATAAGGAACGCGCGCTGGAGCATACGACAACCATACGGCCTATGGAAGCAGGCGAATCGAGTCCTCTAAAATCGCTCGGCGAGGTCGAGAGGAGCTTCACCTTGGCGAGTCCGTGAGCTTTTTCAAGCGCCGGTCCAGTGAGAATCGGGTGAGGCCAAGTTGCTTGGCTGCCAAACTTTTGTTGTAGTCCGCCAGTCGTAGGACTTCTTCGATGATGGATTCTTCGATTCGCTCCAGCGTGTGCTTTCCGACTTGCATCTCAATGCGAATCAGCCGCTCAGCTCCTTGGGAAACCGACATGGCGGTTTGCCCGACATGTTCATGTAGTTCTCGCGGTAGATAGTTTGCCGTTAATGTTTGTCCCGAACAGAAAATCATGGCTCGTTCGAGGGTGTTTTCCAGTTCTCGAATATTCCCCGGATATTGATATCGTTCCAACATTGCACGCGCTTCTGGGTCCAATTCAGGGACAGGTTTGCCGAATTCCCGTGCAAAGCGTACGATCGTCTTTCGGCAGAGAGGAATAATGTCCTCGAATCTCTTCCGAAGCGGTGGGATCTCAAATGCGACGACATTGAGACGAAAATAGAGATCTTCCCGAAAGGCGCCTCGTTCCACCTCCTTCTTGATTTCTCGGTTCGTCGCGGTGATGAGGCGGAAATCCGCCCCGAGATCATCAGTTCCCCCGAGCCGCCTGAATGATCGTTCTTGAATCACTCGCAGCAGCTTTGCCTGCATCGTCAGATCGAGATCCCCGATCTCGTCAAGAAACAGTGTGCCGCCTTCCGCCTTTTCAAGCAAACCGAGCTTGCGCTGATTGGCACCGGTAAAGGCTCCGCGCTCATATCCGAATAATTCGCTCTCAAAGAGATCCTTGGGAATGGCGGTGCAGTTGACCCCCACGAAGGGACCCGACGCCCTCGGCCCATTGTGATGGATAACCCTTGCCAGGAATTCTTTTCCTGTTCCTGTCTCGCCCAACAGCATCACGGTGGGTTTTGGATTCTCCGCCACTTCTCGTACTTGTTCGAGTAATTGTTTCATCGCCCGGCTGTGAGCCTCGACGTTGCTCAGATGGTAGCGGTTGGTCTGTCCATCCAATTCCGATTCCAATCGGCGACGAAGCTTCAGGATCTCGATCGCACGGTTGACGACTCCCTCCACCCCTTCAAGGTCGACCGTTTTGATCAAGAAATCGTACGCTCCCAATTTCATGGCTTCCACCGCATCCTGCACCGTCCCATACGCGGTCAGCATGATGACGATGGCGGAGGGAGCAAGCTGACGCACGTGCTTGAGGGCATCAAGGCCGCTGATGCCTGGCATCTTCAGATCGAGCAGCACCAGCTCCGGAAGCTTGTGTTCAAGCTCTTGCAACAACACCTCGCCGGATTCATAGCCGGTGGCGAAATGTCCTTGTCTGATCAGGCGCTTGACGATGGCCGTGCGAATAACTTGTTCGTCGTCGACCACAAAAACGACTGTGTGCATGGATCAAACCCTTTCCAATGCTGTTTTTTGTTCCAACGGTAACCAGATACCGACGATCGTACCTTTTCCAACTTCGCTCGTCACATAGATGTTCCCCTCATGGCTTTCGACGATGTTCTGACAAATAGCCAAGCCCAATCCCGTCCCATGTTTTTTCCCGGACGTCACAAACGGCTGAAACACGTTCGGGAGCAGTTCCGGCGGAATGCCGATACCGTCATCTTTGACTTGAATCACCAAACCGGGCCTTTCCTCCCGGAATAATTCATGTCCAGTGATCTCGATGGGAGCGCCGCCCTTTGGGGTGGCATCAATTGCGTTGTCCACGATATTCAAGAGTACTTGTCTAAGGAGGTCTCGATCGGCGGTGAATTCACTGATCATGGGTGAAATGGTCACCTTGATTGTGAGATGCTTATCCTCCAACCGGGTCCTCAATATTTTGGACATCTCACCGGCGAGCTGGTTGAGATCGATTCGTGTCGGCGCAGGTCGGCGTGGTCGTGCATAGTCCACGATCTGATTGACGATTCGATCCAATCGTCGTGTCTCCGACAAGATCACCTCGATCTCTTTGCGCTTCGGATCGCGGGGTTCGAAGTCATCCAACAATACCTTTGCCGTCGAACCGATTCCGACCAGCGGATTCCTGAGCTCATGAGCGATGCCAGCCGCAACTTGCCCCAAAGTCGCCAACTTTTCCGCTCGCCTTAATTGCAATTGCAGATTGTCCAGGGTCGTAATGTCGATATTAAAGCCCACATAAATTACATCGGGGCTTTCCAAATCCATGATCGGCACACGTTGACTTAAGACCGTCCGGATACTGCCGTCGTCCTGAAGTAAGCGGAAAATGATCTCGCAGGGCCGCCCTGCGGCTACAGCTTCTGAAAACGTCATGAAAACGCGGTCGCGATCTTCAGGATGCATCCGTTGGCGAAATGTCTCGGGATCGACGCCCGATTCAGGGTCCAGTCCCGCCAACTGCTGATTGTAACGATTGCTGAACGTGACTCTGACTCCTTTTGTCATAAAGATGCCGAGCGGCGCGTGATCCACGAGACCTCGATACTTCGCCTCGGAAGCGGACAAGTGCGCATTCAGCTTCTTGAGGGTGGCTTCTGACTGCTGCACCTCATCGAGATCCTTGCGGATCTGTAAGCTCATCTTTTTCATCACGGTGGTGAGCTCTCCGATTTCGTCTTTCCGGTCAAAGACAGGAATGGAGGGAATCGCCTGGCCGGCCGTCGAGCCGACGACCTTTGATAAGGCTGTTAATGGAGTTGCGATGGAATGGGCAATGAGCGCCAGCGCGAGGATGACAAGGCAGAGGGTCACCAACCCGCCTCCAAGAATGAGAAAGCGTGTCCACGTCCGATCGTAGCTCAACCGAGATAGCTCCTGCTGCTGCATGCCATATTGTTCTTGATCAAACCATGCCATCCAGTTCCGAACCTCGTGCATGATCTCTCGACTTCGCCCCTCTTGAACATACCGAATTGCATCGGCCCGATTTCCCTGCAGCATGCTTTGCAGCAGTGCTTCTTTTTCCAAAAACGACTGCTTCACCAGAGCGCGAATGTCTTCGAATCGTGCGTGCTGCGCGGGGAGTTGGATTTCCAGCTCCTGATCCATTTCCAGGATGTTTCTCCGCCCCTCCTGAAAGCGCCTCAGGTATCGATCGTTCTCAGAGATGACGTATCCCAGAAATGCGGTTTCCAAATCAGCTATGGATCGCATGTATTGGGCTGCCGTCTTTTGAAGCTGATACAGATGCGTCAGGCGTTCTTCACGCTGTATAAAATCCTGGACATCCAGATAGGTCATCATGCTGAATAGCATTAGAGAGACAAAAGGAATGGCTGGAATGAGAAGGAGCTTGGGAAGGATCGGGAGATCGTCTAAGAACTTCTGAGGAAAACGTCCTTGCATAACCACTCCGATAAAACACGAGTATTGCTAACTATGCACCAACACGTCGGCGTCACTTGAACAACGCCGCGAAGGCTCAATGCGCTCCTGGGAGGTCACTGCTGGTCAAGGTCTTCCCCATGCACAACATCATCGCCCGTTCTATAATATTCTGAAGTTCTCGCACATTGCCCGGGAATAAGTACTGTTGAAGCGTTGCCACGGCTTTAGGATCGATATCCGTCACCTCTTTCCCAAGTTCCAGCCCATACTTCATCATGAACAGCTTGGTGAGAGGTATGATATCCTCGTTGCGGCTCCTGAGCGGCGGTACGACGAACTGCATCGCGCTGAGGCGAAAGAAGAGATCTTCTCGAAAACGCCCTCCTGACACTTCCACCTTAAGATCCCGGTAGGAGGACGCGATCACGCGGAAGTCTCCGGAAATGTCTTCAACCCCACCGAGACGGCGAAACATTCGATCCTGCACGATCCCAACCAGCTTGCCCTGCATCACGAGATCGAGATCACCGATCTCGTCGAGAAACAGAGTGCCGGTTTCCGCTTGATCCAGCAGACCGAGCTTCCTCCGTTCCGCCCCGGCGAAGCTGCCTCGTTCATACCCAAAGAGGTCACGCTCGAACCGCATGGGCGAAAGGGCGGTGCAACTGATCTTCACAAACGGTCCCTTTGCGCGCGCGCTGTTATGGTGTATGACACGCGCTAAGAATTCTTTCCCTGCCCCGGTTTCTCCCATCACAAGTATGGGCACATTCGGATTCTGAGCCACTTCCCTCACCTGAACCAGCAAGGCTCTCATCGCCAGGCTATGTGCGCTCAGGTTGTTGAATTGATATTGATCGGCCTCATGCTCGTTGTTGTAAGACACGCGCCGCTTCAGCAGAATATGTTCAAGGGCCCGGTTGACAACCGGTTCAAGATTTTCAAGATCGACCGTTTTGATGAGGAAATCAAATGCGCCCAGCTTCATGGCTTCCACCGCATCTTCTACCGTTCCATATGCGGTCAGCAGGATGACGAGGGCATCACAGCCCTTGGGGCGAAGTGCTTGCAGCACTTCAATTCCGGTCATGCCGGGCATCTTCAGATCGAGCAGAATCAAGTCCGGCACATCTTCTTCTACCGCGGCGAGTAGTTCTTCACCGGATTGAAAGGATCGAATCCGGTGCTGCATACGAGAAAGCAGTTTTTCCAGCGCGTTGCGGAACGCCGCCTGATTGTCCACCACAAAAATACTGGCTTGCATCATGGGAGATCCCCCATGGCATGCTACTGCATGCAAAGTTGCGCTGCAAGACGTTTGCCATGATCACTTCTCTAGATTGGGAATCGATGACAATGGTACGGACAGGCGTCTTTGAGACACGAACGAGTCCTGATTTGTTTCAAATCCGCAGACCAGTAAGTGTCTTCACCCATAGGCCAGAGCATCATCGGATTGACTCACTCGGTAGGCCAAACGGTGGTCTGAGTGAGAAAGGAAATGCTGAGTTCCGAGGATCACGCAGTTATGGCCGGCCTTCACATGTTGATCTCGGAACTGATACAAATACTCCATTGCCGTGTGATCCACCACATGCCCAGCCAAGATAATCATGAAGTTGTCTCTGTGATTAGGGAGAGCCTTGAGCTTCTCATCGAGTTTTATCAGGTTCATGCAGCTGAGGGATGAGAGATAGATCTTGTAGGGATGTTTCATATTTTTGGCTGCCACACTCATGATGGGTAGAGACCCTCTTCGATGGGTACGCCCATCTCCAATTCGGATAATGGGATCCCCGAACAGCTCTCTGAATGCAGTCCAGACACGGGCGGAGAAAGGTTCGATGGGACTCGCGTGGAATTGCCGTTCAACCGTCAGTGCCTTTACCATATCAAAACAAAGCACGAGGATCTTCGTCACGGTTCCAGCGATCACTCCCGACAAAATGTCTGACGTGGACAGTGTTACTGCGACACAGACGGTCGCGACCAAGAGTTGCTCGGCTCCGATCGAAAAAACCTTCATGAAGATTTTCGGTGCGCACAGCCTCCACCCGATGAAGATGAGTAACCCGGCCAGGACGGTAAGCGGGATTCTGTTGATCAGGTCGGTCCCGAACCATACAAAGAATGCCATGAATAAGGCGCAGTAGAAATTCGCCCATAGGGTTCGGCCTCCTGCGATTACGTTTGCCGTACTCTTGATTCCCCCGGGAATAATCGTCAATCCACCGGCTAAGCCGGAGAGGATATTCGACACACCCATGGCTCGAAGCGTGACATTGGGGTCCGATTTTCTGTGGAAGGGGTCGATCTTATCAATGGCGGCAATGGTGGCCAGCGTCTCGGTTCCGTCGATCAACGTCAGAGTGACAACCGTGGTCAGTAACGCAAACCATAGCTCGGACCGCTGCCATATTTCCGAGAAATGAGGGAAATGGATGCCCTGCATAAAAACATCTTTAGGGACATGAATCAAATAGGCTTCGGGGAAGTGCAGCACCCAACCAATTATCCCTCCCAAAGCAACGACCAAGAGAGGTGCAGGAATATTCCTTGCCCATCTTTGGTTCTTGACTATGTTGCTGTCGAGACCGAAGAGGAGGGCCAACGTGATGCCTCCAACGGCAAAGACTGCGGGATTCATCTCGATGATCTGCGCGGGTATGAGGGTGATGGCTTCAGGAATCGATTTCGTCGAAGGAGTCAGGTGGCCCAGGAGTAAAGGAATCTGTTTGATGATAATCAGCATCCCAATGGCGGCCAGCATACCTTGGAGCACCGACATCGGGAAATACATGGCGAAACGGCCAACCTTATAGATACTCAGCAATACCTGGACTGCTCCGGTAAGACAAATGGCCACGAGCACGAGCGGGTACCCGGCCTCCAAGTCTCCTTGGCCGAGAGTGAGCATACCGGCCAGTAGGGCTGGTGCGAGACCTGCCGCAGGTCCGCTGATGGTGATATAGGCCCCGCCGAAAAGAGGAAAGACGAGTCCTGCAATGATGGCCGAGATCACTCCTGTAATCGGAGCCGCCCCTGAGGCCAGCGCAACGCCCAGGGAGAGTGGAAGTGCCACCAGCGCAACTTGCACCCCCGCTACCAGGTCATACCGCCAATGTTTTAACCCAGGTATTCCGTTTTGAGGTTTATCGTCTGGGGGGGCGCCCAAGTGTTCAACAGACGACATCACATGTCCTGTTTTTTCAGAGGGGCCTGTCATTCGGCGCTCACTAAATCGAATGTGCCAACAAGATTGCCAATGCAGCGGCTTGGTGCTCACTGATCACAAAGCACATCCGATGCCTGCATTGTGAATTGTCGTGGTTCATGAAATGAAGGCGCACAGCACAAATAAATGCAAGAATTACTCTGAGTTGGAACATATTGCGCGCCTAAGAACCTAGTTCATTGTTATTGTTTTAATTTTTATGTGAGCGAATTAACTATGTTATAGTTGTGCGAATACGCTCTCTAAAGAAGTGCGATTTATTTTGAGCTACTGAAGCTGAAAAGGTGGCATGTGCAAAGGAAAATTGGGCTCAACGAGAGACTGGATGAAATCCATTATGAGGCCACTCATTGCGCCGGCATATGGACTATGCTAGCTATTCAGCATGCTGGTGGTTTCATCATCCGTTTCGATTCCCGCTGGCGAGATTGACCTTCGTGCTGTGCGATCGCAGGGAGCCGGTGGACAGAACGTCAACAAGGTCTCCACCGCCGTCCATCTGCGATTTGATATCCATGCGTCATCTTTGCCACAGGTCTACAAAGATGCACTGTTGAAGCTGCACGATCAGCGCATATCAGATGACGGAGTGATCACGATCAAGGCCCAGCAATACCGCACACAGGAGCGCAACCGTGAGGACGCGTTGGACCGCTTACGGATGCTCATTCAAGGTGCGGCAATCCCTCGCAAGAAACGAAAAGCGACCGCTCCGACACGGAATTCTCATGACCGACGGATAGAGCGAAAGAAGCGACAGGGTCGTTTGAAGGCGCTGAGGCGAATGATTGAGTGAGGAGGGCGGACGGCTCTCGTCTGCGTCGAAACGGCTAGGAACGCTGTTCCTTGGTTTTTACCGCGTTGGCTCGTGCCTGCTGCAGCATAGCTTCTGCCTCCGGGATAAACTCAACCTGTTTGAATTCTTTCGCGATAGCCAGCGCATCGGCCGCCAGCATCACGGCCTCCTGATGGTGACCGCGCTCGCACCGAGCCTTAGCGAGTGCCAGCCGGGCATTGACTGCCTTGGGTGCCTGCGTGATGACTTGTTGCAAAAGTCGCTCGCCTTTTTCAAAATCGCCTCCTAGGATGCCGGGAAGCCTCACCAGCAAGGTTCCTTTGGCTGAGAGCGCACCGAGATGAGCTGGGTTGATTTCTAGAGCTCGGTCGAGTTCGTTCATCATGCGGCGAAGCCCGAAGAGCGACGAGAGAGATTCTCCGTCGATGCGGAGCAGCTCTCCCAGGTTGCAAAACAGCGCAAAGTGGGTATCAGCGCTCCCCTCATTTGCTGCTACCGCACGCTCGCCAAAGATCTGTCCCTGTTGAAAATGGGCGAGGCGCGTCGCACGATCCCTGGCCAGTCTCCCTCGGCTACATTCTTCGAGCGCCTGTTCCGCAAGACGCTCGCCTGATTCCTGTGCCGAAGACGGCACCGGCAGGAAGGACAGGCTGCTTGCCAGGACACCCACCAGCACGAAAGTTCTCATCCGCGGAGCTGGCAGCAAGCAAAGTGCCATCCGACATTTGGCCGACACATCTGCAACAAATTGATGAATCAATGTCTTTTTCGTGAAAACTCTTTTTATCCGACGAGCACCCACAGCTGATGGACAAGTCATAGCCAACATGTGAATCGAGAGAAACCGGATTCCTTCATCAAGTCGTCTGGATTCGACGCTGATCTTCAGACTCCGATAGGTCAGGAGATTCCCTGTTCACCGGAAGCCATCATGCCCAAAATATTGAATCCCCCATCCACGTAGATCACTTCGCCGGTAATGCCCCGTCCCAACGAACTGACCAAGAACAAGGCGGTGTCGCCGACTTCACCCTGTTCGGTTGCGCGCCGGAGCGGAGCCACCTCCTTGTGGTGATCAACCATCTTGGTAATGCCTGAGACCCCGCGCGCCGCCAGCGTCTTGATCGGTCCGGCGGAGATTGCATTCACCCGGATATTTAGAGGGCCGAGGTCATATGCCAAATAGCGGACCGTGGCTTCAAGTGCGGCTTTGGCGACGCCCATCACGTTGTAGTGAGGTACGACGCGCTCACTCCCGAGGTAGGTGAGCGTGACAATGGAACCTCCGGCAGCCATCAACGGCAAGGCGGCTCTTGCGACGGCCACGAGAGAATAGGCACTGACGTCGAGCGCCGTTGCAAACCCTTGTCGAGTGGTGTTCACAAATTGTCCGCTCAGCTCTTCCCGGGGAGCGAACGCCAAAGAGTGGACGAGAAAATCGATTTGACCGACTTCCTTCTGAACCTGTTGCATGAGCGACGTAATGTCACCATCGTTGCTCACATCGCAAGGAAATGCTTTCGCGCCCGGTAAGGTGACAGCAAGGTCCTCCACGTTTTGCTTCAGCCGCTCGTTCTGATAATTGAAGAGAAGCTGAGCTCCGTGGCCGGCCGTCGATTGCGCGATGGCCCAGGCGATGCTGTGCTTATTGGCTACACCGATAATGAGTCCCTTTTTTCCCTTTAGCAACATTGGCACTGTTCTCCTTATTTGGCGATCGACGGCATTGGTGCTGACTTGGTTCACATCTCTTGCACAAGACTCCTCTCGGACGCTAGGCACAAAAAGCCCTTGAGAAGAAGCGAGAGTGATGTGTTGTCGTTGCGGCTAGAAGATAACACGATTCGGCCCGGCTGTGTATCGAGCCACGATGTGTTCGTCTCACTAGGGATCCTCCTGAGGCAGTTTAGCAGTGATCAACTCCATTTTGCCCCAAGCACCCATGGAAGCACCTCGTGGGACATTCTGGGACCGCGTCCAAACTTCCTGATTCCTTGCGCTTAATAAGATCAGACGGAAAGAAGAATGGTGGCACCATGTTTGCTCAGCCCCCTAATAGATGCCGAATGGGCGGTACAACATTCATTCAAGGAGGCAACTTTTTATGAAACGCATGTTGATGGCAATCATGGCAGTGGCAGTGGCGGTGACCTTCAGCGCTCCTTCTTTCGCCAGCGAGAAGAAGGACGAAAAGAAGGGCGGCAAGTTCGTCGAGATGGTCTATGCGGATGAAGGCAAAAAGAAGGGTGGAGGCAAAGCCGACGACATCTTCGGTGATCAGAAGAAGGAAGAAAAGAAGGGCGGCTATGCGGACACCTTCGGAGAAAAGAAGGACGAGAAGAAAGGCAAGTAGGAACGCTTTCCATCCGGTGAGGGAAACACCGGGGCACTTCTTCCTGGAGAAGTGCCCCGTGCATGCAAATGACAGGAAAGATCATAAATCTCTCGTGCCATAAGTCGCAGCGATCAGCGACGTGTCACGCTTCGTATGTAAACCGCTTGTAATCCGACGATCGTCTTTCCATCCTGAATGGTTCCGTCCTGAATCTTTTCGATCGCTTGGGCCAGCGGCATTTCAACGATTTCCAGCACTTCGTCTCGATCCAGTTGTTGGCGCCCCTTCGTGAGTCCGGTGGCCTTGTAGACATGAATCACTTCGTCCGCAAAACCCGGAGCGGTGAAAATGCTCAAGAGTAATTCAAAGGAGGATGCGCAATAGCCGACTTCTTCTTCCAGTTCTCGTGCCGCACAATGCAACGGATCTTCCCCGGAAGCAAGTTTTCCGGCGGGAATTTCATAAATGAATCCGCCGGCAGCATGCCGGAATTGCCTGATCAAGACCACGGTCTCATCATCTTTGATCGGAACGATCGCAGCCGCCCCCGGATGGCGGATGGTTTCGAGGTCAACCGTTACCCCATTCGGTAATCGGACGGTGTCAACGTTTAGTGTGACGACCTTCCCCCTATAAATATTGCGCACCATTCGAGATTCTCCTCAGCTGATCTCGTGCACTTTGAATCGGAAGCCGCCCCTTGATGATACAGTCTCAACTACTTGGAGGGACGCCTATAGAACATCGGCTTCACAACCTTCGCCGGCACCGCTTTGCCTCGAATGTCGATGAAGAGGTCCGTCCCGAGTTCGGCATACTCAGGAGATACATACCCTAATCCGATTCCCTTCTGGAGAAGAGGGGAAAGATTCCCGCTGGTGACTTCCCCGATGGGAGACTGTGGTGAGGATACAGAGAGAATCTTGAACCCATGGCGCGGAACACCTTTTTCCAGCAATTCAAAGCCGACGAATCGGCGAGGCAGGCCCGTTTGTTTTTGAATCAGCAGGGTTTGTTTTCCGACAAACTCCCCCTTCTCGAAATGCACGACCCATTCCGCTCCAGCCTCAAGCGGCGTCGTTCGTTCATCGATATCGTTGCCATAGAGCAGATAGCCCATCTCAAGACGCAGGAGATCCCGTGCGCCGAGTCCTGCCGGTTTCAAACCGAACGACTTACCTGTGTTTAACAGCTTGTCCCAGACTGTGGCGGCTTGCCCATACACATAGAACTCATAGCCGAATTCTCCGGTATAGCCCGTTCGCGCCACCAGGCACTCGACATCCGCGAGCCGGGCCTTCATTGATTCTCTGAGCTTGAGCTGATCCAGCTGTGACAATCCGAGCGCCAGGACGATCGCTCGTGCAGCCGAGCCCTGCAAGGCGATCTGAGCGATCTCTGCTGAACGATCGGAGACCTGACAGCCGGGCATTCCCCGACTGTGTTCCGTAAGCCAAGATACGATTTTGTCTCGATTGGACGCGTTGACGCACAGAAGAAATTCTCCGGCCCTCGCCAATCGATAGACGAAGATATCGTCCTTGATACCGCCCTGCTCGTTGCAGACCATCGAGTACTGCGCCTGCATGGGCCGCAGCGCAGCGAGATCATTCGTCGTCATGCGCTGAAGGAAAGATTCAGCGCCGAAGCCGGTGACGACAATCCTCCCCATATGGCTGACATCGAAGAGACCCGCCTTGCTTCGAACGGTGTGATACTCATCCACAACGCCGCTGTACTGGATGGGCATTTCCCACCCCGCGAAGTCGACTAGTTTTGCGCCGGCGGCACGATGTTGTGCAATGAGAGGAGTGTGCTGCACCGTACGGTTACCGCACACCGAGCAATTCGACGTCGAAAATCAGCGTGGCGTTCGGTGGGATTACCCCGCCGGCCCCACGCGGCCCGTATCCCAAATCGGACGGGATAGTGAGTTTTCGCTTGCCCCCCACCTTCATCCCCTGCACACCTTCGTCCCAACCCTTAATAACCCGCCCGGCTCCGAGGGGAAACGAGAAAGGCTGTCCACGATCGACGGAGCTATCGAACTTTTTGCCGCTCTCTAACCAACCCGTATAGTGGACGTTCGCTGTCTTTCCGACGACGGCCACATCTCCGGTGCCGACCACCTGATCGAGGTATTTGAGCCCGGACGATGTAGTGACTTCCTGCGCGTTCGACCCCGCCTCGCTCGCTGCCATAATATTTCCCTCCTCTAGTGTCCATGTGAAGAACACCAGCACGACGATGGTTGGTATGTTCAGACGTTTCATAACCATACTCCTTCTTCATTGTATGGCACGGGAAAGATGGCGTGGTCAACTACGGAATGGCTAAGAATCCCGTTCGGCAAAGAGCACCAGACTGGCCGTATAGCCGTGCAAGAAGTTGCGGTTTCCGATGGGCCCTATTTCGCCTTGCGCAAAGAATCCCGCGATGGGAATCGATCCCAGGCGTTCCATAGTCGCAGCCACATCATGGTTCGGTCGTCCAAAGAGCCCCCGACCACGGCCGCAACAGCTGAACATGAGCGCGCCGAGTGGAGGATGCCGATGGCCGGCTCGGTCGATCGCCAACAAAGCGTTCAAATCTTCCGTCGCTGATTCCGCATCGCGCAGGTGGAACTGCACCGTCTGGCCTTCTTGCACCACATCGCCGATTGCGACGGCACCCGTCGCACGGTCGGCTCCGAGCAGATTTCGAATGAGAAAATCTCCCCGCTCGAACCGATTTCGATGTTCGTCGATCACGATCCCGAGATGGAGGGCACGATGGGCGCGGCGTCGGTCTTCATCCGCCAGTGATTCGAAGACGGCCTGCAATCGCTCCAAAGCCGGCGCACCTCCGAGTTCGTGAATCAGATTGCGTTCGGCTTTCGTCACGACAAATCGGTCGCCGATCAGACGACACCCCTGTGAGATGATCGGTCGAATATCCACGGCCCCCGATAGGCGGACACCTACTAACCCGCTATCGAAGACTTGATCGTTGAGGAGCAACCGATTCATACCGACCTCCTGTCCACCTCCGGCCAATCCTCCGACAGCCTTTGTTCCAGGATAGCGCTCTTCCAAAATCCCAAGTATATCTTGAACCGGTACAGTGAATGGATCGGCGAGCAGAAGGAACGACGCCTCTTCAACGCCCGGCTCAGGCCATCCCGAGAGGTGAAACTGATCATGCGTCGGTGAAAACGACGATCGCAACGGGTGAAGGTTGACGTCGGGAAGGACCGCGGCCCAGACGGCGATCGCCGGGACGGTTTCTAATTCCTCTGCTTCCGCAATTACGCCCTCTCCACTGCAGCCTATCAGTAGGCTCGGACGAAGCGTCCCTGTCAGCACATCGGACAAGAGGTCGGCCCCGGCGGCATGATGAGCGGAAAAGAAGACGCAAGCGAGGTCGATCGGGGCGGCATTCAGCTGCGCCCGAATGGCCTCGGCCGCAGCCCAAACCGCAGATTCCGTCTCTGCTGTTTTCGAGAGTGCCACTGCAAATTGCAAGGTCCGCCCTCGCGATGTTGAAAGGCAGGTGAGCCCGTCATACGTGTGGGTCACGGGAGTTCGGAGTGTGATGGGACTCAGACTCCTGGATCCATCCGCTGGGCTCGGGTCTGCGCGAGCTTCTTATAATACCGCCACAGGTAAGAATGGTAGTCGTCCACCTGCGCAAGGAGGTAGTGCAGTTCCGTCGGGTCCTCGGTTTCCAGGGCATGAACCATCCTCGTTTTCAGGAACTCACCGAAGGCCTCGGTCTTTTGCACCGCCGTCAGCAGTTGCAACCCGCCCCCGATCTGGTATTGGCTCATGCCATCCCTCCTGGTTAACATCCCGCAGGATAACGAGAGAATCGCCACATTTGCAAGCTTGGCTCACTTCATAGCAGGTGCTCAATTGATCAGTTTCATTGTGAGGCGGACAAGAGTGTTTTGAGGCGGGCGAGGTCGATCGCTTCAATACGGTGATTGTCGCGGCCGGTAACCGTTGTGGCCATGGTGAGGGCATTAAGGATGGCCTCCTCGGTGGCCTCGACCGTCGCTCCGAAGAGCGGATTCAGACGAGTGTCCGCGAGATGTGTCAAATTGTAGGTCGGATCTTTTGGATAATGCGGAATCACACTGGCCGTGGAGAAGGCCAGTATGAAATCTCCGCTGCCGTGGCGGACGGTGGAGCCGGTCCGAGCGAGACCAAGCGCGGCGCGTTTGGCCAGCCTGATGAGCTGCCGGCTATCCAACGGCGCATCGGTAGCGATGACGACGATGATGGAGCCCTCGCTCTGGCCGGGCACGACCGCTTCGGAGACCTGTTGCGGCGGGTCATAGAGTTTTCCCACCGGAACCCCGCTGACCACCAATTCCGGTCTTCGTCCGTGGTTCGCGTTGACCAGCACGCCCACCGTATAGCCCCCGTCCTTCTCGGACAATTTTCTCGATGATGTGCCGATTCCACCCTTGAATCCATAGGACACCATTCCTGTGCCGGCGCCGACCGTGCCTTCCACCACCGGCCCGCTGCTGGCGCCGTCGAGCGCAGTCATGACGTGTTGCTCGGATACATGGCGCCCTTGAATATCGTTCAATCTTCCATCGTCACATTCAGCGACAACCGGTGTGAGAGTATCGTCCTCGACCCCGATCGCCGGATACTGCTTGATCATCCAATTCATCACGCCGTTCGCGACACGCGGGACGTTGAGCGTATTCGTGAGGGCGATGGGATATTCAAGAAATCCGGATTCCGCTATCCAAGCGAGGCCGGTCATTTCACCCGTACCATTGAGGACGAAGGAACCTGCTGGAACTTTCTTGTGCCAGAGATCGTCGCGAGGAATGACGACCGTTACGCCCGTGCGGATAGGACCTTGCCCAGGCTTTAAAGGCCCCTCACCGGAGATCAACGTCGTATGACCGACCTTCACGCCTGCAATGTCGGTAATCGCGTTGAGGGGGCCAGGGGGATACTGTCCGACAACGATCCCCAAGTCGCGCAGACGGTGACGTTCTTGTTTCGGTTCTGCTGCGACCGTGGAGAGACAACCCAAGATCAGCGCGACCACACAGGGCAACATCACCAGCCAAGCCGGTCGCTGTCCGGCCGCCCATACGAAATGCACAGATCTAAATTTCATGCGCGCTGCCCTGATGGGGAATCCGTACATCGATGGTCGGGTGTTCCGTTTGGATCGCCGCGGCCAAGGAAAGAGCCTGTTTCTCTTCGCCATGCACGATGAAGATAGTGCTGGGCCGCGGGTGAATGGCGCGCACATATCCCAGAAGATCGTTCCGGTCGGCATGGGCGGACAGGCCGTTGAATTTGACGATCTGGGCTCGTCTTGGCGTCGGCACGCCGAAGATCGGCACCACGTCCCAGCCTTCAACGAGCTTGCGGCCGAGCGTATGTTCCGCTTGAAAACCGACAAACACAATAATGTTAGCCTCATCTTGAATCGCATGTTTGAGATGATGAATGACACGCCCGCCCTCGCACATGCCCGAAGAGGAGATGATGACACAGGGTCCGTGCATGGCATTCAGCCGCTTGCTGTCCTCAGAAGAGGACACAAAATGGATGTAGCGTGAGGCAAAGACATCGCCACCGGATGAAAAAGTCTTCAAGGTTTCGTTGTCATAGCATTCAGGGTGCCGCTTGAACACCTCCGTCGCTTTATCGGCCAGCGGTGAGTCGATATAGATCGGAACCGGGTCCACGCGGCCTTCACCGACCAGTTCCTTGATCCGCATGACCAGTTCCTGTGTCCGCCCCACCGCAAAGGCTGGCACGATGATTTTGCTCTTGTGCGTCCGTGCATGGTCGAGGAGATCCTGCGCTTTCTTCTTCATCTCCTCGCCGACCTGTTCATGCAATCGGTCGCCATACGTGGATTCGAGAATCAGAACGTCGCAGGGAGGCGGTGGTTCAGGATCGCGCAGGATCGGCATATGGGCTCGACCCAGATCTCCGCTGAACAAGACCGTGGTGGTATTACCGCGGGACGTATACTTCACACGGACGGCGGCCGATCCCAAAATATGGCCGGCGTCATGAAACGATGCGATGATCCGAGGAGCAATCTTAAGCTGATCGCCATACCGTTCTCCCTCAAAGCGCCGGACGATCTTCCGTACGTCGTCCCCGTCATAAAATGGACGAATGCAGGCCTCGCCGCGTCTGCGCTCCTGTTTATTGACATACCGACAGTCGTTCTCTTGCACTCGAGCGGAATCTTCGAGCATGATGCCTGTAAGATCGGCCGATGCTCTGGTGAGGTAAACTTTACCGGAAAATCCCTGTCTCGGTAAAACAGGAAGCGCGCCAGAATGGTCGACATGGGCATGCGACAGCAAGACGGCGCCAAGGGATTTCGGCTCGAATCCCAAGTCGCGGTTTCGGCGTACCGCTTCCTCTCGACGCCCCTGAAACATGCCGCAGTCGAACAACAGGCGAAAGCCCGGCACTTCCAACATATGCCGGCTCCCGGTGACCGATCGGGCTGCGCCGAAGAATGAGAGTTTCATGCAGAGGATGCTCCATTATTGTGACGCACGATCAGATCCCAAGCCTCCTGAGCCGTCTCGGCGTAGTGAAACAGGTTGAGGTCGGTCTGTGTGATCAAGCCGTACTCAACGAGCAATTGCCAGTTGATCAAACGCTCCCAAAAGTCTCGTCCGATCAGGACGACAATCAGGCCCTTGATTTTCCCGGTCTGGAGCAGGGTAAGCGTTTCGAACAACTCATCGACCGTGCCAAAGCCCCCGGGAAACGCCACGAGCGCCTTGGCCCGGATGAGGAAATGCATTTTTCTAATGGCGAAATAATGAAACTGAAAGCTGAGTCTCGGCGTGATGTAGGGGTTCGGGTGCTGTTCGTGCGGCAAGGCGATGTTGAGCCCGATCGATTTGGCATTCACGTCCGCAGCGCCACGGTTGGCTCCTTCCATAATGCCTGGCCCACCACCTGTCACGATGACGTAGTGACAATGACCGTCGATCTGACAGATCGACGACACCAACCGTCCGAATTCTCTGGCGACGTCATAATACTTCGCGAGTTCGAGGCGCCGTTTGGCGATATCAACTTGTTGTTGGCGAATGGGATCGTCCGGGGCCTGAGCTGCTTGCTCTTCTGCCATGTGGAGCGCCTGTTTCGCGACAGTCGGCTCGCACAGCCTGGCGCTGCCGAATACGACGATGGTGGACTTGATATGTTCTTCTTTTTGGATCAGTTCCGGCTTCAGCAGTTCGAGTCCGATGCGAATGGGGCGAAGTTCGTCTCGTTGAAGAAACTCGATATCCTTATCGGCTGGGATATAGGAAGAGGAGGGGACGTTACCGTAGTGATGAAGCGAATGGTCGGATGCTTCCTCATCCATGGCTCGCCATTATAGCGAGGCTACTGAATTGCAGCAATTCGTAGGGAGCTGGCTCTCGAGATTGTTGAAATGGATAGGGATGGAAGGGAGGCCTGATGAAGTGTCGCTGAAATCCTTGGTGCAACACAACCCACTTCTGATCACACAGCACTTCAAAGGTGTCCACGCCGAGTCCCGTGCGGGAAAAGATCAAATCAGGGTCGATGGGTGTCCATGGTTTCACCAACCAGCCAAAATTGATACGTGAGTATTTCAGGTCTAGGAATCGGTACGTCGCCACAATTCCCGTATTAGAAGTGGTGATCGAGTCAGGCGCCCCCAGCTTGGCCACAACTTCGGCTAGAGTAGTTTGTCCCGGAACAATGAATGAGACGTCCGCTGGAGCAATGGAGGTATTGAGAGTGACGCGAACAACATTACAACCGAGTGAGGACAGGCCGAGCATCGCTGCCAGAATAAGGGAGCAGATGTCCTTCCATTCGCTTGTCACGTCAGTCCCCAAACGGCCAGAATCTGAAGGTTAGGCCATCGGTCCGTTTCGATGAAATCACATCTTCGACGATCCCATCCCGGTTGAGAATGATGAATAGGTCGTCGCTTTTGATGGAAAGACGGGTGAAATTGAGAACGATCAGCAGAAGACTTCCAGCTTTCGCGTCGTATCGATAATATTGAAGGACATCTCGGCCATTGAGGGGTAGCAGCCGATCCGGGGCGCCTAGGAGGTGAAGCACTTCTTCCTTTGTCGTAGTACCTTTTTGAATGGTCGCGATGACTTCAGATTGGACTTCGTCGCCGAGCGTCCCTCGACTGAAGGCGCATCCTTGAAGCAACAAGACGATGGTTAAAAAACCAAGTAAGCGACGTCCGAGTTTCATGGGAACTCCTTGTCTATTTCCGATGGACCTCATGCCCCAAGACAAAATCTTGTTCGAATATCGTATAAACTGATGGGGTGAGTCCCACATGCTGGTACACAGTTTGAGCCCTGTGGTTTTCCCGCTCCACGTACAATCTGATCCCGCACACTCGTGGGTCTGCCTTGGCCTTGACGAGGATATGGTCGTGCATGGCTCGAAACACCCCAAGACCTCGCCGATCCGGTACGACATAGACGCTCTGGATCCACCAAAAGACCCCGTTCCGCCAGTCGCTCCATTCGTACGTAATCATGAGCTGACCGACCGGCTTGTAGTTTGTGTCTTCCGGAAGTTCCGCGACGATATAAAATCCATACCCGGGGCTTTCTAAGAATGCAAGGCTCCCCTTGCGCAATGTGGCAAGATCAAGACCACGATTCTCTGTTTCGAGGGCCATGGCTGCATTGAACATAACGATGGCCTCCACATCGTCCTGGCGAGCTGGTCTGATGTGGATGCGCTCAATCATTATGGATTACGAAGAAAGCGATGTGGATGCGCCGAGCCATCCGTTTTGAGGTCTATAGAATCCGGCGGAAAATTCCATTTTCATCGCGTCTTCAACAGGAAGATTGATCGGACGTAGGGCCTGTTCTGGGATGAAGGCGAGAAAGCCTGTAAAAGGGTGAATCGCGGTTGGAATGAACACCATGAAGAGGGTGCGGGAGCCCTCGACCTGAAGAGCTGAGGGCGCTGTCCCCATCACAAAACCCAATGCCCAGCATCCATCCCGAGGAAAGGGAAAGGCTACCACTTTGCTGCGGCCAAAGCGAGATCGGAAGTTTAAAATATCGGTCATGCCTTTCAATGTGAGATAGATGCTTTGCACGAGGGGGATCTGTTCAATGCGGTATTCCAGTCTTACTAACAAGCCTTGGCCGATTACATGATCACCGATGAGGCCTGCGACAATGAACAGCACGACCAGTAATAGCAGACCGAGGCCGGGGATTGGATCGGACATATATCGGCCAACCACCCCATCTAGGGCAGTGAACAGGGTCGAGAGGATCAAGAACGTGGCCCAGGCCGGGACCAAGACAATGAGGCCTGCTATACAAGTCTTCCAAAATGCTTTGATCATGACGAAACATCCTTGCCGAACGCATGTTGAGTGTAGCAGAAATGGCAGAGCATGAGGAGTTCCTTATGACAGGTTGCGCTTCATGTCTCTATCGATTATCCTACCGCCGTGACGGAGCAGGAGGTCGACGGTCATGAGTATTGATAAGGAGCTCTTGGCGATCCTCTGTTGCCCAGAAACCAAACAGGCGGTGAGCCTGGCTGAGGAGTCGCTCATTCAAAAACTCAATGCCGCTGTAGCACGTGGCGAAGTGAAGAATTTGGGGAAACGACCTGTGTCCGCCGAGCTCGATGCCGGTTTGATTCGTGCCGATCAGAAGATCCTTTATCCCATTCGAGATAACATTCCGGTGATGCTTATCGAGGAAGGCATTCCGCTCGAGCAAATTCGTTGACCTAGCCAATGCGTATCACGTTCTCCTCTACCGGCAGAGCATTGGCTAAGGGACAAGGGGACGTTCCTATAGCGAGCTCCGTTCCATCCCTTCTATAGCGTCCTTATCATGCCGGTGTCTGGCTCTCGTTGCCATGTGATGGGCCTCTTATGCGATCAGGTGGATGGGGGTGACTGATTCGGTGTCGACAGTTCGTGGATGAAGAGAGCAGGTTAAGTAGGCACCGTGGGATGCTCCGACCACTGGTTGATCGATGTTTGATGACGCTATGGGGCGACAATCTGAACTGTCTTGACAGGATTGTCCGTCTTCGATCCCGTCGACGTCCCACAATGAATGCAGAGATACTCATACAGGTTTCCGGTAGGTAGAACGAGCAGCAGTCGTTCTCTCGTTGGAGTGGCTACGCGGCACCGGGGACAGAACAGAAGAGAGGCATTGAGTGAGCCGAATTGCGCTTGTGGAGTTTCTGCAGGGGGACGCGGCCGGCTTCTGGGAATTCGATGAGCCCCGGGGATCCATTGTGTGTCTGATCTGCGTGATGGTGGAAGCATGACGTATATTAGCGAGAATGCGAAGTTGCGGTCAAGGGTTAGTCAATTTTCCCAAGCGGCAAATGGATAATCTGTCCCCCTGTCAATGAGAGTACCACTTCCTCCGCTGGTCTAGCCGGTCTATCGATCTAATCCTCAGGAGGTACTGGTGGTATTAGGACGTTGTGATACGACCCGAAAAATGGGGGAGGACTGAGCGGCTGATCTCTTCAGAAGGGTGAGTTAGGAATCATGGCCTACCCTTCAACAACTCATTAATCTGATGCAAAGCGAGTGATTCAGACCCGGGACCGTGCCTCCGCAGGGCGAGAGAGGCAAGGTATCCCTTTGTGATCCGGAACCGTGTTAGACCGTGGTCTTGGCGGACTCGATTTCAGTTGCTGTGATGAGGCTGGAAAGATAATCAGCAACGAAATTGAGGGCTTCCTCCCGTCCGTCAGCGCGCCGTCCTTTTTCTCTTCGCTGTACAGAGAGTTCATGTTCCAAATCAGATTTGACCTCCCCCAGGATCCGCTGGAGTGACGATGGTGTAAGGTTGGTATCCATGTCCTCTAGCTCCTGACAGCGATCGAGCACCCAATTGAGACCTTCAATACGCCCGGCGTAATGCTCCTGTTCGGCTGTATCGATCCTTGCCATCGCGGTGGCAAAGGTCTGTGCTTCGTAAATCAAATTATAGAAACTAGTGACGGCCCTTTGTAACGATGGATTCATAATACTCCTTCTCCTTTGGATGAATCGCAATTATACATGAGATCGGAGGGCCGACAAGGAGTATTTTTGATGTAATTCTATGTGAACAGGAGAGAATGGAACTCGTTCATGAACCCGTAATAGAGGGATGCGAAATCCTTCAAACAGTCCGGGCTCGTTTCCTTCAAGCGCTTGAAGAAGAAGACCTGTGTGCGTGGATCGAGCTGCTCCAAGAGTTGGCTAAGTTGTGCCATGGAATAGCTGCCGGAGGGAACGCTGAGAATATAGTGCACAAGACGCTCGACGAATTGTTGAGCGACATATTCACTATTCAGATAACCGTCTGGGAGTTTACCGGAAGCGAGAAACTCATCAAATGGGATGGCCTGTGCAGCAAAGGGAACTGATTGCTGCTGCTGATGTGATGTCACGCCGGGAGTGCTCCCTAATTGAATAGCAAGGACACCATGATTCCAGACTGTACTGGACACTGTTTATCTCGTCAAGGGCACAGAAGATGCCGCAGTGGTGAGCCGAAAGACCGATACTGCTAACTAGATCGGTTCTAACCCTGTGTGCACTACGCACGGATGGTGAGAGGAGTCACAGAAGGGGAGCGTTACCGTGAGCACTCCGTCCTACCGGGCGGAAGTCGAGCGAGACGGTAGCGACCATGAGTCCGCGGGACCAGACCGAGGCGGGCGGGGCTGCCCTTAGCCGGGGAGCGGCATCCT